>JAABUO010000418.1_pt1 | contig 86600 bp, 75 predicted proteins | sample 5559291 | NCBI WGS metagenome assembly JAABUO01 (sample SAMN10711878, study PRJNA513372) | rock metagenome | isolation source: Antarctica rocks | place: Antarctica: Victoria Land, Finger Mt sud
ATCAATGAACGAATAGTCAGCTGCTTCAGTGTCAATCAATGACTTTAATGAGTAACTAATTTCATTGCTAGATAGTACACATTCAGTAGTCAAAGATTTCGAAGCAAAGAGATCATTTGAGCTGCTCATTGTTGAAGAAATTAACACATCTTTCATCGCGCCTTTGATGAAAGTCACTAGTTTTTTGCCTCATTCTTCGATTTCTCTGTAAATAATTTCTTCTCTTCTTTCGACATGATGATCTCATTGAGACGAGAGATGAATGCACGAGGTGTCGAAGTACTAGTCTTCAGATGAGAGCAGTTTTTTGAAAGATGATTCGATACTTTACAGTTGAAGCAGATGATTGACATTCTTGATCGTTCAGATTCGAGAATGAAAAAAGTAGCGAGTCGAACATAGCTAGTAGTCGAGGTTGAAGCTGATGTCGACGAAGAAACAAAACGTTTTTTCGAAGCTGCTATCGATTTGACTGTTCGTTGCTCGTCACGTAGCTGATAATTGACTCGTTGTTTGTTATTAACATCTTGAAGAAAGATCTTGAGCTTATCAAGTGAGCTAAACTCTATGAAACAAACTGACAACGCGTTCTGAAGACGATTGTTGATTTTATTCTGAATGTCGTTCATCAGAGTGACATCGTCGTAGTTCAGAAAGCTGAATATTCTAGTGAATTCTGAATAGAAAGAGCTGAAGAGCTTGTTGAGCTGCTTCAGAGCGACGTATTCGCGACGACACTTTCGAATCAGATTCTGATCTTCGTAAATTTCTTTCAGATGTTTCAGTAGCTCTGATAGTGATTGATAGAATGAGAAAGCGTCAACACGACGCTTTGCATAGATTTGCTGATCAGCATCGCCTTCTAGCCTGAAAATCACATAGACAATACGAATCTTTTCAGTAGAATAATGATTCGCGTTGACATCGAGCTTGTCAGCTATTTTGATGTTTCATGTCTCTCAGATAGAGTCATCTGTTTCGATGAAGATGAGTGAATTCGAAAGCTTGACGAACTTGTGATGATCGTTCTCGTTTTCGTTATCAGATAGAGTAGAAGATTCTCGTTGAGAGCGAGCTTCGAAAGTCGAGCTTCGTTCAACTTCAGAGCGACGAATCGAAGCTTCTTTCTGATTGACTCGTTGTTCAGCTGACTGAGTATCTTGACGAGGCATAGATCGATCAGCTTGACGTTGTTTCGCTCTGAAGTTCAATCGCTCGCCTTGTAGCTGATTGATCTTTTTCTCTAGCTCATCGTTTTTATCAAAAGCGACTTCTAGTTGTTTCGCTCTCTTTTTGTGATCGTCTTGTACGAGAAGTCAGTGTTCATTGAGTTGTAGAGTCAAGTCTCGCTGACTTCGAAGCTCGTTCAGCATATTGATGACTTCGTCGAATTGATTGCTGACTCAATGAAACAGTTGTTCTTCGATGTTTATGTTTCATGAGATGACAGCTTTCTCAGCTTCGACTGAAGCATCGATGAGTAGAAGTGAAACTCTTCTATTGACAGTGCTTCTAAGCAGACGAGTTGTTCGAGATTCAACTGACTCGACGTCGCGTGTCATGATGAAAGAAGATAGAAGTTGTTGAGATAAGAATAGATGAGAAGTTGATGTTTTGAATTAATGTTTTTTGATGAGTGAAAATTCAAAGAATCTCTTGTGAATTTCAGGTAATAATTGAGTGCTTTATTCGAAGAATTTCTTGCGAATAGAATGATGAAAATGAGTGTAGAATCGAAGAATCTCTTGCGATCTAAAATGATGGTGCAAATTTGAAGAATCTCTTGCAAATTTTTCTTACTGAATAGATTGTCTCGTATCGTTTATTCATTGATAGCAGAATAGTAGATGATGAGCATTTATCTAATGTTAGAGACCTGTCTAGAGCGAGTCAGATAGAAATGTCATTTAACTAGAAGATAAATGCTAAGAAAGAAAGATAGCTACGAGAAAGAAGCTGACTACATATGTGTGTTTCTCAGCCGACGCTAGGCTCAATAGAGACTAGTCAAGGTGACGGAGCGAGGATAGGTCTGATAAGACTAGAAGGCTGAGCCTGGCAAGGCTAGAATCGTGACAAAGATTATTATGAAAGTAAGTGATGTCACAACTTGAGATTTCACGACTATTATTACAACTAACAGTATCATAAGTTTGCTCAAAAGACATTGATCAGATGTGATGATCATGATGCTGCTGATATTATTGATGCTGAATTACTCATGATGATGCAGATGTTATTAAATTCTGATCGAAAGCTCATCACTTCTACTATTAAAACTTTTAAGTACATCTCAGCTATTGAAGAGAAAATTCAAAAGATGATGAGAAAAGAAATGATTGCTGACGCTTCGTTGACGATTTTGTTGAACTCACAGACTTCGCGAAATTGAAAAACGATGATGAGATTCACTTATCTCACTTCTTGATGTCGTTACTGATGCTTTTCAGCTGTCAATTGTGAAAATAAGCAAGAGAAGTGCTGCTGATTTCAAAATTCTAGATAGAATGATTTGTATAAAGTGTGCTCAAGTTCTACACATCGAGAATAGAACATCATGATGTGATGTCATCTTTCAAAAAAAGACAATGTACAAGAAGTGTGCTTGTTGTGCAAGTAATGAGAATTTCTGTATTGCAGTGAGTATACTTATCTGATACATCTGCTAAACGCTCATGATTCAATGTCTAGATTTTCGACATTTGCATTTCAATTATCAATGAATTCTTTCGTTTGCAAAATATTCATGATAGTGCGATTAAAAATGAAGAAAAGAACGTCGCTCTGAAGATATTTATTGTTCATCAGAAAATTCTTTACAAGAAGTTGACAACAGCAACTTGTGTGAAGAGTCATCTTGAAAGAGTTCACAAATTCAAGTTTTTAAAGATTCAAAAGTTCATTCTCAAAGAGATGATGACTGTCAATGACATTGTCAGAGAAATTCTGAATATAAAGCGCTTTGTGATATGTTTAATCTTAATTATATATCATTTTGTCAGCATTTTTAATTGTTTTGATATATTTTAACACAATCTGTCATCTTTTAAATCTATGTCTTCGCGTCTCAATGTAAATCTGACAATGAGAAAGAAGAAGAAGTCTGCAATCTTGTTTCATGTGAAAGATGTTTGATGAAGTGATGTTTGTTGTATCGTGATGATTACGCTTTCTTGTCAAGCGCGTTTGAGCATCTTTGCGCTTTTTTTCTCTGTCTGTTGATTTACATATGTGATCATCTCATTAGAGAATGAAACTATCATAATAAAGTGATTCTTCTTTTCTAATAATGAGTTTATGCTTAAAAGTGAGTGATTATGCTTTTCACTTATGTTTCAATCTCGTTTCGAAAGCTTTTATAAGCTTCAAGACATCTTTTATATCTTCGCTTGATATTCATTGATCATATTCAATGAAATATTCTTTTCATTGTATCTTATAATATAAGATTTTCTTTCTCTTTCGCTTCTGTAGAATCTTTTCTATCTTTCATTCTTGCTCATCATTAATAAGCTTGAGTATGAAATAATCAAGTATATAGTCATTGTTTAGTCTATGATTATATGACTTTAAAAGAAATACATGAAAGACAGAATGAACTTTATAGATGATTGAAAGATCAAGATAATACGTCTGCTTATTTATGAGTTCTTGTATATGAAAGAACTTTATCATTTTATTTGATAGTTTCTTGCTCGACTTCTTCTGCTTCAGATTTTTTGCTGATAGCATGACTAAATCATTGACATTAAAGAACTTAAACTTATGTTTTTGATTATAGTACTTTGTCTGAGCATCAATTGCATTTTATCATCATTACGTCAACGTGTTTTGCACATCTTGCAGCATTTCAACGCGTTCTTTTGCTGCTGACACTTCTTCTTTCATAGCATTATTCTTGATGTGTATGTCAAAGATTGACTTGTAATCATACATGACTTTAAAGAAACTACAGCTCAACGAAGAATGCTTCATCTGATGATACATAAACTTGACTACAAGTAGAAGCGTAGCTCAGTCATCTTGTTTTTTAAAACAATATACTTGTGAATAATGTTTCAGCGTTTGATTCTGTCGTTCTATCTGATCGTCTGTTTGCGAATGAAAGATGATGCTTAGTCATCATTTCATCTTTGCATGATAGCAGATCTCTGATCAAAACACATTGATAAATAAACTATCTTTATTGATAATTATATCATTCAATATCTCATATCTTAAAGCAATCTGCTCAAAGAACAACTTTGCTAACTTTATGACAGTCAAAGTCTTCTTTATAAACAGATAATGTGTCATCTTCATGTAATGATCGACTATCACAAGAATTGAGTCATACACGACTTCTTTTCATTTACTAGACGACAGATCTGTTATGAAATTCATAGTGATTTCTTTTCATGAATCTGTGAATCGAAGTAATGATTTCAACTCATCATATGATAAATGATGTTTCATCTTTACTCTCTGACAAATGTCACAAGTATTTATATACTCTTTGACATTCTTGATCATACTTTTTCAGTAATATTTGCGATCTAATAGCTTGCTGATCTTGTTAGCATCAAAATGTCTTGCTAACGAGTTATCATGATGATGTTTCAATAACTTTTCTCTGACAGAGAGATCTTTTGAAACATACAATAATTCGTTGTATTCTATCATTTCTTGACTATTCAATGTTCAAGCTTTGACATCACTCTTTCATATACTTGTTGTTTCGTTTGTTTTTAGTCTCACAGCAAATTCATCTTCTTGCTGTAAGATCTTGATGAGTTCAACTATGAATTTACTACTGAAGTTGTATGTCATTTCATGAATTGTCAATACTCTGACAATTGCATGTGAAACAAGTTGTTTGCAATCAACAATTTCAGCAACAGAATTAAGCTGTTTCTCAACTACGTTGTGATCTTTATAAATCAATGTTACAACGTTTATGCTTCTTGAAGTTGTTGATTCGAATTGAGAAATTCTATCTTTTAAGAAATGTACTTCATCTAGATGCATTTCTCGCATTGTTAAAATCATGACTCTCAGCAGCATACTTCTGACATGCATTGCTGAACATGTACTTGTGTTTTCATTGACACTGTGAACAGACATCTTCTCGACTTCGTTAATCACTCATGTACAGTAGATTTCATCTTGCAATCTGCTTTCAACATGTTTCACTGAATTTCTTCGTTCATTGACACTGTGAACGAACGTCTTCTTGACATCATTAATCACTTATGTTCATCAGTGAGTTTCATCTTGCAGTCTGCTCTCAACATGTTCTGCTGAATATCTGTTCATACTTATACTGTGAATGAACATCTTCTCGACATCGTTAATCATTTGTATACAGTATAGTTCTCTGATCACTATGAATATAAAGTTATTTAAGCTTTCTATTCTAGTCAGCTTTCGCTGCAGAGTGAGCAGCAAACAATTTGCAGAAATGTTCTCACTCTTATAGTCAGATCATCTCAATGATGCATTGATTAAATTTGTCTTTTCTGATCTATGTGTTATTTCAAAGTTGCAGATCAACAATCTCATGACTCATCTGACTTGTCTTTCGTTTAGCTTTTGAATGTTCATAAAATTCTTCAGATTATTATGATTAGTCAGAACTTCAACAGTATGATAACTGTCTTTCACATAGTGTCATCAATGTTTAAACATCGCTACTATGATTAGAAGCTTCTGATCATGTGTCTCATAATTTCTTTCAACATTTATCATCATTCTGAATCAGAATGTAATTGAATGTCACTTATCTTCATCATCTGACTGAGATAAAATACTTGCAACTGCATAATTGAATGCGTTAATCTCGATGTGTATATGTTGCTCTGAGTCAAAGTGTCTTAAAATAGACGCTCTCATAAAGACATCGCGAAGCTAATTAAAAGCTTGTTTCACTTCATTTAATCATATGAATGAATTCATTTTTACATTTTTTACACTATCTCTCAGCAGTTCTGTTAAAGACTCTGCTATCTGAAAGTAGTGATGTATAAAATGTCGATAGAAATTAATAAATCTCAGAAAAACTTGTATTTCTCAATACATCTTCAATCTGAGTCACGTTTTGATGATGTCTACTCTACTTAAGTTCATTGAAACGTTCTCGATGAATATAACAAATTCTAGAAAGTTCACTTTAGTGATAAAGAATTCACACTTCTTTAAGCTAGCATATAGCTTGAACTTTCTTAATCTCTCGAGAATCTGCTTCATGTGATTTATGTGATCAGTCTTCTTTACGAAGAAAATTAGAATGTCATTTAGATAAACAACACAAAAGTCATTTAAAAGTTCTGTTAAGATCTTATTAATATAAGTCTGAAAGATGACAGACGTGTTGATCAAATTAAACGACATGATCATATATTTGTAATGATCATAATGAATATGAAACGTTGTTTTTCACTCGTCTTCACGTTGAATTCTGAGACGATGATAAGCATTCTTCAAATCTAACTTAATGAACTGCTTGATTCTACTGAGTCTGTCTAAAGTTTCACTAATTAGAGACAGTGAATGATGATTTTTGACAGTGATCTTATTCAAATCTCGATAGTTCACGCATAAATGAAAACTATTATTCTTTTTGAGAATGAATAGAATAAACGCGTCAGTCAAGCTGACGAAGTGCTTAATTCATTCTTTCGCTAAGACATCATCTAAATACTGTCTCAGAATCACTAACTTGTTTAACAGATTATACAACGATTCATATGATGACTCTGCAGTGATTTTGATTGCATGATCGTGATCTTCATGCAAGAGCAATTTGTTAACACTTTCTGTTAAGAATACATCTTTGTATTTTTTCAATTCAACGAGTAAAATCTGCGTTTCAAGCGCGTTTGTGATACAACTCATCACATTATTCATTGCTTTCACTTGATGTTCAACGATCGACTCTTCAACGACGTTGATCATGACAAGAGCATACACAGTAGACTCATCTTGTAGAGCTTTCACAAATACTTGTGCGAAGAACAACTCAAATGCGTACTCATTCACGTCAAAACGTCATGTTTTTACAATTATGTTTATTCAAATACGCTTGAATTGCATATTCAACATACTCAGAATCAAGAAAGATTCTTTCTTGTCAATAGCATAAAAGATACTTATATCTTTTTTCTTTATGTTTCAGCTGTCTCTCAGTCGATAACACATCTTATAAACGTCATAACAATAAACAGTCTGATCATTCATTCAGATAGATCTTGAGAGATCAACGTTCAGCAATAATATATCTTGCTCGATGATAAAACGTTGACTAATCACGTTCATCTTGACATTGATATTCATGTGAATCTTCATTTCTGTCTTCTGATTTCTCTGAATTACATGCTCTTTATATATAAAAGTCTTTATGAAGAGAACTTCTTGTTTTTCTCTCGATGATTTGAAGTGTTCATTGAGAACTTGTCTTTTTTTGAAATCTTGAGATAACTCATATGTGATATCAAATTGATGAATACTCAATTTACGTCAGATTTTTTTGATCTATTCTTGATCTTTTCGTCTTTATAATCAATAAAGTAATGATTCTTTTGATTGCATGTATAGCACATTATGTTGAACAAATTCTTGCTATAACATGATGAAGTGTATGAGCTTGTCTTTGACGAAGAATTGAGTCTAGTTGATCAATGAGATTTCTTTCGCTTTGAATAAGTCTTCTTGTTGACTTTATTTCAATCATGCAAGTTCTCGTCTTGAGATTGTTTCGACGACAAGATGTGTTCTTTTCGCAGATTTGTTTTCAATCGAGCGACAAGATTGATTAATGCATTTCATGTGATAGAAATCAACTGCACATTAGTAATGATCACGCGCAGCTCAGATCTCAACTTGATGAATAGATGAGCTCACTTATGCTCATCACTATACAATGAAAGTTGATGTTTCAGAGTATTCAGATGAGCTGCAAACATTCATATCATCTGATCTGAACGTTGCGATGCATTTGCATACTGCTGAGTCACATTTATGTCTTGATTCATCGAATTCTTGATTAGATACAGAAGAAAGTCAATAAAATCAAATCACATCTGCTGAGCTGCAGACATAGTCTCTTCATGATCAAATCAAAGTTTTTTTGATTCATTCTTCAAATAGATCATGCAGTACAAAATCTTTTTCTCATCACTTTCAAAATATTAAAAGATATTTCAAAATGAGATTTTGACATCATGAATTCACTCTCTATGTTCTTTTATGATTTTGTCATGATACTTCTTCAAAGACATTGAAAGTCTTCGCTTCTGCAAGACAATTTTGTGATGACTTCGTTTTGTCATCATCAACACTATGAAGATGATGTGTAGATTATTCAAATTCTTCATGAGAGTTCAAGTGAAAGCTCAATGACTTCTTTTCGTCGTTTCAATGACTTGCAAAGTTTCAATCTTTGATTGAATAGTTGTTAGCTTCTGTTTCTTTCGCAGTTCATCACATTAAAACATTGCTCATATCAGCTGTTCATTAATATCAAGAGAGAGTTCATCTTCTGCTTCTTTGCTTTCTGATTTTGTTATGCAACGTTCGTTTTCTGATATGATGTCTTGCAAGATTAAGACATCATCGTTTTGATTTTGTTGCAATCACGTTGCTGTTATCATGCTTGAATATTAAATCATCACTTCTAAGAAGAGTTTGAAATAATTAGAACTGTAATGATCAAGTCTACTAGATGAATAAATGAAGTCTATAAGAATGATATGACAATGTGATATTTTAAGCAGACACAGAATCAGTATATATTATGATAGAGTTAATTATTAAGAAGCTCTCAATAAGTTGAGAAAAATGATCGACTATAAAGAGTTTGTCAAGCATTGTCAAGTCAAGCACGACATAACTCATGATATATTAAGTCGAAGATATGACGTAGTTTAAACGATGTCTTGACAGAGTCATAAAGTTTCAAAGCTAACTCAGATTTGATCTTCAACTCAGTCTCTGACTTTAGTCTCTGATCTAACTTCTATGTGTCAATTTATCATGATAATTTCATAAATCACTGTGCTCTCTGAAATCTGTTCTGCAGTTCAGATATGAGCAATAGCAAATAGCTGTTTTTAATCATGATGTTATTCAATGCTTTGTAATCAACACAAAGTTTTAAGCTTTCATTTAATTTTGAAATAAACAGAATTGAGTATTCTGCTGATGACTGCGATTCTCTAATGAATTCTTTTCACATGTTCTCTTTCAAATATTGTCACAAAGCGTTGAACTTTTCTGTCAACAATGAATAAATGAATTGTTTCATGAGTTTCTTATCATTTATGAGCTTGATCTCATGATTTCATGATTGATGTTTGAGTAGTATCTCTTGATCACTTTCTTTCTTAAACAGAATCTTATATTTCTGATATTCTTTAGAAATTTTAACAATAGTGAAGTTACTTTTAATCTTTCTGCTTCATAACATCTGTGCATCTGAGCTGTTCTTCAGCTCGCTGCGTATATTGTTCGCTGTTATTGCAAAGATTTTCACATTCTTTAATGACTTCAATATCAAGTGCAATCGCGTCGTTTCTGTATGAAGAAAAGTGATTGTCTCATTGACTCAATCTATCATCGAATTGATCATATGAAGTCATGATATGTCTAGAACTATATCACTGTCTGACTACTTCATAACATTTAAATGCAACTTCTTTCAATGATGTTCAAGTCTCAAATGAATGAATTGAGTCTTTTGATTTATTAGTTCATTATTATACTTCATAAGTGTTTCATCGAAGTTCTGCAGATTTTAAGATTCTTTCTTTTTCTGCAAAGATATTTGCGCTTTTCTAGCAAATTCTGAAAACATATAGTTTCTTGTACAGTCACTGTCAATGAATAAACGTGCTGTATGATCATTGATCTTGACTCAAACTCGTAACTGCATTGAGTCGCTTGTGAAGATAAATATGCTTTCGATTTTCAACTCTCGACTAGACTTTTTCAATGATCTGTCGATCAAAAAATCTTCTAGTTTTTTGAACTAAAAGCTTACTCTTCAAGTACTTGTTTTATGTACTGAAATCAATTTGAATGAATCTTTTTCTATGAATATTTCTTTGAATCACACAGATCAAATCTCTCTCTGATGACTTTTATCATTTGTCTAAGTTCTTTGAATATATGATTTTTATTGAGAAGTACATATTCTTCTTGCTTGATGAACTTGACTTCTGTGAGTGACTTTTTCATGACTATGTCATGATATTGAATGTTCTTGCACAATGCAATCAACTCATCTTGAACTACGTCATAAATAACTTGATGTATTTTATTCTTGATCTGTTGCATACGCTGCGAAAAATCTTTCTCTTTCTGTTCAAAAAAAATGTACAATTCGTTGTACATGCTTATAAAACTTGCTTGATTTGTAAACTTTCTAAAATCTTTCTTTACTTCAAGATGATCTTCTTCTTCTTTGAGAGTATCTTCTGCTGTGATAGTGAATGCTCATAGAGTTTCGCTAAGTCGATTTTCTTTCTCGACTGCTTGATGAATAGCTTCTTCTGTGTTGTTCAATCTATTCAAGTCATATTCTTCACTGTCGAAAATCTTTAATTTCGCGATCATAGTGAATGAACTTTCATCACTTTTCTCATCATGCACTTTTGACTGACGATGAGTTGCTGTGTAGAAACGATTCTTTCATAAGAGTTTCAAGTATCATTCAGAATCTTTCTTATCACTCAGATGAATGTGACAATTATCTTCGTAACATGCTGTTTATGACAATGCTTGATGCTTGTCTTTCTGATCTTTTTTCATTACTGCGAAAAATCTGTCTTGTTTATCATAAAGCTTTGACTTGTTCTTGTACTTGTTTTGAATACAATCTTTGAAGAAATGATCTAGCTTTTCACATATGTAACATGCTTTGCTCTGCTGAACTGTTTTATCACAAACATTCATTGATATCTTTCAAATTACATCTAACTTCATAGACTGAGAATCATAATAAAATTGCTTCTTTTTTTTCTTACTTCATGCAACTGAGACATAAGTGATCTTGTTCTTCTTTTCAAGTCTTCACTTGTACTGTTAATTATTCAGCATGATTGTCTTGCTAATCATAGCATGCAAAGTCGCGAATTTATTTGTATGAGTTATCTCATTCTTTATCACATTCTTCAATTCTTTATAGAACTGTGCTGTAAAAGTTGAGTCATTTCATTTGATTTTTGTTGCAATTGACTGAAAAGCAGCGATGTACTTGAATGCTGATTCTGATTGTTTAATATCATACAGCTGTCATTCAATGACTCATTTTGCATCTATGTTTTCATACATTTTTTGTATTGCTTGCTCAAAGTTAGAGAAGTTCTCAAAAACTTTGTTAATCTCATCTTCTCGATCTTTTAACTTATTCTTCAAGTGATTTTTTATCAATAATTTAAATCATTTGAAGACATCTTCTTTAAAGTACAAAAATGCAAATAATATCTTGTCATGAAGTGAACTTAGTTTCTTGTGTGCTCTGACATAGACGTTCACTTGTATAAGAAAAGCGTCAAGCTTGTTTTTATCTTCATAGTACAGATTCGATGTCAATATCTTAATTAATGACTTGCTATTCAAGAATACAATGATGTTTGCTGATGTGATTCATTCTGAGAATGACATAATGATCATGATAAGATGATGCTCTGATATCTTGTGAAAGAGTGATGCTCAAAGTGTAATGATTGTTTCTTTAACAACACAAGATATAAACAGAGATCAGTATAATAACAAACTAATCATTAAACTGAAGATCTAAGAATAATTAAAACAATAGATTGTATTGACTATTACATGAGTTGAGCACGAAGCTTCTATTTAAGAGAATGATCGTCGTTATATAGATATAAAAGAATCATGTTAAGTCATTTCTGCTCTGAATGATCTCTTTGATCATCTTTGAGCAAGATGAGTAAGATGAGCATTATGCTCATCATGCTCACTGTAATCACTTCTGATTCAAGCGATCAGAGTGATCACTTCAAGACTCTGATTATATAATAATTATTTAATCATTGCTTTATTTAATCATCTGCGAAAAAGTTCTAACAATCATCAATAAACTTGAGTACAAGATAATTAAGTATAAAGTCATCATTTAATCTATGATTATACGACTTTAAAAGAAATACATGAAAGATAGAATGAACTTTATAAATGATTGAAAGATCAAAATGATACATCTGCTTGTTTATAAGTTCTTGTATACAAAAAAACTTTATCATCTTATTTGATAACTTCTTACTTGACTTCTTTTGCTTCAGATTTTTTGCTGATAGCATGACTAAATCATTAATATTAAAGAATTTAAACTTATATTTTCAATTATAGTACTTTGTTTGAGCATCGATTGCATTTTGTCATCATTACGTCAACATGTTTTGCATGTCTTGCAACATTTCAACACGTTCTTTTGCTGCTGACACTTCTTCTTTTATAGCATCATTCTTGATGTGTATATCAAAAATGAGTTCATAGTCATACATGACTTTAAAAAAACTACAGCTTAACGAAACATGCTTTGTCTTATGATAAATAAACTCAACTATGAGTAGAAGTGTAGTTCAATCATCTTGCTTTTCAAAATAATACACTTTTAGATAATGTTTCAACGTTTGATTTTATCATTCTGTTTAATCATCTGTTTGTAAATGAAAAGCAATGCTTAGTCATCATTTCATCTTGACATGATAGCAGATCTTTGATCAGAACACATTGATAAATAAATTATCTTTATTGATAATTGTATCATTTGATATCTCATATTTTAAAGCAATTTGCTCAAAGAACAACTCTGTTAACTTTACAACAGTCAGAATCTTCTTTATAAACAGATAATATGTCATCTTCATGTAATGATCAACTATCATGAAAATCGAGTCATACATGACTTCTTTTCATTTACTAGATGACAGATCTGTTATGAAATTCATAGTGATTTCTTTTCATGAATCTGTGAATCGAGATAACGACTTCAACTCATCATATGATAAATGATGTTTCATCTTTACTCTCTGACAAATGTCACAAGTATCTACGTACTCTTTGACATCTTTGATCATACTTTTTCAGTAATATTTGCAATCTAATAGCTCGCTGATCTTGTCAACATCAAAATGTCTCGTTAATGAATCATCATGATGACATTTCAACAACTCTTCTCTGACAGAAAGATCTTCTGAAACATACAATAATTCATTGTACTCTATCATTTCTTGACTATTCAATGTTCAAGCTTTGACATCACTCTTTCATATACTCATCGTTTCACTCACTTTTAGTTTCACAGCAAATTCATTTTCTTGCTGTAAGATCTTGATGAGCTCAACTACAAATTTACTACTGAAGTTGTATATCATTTCATGAATTATCAATACTTTGACAATTGCATGTAAAATGAGTTGTTTGCAATCAACAGTTTCAGCAACAGAATTAAGCTGTTTCTTAATTATTATGTAATTTCTATGAATCAACGTTTCAATGTCTGTGCTTCTTGAAGTTGTTGATTTAAGTTGAGAGATTTTATCTTTTAAGAAATATACTTCGTTTAGATGCGTTTCTTGCACTGTTAAAGTCATAATTCTCAGCAGCATACTTTTGACATGCATTGCTGAACATGTACTTATGTTTTCACTGACATTGTGAACAAACATCTTCTTGACTTTGTTAATTACTCATGTATAGTAAATTTCATTTTGCGATCTACTTTCAACATGTTTCGCTGAATATCTTCATTCACTGACATTGTAAATGAATGTTTTCTCAATATCATTAATCACTCATGTTCATCAATGAGTTTCATCTTACAGTCTGCTTTCAGCATGTTCTGCTGAATATCTGTTCATACTTATACTGTGAACGAACGTCTTCTCGACATCGTTAATCACTCATATACAGTATAGTTCTCTGATCACTACGAATATAGAGCTATTTAAACTTTCTATTCTAGTCAGCTTTCGCTGCAGAGTGAGCAGCAAACAATTCGCAGAAATGTTCTCACTCTTATAGTCAGATCATCTCAATAATGCATCAATTGAGTTTGTCTTTTCTGATCTATGTGCTATTTCAAAGTCACAGATCAACAATCTCATGACTCATTTGACTTGTCTTTTATTTAACTTTCATACATTCATAAAACTCTTCAAATTATTATGATCAGTCAGAACTTCAACAGTATGATAACTATCTTTCACATAGTGTTGTCAGTGTTTAAACATCGCTACTATGACTAGAAGCTTCTGATCATATGTTTCATAAATTCTTTCAATGTTTATCATTATTCTGAATCAAAATGCAATCAAATGTCACTGATCTTCATCATCTGACTGAGACAAAATATCTGCAACTGCATAATTAAATGTGTCAATCTTGATGCATATATGTCGCTCTGAGTCAAAGTGTCTTAATATAGATGTCTTCATAAAGACGTCGCGAAGCTGATTAAAAGCTTGTTTCGCTTCGTTCAATCATATGAATGAGTTCATTTTTACATCTTTTACACTATCTCTCAGCAGTTCTGTTAAAGATTCTGCTATCTGAAAGTAATGATGTATAAAACGTCGATAGAAATTGATGAACTTCAGAAAAACTTGTATTTTTTGATACATTTTCAATCTGAATCACGTTTTGATGATGTCTACTCTACTTAGATTCATTGAAACACTCTCTGTGAATATGACAAATTCTAGAAAGTTCACTTTAGTGATGAAGAATGCACACTTCTTCAAGCTAGCATATAGCTTGAACTTTCTTAGTTTCTTCAGAATCTGCTTCACATGATCTACATGATCAGTCTTCTCTATGAAGAAGATTAGAATGTCATTCAGATAAACAACACAAAAGTCATTTAAAAGCTTTGTCAAGATTTTATTAATATAAATTTGAAAGATGACAGATGCATTGATCAAATCAAATGACATGATCATATATTCAAAGTAATCATAATGAGTATAAAACATCATCTTTCATTCATCTTCACATTAAATTCTGAGACGATGATAAACGTTCTTCAGATTTAATTTAGTGAACTGCTTGACTTTATTGAGTCTGTTTAGAGTTTCACTAATTAGAGACAGCAAATGATGATTTTTGACAATAATCTTATTCAGATCTTGATAGTTCATGCATAAATGAAGACTATCATTCTTTTTGAAAATGAATAGAATAGATGCATCAGTTAAGCTGACGAAGTGCTTAATTCATTCTTTCACTAAGACATCATTTAAATACTGTTTCAGAGTCGCTAACTCTGTGTTTGACAAATTATACAATGATTTATATGATGATTCTGCAGTGATTTCGATTGCATGATTGTGATCTTCATGCAAAAGCAATTTATCAATACTTTTTATTGAGAATACATTTTCATATTTTTTCAATTCAACGAGTAAAGTCTACATTTCAAGTGTGTTTGTGATACAACTTGTCACATTATTTATTGCTTTCACTTGATGTTCAATGATCAATTCTTTGATGATGTTGATCATGACAAAAGTATACACAGTAGACTCATCTTGTAGAACTTTTGCAAATGCTTGTGCGAAGAACAACTTAAATGCATGTTCATTCACGTCAAAACATCATATTCTTGCGATTGTGTTTATTCAAATACACTCAAATTGCATACTTAACATACTCAAGATCAAGAAAGATTCTTTCTTGTCAATAGCATAAAAGATACTTATATCTTTTTTCTTTGTGTTTTAGCTGTTTCTCAGTCAATAACATATTTTATAAATGTCATAACAATAAACACTTTGATCATTCATTCAGATAGATTTTGAAAGATTGACGTTCAGCAATGACATATCTTGCTCAACAGTAAAATGTTGACAAATCATGTTCATCTTGACATCAATATTCATGTGAATCTTCATTTCTGTCTTCTGATTTTTCTGAATTACATGTTCTTTATATATAAAAGTCTTTATGAAGAGAACTTCTTGTTTTTCTCTTGATGATTTAAAGCATTCATCAAAAGCTTGTCTTTTCTTGAAATCTTGAAACAACTCATATGTGACATTGAATCAATGAATACTCAATTTACATCAGATTCTTTTGATCTATTCTTGATCTTTTCATCTTTACAATCAGTAAAATAATGATTCTTTTGATTGCACATGTAACACATTATGTTGAACAAATTCTTGCTATAACATGATGAAGTGTATGAACTTATCTTTGACGAAGAATTGAATTTAGTTGATTGATGAGATTTCTTTCGCTTTAAATGAGTCTTTTTGTTGACTTTATCTTGATCATGCAAGTTCTCATTTCAAGATTGTTTCAATGACAAGACATGTTCTTTTCGCGGATTTATTTTCAATCAAGCAATAAGATCAATTAACACATCTCATGTGATAAAAATTGACTGCACATTAGTAATGATCACACGCAGCTCAGATCTCAACTTGATGAATAAATGAGTTCACTTATGCTCATCATTATACAACGAAAGTTGATGTTTCAGAATGCTCAAATAAGCTGCAAACATTTATATCATCTGATTTGAACGTTGTGATGCATTTATGTACTGCTAAGTCATGTTTATGTCTTGATTCATTGAGTTTTTGATTAAATTCAGAAGAAAGTTAATAAAATTGAATTACATCTGCTGAGCTACAAACATAGTCTCTTCGTGATTGAATCAAAGTTTCTTTGATTCACTCTTCAAATAAATCATGCAGTACAAAATCTTTTTCTCATCACTTTCAAAATGTCAAGAAGTATTTCAAAATGAGATTTCAATGTCACGAATTCACTCTCTATGTTCTTTTATGATTTTATCATGATACTTCTTTAAAGATATTGAGAGTCTTCGCTTCTGTAAAATGACTTCATGATGATTTCATTTCATCATCATCGACATTATGAAAACAATGTGTAAATCGCTTAAGTTCTTCATGAGAGCTTAAGTGAAGACTTAATGACTTTTTTTTGTTGTTTCAATAATTTACAGAGTTTCAATCTTTGATTGAATAGCTGCTAACTTCTGTTTCTTTCACAGTTCATTACATTGAAGCATTACTTATGTCAGCTGTTCATTAATATTAAGAAAGAGTTCATCTTCTGCTTCTTCACTTTCTAATTTCAATATGCAACGTTCATTTTCTGATATGATGTCTTGCAAGATCAAGATGTTATCATTTCAACTTTGTTGCAACTGCGTTGCTGTTAGCATGCTTGAATATCAAATCATTATTTTTAAGAAGAGTTTGAAATAATTAGAACTGTGATGATCAAGTCTACTAAATGAATAAATGAGATCTGTAAAAGTAATATGATAATGTGATATTCTAAGCAGACACAGAATAAATATATATTATGATAGAGTTAATTATTAAGAAGCTTTCAATAACTTGAGAAGATCAATCAACTATAGAGAGTTTGTCAAGCATTGTCAAGTTAAGCACAACATAACTCATGATATATTAAGTTGAAGATATGATATAGTTTAAATGATGTCTTGACAAAGTCATAAAGTTTTAGAGCTAACTCAGATTTGATCTTCAATTCAATCTTTGACTTTAGTCTTTGATTTAATCTCTATAAGTCAATTCATCATGACAAATTCTGTTTTATCTATCATGTTTCAAGCTTTTACTCAGAATCTTAGAGATGAAATTCAGTTTCATTTAGCTCGTGATGATAGCACAACGTTCATACACAAAGTCACTCATGTTATCAAACAGCAAATCAATTATATGTGTAAAAAACATTTTCATTTCAACGATGTGACATCTGCATTTAATATAATTAATAGATTGAAACTTTTAAGTGAATATCATGTTCAGAAACTTCTTGACTTTCTTAGTCAATGATTCATCATTTATCAAAATGACATGATCTGATTTCTGTACAATAAGTTTGACATTATCATTAATCAAAGCATGATCAGCAGACTGCTTAAAGAAGTTAAATACAGCAGAAAGATTATTCAAAAAGTTATTACTGAGCATGATGAGAAGCTTTGCAGCAAATGAAAATGATGATTTATGAGTTGAACATCTGATCAGCTAATCTTTCTCGATAAAAGCATTGTTTATGAGTGAACAGATAAATTCAACTTTCTTCTCTTTTTTACTCTTTCTAATCACGTTAATGCTTGCTCATTAATTGATCAAAAGTATGACTGAGTCTCAATTAATTTATCTTTGCACATCATTTAAAGTTTAAAATGATCAAAGAGTTGAAGCATTTTATCAGCATTTTTCATTAATGAATACATTGCATGAAAGATGCATCATAACTTCATAACAAAAAAAATCTTTCTGAACTTCATGTAATTACAGATGCTTTTTATATGCAATTCTGAAAAAATAGAATTATGTTCAATGATGATCATGAATAATGTTAAAATTCATCAATCAGCAAAGTTCAATGAATTATGTAAAAGCTTTGAAGTGCATCTTGTCAAATTATCACTCTACTCATTTAACTATAATTTCATAAAAAGCTCATTTTCAATGTTGAAAGCTTAAATTAAAAGAAACAATCAGCTTGTTTGATAATATGATGAATTTAACAAAGAATTTGATGAATTTTTAAAAATAGCAGTCAGATTACAAAAAGAGTGAGTTGATGATTTTGAAGCATTTTTGTGTCTGATTGACATAGTTCATATATTCAAATGATATCTAGATATAAATAAACTCATTGTAATTAAACTCATCATGCTTCTTTACTATCTTTGAATAATCATTTAAAGTCTTCTTCATCTTCTTCATTTTCTTCATTTTCTTCAAACTTTCATCTTTAATCAATATTTGCAAGATTGAAATCTTGACTTGAAATTTTAAAGCAGATCTTCAAGCTTAAGAATTATATAAATGACTTCATGTTTGCATTGTCAAAGTATAAGCTTGCTGAATTGATGTAAAAAATGTAAAGCATGCTGTTGATGTATTTTTAATCATTGATTTAAATGATAATTTATCATCTGAATCAGAATCTTTAAAGTGAGCATATTTGCTGACATTATAAGTCAGCTGTATATCAATGTCAGCAAATATGTTTAAGCTATTTTAATGACTTTCATCATGCTCTTTTCAGCTTTGTATTGTTTATAGATTGTAATATCAAGCATTCAGCTCATCAAAGATATGTCAAAAAGAACATGCTTAAGTGTTATTAACTTTGAAGATATATCAGAAAATATAATCACAAAGATCATCGTTTTGAACAGAATTGCTAAAATGAACAAACAATGTATATCAATGTTAATTGAGCATAAAAGAAGTTTCAATCTTCTTGAGCATCTTCAACTTATTGCAACTATTCATCTGCTTTTGTTAATTCTTTGTTCTTTGATTTTTCTTTCTTCTTCAACTGTTGTTCTTTGTATCATCTGCAACATTAATACATTTGTTATGCTGATTGATTCATTGATGATCTGCGATGATTGTATAAAAGTAAACAATGATGTAATAATTGAAGAAAATGTTGAGAAAGAATTGATATGCTTGACTTGAAATTTTGTTATCATTAAAACTTCAATCAACATTCTTGAAAATTTAATAAATGATGTAAACTCATCATCTTTATTAATTACTTCTGATCAGCATATTATATAATCAGCAGTCAGTTGATGATAAACATCTGACTCATTGATTCAGCAATACTTTTTCTTATTGTGACAGTTTTCTTTGCAAATTCAACTCATTTGAAGAATTTTCATTTGTTTTACAATGTTTATATAAAGTTGATCATGCTTATTGACTTTCTTCTTCAGTTTCATTGTTTAAATAAGTAATATTTTTGTCATTGAAAGTTCAGTTATGAATGTTGAAGATGTGATATCAGTCTTATTGCAATCAAAAATGAATTTTAAATTAATGTTTACATTTTTTTTGTCTGTTAAGTATTTCTGTTAAACATTTAAAGTTATTCTCTCTTAAAAATTGTGCAATGTCAAAATCATTCACTCATTCTTCTTTATTAAATATGTTAGAACTCTTTTGCAGATGATTAGATAAAGCAATGATTAAATAATCATTGCATAATCAGAGTCTTGAAGTGATTACTCTGATTACTTGAATCAGAAGTGATCACAGTGAGCATGATGAGCATGATTCTCATCTTACTCATCTTGCTCAAAAATAATCAAAAAGATCATTCAGAGTAAAGATGACTTAACATGATTCTTTTATGTTTATATAACAACGATCGTTCTTTTAGATAAAAGCTTCGTGCTCAACTCATGTAATAGTCAATACAGTTTATTGTCTTAGCTATTTTCAGATCTTCAGTCTAGTGATTAGTTTGTTACTATACTGATCTCTGTTTATATCTTGTGTTGTTAAAGAGACAATTATTACACTTTGAGCATCACTCTTTCACAAGATATCAGAGCATCATTTTATCATGATCATTATATCATTCTCAGAATGAATCACATCAGCAGACATCATTGCATTCTTGAATAGCAAGTCATTGATTAAGATATTGACATTGAATCTGTACTATGAAGATAAAGACAAGCGTGATGCTTTTCTTATACAAGTGAATATTTATGTCAGAGCACACAAGAAATTAAGTTCACTTTATGACAAGATATTGTTTGCATTCTTGTACTTCAAAGAAGATATCTTCAAATGATTTAAATCATTGATAAAGAATCATTTGAAGAATAAGTCAGAAGATCAAGAAAACGAGATTAACAGAGTCTTTGAGAACTTTTCTAACTTTAAGCAAGCAATACAAAGAATGTATGAAGACATAGATGCAAAATGAGTCATTGAACGACAGCTGTATGATATTAAGCAATCAGAATCAGCATTCAAGTACATTGCTGCTTTTCAGTCAATTGCAGCAAAGATTGAATGAAATGACTCGACTTTTACAGCACAGTTTTATAAAGAATTGAAGAATGTGATAAAGAATGAGATAGTTTGTATGAATAGATTTGCGACTTTGCACGCTATGATTAGCAAGACAATCATGCTGAATAATCAACAGTACGAGCGAAGACTTGAAAAGAAGAACAAGATTGTTTATGTCTCAGTTGCATGAAGCAAGAGAAAGAAGAAGCAATCTTATTACAATTCTCAGTTTATGAAGTTAAATAGAATTCGAAAGATATTAATGAACGCTTGTGATAAAACAGTTCAGCAAAGCAAAGCATGTTACACATGCAAAAAGCTAAATCATTTCTTCAGAGATTGTATTCAAAACAAGTACAAGAACAAGAACAAGTTAAAGTTTTATGATAAATAAGACAGATTTTTTGCAGTAATGAAAAAAGATCAGAAAGACAAGCATCAAGCGTTGTCATGAACAGCATGTTACAAAGACAACTGTTGCACTCATCTGAGTGATAAGAAAGATTCTGAATGATATTCAAAACTCTCATGAAAGAATCGTTTTTATGTAGCAATTCATTCTCAGTCGAAAGTGCATGATGAGAAAAGTGATGAAAGTTCATTCACTATGATCATGAAATCAAAGATTCTCAACAGCGAAGAATATGACTTGAATAGATTGAACAGCACAGAAGAAGCTATTCATCAAGCAGTTGAGAAAGAAAATTGACTTAGCGAAATTCTATGAGCATTCACTATCACAGCAGAAGATACTTTCAAAGAAAAAGAAAATCATCTTGAAGTAAAGAAAAATCTTAGAAAGTTTACAAATCAAGCAAGTTTTATAAGCATGTACAACGAATTGTACACTTTCTTTGAACAGAAAGAGAAAGATTTTTTGCAGCATATGCAACAGATCAAGAATAAAATACATTAAGCTATTTATGACGTAGTTCAAGATGAGTTGATTGCATTGTGCAAGAACATTCAATATCATGACATAGTCATGAAAAAGTTACTCACAGAAGTCAAGTTCATCAAGCAAGAAGAATATGTACTTCTCAATGAAAATCATATATTCAGAAAACTTAGACAGATGACAAAAGTCATCAGAAAGAGATTTGATCTGTGTGATTCAAAGAAATATTCATAGAAGAAGATCAATTTGAATCAATTTCAATACATAAAACAAGTACTTGAAGAGTAAGCTTTTAGTTCAAAAAATTAGAAGACTTTTTGATCAACAGATCATCAAAGAAGTCTAGTCAAGAGTTGAAAATTGAAAGCATATTTATCTTCACAAGTGATTTGATGCAGTTACGAGTCTGAGTCAAGATCAATGATCATACAGCATATTTATTCATTGACAGTGACTGTACAAGAAACTATATGTTCTCAAAATTTGCTAGAAAAGCGCAAATATCTTTGCAGAAAAAGAAAGAATCTTACAATTTGCAGAACTTTGATGAAACACTTATGAAGTATAATAATGAACTAATAAATCAAAAGACTCAACTCATTCATTTGAGACTTGAACATCATTGAGAGAAGTTGCATTTAAATGTTATGAAGCAGTCAGACAGTGATATAGTTCTAGACATATCATGACTTCATATGATCAATTCGATGATAGATTGAATTAATAAGATAATCACTTTTCTTCATATAAAAATGACGCGATTGCACTTGATATACAAGTCATCAGAGAATGTGAAAATCTTCGTAATGACAGCAAATGATATGCGCAGCGAGCTGAAGAACAGCTCAGATGCACAGATGTTATGAAGCAGAGAGATTAAAAATAATCTCGCTATCATTAAAATCTTTAAAGAATATCAGAAATATAAAATTCTGTTTGAGAAAGAAAGTGATCAAGAGACACTACTCAAACATCAATCGTGAGATTATGAGATCAAGCTCATAGATGACAAGAAACTCATGAAACAGTTCATTTACTTATTGTTGACAGAAAAGCTTAACGCTTTGTGACAATATCTGAAAAAGAACAAGCAAAAAGAATTTATTAAAGAATTGCAATCATCAACAAAATACTTAATTCTGTTTATTTTGAAATTGAATGAAAGTTTAAGACTTTGTGTCGATTACAGAGTATTGAATAACATCGAGATTAAAAACAGCTATTTGCTATCGCTCATATCTGAACTGCAAAACAAACTTCAGAGAGCACAGTGATTTACAAAATTTGATATACTTGAAACATTCAATCGAATATGAATTAAAGAAGAAGACAAGTGAAGAACAGTCTTTTACACTCGACTAGAATATTACAAGTACTTGATCATGTCTTTCAATTTAATCAATGCTTCAGTCATGTTTCAGACATTTATGAATAATATGCTACGATGTTATCTGAATCAATTCATCATAGTATATTTGAATGATATACTAGTATACTCAAAGACGAAGAAAGAACATGTGCAACATGTTAAGAAGATTCTACAGACTTTAACAAAAGTTGATCTGCACATTAAGTCAGAAAAAAGTGAATTTCATGTACAGAATGTACAGTTTTTGAGATTCATAGTCATGTCTCAGAGTCTAAGAATGAACTTAAAGAAGATAGAAGCTGTTATGACTTGATCAATGTCAAAGTCAAAGATCAAAGTTCAATTCTTCTTAGAATTCGCGAACTTTTATAAATGCTTTATAAAAAGATACTTCAGAATCATCTTGTCACTTACAAATCTTACAAAAAAAACATATCATTCGTGTAAACTGAGAAAGCAGAAGAAGCTTTCAAGAAGCTGAAGAAATTGTTTATCTCTCAGTCAGTACTGATCATGTTTGAATCAGAAAAATCTATTACGCTTGAGATAAACGCATCAGACAAAGTTATTGAGACGTGTATCAATCAATCAGATGATAAGAAACATCTGCATTTTATTGCTTACTACAATTGTAAGCTTACAGTTGTTGAATTGAACTATGAAATACATGACAAGAAGCTACTAGCTATTGTCAACTCTTTCAAACAATGAAAAGTATATCTGAAAGAATCTAGACATCAGATTCAAGTATATACAAATCATAAAAATCTGCTATACTTCATGATCATGAAAGTTCTGAATCAAAGACAGATCAGATGATTAAAGAAATTGTCATCATACAACTTCAACATTTAATATTAAAAGAGATCTGAAAACTTGAAGATTAATGTCTTGAGTAAAAGAGCAGATCACATGATAGATAGATCACAGATAAATCAGACTATCTTACAACAGAATCAGAATGATTTCATTGTTTACAATAAACAAAATGCAGCTATGCTATGAATCTACAATCGAGATTTCAAAAAATGAATAAAGCTAAAGCTAGCAAAGAATTCAGTCGCGCAGAATATTATAAAGAATATTACTGATAACGCGAACTTTGAAATAATCAATAAAATACTAACATTTCAAGATCTCATCTATGTTTCAACAAGATGCAGATAAGAGATAATAAGTGATTATCACAAGTCAATGATACATGAACATCAGAATTTGAACAAAATCATTGAAAGAATATCTAGAATTTACTACTTCTTTAAAATGAGAAAGCAGATAGAGAATATCATAAGAAAGTGCAACGTATGCATTTGAATGAAGCATAGTCAACACAGATTCTATGAACTTTTGAAAAGTCTCAGCACATCAGATCATGCATGAAAAAGCATAGCTTTGAACTTTATAATCAAGTTATCAAAATCAAAAGAAAAAGTTATAAAAACAATGTACAACTCTATATTGATAATCACAAACAGACTAATCAAGTATGAATACTTCTTGTTATACAAGAAAGCTGTTACGAATGCGTCAGAATTGATTAAAGCTAGTCAAGATTTAGTTGAGATCTGATTTAAATCTGACTTAGATTTGACTCAGATATGACTCAGCATCTTTTCTCTTTTCTAGCATCTTCTAATCAGCTTCTATTATCTTCTAAACAAACACACTTCTTTGTGTTACGAGTAGTTAATAGATGTCTATGACAAACACATTTCTTTGTGTCGCAAACATCTTTTGAATCAACATCTTTCTTGTGTTTCAACACGTTCTCTTTGAGACTAGCGTCAATCTGAGTAACTACTATATAGAGCATGTTCTTCTTGCTTTTTGTATCTTCTTTCTTCTGTATTCTTAAAGTCTTAGTTATAGCTATCTTTATAGATCAAACATTCTAGTCACGCACGCACTCTGATTAGTTTCTAGACATGATTTCAACATTACTTTAAGAAAATTCGTTAATCACATGATACTGATTTCATTACTCATTCAAATTCACTTGACTGACAACGAGATGAGTATAAAGAAATTTATGTATTTGATGATCAATGACATCAAAAGACAGAACAACATCAAGAAATTAATAGAATCAAGAAATTAAGATCTTGCATTGCTAAAGAATCTACAGCTCATTCAGTACGCGCTCGTTCAAATCGATTAATAGAATCAAGAAATTAAGATCTTGCATTGCTAAAGAATCTACAGCTCATTCAGTACGCGCTCGTTCAAATCGATTAATAGAATCAAGAAATTAAGATCTTGCATTGCTAAAGAATCTACAGCTCATTCAGTACGCGCTCGTTCAAATCGATTAATAGAATCAAGAAATTAAGATCTTGATTGCTTGAGAATCATCAAAAAAACTCTCTCAAATCAGCAACACTCTTCTTTGAAGACTAAACAACTTGAACTATGATCTCACTACATATCATTAAGCATCGCTCTTCGCTCGATCGTTAATTCTTCGCTATGACTCGATCATCTGTGAAAAATTTCTCTGAGAGTTATCAAAGTCTTTATTCTTCTGTCACTGCAGATTCAGTCATCTATTCTGAGCTATCATCTCACATCTTGAAATATCTTTGAATCAACTTCGTATGAAAATGTCGTCACTCTGTGTCTCACTCTCAGACTCTCAATGAATCTCTGAAAGCTTCTATCTTCTGAGATATAAAAAATGTAGAGCAGCTACAACACTGAGTTAAACAAGATTCAGAAGTGTTTCTAGAAGATTTAAACAGTCTTCGAACTCAACGAGATCTTGATGTGAAAGCTTGTGAGCTATTTGACAAGATATCAAGCGAACAAATATGAAAGACTCGCTTTGAGAAAATTGATCGAGCAAAGAAACGATTGAATCAATTGATTCAGACACTTCAGAACAAATTGACTGAAGCACAACATCATCTGCGAGTGACTAGAGATGTCACTTTATCGATCTCTATTCTTTTCACATTCAGCAAGCGATCTCAGAAGCTTTCGAATTCATCTCTGTTTACTGATGAAAAAGAATCTATCTGAGATGATTGACAAGAAAAGATTCGCGACAAGCTAGAAATCAATGTCAATCATTTTGACAATGACAGAGTTATACTAGTCTACATTCATTCTCGAATCAGCGAAGACGCAGTCAAAGTCATTCTAGTCAGACGTCAGCGAGATTCATTGAACTTTTATTCAATGATCAATGATCTATTAGATGAACTTGCTCAGCTATATAATGATTCTGACAAAGAGACAAACTTTCGAAGAAAGTATGCTAATCTCTCTCAAGAAAAGAGCAAATTCAGCAATTTCTATTCAATGTTTCAACGTCTGTTCTTCTATCTAAAGTATCATGAAAAGCAATTGATCATCGATTTACAAGACAAGATAGTCTATCGTCTTCGTGCAGCTTGAAGTAGTCAATTGATTCAGTCAGAATCTCTGAATGAAATTCGTAGCTATCTGATTCGTTTGAACAATGAGCATCGAGTCATGAATGACATCAAAGAAAAGAAATTCATGATCAAGATCAGAAAGCAAGTCATCTTTGCTGAGAAATAAGATTCATTGAATCTCTATAGAAAGATTGAAGTTATTGTATCAGTTGACTCGTCAAAATCGTGCGACCCGACTTTAACTAGCGTCAAAGAGACAGATATACAAACTGAAAGCTGTTTCATTTGTCATAAGTCAGATCATTCTTTTAGAGAGTGCTCTGATCGAACTTCAAGAATCAATGCATTAAAAGATGACGAGTTTGATCAATTTACATCAAACTCTGAGTCAGATTCTGATTCAAAAAACTAGCTATCTCTTTCAGAGTCATCAAAGAGATAGAGATCATATCTTTGTGCAGTCAAATCAAAGTTCTATCGAAAGAAAACTATTTTGAGAAGTCATTTCTGATCAATGCTTCTCTTATCTCTCAGAGCAATTCTTTCAGCCTTCGCTTTTTGATAAATAGTGATTTCATCGTCTACACGCTGATACATGACAAGCTAGTCAATAAAGTATGTCAGAAACTTGAAATTCAATTTATATTGCTAGCAAAAGAGAAGCTAATACGAGAATATGATGAGAAGTTAGCTAGAAAGATTATTACTCATAAGATTCTACTCAATCTCACGATCGAAAGTCATAAGAAATTGACTATGTCAATGCTGATAGCTAATATCGAGCATCATGAAGCTATATTGAGCAAACTCTGAATGAACAAAAATGAAATATTATTGAACATGAGACATGATACTATCGTATTCTCTGATCAATTAAATATTTCTATTTCGATTTTTTCGATCTCGTCAAATACAAAGCACTCAAATTAATCGCGATCAACTCTCACTTCTTCAGCGACTCATAGCAATGCTTCAAAGATTCTCAAGCGCTCAGTTTCAATCATTCAGAAAGAGTCATTTTCAATTCAAAACATAGACGTCGTCTCTTTTCAAGCATTAGTAAAACGAAAAAAGAAGAATCAGATCGAGATTTTTGCTATGTTCATCAAAGACATCGATAGAAAAATCATCTACAATACTCAATGCGAACTAGATGTCATAAACGTCTTTTCAGTCGATGAAATGACTCAGAATCTAGAAGATATTAAAGTCAAGTTATCATCAAAGTATCAAGATTTTCTAGATGTCTTTGATCAAGCTCAAGCAGACAAGCTATCGTCTCATCATTCGTATGATCATAAGATAGAGCTTACTAGTGACGCAACGTCACTTTGCTGTCGAGCATATTGAATGTTTTTCTACAAGCTTCAGAAAGTAAAGAAATATCTGAACGAGAATCTTTTCAAAGAATTTATAACTTCTAGTAAAGCTTCGTATTTCTCATCTGTTCTGTTCGCTCTAAAAGCAAATGAAGATCTACGATTCTGCATTGACTATTGAAAGCTCAATGCTATTATCAAAAGAAATCGCTATTCTTTATCTTTGATAAATGAGATGATCAACAAAATAGTTGATTGCAAGCATCTGACTCGATTGAATATCATTTCGACGTTCAATAAACTACAAATGCATTCTGATAGTGAGAACTATACTATCTTTATTATCGCTTTAGAAGCATACAAATCAAAGATGTTACTCTTTGAACTTATCAATGATTCAATCTCGTTTCAGCAGTATATGAATGATGTTCTATGAGACTTTCTAAATGACTTTTGTCAAGTCTATCTAGACGACATTCTAATCTATAGCAAAACTCAACAAGAACATAAACAACATGTCAAAATGATATTGAATCGCTTACGAGAAGTGAGTCTACAGATGAATATTCGAAAGTGTGAATTCAATGTAGAAAAGATCGTCTTCTTAGAAGTCATAGTATTTAAACAGAGTCTTCGTATAAATTCTGTCAAGATGAAAGTCATAGTCAATTGAACTACGTCGATCAATCTAAAAGAAGTTCAGAACTTCGTGAGATTTGTTAACTTCTATCATCGTTTCATTAAGAACTTCTCGAAGCTAGTCAAATCATTCACTCAGTTGACTAGAAAAGACACGTATTTTGTTTAAAACAAAGTCTGTGTTCAAGCTTTTAATGATTTAAAGAAACAAGTCAGCTCGATCTCAGTTCTACGACATTTTGATTCAAAACGACAGACTATTCTAGAAATCAATGCATCTGACTACGTCAAAGATGAAATTCTATCACAGTACAATGATGAGAAAGTTCTTCACTCGATAGCTTTCTACAGCAAGAGCATGATTCTCGCTGAATGCAATTATCACATCTATGACAAGAAATTGCTGATCATTATTCGATGTTTCAAACACTGAAGACTTGAGCTTGAATGCATTGAGTTGCTCATTCAGATGTTCATCGATCATCAGACTTTGAAGACTTTCATGAAAAACAAACAGTTAACTCGACGTCAAGTCAATTATCTAGACATTCTATTCAAGTTTAACTTTCAGATCATTTTTCAATCAGACAAAATGAACACTAAAGTCAATGCTTTAATCAGAATGTCTTTGATCGACGTCTCTGAATCAACTCAGCGTACTGAAGATCGCTATCAGATTATTCTGACACTTGATAGAATAAATATTCTAGCTATTGAATCTGAAGTTGATCTTTATCAGTGAGTAAAAGATGTCAACAGAATAAATGAGCTTTGCAATGAGTATAGACAAGCTATAAGCGAAAACAAGCTCAAGCTACATAGCACTGAATTGAAGCATTGCAAGATCGTTGATGACGTTCTGTTCAGAAAAGATCTACTGTGAGTTTCTGAGAATATGCATATGAAATTGCTAAAGAAAATTCATGATCAGTCTTTCATCTCTCATTCTGACAATCAAAGAACTATCGATCTAGTTCAACGTTTCTACTATTGATCAGATCATCGAGCAACAATTAAACGTTACATTCGAAACTGTTATGCCTGTCAACAAAGCAAGACATCTAAAGATAGCATCAATGAACTTCTTCATTCTCTTTCAATTTCACAGAAACGCTGAAAAAATATAGCTATGAACTTCATCACTGAGCTACTTCTATCAGAAGATTATAACATTATTTGCATAATCATATGTTGACTCATCAAGAAACGTCACTATGTTCTCTGTCATTGAGAAGACGCTGACATCTCAGTTGAAGAAACGGTTTGAATCATGCTATGAAACGTCTATTGACTTCATGATCTATCTAGTTCTATTGTTTTGAACAGAGACTTTGAGTTCGTATCAATCATGTGACAAAGTCTTTGCAAGCGACTCAAGATCACAGCTAGTCTATCAACAGCTTATCATTCTGAGATCGATGATCAATCGAAACAAGCTAATCAAGACGTTGAATGAAAACTAAGAATCTACTGCAATTACATGCAGAATGACTGAGCAAAATGACTATCAATGATAGAATTCAGCAAGAATTTCAATATCTTCTTGATCATCTCAATGACTTCGTTCTACTTCAATAAGAATTTTCACTCACGAATGAGTTTTAATTCAGATACAACTGACTACAAAACTACTCGTGAACATCTTGAAGCTAGAAAAGCAAATGATATTATTATTTGAATGAAAGAGCTTCTTATCTTCGATCGTCAGCAATTGAAAAAGACGAAGCAGATTATCGAAGCTCAGATCAATAAACATAAACGAGACGTCATCTATGAAGTAGACGACTGAGTTTGATTATTCTCTAGAAACATAAAGACAACTAAATTATGTAAGAATTTGAAAGACAAACAGGTAAAACTCTATCAAATCACTGTCAAAGTTGAGATCTTCTATCATCTTCGTCTATCGATAAGCATGAAGCAGCTGCATTCAATGTTTAGTTCGAAGCTATTATGTTCTTATCTCGACGATTTCTTATCAAAACAGCATTCAGAATCATCTAAATCTCTCACTATCGAAGATGATGAGCATTGAGAGATAGATGACATTCTGAACTCTAGATGATATCGAGATCGAATACAATACAAAGTCAAATGAACGAGACTAGATCGAAACGACGAATGATACTATGTTGATAAAGAAGAATTCAAGAGCTCGAAAGAAGTTCTAGTTGAATTTCATAAACTTTATTCAGACAAGTCACACTAAATTGAAAAACAGTGGAAATTTTTGCGTTTCATTTGTTCTATTCATGCGAACATGAATTTTTAAAGAAAAGAATAATGTTACGAATGCATCAGAATTAGTTAAAGCTAGTCAAGATCTAGTCGAGATCTGATTTAAATCTGGCTCAGATTTGACTCAGATATAACTCAGCATCTTTTTTCTTCTCTAGCATCTTCTAATCAGCTTCTATTATCTTCTAGACAAACACACTTCTTTGTGTTACGAGTAGTTAACAGATGTCTATGACAAACACATTTCTTTGTGTCGCAAACATCTTTTGAATCAACATCTTTCTTGTGTTTCAACACGTTCTCTTTGAGACTAGCGTCGATCTGAGTAACTACTATATAAAGCGTGTTCTTCTTGCTTTTTGTATCTTCTTTCTTCTGTATTCTTAAAGTCTTAGTTATAGCTATCTCTATAGATCAAATATTCTAATCACGCACGCACTCTGATTAGTTTCTAGACACAATCTCAACAAAAGCAACATTTGCAAAAGATTTAACATACACATTTCTGAGAATGATTGTAGCAAATCATGAATTATCAGATGAGATAATTTCAAATAGAGACAAGCTTTTTACATCGAAATTCTGAAAATTATTGATGAATCAATTAAAGATTCATCACAAGCTGTTTACAGCTTATCATTCACAGATGAATGAACAAATGAAAAGAATGAATCAGACATTGAAACAGTATCTCAGATGCTATATCAACTATAGACAGAATGATTGAGTACAGCTATTGTCAGTAGCACAGTTGATTTTCAATAGCGCAACGATAAAAGTAATCAGCATGTTATCATTCTTTGCAAACTATGAGTTCAAGTTGAAAACTCTTAAGAAATTGTGTGAATTTGTACAAATAACTTAAAAAGCTATGATACAAATTAAATAAATACATTTGTTGCATAAAGAGCTGCAGAAGAACATTCAGTTTCTAAGTAAATGCATGACTCTGTATGCAAATAAGAAAAGAGATAGAAAATCTACTTTTAAAAAGAGAGACAAAGTTTATCTATTAAGATGAAATATCAAAATGAAAAGATCAAGTAACAAGTTGAATCACATGAAACTAAAATCATTTGAAATTCTAGAAGAAAAGAAATTGATTAACTACAAGTTAAATCTTTCAGCATTTATGAGAATACACTCAGTATTTCATATTTTTCTTTTGAAGTTTGCAAATTCAAATTCATCAATTTAAACAGAATCTTCAGAAATTAATTCAGAGAGTCAGAACATCAAGTACAAAGTAAAAAATATACTAGATCAACAGAATATCAAAGATCAGTCTCATTGATTAATTAAGTGAAAAGATTACAAACATATCAAGAACATTTGAAAATCAAGAAGAAATCTCAAGAACTGTCAGATGCTTCTATGACAGTTTCAATTGAAAAACTCAGTCAGTTAAAGTCTGATAAAATCTTAATCTGCTTGAAAGATACATCAAAGAGAAGATCATTCAACGATGATTCACTAATTCTTGTTTCTTCTTTCTTGAGCTTGATGATGTTTTGAAACTCTTGTTTAATCATCGTTTATTTCTTATTCTTCAAAAACACAAATTGATTTTGCAGATGAATAGTTCTTGCAAAGATCTTTTACATCTGCTTGTGAGCATTCAACAGTTTATAAAGAACACAATCACATTCTGTCTTTATTCTTTTTCACTTCATCATCAAGAAAGTAAGATCACACTTGCAATCGAGATGTATACACTCAATGCAACGATCAAATTCATTGTTGACACGACATTTTTTTTGCAAGTGACTGCAGTGTTCATAAGAACACATGACAGCATGCTCAGAACTTGTATGCTCAAGAAGATTTCTACAATGCAGAGTAGAATTTTTTGTTGTGTGATGAAAAGATATGAAAGAAAAGTGATTTTTGAAATGAAAATCTTAGAAAAGAATCTAGTATTAAAACTCTTTTGCAGATGATTAAATAAAGCAATGATTAAATAATTATTATATAATCAGAGTCTTGAAGTGATCACTCTGATCGCTTGAATCAGAAGTGATTACAGTGAGCATGATGAGCATAATGCTCATCTTGCTCATCTTGCTTGAAAATGATCAAAGAGATCATTCAGAGCAGAAATGACTTAACATGATTCTTTTATATTTATATAACAACGATCATTCTTTTAAATAGAAACTTCGTGCTCAACTCATGTAATAATCAATACAGTTTATTGTTTTAACTATTCTTAAATCTTCAGTCTAATGATTAGTTTGTTACTATACTGATCTTTGTTTATATCTTGTGTTGTTAAAGAAACAATCATTACACTATATCAAATGATGATGATTTTTATAAATATTAACATATACTTTAAATCAATGAAATCAACATGCTTAAAGCATTTATGCATTTACTTTTGATGTAGATCTTGAAGATTAACATCATTTTCATCATTTATAGTAATTTGCAAGATGTCATTGATGATGAGAGTGATTTCATACTTGACTGTCATGTTCATAAATGATTTGAGTGATTTTAATGATAGTAATGACTTTAACTTTATTGATTTTCATCTTTTCATTAATGCAGTGAGCTTCATGAATTGCTTTGAAGCTGCTTGAATCTTAGACTGATTATCATTTAAATTCTTCTCATTCTCATTCTCATCTTTAAATCAATCAAGCTTCATTGATGATGATATTAATAATGATACACATGCTCTTCAAGTGATAAAAGTAGCAACAGTCTTAGCAACAAAGATCATAAGCTCGCTCAAGATGAATGCATTTACATTGACAGCTTGAGAAGTCTGAGAGATCTTAAGAAGATTAAACTGAGAAATCTTGAGAGAATTAAGTCTGAGCAAAGAAAGATCTTCTACATCTGAAAGCATCGAAAGTGAGAAAATCTCTGTCTCTGAAGAAAGTACGATAGAATTCTTAGATACGAGAACGATTTTGCGTGTCTTAGAAGCCTTGAATGCATCTAGATGAAGCAGAGTCCGATACGCCTGAGAGACATTCTGACTATCTAGAATTGCCCTCGTGTAAGACTGAGATTTGTATAGCTTCAAAAATGAAGCTTTGGGATGTTTTGGGAATGTGGAGATGATATCTAGGTATTTGCTCTATTTGCACCAAATTTGAGGCTGATTTTACCATCATCTCACTAAATTATTTTACCTCACCTTCACCTTCGTCCTCTTCTCTCCCACGGTACACACAAAACGCGCCTGAAGATCAGATTGCTCTCATCTCCAGTGGCTTCCAGAGGTCACAGCAAACACACAAAGTGTCATCACAGCTTTAACTTCAGGTCACTTGAGTCGGGAGAAACCCTCATTTCGGCATCTACGCAAACGTTATTGCAGCCAATCGAGAGGCAACTGACTGTTGCGGAAAGGAGTTGACTCCTCTGAAGTAAATATTATTTACAGTCGGTCCTTACTTCTCTGAAGTCACACAAGCCCCACCACCAGCGCTTGCCCCGCCAACGACGTGTCTTAATCCCTCCAAATCTTTTCACCTCAACAACATTTTACAACTCCCATTACTTGCTTCTGGCACATCTTATTATCGTCTCTACTGCAGCTTAATCATAAATCTGCTTATTTTCCATTGCAGTCCTTGCGTTGCTCGAAGTCTATCTTTCTGCAAGCACGTATCGCTAACAATTGACTGAATCCGAAGTCCTACTTGAATCGAGGATACAGCACCTCGAAGCCTTTTTCTCCTAGCTTTCGCTCGTCATTGTACTGAGCACGGAAGCTTCTCTCAAGTATTCTCTCGGTCAACTTTCTAACTCATCGTACCCTTGGAATTGACCAAACCGCTTCAAGACTTTTGCCACCATGGCCGAACGTGGTGGAGGTCGAGGCCGCGGTGGTGGATTTGACCGGGGCGGACGTGGTGGAAGAGGTGGTGGATTTGACCGTGGTGGACGTGGTGGACGTGGTGGACCTCCCTCTGGTGCCGTTCTGTACAAGTCAGTCGTATGCCGTCAGCTACATCCTCTCCTATCGGCTGACTCATTGCCGTTATAATGCCCTAGCCCTGGTGAAGCACCGCAACAGCCGTCACCTCAGGTTCAGAAGCGGGAGAATGACGTTATAGCGGCCAAAAAGGGCTTGTCGATGAAATCTCTATCGATTTCTAACTCCAACTTGCCCGAGAGACCGGGCTACGGCACTCTCGGCCGTCAAATTATCCTCCGAACCAACTACTTCCATCTACTACCGAGGGCCGACAAGAAGATTTTCAAATACAGCGTCGAAATTCTGCCAGAAGTAACAGCTGCCCGCAAAAAGCGTCGCATTTTTGAGCTTTTACTTCAAAACTCACCCCCAATCGCCGCAATTGGCCATGGAGTAGCGACTGATTATAGCAGTACAATGCTAACTTCTAAAGAGCTGGACCTGGGAGCCGATGGTCGTAGAGAGGTCCCTCTCATCTACTATGATAAGGAAGATGTTCTGCCGGGCCAAGTGTTCGAACCGGACCAACGTACTAAACGATATAAAATCATGATACAGAACACCGGATATGTCGCTATCCCGGAACTCTTGGAATATTTGGACTCGAATCCAGCCCAATTGAGCTCGAACAGTGATGCGAAGCTCGAAACAATACAAGCTTTGAATATTATCATGGCACGCACTCCAAATACCACCGACAATGTTGTCACTAGTAGTGGTAACAAGTTCTATCCCTATCCTAGTTCGTTTCCTGATCGAAGAGACCGGGATGGGAGAATGCAACTGGAGAACACCCTCGGTAGTGGACTTGTCGCCCTAAAGGGTTACTACAGCAGCGTCCGCACATCAACTTTACGGGTCCTGCTTAACGTCAACGTTTGTACTTCGGCTTTCTATCCTGCAATTAACCTGTGGGATCTCTTTAGATTGCGTATGAGCAGTCCGGACTATGGAAAGTTAGAACCCTTCATCAAGAAACTTCGAGTATCGACGAATCACATCAAGAGGAATGGGGCTAGTGTAACACAGGTCAAAACTATCCGCGGATTCTCACGCCCACCAAGAGCACGAGGGTTCTATGGTACTGCAAAGCAGATTACGTTTCGATGTGAGGATCTTCCAGGTGTTGATCCGGACCAAGACATCACCGTGGAGCAGTACTATCTCAAAAAGTACAATATAAAACTTCAACAGCCTGGAGTTGCTCTGATCGATGTCGGAACCGCCGAAAAGGCTACTTATCTTCCAGTCGAACTCTGTCGTGTACTTCCCGAGCAAATGTACAGGAGAAAGCTAACTGATGACGAAACTGCGGAAATGATAAAGTATGCGGCAAGACCGCCGCAAGAGAATGCGGTCTCGATCATGAATAGAGGGCTAGGTGTCGTCGGAATCTTTGGAAACAAAAATAATCTTGTCCACGATGCGTTCGGTCTAAAAGTCGAACCAAGGATGATTACAGTCAACGCAAGAATTTTAGCTTCACCCAAAATATTGTACAAGCCCGGACAGGATGCGACACCTCGAGATGGTAGCTGGAATATGATCAGAATTCAGTTCACAGTGCCGGTGGCTATCAAGGATTGGTCCTACATCAAGTTCAGCCTCGGAAGCAGGAGGCCGGATAACCAGTTCAAGTCAGATCTCGAAGTCTTTCAGAAGACTCTGAAGGACTGCGGCTTGGGAAACGAACCCCATCGTAGACTCCCAAGACATGAAGCTGATCTGACTATGGACGAAAAACGGAACGATGAAATCATCAAGAGTCTGCTCAAGGAAGTCGCCGAAAAGACGCCGACTAAAATTCTTTTGATAATTCTGCCGAATACCAATGCTATTACCTACGCTCGTGTAAAGTACTGGGCCGATGTGGTCTTTGGTAAGTCATTTCGAACGGTCACTTCTTGAGCTCCGATGATGGTCTAATTATTCTTTCATAGGTATACACACAGTTTGTGTTGTTGGGAGCGACAAGAAGTTCTACAACAACCAGGGTACCAAGCAAATCCAATACTGCACAAACGTCGCACTCAAGTTCAACCTCAAGAGAGGTGGTGTGAACCAATCTCTACCTAACGATAAAATGGGTATGCTCCAAGACGGCAAGACTATGGTCGTTGGTATCGATGTGACGCACCCCTCCCCGGGAAGTATTGACGAGGCGCCCAGTATTGCCGGCGTTGTTGCTAGTATTGACAAGCGATATGCTCAATGGCCGGCCAGCATCCGACCTCAAAAGAGTAGGCAAGAAATGGTCGACGGTCTGGATCAAATGATCATTGAGCGTTTGGAACTGTGGAGAAAGCATAACGGAGGTAAACTGCCGGAGAAGATACTTGTGTATAGGGATGGCGTTTCCGAAGGACAGTATGAGACCGTGCTAAGAGATGAATTACCCGGTTTCCAAAAAGCCTGCGAGAAACTGTACGGGAAAATGCCACAGCCCAAGATATCGATCATTATCGTTGGGAAGAGACATCATACACGGTTCTATGCCACCTCGACAGAGGACTGTGATAGCAAAGGTAATACGAAAAATGGTACGGTGGTGGATCGGGGCGTTACCATGGAACGCGGATGGGACTTCTTCCTCCAAGCCCATACTTGCATTCAAGGCACTGCCAGACCAGCCCACTATGTTGTTATCCGTGACGAGATCGGCTTAGGAGCAGATGGATTAGAGCAAATGGTCAGTTACTCATGCTATGTGCGTGCGTATTTTGAGCTCGCTGACATTCACAGACTCATAACCTGTGCTACTTATTTGGTCGCGCTACTAAAGCCGTGTCGATTTGCCCCCCCGCCTATTATGCCGATCTCTTATGCGAGCGAGGGCGCTGCTACCTTCAGAAGGATCTTGCTGCGGACACTGGCAGCATTAATTCCGGTCGAAAGTTCAACTGGGCTACTTCGGACTGGACGATTCAGGGTGGAGTGCATCCTAGGCTGCAAGATACCATGTTCTACATCTAGACATGGTTTGGCGCATGATGTAGCGGATAATGTGACTCGAGCTACCGAATGACCCGGTCCAGTCGACGCTGAGATGGCATTTGGCGAACACAAGCAGTGACGACTTTGCTTTCTTCTTTTCGGTTTTTTCTACAATGGTTTCAAGCCGGCTTATGACCGTTTTGGTTGGCCATTGAGCGTCTCTTCCGCCTACTTGCCTGTCGCTTTCTGTGGCTACAGCGATGGCACGCCTAGCAGAGGAGAATGGCTTGTTGCTTTATTTAACGCTCTCTTTCGGTTTTGACGGACAAGAATACATGCAGAGGTTACGACACTCGAGGTGAAAAACGGAGGAAACAGATTGACACCGAGGCGGTCATGACTTTACGAATTTTCCTATTTCTCCTCGTTCTTTTGCAGCATGGTCGGATGAATAGCAGAGCTAGGGAGAAAGGCCGGTCTCTAATGAGTTTCTTCGTCATTCTTTACTCGATAGGCTTAGATGCAGGGCTGGAGATGGTAGGCCTGTTTATTAGGAGTTTATTATGATGACACACTGCATATGGTTCATACTTATTGGCTTTCTACTAGTAGTAGAGGGGAGGAGTCAGAGCTGTGATTCTTCGTACTCTTAAGTAGATACGGGGCTGTCAGTCAGTGATGCTCTTACAAGAACGACAACGTGCTGAACGGGTATTGGTTATGAGGTGCTGGATCTTACCATCTCCTTATATGCCAGGTCTGCCAGGCACCTTCTCTACACGCTCCACATCATTCTCTGTGTACTGATCTAATTGACTTTGCCTCAACCTGCCCCCCAAAAAATCTTCTTTCTTGTAACCCACATCACCGCCACCACTACCATCCCTTCCCTTATAAACGCTTACTTCCTAAGCCTTTCTCCCCCCTCCTCATCGTCAACCCACCTGTTCCCAGCTAGTCGCTCATGTGAGAAGAAATATCCTATTCATCATACGCTATTCGATCTTTCTCATCTCACATTTCCGTCTCTCACCAATTTTTTATTATCTCCCAAGGGTTTTTTCTAAAGTTGGTGAACGGGACATGTGTGTGTTTAATAGTACTTTTCAGCCTTGCTCTCCTCGCCGCATTCTCCTTTTCCCCTTTTGTTTCCCTCAAGGTTTCAGACTCTGTATCGCTAGCGTGATCTCTGCGGTGGACTGTCCAAGGTGGCGAAGCTAGGGTTTGGAAATGCGGTAGGGAGGGGTGGTGTGAAAGGGGGGGTGGGGGATTAGGATGAGGGTGTTTTTGAAGCGGAGGGTGCGGAATGGTTGAGGGGAGTTTTCTTTTTGGCTATACTTTTTGTGCGATATATATAGGTTTGGATGATGGTGATGGGTTTGTGGGGTTGGGAGGAGGGGGGAGGGAGGGGGTGTGGGTGGTGGATGCGGATGCGGATGCGAATGGAGATGTGAATGGGGGTCTGAGAAAGCAGGATGGGGATGGGGACGGGTTCGTTAGTCCTGTTTTTTTGGGAAAGGAAGAGGTGGGTGAATGAGGAACATATAGCATATGTATCGATAGGTATTGAATACGAAGACTCTTCTCTTCAAGGTCGCAAACCTATCTTAGCTCATTCCGCAATGTGCCTATATCTACATCCAAGAACCTCAAAACGACCGACATCCCCCCCTCTCTCACTCCCTACCACTGTCAGTATCCGTATCCGTCTCGCTACCTTCCTCCGCCTCCCCTTCCGTATCACTCTCATCATCGCTCTCTTCCACCTGCTCTATCCTCTTCTTCCCCGTTCGCTTCACCGGGACGTTTCCGGATACCCCGCCGGTTTTCAACGCGGACATTTGGCCGGCTAGAGAGTCTAGTGCGGTGAGCGTCAGAAGGGTGTTGCATTGGTATCAAAAGGGAGGTAGGTTTGGGGTGGGGGTGGAGGCGGTATACGTACCTTCATCAGGCTCAGAGATCTCGTCCTCATCGGCCATTTCGGCGGCTTTGGCACTATCCTCGATTTCGAGCACGACGTCTAGTTTACTGTCAAAGCCGATGTAGCTATCGCAAACGAGATGCATGACGAAGGGATACCGCCCGGCTTGCGGGGGAGCTTGGAATTGCATTTTGAACGTTTGCATATTGAAGGTTGGGTTTCCTGCGTCGTCGTGAAAAGGTTTGCTGAAGGTGATGAGGGTGAAGGGTGGCACGGCGATCTTGCCGGATCGGCTGTCAGCGAGAAAGACGTGCCATCTTGGCGAGCGATCGCGCGCGAAGTAGGGGGCGTATGCGAGAGGTGGCTGGAGTGGTTTCTCCTCTGACGGCGTTTCGGCGCCTTCGCCTTTTAAAACTTTGGCGGCTTTGTTGTTGGACTTTGACTTACGGCCGAGCAGGGCGTCCAGGTCTCCTTCGTCCGGATCTACGTCTTCCAGGTCTAGCTCATTAACTGGGGGAATGTTGGCACTACCCGGGGGTATGACGCGGGCTTTGATGACGAGTTGGACGAGGGAGCCGGTGGTGATAAAGCGCTCGCCCATGACTTTAAAAAAGGCCTTCTCGACACTTAGCAGAGGCAGCTGCCTTGCTACCGCTACGGCGTCGTTGTATTGTGAATGGGTAAGCACACCCGGTTGATCAGTAGCGAGCTTCCGGCGCTTGTGTTCGGGCATGGACATGAACTGTTGGATGGTGAGGTGTTTTGTGTCGTTTGGACCTTCGATTCTTCGGGCGATCAAGGGGGTAACGTGGGGAAGTTGGAGAAGCGGGGATGAGTTGGGGGGGATAGCTTGGATGAGGGATTGGGAGGTGTGGTATGCGGTGAGGAGGGGGGCCACATTGGCAAAGGCAAGGGAGACGGCGGTAAAGGCTTCGTTCATGGAGAGGGCAAGGGGTGCGATTTCGTATTTCTCTGTCAGATTGCAGTGTCAGTCTGTGTATACCAAGGAGCACCTGGACGTACTAACCATCATCCAACGTAGATCCGTCGAGTCTGATGCGTGTCAGGTAAGCCCATAGCAAGGCCAATGCTTTTCTTCGAGCGCCTTCATATCCCTCTAGTTTTTGGCGGTCTTTGCTGGTTAGACTGTCACCAATGGCCTTCTCCACCTTTCCTAATCCGGTATCTGCCTTATTTCCACTCAGAACACCTTTGAATTCTTCACCGCAGCTCAATGCACTGATGATATCGCCGTCCGCCATGTCTTCCTTGTACTCCTTAAAAAGGTTACCAGCACTTGCAAGCAATACTTTCTCTCTCGTCAACCGCTGCGTGCCGTACCACCACTTCCCAACATAATATGGTAGCAAGACCCCAAGTAAGAGGCCGTAAACCGCAAGCACGTATTTTCCGTTCCCTTCAGTCACAATAAATTGAGGTAGGGCAATGCCAATGCTGAAACCTTGCTTCCCATCCGGATGTCCATACTGAATAAAATTATTCCGCACCTCCTCGTCGGTCAAAGCTTTGTATGCCTTGGAAAGCTCGACCCAGTTGTCGTTGATCATTTCTATCGTCTCATTCTTCGCAGGGTCTGGTCGGGCTTTGTCTGGATGGAATATTCGTGAAAGGTCCTTGTATCTCTTCTTGATCGCCTGCTCCGTAGATGACTGTGGAACGGTTAATGACACCGAAGCCATTCCGCGATATCTTGGGACTTACCCTCGAGATTTGTAGAATGCTGTAAGGATCCCATATTTTCGGCGCAGTTATCGAGGTTACTGTTATGAGATAGATCATCCATGCCATGGTGAAAAACCCCACGGCCACTGTAATGATCCTCTTCAATCTCCTTTCCCTCCGCCATTGTTTCCTCCTCTGCCCTTGGATGAGATCCTCATCTTGTGGTTTGAAGTCCGACTTTATTCGGGGTGCTGTAATTTCTAGGTCTGTTTCTGTATTAGCAGGGCATACTCAAACCTGATTCTGAATCAGCATAAGCTTCGAACCTTTGCTGGGCTTCAAGAGAGAATAGGTCAAGGGGAGAGTGACGAGGGCGGAGATGGTTAGGATAAAATACGGGAAAAATTGGCCCTGCTGGTATGTTAGTATAGCATAGAGACCGTAAAGTTAGGAAGAGACGCACCTGCTCATCGTAGTTGTAATCGGTGGACATGGTGAAGCACCGGGGAGGTTATGGCACAGAGTCTGCTTGCCCCCAAGTTTTGACTGGAACTACACCAGATTTTACGGTATTGGATCCATGAGCGGAAGTCTGAAGTAGTGAGCAAGACACAGTGTCAAACACCAAAAACGTTCGACATTGTGTGTTGGAAACAATACACTCGAATTTAGATATCAGTACACAATCTACAAATCTACAAAGAACACCTTTCTTTCGCGGACCTTGAACGCCGCCAATCTCAGGCTAACCTTATCAGGGCTAGCAAGTGGCCTGCGGCTGAAAGCTTGGCTCTGTTTCCTTTTTGGGCAGCAGAGACGACGACAGATACTAAGATAGTCCACAACAACTTCATACTACAACTGCTGCGCTATCACTAGATATGATTTCGGTTCTCATGGCAATGACTCGATGGAAACGGTGTTTTTGGTGTATTGAAGTGGTAAGGTATATAAATAGACCATTGGGGGTTAGTTGTTTTTATCAGCGAGTGCCTCGTTATGTGTTGGTTTGGTACCTTTTGTATATAGATCGTGGGTATAACCACCTTGTTTCTGAGAAACAAAAAGAGAAAATGTCTACGGAGGGAAAGAGGAAAAGGTAGCTATCGAAGGGACTCGAACCTCCAAGCTAACTAACTGTAATCCGTAATCTTCGAGAGAGAGCTCCTTCCTGATATGCGATCTTCACACATTTCATCTCAACATCACTAACACTTTATGTTGCAAAAACAAACACTATCAGTTGAGCTCGAAATCCGAAGCAAACGGTAATTTACTGTTTGATTCGCCTGTCAACGAGACGCTCGTATATGATATCGGAGTGAAACGAGAAACTTCACCTTGGCAACGAGCCGCCGATATACGATATCGAGAGCGAAGATAATTGATCCGTACGGGGTTCAGACCGTCCAAGTCCAGCAAGCACAACTGGGCAACAGCAACAATGCCACTGAGCTAACCATGAGCCTTCTACCCTGGCTGAGATAGAACATCCTAATGTCGTATAACAACTAGTTGGAATTCCACAAGGCTCCAGTAAGCACGTTTTAATTTCTGTGAGAAATAAGATTCTACTATAAGAGCACTCTCTTTGTATGAATCACATGTAAGCCTACTATCCTGTGGTATACCAAAATCAGTCTTCCATATATCAGAGTCTCGAATTGTTTACAGGCAGCTGCTCGGCGCTTCGGCAGGGAACTAACGAAGCTTGGGCCTCTTTGAGCGACCTCACTGTATTAGTTCACCCCATTGCAGGTCACTTCGTAAATGTCATCTCCCATCACAGTACCCGTTTGGGAAGACCCGCCGTCGACCATCCCCCTTCGATGCTCCTGTACATCAGGTTGCTCTAAGTCCCTAGCTAAGTTTCATCATGCAATGAGTAGGTAGATTGTATATTCTGTTCATTCCTTCAACCACTGTGTCGGAGAGAACTTTCACTCTCAGCGGTTACAAGCGATATCCATGGATATTCACCGATTCTCCATGTTAATTGTGTTTCATGGCCGTTTCTTAAGTTCATTTTACTGGATATTGCATTCAATCGGCTTGCTCAGGCTTTCAATCACCCTTTTCACGTTTTCAATACTTTACCCTAAACTGCTCAGCTCCCAATGTCCGTCCTAGAATACTATTCCATACTCCCATACGTTCGATGTCTTCATTCTATATTTGAGGTAACGCCATTACCGACAACCAGAGGCTTTACTCGAAAAACATTCGGTGTGAGTATCGACTGTTCAGAACTTGAATCAACGAAAGAAATCGTCCGTCAGTTCACACACTTGTCAATCCCGATCGTTGGTCGTCAGCATGCCTCCGAATATCGTCCAGGTGGCGTTTACCTTCGCGTGTGAGATTCCTGCGAAGCTCGAGTTACCTATTTTTATGCTGAGATATCCAGCTGAAAAGATTTGGGGACCAGTTGAGATGGCGATCGGCACTGTTCTGGTAATAAGAGACGACCGGAGAGACTTACATCCACATCACATTGAAGCTTTGTGCCATTATTGTCGAGATATTCTGCATCCCTTGTTCGTGGACTCGATGGGCTTTGAGAGATCCCTAAGTGGCATCAAGACCAAGGGTACGCTGCTGCAAACGGTGGCGAAGGAGGAGTTTGAGTCTTATTTCAAAGATTACTGTGCAGAGAAGTCCAAGACAGATGGGTCCTGGGCAGGAAAGGTATCACCTTATGATAGCATTCAAGGTTTTGAAGCCTTCTTCAAGCTGTACCAAGGGAACAACGACGCGCCGACAGGTTCTGTCCACGAGGCGTGTAGCGAATGAGTTTGAAGTCGGATATTTCGGGCAATTGGGATACTGATGGCATATTTGTTTGGTGAAGGTTGTGTCCACTGCTTTTGAAGCAAAACATTTTGGTATTGCGTCTTGACGTTGTTCACATTCTTCAAGCTGTACCATGAACAAAAATTGACCGGCGGCATTTGTCATCGGCAAACGATCCACCATCTTGGTTTCATGTAAAAAATTTCAGGCAGCTAGCATCCTGCATCTCTAACTTCACCCCGAAGAACTCTCAATCCAAAAAAAACAAAAAAACAAAAACAAAAACAAAAACAAAAAACATCCTCCTAGTCTCTCCTAAAAACAAAAAGGCCTAACAATCAACCTGACCCACCGCACGCATTTCACCACCTCTTAAGCAACCATCTCACAGCTGACAACGCAGTATGATATTGCGATCATGTTCGCCGTAGAAATACAGAGAATCTCGTGTCGTGAAGTCTCACAGAGAATCAAACTCCTCGCCCATATTTTCGCGAAATTTCAAAACTGGTGAAGCGGACGGTTCGTGACTGCGTGGGAGTGGTAGTGTGAAGGTGCCTCAGGGTGGTATGGGGTGGTACTCGTACAGTAGGATGGGTGGGGGTAGGCTACAGGTTCCGGTGGGTGCGGAATATTCAGGAGGGGGTTTTTCTCCGCAGAGGGGCCATTGAGGGTATGTAGGGGCAGGCTTGAAGGGGATAAGGTATGTGGAAGATCCGTCAATCAGATGACTTTTTGAAAGAAAGAGGGGTTTGAAGTGCGAAGGTGGAGTAATATTTTCTTTAATACTACAAATACTTTATTCCTGAGATCAGAAGCCTAACCTTCCTTTCCAACCACACTACCCCCATGCACGCCCTCTTCCTCTCCATGCAGGCAGCGAGCTCCAGCACACACGAAAGTATGCGAGCACACGACCGCCTCCCCTCCTTCCATCCTGCCCCTTGTTTTCCTTTTTTTTTTCTTTTTCGGTCAGCCTTCTCCGTCGTTCCTCATTGTTCCTCCCAGGGCGTGCATATACCTCAAATTCCCCAGCGAAGACGTGTGGACCATCCCTACCCCGCTCAGGGAGGGATTGCTGCGAGTCGTGTCTTGGTGTTACTGGGGTTTTGGGTGGGTGTGGTGTGGTGTGGTGTGGTGCGGGGACTGGTGTAATGTATTTGAGTGGTGTTGTGTGTCTTAGATCATGGGATATGTCGGTACCGGTACGTGAAAAGAGCGGTGCGCAATCGTCGCGGTAAGAAGATCCCGCTTCCCCAAAGCAAAGCCCAACCCTCCAAAACGCCCCTTCCCATTCTCCCCTCGCCCAAGGTCCTCAACCAATTACCCCCTCTACCAACCCCTATCCTTCGATAATGAAATCCAACCCCCCAAAATACTCCATCATCCGCTCCCCCAACCACCGATCCTCCTCTCCCTCTTCGGTAAAATCCCCACCAAATATCCGTTTCTTCTCCGCCTCCAGCTTCGCACGCTCTTCAGATTGGCGGCGCTCCCGGACTTGCCAGGCTAGGTATCGGTTGTGCCAGTGTTTCGCTGAGAGGTCGTTGCGACGAGGGCGAGGTGGAAGTGAGGTGATGGTGGATAAGGGTGGGGTAGGGGTGGAGAGGGGGGAGAGGGAGAAGGAGTCGGGGTGGAAGGGGGGTTGGGAGGGATAAGAGGAGGATTTGTGGCTGCCGCGTGTGCGGCGGCGGTTGTGTCGACTCATGCTTTGTAACGAGCTTGAGATTCAAACAGGGTGCCCGAGTAAGGAATGAGTTGTAAGAACATACTTCGAGATGATGTTGGATAGAAATAGATGAATAGAGACTTCTCGACTCTTTATATACGTTTCAAGATGTGTCATAATATGCGATGAGTCGTACTATCACGCGATTAGGTGCGATGACTCATTAAGAGGATGTGGCGAGACTCTGAAGCAAATAATGAAATAAGCGAGACAATGAAAGGGTTTCAGAGATTTGAGTCATGTGATCGGAACTCGTGACTCACAAGGAACATTTTCCTACAACGACTTCGGAGAAGGGAAATGCTCGTAATAGTTCTTGAATGATAGCAAGAACTAGTCAAAAGAAATTTGTGGATGCACCCAGCGTTATCGTGGTTCGCAGGTCGTCTGCCACCCATCTGCCATCAAAAATGATCGAAGTCACACGACTCACAAGATTTGCGAGATCCAGGATTTAACTTCGAAGAATTAACACCATCAATATTGACAAATTGAATGGCAAACACTTGTGGCTTCGTCTTCTATCGCTACCCAACCGGAGTAGAGCATCTTGAATAGCGGGAAATTGCCGCGCCCATGCCAGTCATGTTGCGATGTCATATCATACTTCGTAGCTCCTCATCCTCATCCTCTTGTGCCCCTGCTAAATTACCCAAGAGCACACTCTTTTCCGCCTCAGCTCCATGCATCATCTCGAAGCTCTCCTCGCTTGTCTGCGGACTCAAGTTCTTACCGGGTAGGTGGCCAGTCCAATCGACTCCCCCGGCTTCTGCAGTCTCAATCTTTATTTTCCTTTCCTCATTCGCCATGACAGGCTTTCCAACATCGTCGGGCAGCAGAAGTCTCCGGTGCCAATCACCCACAAACATGCCTTTGGGGTCAACTTCGTTCCGCACCCGTATCCAATCGTGAATTTCAGGATACATGTTGTGGATGTCCTCCCTTGTGACAGTAGAGAAGTTCTTAGCCCAATGAGGTCGTCCACCCATCTCTTTCATGAGGTATTCGAATGCTTCGTAGTAGCGCTCCCGGCAGGGTGGATCGCAATTATATGGTCGGTAAAGTGTAGCATTGAGATAGAGTGTTGCGCTATCTGGCATGGTATTATCTAGATATGGTCGAGGTGTGGTGGTAGAAGTATCAGAGACACGGACCTCGATCGGCGAATGAACATAGATACCCTTCGAACTCCCCGGGATACCCGAGGCTTCTTCCTCTCCATTAAGCCATTTTGATAGCCGGGTAATGGCTTCGGGACCTTTCTGAAGTGGTATCGCCCACTCGTTAACGAACTGTGAGTAAAGGCAGTTCATTAAAAGGCCTGTACGGCTTTCTTGAATAGCAGTGCTACCAGCGCCATCCTCAAACCCATACTGAACGTTTATTACGAATCTCTCGATTCTTGGTATGAGGCTGGGAAACCACTGTGCAATATAGAGGAGTATGTGGTAGGTGTGAAATCCAACGGAGCCACCCCACCAATTCGCAACTGGCGGTTTCTCTGGCCGATCTGTTTTATCAGCCCTCCACTTAATGACACGCTTCATGTACGGCATCCACCAAACACGCGTAAACTCCTTCTGAGTCCATAGGTCTCTGTTCCAGTCCGCAATAATTTCCTCCAAAGGATGCAAGCTCTGGCTCCATTGGATGTTGAAGACAGGTACTGCCTGGAACGTAATTTCCACGATTATACCCAAGGCCCCTAAGCTTACGAGAGCTGCACGGAATAGGTCCTTGTTTTGTTCTGCTGAACATGATACAACACGGCCGTTTGCAAGCATGATCTTCAAGCCCTTCACAGACTGGGAGAGAAGCCCATGCCTCGTTGAACTTCCATGTGTTGCTGTACCTATTGCGCCGGCTATTGACTGGTGGTCGATGCTTCCCAAATTTGGCATGGCAAGACCGTGCTTCTTCAACTTCAAACCCAGATCATGCAAACGTATGCCCGCTTGCATCACAACGGTTTTTCTGTCTTCGTCTATTTCCAAAATTCTGTCGTAGTGGTCTAGGTTCACCATCCAAGAAGAGGTGCAAGTCAGGTCCGAGGGTGAGTGACCGGAGCCGACAGTGACAATTCTTCGCCGACATCTTCGCGCGAGAGTGACAACTTTCTGGATTTCCTCTGTGGAATGCGGTTGTATGTAGAGCTCCGGGCGAGAGTGGAAGGTTCGAGCCCAGGTGTGGTGGCGGTGGGAAGCTGAAGCGCGAAATGGGATGCTGGGGTCGACTTTAGAAAGTTCCTTCACAATCTCAGGCTCCATCATCGGTCCCAGATCTCGAGAGCTTTGGCCTCCTGTTTCTCAGGACTGCCAAAGCTTCAATGGTAGAACCATTTGAGATTGAGATTGAGATTTTGAACTGCTGATGCTTGTCCATGCAGGCGGTTAAAACGCTATTCTAAGGTATCTACGTCGGCAAGGAGGGGTACCATTTCGAAAATTGGGAATTGCAGTCTGCAGTCTACACATATTCATTGACGTACATTGATATGACGATTAACGTCACTCTACCAACCTACTCACCTCCATACTCCCCTACCTACTTGCCTGCCCACTCAACTATCTACTCACCTATCTACTCATCTATCTATTTAGCTATGTCGCGCAACGAATTGAGTTGAATCATGACTTGGGAGATCTTTAACCCAATCTGTTACGCGATATAGGTGAGTAGGTAGGTGAGTAGGTAGGTGAGTGGGTAGGTGAGTATGTAGAGTGACGTTAATCTTCATATCAATGTACTTCATTGAATATGGGTAGACTACACGTGGTCGCGATCGCAATTTTCAATTTTCAATCTTTACTTTTCAATCTTCACTTTTCACTTTTAACCTTTCCACTTGGGTTATATTTCCCTTTGGTCGAAATGGCCTGCCGTACCATATCACCCTGGGCTCTCGACTAAGTGGGCTTCCTACACAGACACCGATCGAGGTCCTTCAGCCTGTCACCTCAGCTCTCGGGGGTTGTAAGCGAGACAGATATGGCTGGATCGATATACCTGCTCATGGAGATGGGCATGTTGAAGTTCTCGTGCACTTAGTGCATGGCCCCACCGGCAGACATGAAACTACAATCGTATACGTTTGGGAGAACAATTTCTCCTGTTCTATCCATCCATCGATGCAATAAAGCGCTTCATCCCGCCAAGATGTCTGAACCAATAAGCTCGCCCCATCAGGAGGTCCAGTCCTCTTCTACCTCCATTGTTCTGTGCCCCTGCTGACATTTTGCTCCACAGCTTCCCTCAGTTCTGTCTCTTAAAAAAATTGCCTTGTCTTCCCTCGTTTTAACGCCCACACGGCCTACAGACTTGGCGCTCACCTCTGGGATCGTCTTCATACTCTCACTCCCACTCCAGCCGTCATGAATATCACCTCCGCAAACTCAGCTCCCCTTCCACGCTTGCTCTCACCCAGGAACAACTCCTGGGAATGTCATCTGGGTAGCTAGGAAATGCGCAACGGTGCTAAGATGGGTTGTTTCAAGCTATTCCACGCACAAAAAGTTCGAAGCGGATGAGGAAAATTTATGGAGAAAATTCGCACTGGGTCCGAAGGCTGGAGAGTATGCGATCCATAGTGGAGGGGTGCTGGTAATGTGGGGGGTTTTTGATGGGTTGGTGGCTGTGGTGGTGGTGAGTGGGTTGAAGCAAGAGTAGGATCATATGAATGCGATTGAGGGATTTGCGGCGTGCATCCAGAAGATGCACAGAGTCATGGCTGAGGCAAGTGACTAGACAACATAGACCAAGAAATGTTTCCAATGTTTCGAAAGGATGGCCGTAGAATTCATTGAGATCGCCGCCCCTCCACGGACTGGAGCCCAAATTCATTCCGAAAAACTTCCCCATTCCCCTTTCCCTCCAATTACTCATATACCAAACAAAAGCCATCTAGCATGATCTCAGAAAAGTTTGAAGCCAGTATCTTTACAATATTTATTGAAGAGATGGCCTCGTGGGAATTGGGGGGATTGGATGTAACAGATGGTTTTGTGCGGGTATGATTGATGAGTGATTGGGTGTTGAAAGAGTTGGGGGCATGGGAGTGGAGTGGTTGAGGTGGAAAAGGGGAGCGTGAAGTAGCGTCAGGGGGGAGGATACAGAAGCTAATCGAGGGCTGCGGTTCCCGCGTTTTGTAAGGAGTTGGGGCGATTGCAGTTATCGGGAAGTATGGTCTATTCCGACAGCTTCTCCGCTTAAAGCTTGATAGGAGGAATACAAGGAATACGAGGGGTATTCGTTCACAGTAGAGAGAGAGAGAGAAAAGAAAGGGAAAGAGAGACAGTGAGAACCAGGGGACTTTTCCCTAGGCCATTATGGACGGGAGACTTCTAACAATATTGGGAGCACTCAGTGGAAGTACAGTACAGATATAAACAGGAGATGGAGGAGGAGGAATGTTTCTAAGCTCTCCACTTCAACTTGATCAGCTCTTGAAGAATGCCTAAAGCGCGAGAAACGTCCTACGAGTAGGTACCTAGTGTTCGGTTCGGACTTTGCGGCGCTTAGATCGTCAGCCTTACAAGGATGTATCTAGTCGATTAAAGACACCCTGTCCAAAACAATTCGTCTGGGCATCTTCGCGGCACAAGTTCACGACAGCTCTTCTAGGCCGCAATCTGTTCTTTTCTATGTTACCATTTTCCTCAAGGCATCAGCCCGCGATTTGACCTGGAGTCGCCGTATCTTTACCAAGAGAAGTTGAAGCTACCTACCCCCAGCCGATACGCAGTCCTTTACACACAATGCCCCCTCACGGTCGACGACGCGCTATACATCTCCTGTCATGGCTTGTTCTATTGTTCGTCCTTGCATCTACAGCTTCGGCAGCTTCTGCTGTCCTCGGAATTGACCTTGGCACCAAGTACATAAAGGCGGCCCTTGTAAAACCAGGCATCCCCCTCGAGATCGTACTCACAAAGGATTCGAAACGGAAGGAAGCTGCTGCTGTGGCCTTCAAGCCTGTCAAGCCAAAGAGCTCCGGTTCAGACACCAAAGTCTTCCCCGAGAGGATCTACAGCGGCGATGCACTGGCTCTCACGGCTAGGTTTTCCAGTGATGTGTATCCGAACTTGAAGCCACTCTTAAGTCAGCAATTTGAGGGTAACGATGTGGTCTCGGAATACGGCAGGAGGTATCCAGGCCTGAGAATGGTCGAGTCGAAGTACAGGGGTACTGTTGCGTTTAAGAGTGAAAGCTTCGACGCCGGAGAAGAGCCTTTCCTAGTGGAGGAGCTTCTAGCGATGGAATTGAAAAACATTAGAAAGAATGCGCTAGCATTGGCTGGCAAGGGCTCGAGCATACAGGATGCTGTTATTACGATCCCTCCTTTTTACACCGCGGAAGAGAAAAGGGCAGTGGCTTTGGCTGCAGATCTAGCAGGTCTACGTCTCTTGTCACTGGTTAGCGATGGCCTGTCTGTGGGCTTGAACTACGCGACGTCAAGGTCTTTCCCCACGGCCAAAGAAGGGAAACCCGAAATACATCTTGTCTACGATATGGGCGCAGGATCGACTTCGGCCATGGTACTGAAGTTCCAAGGGAAGACTGTCAAGGACATTGGCCGGTTCAACAAGACGGTTCAGGAGGTACAGATATTAGGCACTGGCTGGGACAGGACGTTGGGTGGAGATGCACTCAATCAGGTCGTAATGGAGGACATGATCCAGAAATTTCTCGACACCTCCCGGCTGAAGACTTTGGGCGTGGAGGCTAAGCACATAAAAGAACATGGAAGAACAATGGCAAAGTTATGGAAGGAAGCCGAGAGAATACGACAAGTTTTAAGTGCGAATACAGAAACCTTGGCAAGCTTCGAAGCCCTCTACTACGAAGATGTCAAATTCAAATACAAGCTCACCAGGAGCGAATTTGAGGAGTTAGCCTCAGCTTACGCGAACCGAGTTCAGAAACCAGTTACGGAGGCGCTTGGATCAGCGAAACTGAGCATTACTGATATTGAATCGATTATTCTTCATGGTGGAGCTGTTCGCACTCCGTTTATTCAAAAACAGTTGGAAGCTGCAATCGGAGATGCAGAGAAACTCAGGACAAATGTCAACTCTGACGAGGCTGCTGTTTTTGGAGCCGCGTTTAAAGCAGCAGCCATTAGCCCTAGTTTCAGGGTGAAAGAAATCAGAGCTGCTGATAACGCGGGTTATGCTGTTGGTACTTCATGGACATCCGAAGGAAAGGAAAGGCAACAGAAGCTTTTTGTTCCGACCTCGCCGTCCGGCGTTGAGAAGCAGGTGTCCTTCAAAGTAACCGAAGATTTTTCATTCAGCCTGTACGAACAGATCGCGCGAGCTTCAGGAGACGTCGTCGATAACCCCATGTCGAGCATCAAGACGGAAAACCTCACAGCGTCTGTTAAGCAGCTGACCGACAAATTCGGCTGTGCCTTGACTGATATCAGTACTAAGTTCACCATTCGATTAAGCCCAACAGATGGTATACCAGAGGTGCTTAAGGGTTCAGTCAGCTGCGAGGTTGCAGACAAGAAAGGTGGCATGGTCGACGGTGTAAAAGACTTTCTCGGCTTTGGATCGAAGAAGGGTGATCAGGAACCGCTGAAGGAAAACGATGATATGGAGCCTTCGACTTCCACCTCTCAAAGTGTATCTTCCACAATCTCATCGAGTAAAGAAAGCAAGACCTCAGATTCCTCGGTTAAGGACGGTCCAAAGGCCGATGAAAAAGCCAAGGATGCCAAGCGAACCGAAATCATCTATGTTAGTTTCTCTACAGAGGCTGCTGGGCTGCCTCAGATCAGCCCCGAGAATCTTCAGCGTATCAAAGACCGGCTCGACGCATTTGATGCCTCGGATAGATTACGAGTAAAACGCGAAGAAACGTTAAACACTCTGGAATCATTCACATATAGGGCTCGTGATCTTTTGGAGGATGAGGACTTCCTTGCGGCGTCGACAGCCTCTCAACGGACAGAAATCGAAGAAAAGTTCAAGAGCGCTAGTGAATGGCTATATGGCGACGGAGCAGGTGCAAGCATGGAAGCTTTAAAGGAGCGACTTGATGAGCTCCGTGGTCTGGTTGGCCCAATCCAGAAACGAAAAGAGGAATCACGTAGGCGACCGAAGGAAGTCCAGATGCTTCAAGAAGCACTCAATCAGACGAAAGCCATGGCAAGCATGGTATCGCAGCACAGGGAAGCTATGTCAGTTGCAGAAGCAGCTTCATCAGCCTCCGTATCGAATTCACAGACCACGGCAGCGCCTCCAACGTCCACCGACGAATTTGCAGAACTTGACGACGAGACTACATCCTCTAGTACTACATCCGCAGTTCCCAACCCACCAGAGCCACCACTATACACTGCAGAAGATCTGGATTCCCTGACCACGACCCAAGAATCTGTCCAAACCTGGTTGGACGTCAAAGTCGAAGAACAGGCTAAACTCTCGCCGAGTGACGACCCGGTTCTACTCTCATCGGACCTTGCCGCCAAATCAAAGGAATTGAATGATGTTGTAATGAAGCTCCTTCAGAGACAGATGCGAGTCCCGCCAAAGCCAAAAAGCACAGGGAAGCCTAAAACAGGCAAGGCCAAGACCACCAAGACCTCCAAATCAACCACAACCGGATCAGCCAAAAAGGCCAAAGAGTCAACAATTTCACTTGGAGACCTCGATGATATGCCTGGGACGCAATCGGTGACGGACGAAGAAGTCTCCGAGGTGATAGCAGAGCAAAAATCCAAAGCAAGTAAGACGAAGGAGAAAAGTAAAGCAACGAAGGAAAAGAGCAAGGCGACGAGTAAAGCTAAGGGGAAGGGGCATGGAGAACTGTAGATTAGCGTTTTATCTCTGCTGCATCAGGAGGCTATATAGCGTTGAATGTATTAGGCTTATAGAAAACTGTGCCACTTGAAGACTTTAACATTAAGCACACAATCCGGAATTATATTCGGTGACCGAAAAGCTTGAAACTGCCTAAAGTGATTTTAAGCACGTAATTCAAGGGTCTCATATCTCGCGATGTAAAATCTATACATTGATCTTCTGCCAATCATGCACGAAATCCTCACACTCCAGCTCGGCCATCGAGCAAACTACCTGGCTACCCACTTCTGGAATACCCAGGTATCCCAGCCTTCCCTTCCATAAAGACTCCCGCCTATCTCATTCGCCCCAAGAAGACCTGACCAGCGCCCTAGGAATCCTACTTCACCTACGACAACCAAGACCCCTCGCCCGTCGACCATGACATCCACTTTCGTCCTGGCATTGGCGCCAGGGGAGAGGACACATTTACGCCAAGGACGCTTATATATGATCTCAAAGGAGGTTTCGGAGGATTAAAGAAATGGGGCGGGGGCTACGAGGGTGTAGATGCTGGGGATGAGGATGCCAGAGAAGCCATGGTCTGGTGAGTGTGGAATTGCTCGAAGCGGGTGAACGGAGAGATTGAAGCTACCGCTAACGATCCATGGGATAGAGCAGGAACGGGAACGTTGTGGTCCAGAAAGAAACTTCAATTCCCCAATCAGAGTATCAACGGGGTCTCGATGAGGGGCTGCTCATTCCACCAAAACTGACCACCGATACAGTCAGGTTCTGGTCCGACTTCAGCCGCGTCTTTTACCACCCGCGCTCCATCGTCCAGATTAATGATTATGAGTTGGGATCTACACTCATGCCATTTGAGAGGTGGGAGAGCGGGGAGGAATTATTTGCGGGTATGGACAAAGAGCATGATCTGCTGGATCGGGATGTAAGAGTGTGGGCGGAGGAGTGTGATCAGATGCAGGGAATACAGGTCTTCGCGGGCGGAGATGATGCGTGGGGTGGGTTTGCGGCAAGCTATGTAGAGAGGCTTAGGGACGAGTTCGGGAAGATGGCGGTTTGGGTGTGGGGGGTGGAGGAGGAGCAGGGGAAGGGGCAGAGGGTAGGTTACGTTTAGAGCAGCTGGTGGAGTGAGCTCGGTGTCTTGGATGGCTTTGGCTAATAGGAACGTCTAGGCCGCGCAATTGCTACGAACCGTCAATGCTGCAAGATCAATGTATGAGATCTCGACGCACGCCTCGATGTATATTCCGATATCGATACCGCCCGTTCTACCACGCTATGTGGAAATCGATCGAAGCTCGCAATGGCAGACCTCAGCGCTACTCTCAACGGCTCTCGAAACAACGACGCTTCCCTCGAGACTGAGGGATAGTAGCAGAAACCATGCGACCTTTGATGTCATGGAAGCAGCACTTAATGTGAACGGCACCCAGCGAATTGCACAACTCCAATGCAGCATTGTCGATCCATCAGTCTTGGAAGCTGAAAAATCCAGATTTGTCAAAGGATGCCACGATCGTCGAATGCTTGGATCGAAGAGAATTGATCTTATGCTGGACGCAGACGATGCGCAGACCACTACTGCAAATCTTGACATGGATTTCTTTTGCGGAAGATACATCCACTCTGTCGCCTCGCTTAGCCAGCATCATAAAGCAACTCATACATTTGGGCAAGTGGAAACTCTTCGTGGGGAGTTCGACGGGAACGAGGACGAGGATGAAGAAGAAGCAGGCTCGACAAGGAAGAGAAGACGACTTGCTGATCTACCAGTCGTTGAAAAGTCAGTATGCAATATGTGGATGCGCATTTGCCATTGGTTACTCCAAGCACATCGCCTTGCAGGGTGCATGTACTTTCAATACTTGCGCACAGCTAATCATCGAATGCTTTAGGTACCGCTCCACGCTAGAATTCCCACTTCTGGACAGTTTCCCGGCCATCTTCTCGCAGCCACAGTCATCGACAACAGCGGTCAGAGCTTCGCTATCCACGACATCCGGCGTATCCCGACATGTTAAAACGTTGCAAAAAGTGGTAAGCAGAACGGTCAACCTAGAGGAGCGTGAGACTCTCTCGAACGGGCTTGGCGAGATCAGCGAAGCATACGAGAATGGATGGCAGAGTGGATCGGAGGACGAAAGCGACGAGTGATACGCGACCAATCAAGGCGAGTTCTATACATGTTTTGTGCGACCAATCAACTCTTGTCCCGATAGGAATACGAGCTTCGTGCAGATGTGCAAATGGTGGGGGAACGAACTCACGGGTGCTCTGGCCCACTTGCTGCATGAGTGGCGTGATGGCTGGTAATTGCATGCAGGGCCAATATCAACCCAAATCATTTTCCACCACTCAAAACTCGACGGTGCCCTCAACAAACTCCAGGAACATGTTCTGTCAACAAGCAGTGACCTCATGTGTAAAATGCTCCTCGGATTGGGTCTTCTGGAACGAATAACGTCAAGAACAGCCAAATTGTCGCTTCTCGGTAGGTTGGTGAGTTGTTGGTGAGTTGTTGGTGAGCCGTTGGTGAGTGGGGCTAGCGACCAGGTGCAACTCTAACGGGACTACCATCAACGGGCGCAACCAAAAGTATCTAAACCAAACGGCGCTGTGAAATACGATGCTTGACCTTTACCTTGGCGTGCTTGGGTTCCTCCGACCGCAGATGACGTGAAGCACTCTACGGACTTGTTCGTGCTCGCGTTGTCTTCAAGCTGCCCGACAGATGGACTCGTACTAATCAAAGAGGAGAATCCCCAGGTGCGCATCGAGCTCCATGGGGCGACCATCCATCTGCATCATCACAAGAACCAGCGATATCTCAACAGCACCTTATCACCCCCCCCCCACTCTCTTTCACGGATCACGAGTGCATCAGCTGATCCTATTAAATCATCATTATCATCATCTTGTACCTGATGTTTGATCACGACGGAACGAGGATTCCGTTCCTCTACCAACCTCTTGTGGGGTGTCCAAGAGACAAAGCTTCAAGCCTTCAAGACTCTCTCCAGCCCACCCCCACCCAGCCTTACCTACAGTACTCCGTAGTAATCCGGATACTTGCATACCGATTCTGCTTCTCACCGGGGACCTGTGTGTTCGAATTGTCGGTCCCCGCGTTCCTGCGCGAGACATGGTACGAGTAAGCATTGAGAATCCTCTGCATTTCCCACATTTCTGCTTTCACGCGTCCCCTTTTCTTTTCTTCGATCAATCCGCATTGTCTACGTAGTACGGAATAGTACTGACCAGAATGGAATTTCAGCGGTGACTCGGATACAACTGCTTCTGTGGTGTTGTCCCAGGCTACTACTACTGTTCCTTCGTGTCCCATCGTGCCCATGTCATACCTGCCTGTGCCTTAGCCTTAGGGCAAGGATAGACTGACGACCTTACCTTACTTACCGACCGCTATCCGTAATTCCGTAACTAGGTAGCTTGGTTTGCTTCTTATTCGTCAATGATTCGAATCCTCAACTGCCCAACCCCCGATTTCAAGCTGCTCTGTACGACGTTGTATCGTGCCGTCAAGCTAAAGCAAGCAGCCTTGATGCATGGGACTTGGGCATACGAACAAACTTGATAGGATCCCCCGCCCATGCTTGTCTGACGTGACACTGCTTGATTGATCCAATTGTGCATCATGGGCCGTCACACCGTCCCTGCCATGTTGCTTATCATCATCGGCCAGCCACCGCTTCTCTCAAAAGCCTTTTGGACCTGTAAAATTATATACAGCAAGAACTCGCTCGCTACGGTTCTTCTGTACCATACCTACTGTCGCTCAGCTTTCTCCATTGTTGTCGCTCAGCTTTCTCGCTCTTGAAGCTGCCTTTCGTCATATATCTCATAATGATGAGAATCACGTTCGCTTTTCTAGCTTTGGCTCTTGCTGTTGCGGCCAATGATCTACAGCCAAGATGGTTTACCAATACTACGAGGTAAGTCACTCAGAGATAAGGCATCGAGTCTTCTTTTTAACACATCCAAGTACATATCCTCCGACCGAGACAACGACAATGGTGACCTATACAACCACTACTACGTGCCCAGTCACATCTACGTACAGCCAGAACTCGACCACCTACTACTCGACCATGCTCTCGACTTCAACACTCACAGTCACTTCTTGCAAAGGGGGATGCCCAACCCCAAGCGTCTACACCACGCCGAAAAGCCCCCCGATGCCGACGACAATGACGACCTACACGACTTTGACGACGTGCCCTGTAACATCCACATATAGCTCTGATTCGACTACCTACTATTCAACCACACAGTCTACCTCGACTGTCACGATCACTACCTGCAAATACGGCTGTCCTACGACAGGCACAACTACACAGCCCTCGGGTACGACTGTACCTCCTCCTCTACCACCTACAACAACCCCTACTACGTCTATACCAACCCCATACCCTAACGTCAGTCTTGGAAAGTATCCTTTCGCCTAATGAACCATAACTGACCAAACCATCAGTCTACCACGACGACGGAGTCTACCACCAGTCCTCAGTCTTCCACAAGTACTGAGACTACAGTCATGACCAGCTACACCACTTCAGAAATCACTGTAACAACAACAACCTGCCCAGGTAAGAAAGCCCCGTCGACTTTCAAGCGAAAGATCTAATTCTGGACAGTCACGTATACTACCTTTTCTTCCAACCTTACAACAACTTCTTTCCCGGTAACGCTAACGTCGACAATCACGTACACCACGACGACTACTTGTCCCGTGACGACAACACCTGTGTCTACCACGCCGGCTCCTACCACGCCGGCTCCTACCACGCCGGTTCCCACCACGCCGGTTCCTACCACACCAGTCCCCACCACGCCCGTCACAACCACGCCAGTCGTTACAACGCCTGCACCCACCACACCAGTCCCCACCACGTCAGTGCCCACTACGCCTGTCCCAACCACGCAAGTGCCCACCACACCAGTTCCAACCACACCAGTGCCTACAACCCCAGTCACCAGCGCCTCTACAGCCCCCAAACCACCGCCCGTAACCGTCGTTCCTCTGCCCTCAATCTCCACCGCCACTCTATCTGGTTCCACATCCGTCATAACCGAAGCGACAGAAGGCCAACCAGAGGTGCCTGCATCCACGCCCGCGCCCGCACCTGTGGCTCCCATTCCATCCGGCCCGGTACCAGCGCCCGTATCCGCGCCCGCCGTCACCGAATCCACTGTTACCGAATCCACCGTCACCGAAGCAACAGAAGGTCAACCCGAAGTCCCCGCCTCTACGCCCGCACCGGCGCCTGTGGCTCCCATCCCATCCAGCCCAGCGCCCGTCGCTCCCATTCTCTCTACCCCCGCACCCGCACCAGCACCCGTATCTGCCCCTGCCGTCACCGAATCTCCCGTCACGGAAGCCCCAGAAGGCCAGCCAGAAGCCCCCGCGGCCCTGAGCCCGGTCTCGGTGTCCGTCCCAGCGCCCTCGGCCAGTATCCCTGTTTCCTCCCCGGTGACCCCGCCGATCGCGTCCGTGGTGCCGTTCAAGGGCGCCGCAGGGGCGGTCAGACCGATGGGTTGGGGTGTGAGTGTGGTGGTGGGGTTGGTTTGGGTGATGATGATTTAGGGATGGTGATGGTGTAGTGTGGATATGAGGGAGGCGGTGGGAAGGCGAAGGGAAGGCGAGGAGGAGGTTCTGAACGATATGGCGATGACTTTGACGAAAGAAGGGGAAGGGGTAAGGAAAAGGGAAGAGTTCCGTGTATACCCTGCACGAGTTTCAACCTCGTCGCTTTTAATCCTAATACCAAATAAATACCATTCTAGACCTGCATCGTCTCGCGCTTTCTGTACCGAGCCTGCGACGTTTCTGGGATTCTGGGATTTAGTAACTATCGATGCTAACCTACGAGTACATATAGCCTTTACACATGTGAGAAAACGCCAGAACAACAAATACCTTGAAAAGCCCCAGCAACGAGACTCACTTGCTTAGCTACGAACTTTCCATCTCCGCTCCAGAAGAACGAAAGCGTCTCGTTCACAAATTTTAAAAAAAATGAAAAATGATAAAACGATTAAACGATTAAACCCAATATTCATCGTACCCAGTCTAAATATTCCGCTAAGCAATCATCCCTTGATATCCCCCCTACCCGAACACACACAAAACGAGATGATAATCCATCCTCTTCCCGGAAAAAAAAACCTCCAAGGCATATATATATATATCTACAGTATCATTCGCATCTTCTGTGCGACTCGCAAAGAGGGATTATCTACAGTACGTGCGGTTTAAGGGGGGGGCCGGGGGGGGGCGGTGTGTTTTTTAGGACTATGTATGTAGTTGGAAGAGGAAGTCGAGAGGTTTTTTTTTGATATTGGGGACGGTTTGGGGGGTCGGATTTGGTGGGGCGGTGGGGTTGAGGTGGAGGGGTGGGGGGGGGATTTTGGTGGGGTGGGGGGCGGGTGGTATTCTGGAGAGGTGGAGTGGTAGGAGTCGTTGCGGGCAGGCTTTATTGAGGGAGGGTTGCGAGCTTGTGGTGTGAGATTTGAGGAGTTCAGCAGGGAAAGCCAGTGGTGTTTGATTATTTGGTGGGAGAATAACTTTTATTCCACATCACGATGTAGCCGGGACAGTATCTAGCTAACCCCAAAATTTGATGCCCTCTAATAAAAGAACCCAATAATCTTGCCAGCCACATGCTTCCGTCTCGCTTCCTCATGGTCCATGATCCCAGACGAGGTTGTCAGAACGATATAGCCGAATTGACGCGAGGGCAGCAGCTTGACAACCCATTTCTCAAAGTCGCCGATGCGGACGTTGTAGCGGGGGGAGATGACGCCGGTTTTGTTAAGGCTGAGAATGGTTAGTAAAGGGTTTATTTGTCTAATATGCGTGATGGGGGATATGTACCGGCCATTGAGTTGGATAACGATTTTGCCGGAGCGATGGTCGTCGACTTCCTCGAATTCACCAATGTAGCCTATGGGAGAAGCAAGGTCAGCATGTTGCGATCGATTAAACGTTGTACGTCAGGACGAAATCAGAAAACGTGTAAGATCTTCGCATGGAGTTGAATATATCGGACACTTAAAGGGCAAAGGTCGTGTAGTGTTTTGAAGATTCGAAACCATTGCCTAGTTATCAGCCCGAATAAGTGTGGTGCTGAAGGTCGAGAATAAAGCACCTGCAAAAATTACAGATTATCCCTAGCACATACCGTGTTTCTGCATGACACTCAAAAACTTGACAATGACCTTGGAGCTGGGTCGGATGAGGACTTGGCGCTTCCCGGCTTTTTCGGCGTTGTTGATGGCGTTGAGCGCATCATTGAGGACACTGGTTTTGACCATTTTGAGATTCTCAGCTCGATGGTAGGAGTTGAGGTATCTAGAGTACGCGAGAGAGATCCGAGTTAGCTTTCAGGAGCTTTGAGCGTAAAGAGTGCCCTTGAGACTCAAGGGTTCTTCAGCCCATGTTGCACGATTTGCGCTGCCGCCAAGCCTGTTGTGGACATGGCGGAACACAAATGTGACTTGTGCGATTTGTAGGGGCTGCCTCGAGCTGCGGATATCGGTCACAACATACCTCGTGGATGTTGCTTATGGTGAGGAGTGAGCAGTGAGATTAGAAAATTCTACACGGCGTCTCGCTTCTTGGAGTGTGCGATGCTAATATGTACGCTAGCTGTGTTGAGCTAGTGACAGCCCTTATCAGCACCTGACCTGGCGATAGAGACTACAAGCGTCATCGTGCTGGTCTGATTCCTGAGATTCAATACCATTACTTACTTTACTACTTCTCAGGACGCCTATTTCCCTATTTCCTATAACACTGTCATCTCTCTCTATTTCTTCGTTTTATCATGCTAGAAGAGGCTTGCTGCACTTGCGCGGCATTTTTGTCTGCAATCCCGCCACAGTACGATGAGAAGAGTGAGAAACCTGTGGCACAAGATCGCCGCTTGGACTGCTGTGGTCGTATTATCTGCGCAAAGTGCGTAGCTGTAAGTCAAAGTATACTACTCTGATTCTAAAGCATTAGCTAAAAATTGCTCGACTATAGGAGAATCAACGCTTTGCGTCTTATTGTCAGCTTCTCTGGGTTTCTCGGTCTGCTCTGAGGGCATACTGATACCCTCTCAGGTCCATTCTGTCAAATATCCAGCGCTAAATCATCACTACCGCCAGGTTTACGAGACCCTCCCACATACTCGCCACCTGCGTCCCCTCGCCTCGCCCATGCCACGCTCGCTTCGCCACCAGATGACCAGCCACCAGCATATTCATCCCTAGATCCTCAGGTAGCCTCGTCCGAAAAACAAGCCTCATCCTCAAATCAGCCTGGAGAAGATGTGCTGCATTTCCTTGACCCCTCCCAAGATACTATCCCGTCTCTCTCATTACGATATGGCGTACCTCAGGACGCACTGCGGCGGACAAACGGGCTTTACACGAACCATTTACTTGCTGCTCGGCGCGCAATTCTCATACCTGGTGAACACTACAAAGGCGGCACGAGCTTGAGTCCTCAGCCGATAGACGGGGAAGAGGAAGAGATACGAAAGGGAAAGGTCAGGCGGTGGATGGTCGCATGTAAAGTCCCAGAGTAAGTATCCTCAGATATAATATCATTTCGAAACTCGACTCGCAGGGTAGTGCATTTCACTGACTACCTTGCGAATCTTTTTTGACGGCTTAGTTACGATGTAGCACTTCTCTATCTTAACCAAGCGAAATACGACCTTGACGCTGCTGTGGAGGCTTATATGGCAGATGAGAAGTGGGAGAAGGAGAACCCGATGGGAGCATCATCTAAAGGGAAGACAAATCAGACACTTCCAAGACGGCGAGTCGGTACACAGATAGGTTTGACAGGTCAAGTATAATGATTCGAGCGTAAGTAGACCTCAGAACCGATTCTACTGAGATTACTTCCTTCCACCGGTACGTATTAGACAAGACCAAATCCAGACCAAAAGCAAATTCTAGATTCCAAATCTGTAAGTCGCCGCTATCTTAATCCGAAGATCTGCTGAATATTTATGGAAGGATGATTCCTCGGCTTCGTTTAACGTTCAACGACTAGTACATGTGTTCCAAATCTAATTACTTCTGTTACCTTATAGACTAATTGATCAAGTCTCTCATCCTTAATGTAGAAAGTTCAATTTACAACACGCTTCATCACACCATAATGCCACACAACACAGCTGGAAGTACATGATTGTCTAGAAAGGTTGACTGTATCTGTAAACGTACTTCCTTCAATTGCCATTGTACGTCGTTGATCTGTACTCTTTACAAATTGAGCAATCAGCTCTGACACCAAAATCTTGGATTCCTGCCGAGCCGTCCGATATTCCTTCAACTCGTTTGAATAGTGCCATTGAGAGACTATGGTCAGGATTCGTAAACTACAACTTGGGGTGCCCACTCTCCTAGAGGTAGTTGATCGCATATGTCTTTTGTTTTTCCTAGGAATTGTGATAGCGGTGTTGTATCGGTTCTCTTGGACAGGTATACAATCCGCAGCCTTTTTTTCAGTGACCTTGTCATGGCCTAGCTGACCCTAGATTTTAGATGCTCACGATCGTTACAAGTGCTATGGACTACTCACTCAAGGCCGGTGGCTCGATATTCCAAAGGTTCCCAATATCGAACCTCCCTCCAACTGGCAACCTCCTGGGTGTATGTTACACAAGTACAACGCAAAGGATATCTCAACGTGTCTGAAGTCTCGCAAAATCGTGTATGCTGGTGACTCCACAATCCGGCAGATATTCTGGGCGACCGCACGAAAGCTAGATGCAAAGGGTGCAGACGAAGCAAGGTACTACGCTGAAAAGCACGAGGATGTAACCTTCAGCAGGGCAGATGTCACACTCGAGTTCATCTGGGACCCGTTTTTAAATACCTCAAACCTACATCAACAATTAGCTGTTTATCGAGACGCTCAGGATACGCGAGCACAGGGAGACCAGGAAGGCCGCAAAAGTCCTGCAATAGTACTCATTGGAGGTGGATTATGGCATGTACAACACTTTAGTAAAGATTCACTGAAGCCTTTCAAGGACTCCGTCGACACCATCACTTGGCTTGCGGACCATGGCGAATATGGTGTCTCGAGGCAACATAACTCACCCTCTTCCCGTAACGGACCCAATCCAGATGATCGTGTGGTTTTTGCTCCAGTCCAAGTTCCCTGGTACGATTCCTTGTCTCCGTCCCATGCTGCGAGTCTCACTGCAGCCAACATTAACCCTTTGAATGAACATCTCCAAGAGCTCTCCACACAACAAAAGGCGCTTGTTGCATGGAGCTACTTCTTCATGACTTTACAAAGAAAGCCAGCGTATGAAGAAGACGGGTTACATGTCGTTGATACTGTCGCACGTCGGAAAGCAGATGTGCTGTTAAATATGAGGTGCAATGCTGAGGTCACCCGTATGACAAAGTATCCGATGGACAAGACTTGCTGTAGTGATTATGTACGGATGAGTTGGGTTCAATTGGCTATCGTATCCGTCTCGCTATGGACACTACCGCTCTTGGTCTGGGTTACCTTTGGGGGTATGTACACCACTATCAGTTTGAGCAGAGAAAGCCCTAATCGATATTACAGGTTTAAAACGGCAGCCATGGTTACCATCAGCCAAAATATCTCGCGCTCTTCTGCTTTTAGGGCTGGCAATGTCGTATTGCTTCTTCGCCGACCGTACACAGATATTCAACAAATCTCAAAAGCAATATTCGTCTGACGAATTCACCGCTTTAAGCGTCATCACTATCGGTCTTGGAGTCCTATCTATTCGTCGATCCGTCGCACCACCGATTCGTAAAGGGAGTATGCAAGACTTTGTGCCAAAAAATACAGACCAACCTTTCCTTTCAAGATATCAAACAGATGAATGGAAAGGGTGGATGCAATTCGCGATCTTGATTTACCACTATACCGGTGCTTCGAAAGTTCTTTGGATTTACGAGATTATCCGGATATTGGTCGCCTCCTATCTGTTCATGACTGGTTTCGGTCATACTGTCTTCTTCTACCGAAAAGCGGACTATTCCCTTCGCCGTTGCGCATCGGTCCTTGTACGACTAAACTTATTGAGTTGCCTGCTGCCTTATATCATGCGAACCGATTATTTGTTCTACTACTTCGCACCTCTTATTTCCTTTTGGTACATGGTAATATACTTAACCATGAGAATCCGCCATTCATGGAACTATTCGCTCCGCTTCCTGTTAAGCAAGATCCTGATCTCTGCCATTATCGTCACAGCTTCAGTCAGAATTCCGGGTGTTTTTGAAGGGGTCTTTCGCCTGTTAAGAAAAACCTGTGCTATTGACTGGAATGTCACAGAGTGGCGTTTCAGGCTCCAGCTTGATAATTACATAGTGTACATTGGTATGGTAGCTGCCATCATGTTCATAAGGATCTCCGATGTCTTGGGCGGAGAGCGTCCTATGAATGGCCTTTTCAAGGTTATCCACGCTCGATTTTCTCTACTAAGAACGATTTCTATTGTCGGGGCCGTTGCCATCACACCTGGATTCTGGATCCTTACACGCCGTTCACCAAATAAATTCGACTACAACTGGCGGGTGCCATACATTTCCTGCTTCCCTATTCTTTCCTTCATCGTCCTCAGGAATTGTAGTCGACATGCACGCAACTTCTACTCCTCAATCTTCGTATGGCTCGGTAGATGTTCCCTCGAGACATTTACCTTGCAATTCCACATCTGGATGGCAGCGGATACCAAGGGTCTTCTAAGCTTGGTCTCCCTTAGGCAGACAGCTACACACATAGAAGGCAGATGGGTAGACTTTGTGCTGCTTACTATAACCTTCTTCTGGGTTAGCTGGCACGTCGCTGCTGCTACGACAAGAATTACCTCGTGGATTGTTGACCCAAGCGAAGGTCGGTCGGAGGTTGAATCGTCAGAACTCCAAGGGCTTCCTTTAATCGCTCTTGAGTTGCCACGAACGAAGAGTGATCATGCGTTGAATGGGTCCCTTCGAAGACATAGGGCCGTTGTGAGTAGGTCCACGTCTAAACTCAACAAGCTCATAAGGGACGACTTGAGAGTACGGCTTGTACTTATCCTTGGGGTTATGTGGCTCCTGAATCAGGTAAGCCACTCTGCGCGCATATTGCCCCTTCTTTCCCCCAATCTACTGACATAACCGTATAGATGTACTGATAAACCAACAGTTGTGCTAAGCGCTTTGTTAAGTACTGGGTGGCATCGCGTTTTAGGCTCCAGTGCATTTTCCAGCGCTTCGTAGCATTCCCAATTGTGTGGTAGACCACCGTTTTTCTTCTACATCCTGGAGAAACACTCTCGGGAGCTTTGGGTTGTAATAGATAAGGGGAATACAGATACGATGGATAGCAATCTAGAGCTTCGAGCTATCTCGGAAAGCGTTTTCGTTATGGACCGGTTGTTCTAGATTACGATTCGAACCACCATATTGGCCAGCATCGACACTAAAACTCTCGTCGCCTGAAAAATGCCTACGCCGCACCACCCAATGATCAGCAGTCAGCATCCTTAAATCCCATACATCTCCATCAGATGCACTTCTCAAAACTAAGGGAAATAGGGAAGATACTACTTACCACCCCCTCTCCGCGCCACCACTCAGATGCTCACAACTACCATTCATCACACAAATCCAACCCCCGCCCACACCCTTTCCCCTCCACCCCAACTCCGGCACCTCCGTCCCCTTCTCCCTCCTTTCCATCTCTCTTTCCACCCTCCGTCTCACAAACTTACTCACCCCGCAAGTAAACGGTTTGAAATCCTCCTCATTCGCATCCCGCGGCATTACTCCGGTCAACACCCTACCCATCGCAATCAAGCTAGCAGCATGCGTGCATATCACTATCGCTACATCCTCATCCCCAACTTCTCTATCAAGCGAGGAGATGATACAGCTGAGAGCGTATGCGCAGCGGTCGTGCACCTGCGGCAGCGTTTCACCATTACGAGAGGGGATGATCGAGGAAGTGTAGGTGAGCGAGTGAGCCGGGAAGAGAGACCGGAGGGTTTTGGGTGGGGCAGGGAAGGGGTGCATGAAAGGGGCGTGGCCGTACCACTCCCCAAGCCCGGTGTCTACTCGTATCTCGGAAAGTCTGAGTTTATCGACCGTTGGCTGGATGGTTTGTAGACATCGGTAGTAGGGACTACTATAGACTTTGCTTATCCTTGGGTTATTGATAGAGGCGAGGTAAGCGGCCAGCTCGTGGGATTGCTCGACGCCGTGGGCGGTAAGGGGGACGTCGGCAGGGAGGTTGGTGGAGGATGGGATGGGGGTGTGATAGATTCCTGTGGTAGGGTTGAGGGTGAAGTTTGTGCGGAACTGAAGGGGATGTTAGCGGAGTGGGGGGATGGGCAAGGGAATCAGGAGAGAGGCAAGTGGAGGAGAGGGCGTACGCCGTGGCGGGTTAGGTAGATTGTAGAGACAGGCATGCTTTGTAGAGACAGAGGGTTGAGCAACAAAGAGCGTCTAGTCACCGAACATACGATTTTGTAGAGAATGCGTGCGAAGCCATCAAAGTACTCATTCCTGTCAATATTGACAGACATCTCAATTTTCGCCTCGGCATTAAGTTAGGGTTAGATCTATCTTATCTATATTTTAGTTCCCGCATCCTGAATGCCCAATGACGCTCTCCCCCCGTGCTTGCGCTCCCATCCATATATTTACAGGCTCTGGCTTTCGTATCTTGCAGGTTGCAACAATCACTCTGGGAATAGGTGTAAGCACCTTTGAATTCGGACATACCTTAACAGAAACCCTATCATACATCATGCCAATTCTTGATGAGGCCATGGACAGTCTCCCAGTTAGAAACAGCTCAAAAGGTCGGTCCTTGTTCCGCTTTGGATAGTAGAAAATCTCTTAGGTCGCTGTCGTTATCTGTTGTCGCATCAAGGAAGAGCCTGAACAGCTATGTTTGGCACTCATGCCCACATTGAGTTCTTTTACGAGCCCTCCTCGATAATTATGCGTTATAGTGTTACATTGAGATTGTTATGACCTTTGCTGCACCCGTTTAATGTAATATCCCCGAGTGCTTGTTCACCATTCGTATGACTCTAAGCTTAAGATTTCTATGACACTTGCTGTAGGAGAATTTGAAGACGCGAGCTTACGTATGCCTTCCACGACGCAGCCGCTTTTGTTGCAGAGCCGCAAAGCCTCACCCCCAGAGTCAGTGCTACATCGCTTGATACAGAGGACCCACCAGGTACTGCCGTACCTCAGAGGCAGCATCGTGCAAGTGTCGGGAAACGTCTGTCCGGGCGTCCTGGGCCAGCAGCATCGACAGTGTCCCTGAACTCTACGGCCAGTCTCAGCAGTTTTACCGGTGATGACAGACCTAAACTTGGCGGCCAAGCCTCATCATACGGCCGCTCGAGCCATCATCGTCATTCAAAAGATGTTATAACACAAGTGACAGAGTGGCTTCAGCATGAGAAGGCAAAGAGAGCTGCGCGCAGGGGGCAAACACAAGATGGCCAGTCTAGGCTCACTAGTGCGGTCGATGCTACCAAGTCTTTACTCGGTAAAGGACACAGTGAAGGCCATACGCATCAGAAAGGCAGGCATCGACATGCAAGCTCTTCTTCTGGACTGTCTGATACGAGTCTTGCCCTGGAAGAACTGGAAAAGATCGTAGCAACGGGCATGAACTTCGATGGTGACAAAGTTATCACCCCAAAACAAGAAAGAAGAGGGTCCCACTTCTCCCGCCGAGGATCTACTAGAAGACGCACTCTTAGGAAATACTCAACCGTAGCCTCATCAGACACAGACTACCAGGAGGGCGATGCTCTTGTGCCTTCCGCTGAAGTTGTCCTCGACAATTCGAAGACTCTAGGCTACACTGGAGGAGCAGCGGAATCCCAGACAGATCTTCTAAATCCAAACAAACGGAGTATGAGGGAGAATGAGGCTTGGGTGCATTTTAAGAAGGTCGGTCTCTGCCCTTATATCAATCGACTTTCTGCTACTTTTCCGAATCGCTGACATCCTAAAGGAAATCGTTCGACTAGCTCATACCTTGAGACTCAAGGGCTGGCGACAGATATCGCTTGAAAATGGAGGTGATATTGATGTAGAACGGTTGAGTGGAGCATTGACAAACGCCGTCTATGTTGTATCGCCACCAGCAGTATTACCACAGATCCCACGAGATCCACAAGATAGCTTGACGTCAATCGTATTGAAGAAACCACCCCAGTAAGTATCGCAGAGTCTTTCTGAATACTTATGTTACGCTCTCCTTGATACTAAATTGGGGATTTGACCTTTGCCCGAATTCTCAATGCTACATTCTACCAATATACCCTTTTGCTGACTGGCTTAGAAAACTTCTCCTCCGTATATACGGTCCACAAGTGGAGCATCTCATCGACCGCGAGAACGAGCTGCAAATCTTACGCCGTTTAGCTCGAAAGAAAATAGGCCCAAGACTCCTCGGTACCTTTACTAACGGCAGATTCGAACAGTTCTTCCACGCTCGTACACTGACTGCTGCCGATCTGCGAGTACCGGAGACCTCAAAGCAAATTGCAAAACGGATGCGAGAATTGCACGATGGTATCGAGTTGCTTGAACAAGAACGTGACGAAGGACCCTTTATGTGGAGGAATTGGGATAAATGGGTAGACAAGTGTGAAGAAATTATCACCTGGATCGACCACCAAATTTTATCCGGCAAGCTTGGGCCTGCTAAAACTCGCTCCGAAGAATGGAAGAATCGGGGTTTGATATGTGGCGTCGAATGGTCGATATTCCGCCGAACAGTTGAGCGCTACCGCAAATGGCTTGACGATCAGTATGGTGGCCCAGCAGGCATACGTCAACAACTAGTCTTTGCCCACAACGATGTAAGTCTCAACAATGTCCCCCTAGACATGTACGGCAATGCTGACTTCGGATAGACCCAGTACGGCAACCTCCTCCGCCTCCAACCATCTGGCGAATCTCCCCTCCTCCTCCCTTCCAACGAACACAAACAGCTAATAGTCATCGACTTCGAATACGCCTCCGCCAACGTTCCCGGCCTGGAATTCGCAAACCACTTCACCGAATGGTGCTACAACTACCACTCCCCCACCTCCTCCCACTCCCTCGACCACACAAAATACCCCACCCGCGAAGAACAGCACCGATTCCTAAGAGCGTACGTAACGCACCAACCGCACCACCCCAGACCATCCCCCTACACCGGCCCCAGCTCCGGTCCCAGCAGTTCAATCAGCAGCTTCATGCTCGACAGCCGCGCGCCCCCGGCCCAAATTGCCGAGGAAGAGCGCGAGCGCGACGAAGCCACCGAGTCCGAAATCGCCCGCCTCATGCTCGAAGCCCGCATCTGGCGCGTCGCCAACTCCGCCCAATGGGTTGCATGGGGCATCGTTCAAGCCAAAATTCCTCAGATGCGTCCATTACCACCCGCCCAAACCACCCTCGATTCCGACCCCCTATCCCCCGAGATGGCGGCCTTGGCGCAAGACGCGCTTGACAAGCGGCCGGAGGAAGGAGGCGATGAGACGGAGGAAGAGGAGTTCGATTATTTGGGGTATGCGCAGGAGCGGGCGATGTTCTTTTGGGGGGATGTGGTGCAGTTGGGGCTGGTGGGGAGGGAGGAGTTGCCGGAGGGGTTGGAGGGGAGGATTAAGGTTGTGGAGTATTGAGGGTTGAGTGGCCTGGGGGGAGGGGGAAGGGGGGTTGTTGATGCCGTGTGTAGGGTTGGTGGGAGGGGAGGGCGAGGGTGAGTGAGTATTGGAATGGGGGGTTTTCTTAGCCTAGGGGAATCATTAAGGAGGGATAGAGGACGCGCCGCTGATCTTTGTACCACTTAGACTAGCAATAGCTTTTCGTCCACCAGCACAGTGCATGACGATCCATCGCTTCAGTGACAGTATCAGGCAAGCCAAATTTACAACATCATGCAACTCAATCTCTCTCGTCAACCCGTTACTGCCACACGTGCCAGAAGAAGTGGAGGAGCGACCTCGCGGAATTTGTTCTTGGTACTCGGATACTGTTGCATCTGGCGTGCGGCATCTTCGAGCGGCCCCAGAAGGAGGAAGACGGCCGATCATCGTGCAGACAATGTGCTGTCGAGGATGGAGGTGTCATGAAAGCATAAACTGGTTCCGATCCTTGAGTATGGCCAACAACCCGTGTCATTGCCATGCATAACAAGACAAACCGTTGGAAAGGACTTGACTTGAAGATGGCGACGGTGCTGGCTTTGAACAGTACGACATTGGAGCCCAGCGGACGTAGAAAAAATGCGTGAAGACGGCGTAGAGGTTGCGTCGAGACTGCGGTCTCACACAACACACACGCCAGGAGGATTTTCCCTCAAGACAGCACACCGCAACGGCGCAGTCCACAGGGCCATCCCGTCACAGCACCCATTTGCTGGACGTCCGTGGACAGGACGACAATCCATGCATTCTCCCACACGTTCTTCCCGTGCCTCCTGCAACTTATCGTCCATGCTGTGTTTCCCGCCTCTTGTGCAGTCTCACGTGAGCCTTTGGCAGTCCCCGGGTATCTATCTTTCTTGCCTCTTCTGGAACTCCGCCATCCTAAGCGCCGTCACCGCAAAGAACAACAACAACGTTCACAAACCCATATCTACGAAGACTCTTCACTCCATGTGTATATCGCTAGAGTCATATCTACAATATAGTGCTGGTGTCTTTGATCTTACTTTGGGTCTTTGCGTCAAGGACTTTTGGTACAATGCTTCGAATCTTTGGAAAAAGATCCGTATGATCGACCACGATGCCTGCCATCAACCCTTTCACCGCCACAAGGTCGGCCACCCCCCTATGATCTACAATGCTATTGCCTCAGGACCTCAGACGTGTAGATGGAACTAAGCCCCTTTGGGTTAGCTGTCTTGCTTATTACGTGAGTTCCATCTACTAGGAATAAGCGCTAACCCGAAGGGGCTTAGCTCCAGCACGTCTGAGATACCTACTGAGGCAACAATGCTAGGAGGGGGACCCCACCAATGACTAAGCATACGAACATTTATTTAGATTCGGCGAGTCGGCGATAGCGGGGTTTACCTTATTAAGCACTCGTACCCCATCTGGTCAAGCTGCTACCAAATTTGGCCTAGCTGTTAATCAAATGGGGTGACCGACCTTGTGGCGGTCAAAGGGCTACCTACCTTACCTTACCTTAGGTACCTCCGTACGCATACTCGTATATTGCCACTTTGAAACTCGAAAGTCTAGTTTTGACAGGCATTTTGACAGGTGAACACACGTCAGATTGTCAGACCCACGAAAAGAAAACCGCAGCTAGACCTATCCTGTTGGCGTCTGGGAGTCTCTCACGTCGCCTGGTCTCTTTGGCTGTGTCAGATAAATCTATTGTTTTGCCGATGTAGGTATTTGTTGCTGCGCAATGCTTTCGGCGATATGTAAACGCCTCCGTTAAATCTGACCATGTCCGGACTTCGGAGGTTAGGCATGGCCGACCGAGCTTTATTCTAGCGTTGGTTGGCTGACCTGTACCCTCAACGTGAAACGCCTACTGTACGGGAGGTACGGAAGTAAACAGTGGGAACGGAACGACCAATAGAAGAATAGAACGAATAGAACACCGACTTGCAGGGGCCACTAAGTACCTTACATATGTACATGGTGGGTGGGGCGGCTGGCTAAGCTTCAATAGTCACGTACGGAGTATTCCGTACTGTAGATTATCCCTACCCCGCACTTTGGCTCCAATTAAGCGAATACCTTATGTACTTGGAGCGAAAGTGCGGGGTACGGATGCACAAACGCAACGCCCGTTCCGTATTTCCGCACTCCCGTCGGAACACGACGGACCGCGATTCCGAAATGCAACCGAGATGGCGGGCGAGAGATGCATCATTTCCCCGCCAACAACGGGTTTGTGAAGTGCGAACGGGATTTAAAATCGACACCAAACCTCCTGCATTATCTGTGAATACACGGCGCTCATCGTTGTCTGCAAACGTGACGCTCACCCTTCACCCGCCTCCCTAACCCTAACATGGTACGACTCTTCACGATCATCAGCACGATGATAAATCTTCACACCGCTCCAGCAACATCCAGAGATGGGTCTAGCGGATCCTTCCGAGTCCCTCGTCGTCGATACCGCGCGAGTGCGGCTGCTTCGGCCCCCAATATAGCCCTTCTGTTGCCGAGGACTACGTGTACCTCTGACAATCCTGTAACCTAATATACTGTGGGACTTGGGGTGTCAGCCGTTAGCACTGAAGCCACAGTCAGGGTTCATTTTGGGTGTGCTAGCCAATCAATCCCCCTTTGTTGGAAGATCGCAACAACTGATTTTCAAAATACCACAGTAGCCTCTCGGTTACCGAAAGGGTTAGGGTTACGTGACCGCTGAAGATGCTGCAGTCGATGTATTTAGGGAACGTTCATAGTACGTTCTACAATGCAACTCATTCCACCTGTACTTCCCCCCATAGAAGGTGGCCATCGTGATACCCTCGACGTTTGACGGAATTTTACGTCCTTTGGGAGGTATTGTTCTGCTGCCCGTTTCAGCGAAAAATCTAGGCCCACTACCATGCAATGTTTTGATGGTGGACAAAGTACGCCGATGGGAAGAGATCCTGATTCGAAATGGGTTCACTGGCTAGCACTCAGCCGACGGAATAATCCTGGTTCAATGTCTGGTACATCGTCATCGAGTTCCTCTCCGTCATCGCCTTCCAAAGCGTCATCAAAAATCGGCGACGGTAAACCTCTGCGCTCCCGCAGCAGCGCTACAAGTTACTTTGCTTTGCTTTCCGCCAACGGAGATGGCTCCAACGATGGCAGATCATTCGCCAATCACAAGCAACACGGAAATGTCTCTGGCTTGACTACGCGTGACATGGATTCTTCGTGGGTCGCATCGTTTACTGAGCACTGGCACCAACGTCAGTGTGCGGATATGCCCGAGGAAATGGTGCAGGAAAAAGCTCATAGCTTAGAACAGCCTTTTCTCAATATCAACAAGACACTGTCACCTTCGGAGACTCAGCAACTGCAGGTGCAGACAAGCCTACCTCAAGATCCAGAAAATGGTGTTGTATCCAACACCGCCACTACTGCTTCTACTGCACCAGCCGTTTCCAGCTCAGTGGGAATAACAAGCCCGTTGCCATCTCCCTTGAACAATCTTTTGGATTCCGATATTGACAGCCTGGGCACATTCACTGAGTTTCTCTCTAGTTTTTATTGCGCATTGCCCTTCGATGCAACCGACACACAAGCAAACGGAGCTGCAGCACCGTGCGCTACAGCTGGGCTCGATTATGGAGATCTCACCTGGCTCGAAGAGCAGCATGCATATCCTCTCAATACAAGCGATGTGTTGGGGGGTTCAAGTCCTACTAGCAAGCGTAGTCGCGAAGGGTATCCTGGCGATTACACAAACGATGGTCAAACTCACCTAGAAAACGTTACAAACAAAAAGCAAAAGACTTTTCATCCGTGGACTAATCGTCTCGAAACATCATCACCATTTTCTTCTAGTCAATAGACAGCAACAACCCACCTTGGAAAAATGAGCGCTACAGCAGACAGGCAGAATAAGGAGGAAGGGTCACGTGATTGATAGACGATAGACGAGCAGCTGCCGAGCATCTAGCAGGGCACAGAGTAGTACATAAACGAACACGAAGCCCACGGCTTCAGGTGTGTTCAGCATCATTCGTTATCTGTAGCTTCAGCTACCTTAGATAGCCCTACAAAGCTACAGTTACCCCTCAAAGCTCAGAGCTCGTCTTCCTTGCCTCGACACTCCCCTGCCCCAGAGAACCAACCCTTGGTTCACCGAAGTTAGTTCACCGAGACAAACGCCGACACCAAAAGTCACCCACAAGGACTGTTCCATCCTCATCAACAAGCATGTTGGATGCTTTGATGTCACAATGAAGCCAGCCATTTATGTGGAAGGTAATTCAGTCCTTGGAGCGCTTGTTCAAGCGCTTGTGGCAACGATGCTTTCTTCTCGAAAGGACTGCCGGAGCTCATGAGACGAGTTGCAATGTGTGTAGTTTGCTGCCATTGATCCAGCAGCCACCACGCACACGCAAAAGAGTTGAATATTGGAAAAGCGACATGAGCTGCGTTTCACGGCGAAGGTCTGCAAAGTCGCATTGGAACGCTTCGAGGTCAATAACCTTGACGACTGCGCATGCACGTCCTTTGTAGCGGTTGCAAAGTTGCTTGATGTACAAATAGATGATGCTCCAAAACCAATGGGAGGATCGAGAATAATATAGGTAGTCGCTTGATTTGGTTCGAATAAGGTACATGGGCCAGTCATCGACGACGGCGCTAATGTGTTGCTTGCTGCTGGCCCGCCCTACTCTACTGGTCTCATTGCCAAGCAAAACCAGTCTCAACTCTCAAGTGATGGCGGAAGAATAATGACTGAAGTGGTATGTATAGCTTTGTTATTAGTTAGACATGCCTATGCTATTATTATACTGTACCCAAAAGTATCAGATCTCTGGAAAACGTGAGATGCACATTGTTTCGGCGTCTTGGAACGGAAAAGCGGCTCGACAAAAGTTACGAGCAGTCATTCGGAGCAGAGTACGCGCTTCGAATGGCTACAGTAGACGACTAGACGTCGTCCCCTGCTGCTGGACAGGTGCCCAAAGTGCGCGCTAAAATCTCACAACAATCCAGCTCCGTCGGAGTCCGTGTGCCCTATCCAGCGCTTCTTCTGACTCCGCCGCCTCCGGTTCAATGATGAAAGGATGAGTCAAGGTATACTCGGACGGAGCGATAATTCAAGCTCGGATCTCCTCCTCATGACCGTGCCGTGAGCATCTGGGAGGCGCGGAGCAACGGTCTATCTCGTTGCCCGCGGCCACAGATGGCTTCAGTGCAGATCATGGTAGGTTCAGCTAACGGACCTGTGCACGAGAACCCTCTTTCGTATCCGATGAGGATTGCCAGGCCCAAGGGAACCTCAAGAGATAAAACGAGCCAAGATGAAGACATGACCCCATTTAGTCACACCTTGAGCATTGATTCTTTCTTCCCAACATCTTTCCACCAAACTAGTCAACAAGATGCCTTCCGTTAGCCATCTTCCTTCTACAGATACCCAAGTCTCCAAGATCCTTTCCATCATCTCGGCCTACCGCCACCGTTCGGTCAACGTACCAGACCGCTTTGCAAAATTTGTTCCACAGCTTCAGAAGCGACTCACCGACACTGTCTCCAAGAAGGAACCTGTGCGTTTCATCTTGCCGGCTTTCCCTTTTAAGGCACCGGCCGAGGACATCAAGAGCAAGACCCTGGGCTCATTGCCAGACAAGGCTGAAGAAATTGCTCTGCAAACGCTCGATGGATTTGCTGATTCCATTGCTGAGATCTACGAGGGTGGCGCCAATGTCGTGATTGTGTCGGATGCTTCCGTCTATGGAGGTGCGAAAAGCATAGTATCCCTTGGAAAACTATCGTGTCGCTAACACTGCTGTGCTATAAGACATTCTACAAGTCTCGGACGCCGACGCTTTTGCTTACCAACACGAGTTGCGAAATTTTGCCTCCTCTCTCGGTCTCAAGCACCTTGAATTTGTACGCCCAGGTACGCTAGCCGGCATCGTTTCCAAAGATGCACAGACGCTCGAGAAGTACTCTGCCCAGGTACAACAAACACGCAATCTTCTCGACGGTCCTTTTGCACAACAAGTTGATACAAGCGAGGATGAAAATGTGCAAGCAACAAGCAAGCACTACGATACGGCTCTTCCAAAAGACCAAGATCCAGAAGCTTTCAAGGCTGCGATGCTAAAGCGAGGAAAGGTACGATTCTCGTATTGACTGTCAGTCGTTTGTCATTGAATGTTGCTGACACTATACATTCCCTATTTATTAGGCCTACGCCAAGCTGATTGCTTCAACATCGCAATCGTCCATTCGTCTGTCTATCCACGAGTCAAACAATGTCGGCAAAATCACTCTTGACCTCTTTCCTCCATCGACGAACCCAAGCTTTCTCACACCATGGCATGGCGCCGTCGCCGTCCTCGCGGATGCTAGCGTGCTCGTTGTCGATGCATCGACGGTAGACAAGGCCAAGTTTGACATTGTGACCGATGCCCAAGGACGACCTTGGTTGCTACGTGAAAAGTCTGACCTCTTCAACTGGCCCGGCATGACGCTCGACTTTGAGCCGCTCTACCCATGTGGTATGCTTGTCAAGCCTAGGGAAGGTCACGGCCCCTACAAGTTCGAAGATGTGGATATGAAGCGCGTGCGCCGTCTTGCCCTTTCCACAACACCTCTACTTCTTCGAGGATTCACCATGGAGGTTCAAAAAGAAGTCTTCCGCACCAAAGCTGGCGAGTTGGGCGAAATCCAAATGTGGCCATTTGGCGATATTCTCGAGGTTCGGGAGAATGTAAGCTTGAACATGAACAACGTTCTCACCAACGAAGCCATGCCTTTCCATTACGATGGTATCTTCAAGACGATCAAGGATGAAAAGACGGGCGAGTGGATTTCGGTGCCGCCATTGTTCCAAATGTTCCGCAATCGTGCAGCAGATCAGCAAGTTGGAGGCTTGACACTCTTTTCGTCGTCACGTAACATGCTTCCACTCCTCGGCCCAGAAACCATCCAGCTTGACGAGCTGCGTAAACTCAAGTGGGAGACATTCACGGTAGCCAATCAAGCCTTTGGAGGAAAAGAGCTTATTTTACCCTTCATTGCACCCCACCCAGAGACGGGCGCTGATACATTCCGTTTCCATGAACCCTGGCCAGCAAGCAAGTGCATTGGCGCGACCAGTGAACCGACCATCGTCGAGGTGCCTGGCCTACCCGTTGCCGAGGGAGATGCGCTGTGCGACAAACTTACCACACTCATGTACGATCGCCGAGTTGTCCTGCGCCACCAATGGAGTGAAGGTGACTTTATCTTCAACGACAACGCCACGACACACCACACACGAACAGCCTTTGAGAGTGGCCACCGTGAACTCTGGCGTGTGCACGTCAATTAGATGCCAGGAATCCTATAGCTTTATACCTTCGTCTTGCATCTATGGTACTTCCTTTGATTTGTATGTTCGCTTTCGCTTGATTGAAGTAAAAAGAAAGAGCAATGAATTCATGCTTGTTCCTAACTATTTGGGTACTGCTTTCTCATCGTTGCCATACTGCCGTCAGGTTGGTAATTCAAGTCTGGGAGCAAATGACAGCACGTAAATCCCGTTTATTGATGCTTCAATGATTTTTCCATCTATTTGGTTGGAGTCGCAATCGAGAATCATTGAATGTTGTTCTCATTCATTGTTTGATCCTTGGTCCGACACATATACAAATTGTCTCATCGCCTCTTCTACAGAGAATTTGACAGATTTGTGAATGGTTGATATGCTCTGTGCGTTCTGGGGACAGACTCCGTGCATCCCGGAGCAAAACCCGGAGACGTAAAAGACCACGCACAAACGAGGCTAATGCTTCTTTTGAGGCTTGTTGACTAGAAATTCATCGTTTCAATCAATTACGTTTCATGGAAATGACAATTTCCCTTCGCCTCTTGCCATTGTTTGGATGTCTTGCTCCGGTTTCGAGAGCACATTATGTGCGTTTGCCAATAGTACCAATGTGAAACAAGCGCAACAATGAACCCATGTACAAAACAAAACCCAAGGATAGTAAGAGAGGTACACAGAGAGGAGGAAACCTAGCGTAGAGCAAGCTTACATAGACCCAGCGGAGAGATCTCCGCCACTAGAAAAGGGTGTGATGGCAAAATGAGAGCTAGAGTCATTGGTACCCCCATCAGTGTTATTGATCTGTCGTGGTCGTACCACTATAGCAAGGCAACCACCACAAGGTGACGAATGGCAGCTGATGACGAAACAAATCAACCTGCTACCATAGACCAAGCTTTCTTCAAACAGGCCAAACCAAAAAGGTACCTTGCCTATACAATACTTGGCAGTCTTCCACCACTTTCCGAAAGGCAAGAACGCCAGCGAGTCATGTCTGTATCGTCTTTGCATGATCACCTCTCGTGGGGCTTTGGATGGAACATCACTCGTGGATACAATTCTATCACAACGTCTGTCTCCAAGAACATGGAAATCAAAACCTTGGTGGAGATATATTATCGTCAAGTGGCTCTGTACCTCTCTGCAAGGAGAGCAAAAAACCGAGTATCGAACGTTCCGAGGCCAAAGATGTATCAAGCTCACATTGTAGCCGGCCTCGACCCGAAAACTCTGATGTTGATGCGATAGCGTGTGATTCATGGAGCAGGCAAAAGTCTCGCAAGCATGTCCTTAAAAACGCCAACGCAGCTTTTCATTGAGAACTTTGACATTTCAGGCTATTCTACTGATGGAAACGGCAATAGTGAAGCAGATACGCCACCGCTAGCCAGCGATTTGGGGCCCTTCTGGTGAGGACGGTTCATTCGAAACGGGCTCTTCTCAAGAGGTGTCGCAACCGTCGGTACTCGTTGCCAGAAAGAGACCAAACGACCTTACCGAAAAATACAACGAACGTAATGACCGGATGACAAGAGGCGTTTCGAGCAGACTCTTTGCGAAAGAAAGACACCGCTGTTTTTCTGTATGACGCATTGTACAGTGTCTTTCTTGCTGTCATCTTACTACTGGTTCATCAAGACGACTAAATATCTAAGCACATTCCCCTTAACATGAACAAAACATGAACAAAATAGAATTCCTCTTTAGAAGTTCAATGTTGGAATTTCAGGTGTGATTTGGTTGGTAATCTCCGCCCTATAGGGCTGGGGGCCGCTAGTAGAGTTTTCACCGTCCACCTCCTAGATAGACAATCCAGCTTCAACCCCATATACTAAATGCCCCATATGACCTCGTATTCCAATATTCAAGACTACAGGGTGAGATAAAACACCAGACAAACCTTACCATGATGCACTTGTTCGTGTGAAAAAAGTTCAGCACTAGGGCTATTGGATGATGAGTCGAAAGGTCCCCATGCACAGTCATGGCTCCATTCGGACCTGAACCGGAGCACTTTTCCATGCACTGCCCGTGAGTCCTAGCGGCTTTGCTAGAGCCTTCGTCCGGGTCCGCGGAGTGCTGGGGAGGCGAATCTCGTAGTGCATCAACTCGGACTCCGGTAGTGCGAGCTAAGCAAAGTGCAGAAAGACGCGGTGTTGGATTAATGGCGCGGAAAGGATGCATTCTTTGTATCGAGTGTAGAAGCAAATCAGCATCGGTTTTCCTTGACCAACTTCTCTTTCTTTAGGCTATTTCCAATGGCGCCGCCTCGCAAGCTGATGTCGTCAAGCGACTACGCAGAAATGTTGAGCCGCTACGACATTTGGCTCTTTGACTGTGACGGTGTGCTTTGGTCTGGTGACGATGCCATTGCAGGGGCTCGCGAGATAATCGATTTGCTACGAGGCCTAGGGAATCGAGTGTTATTTGTAACAAATAATGCCAGTCGGAGTCGAAAGAGTTTCAAGAAAAAGTTCGACAAATTGGGAATCAAGGCCAGTGAGGTGAGGAGCGACACGTGGTTGTTGTTTTCTTATGCTGACAAGTTCATAATGGCATATAGCATGAGATTGTGTCGAGTTCATTCGCAGCAGCAGTCTATCTCAAGAATGCGCTCAAGTTCCCTGCAGACCGTAAAGTGTACGTCATGGGTATGCAAGGTATTGAAGAGGAACTTGATGCCGTCAACATCTTGCACTGTGGTGGAACAGCAGCCGAAGACAACCAGCTCCTCCCTGCCAATGACTTTTCTTCCCTTACGAGTGAAGAGGCAATTGATCCCAGTGTTGGCGCAGTTCTTTGTGGCTTTGACATGCACATGAGCTATACAAAATTGTGCAAGGCATTCAAACACATTACGCGCAAAGGAGCCGAAGGAGCCGTCCTTGCGGGGGAAAAGGGTGGAGGCTGCCACTTTATCTTGACGAATGACGATTCAACTTTTCCAGCTGCTGGTGAACCATGGCCAGGTATGATATACATACAATGGCTGAAATGTGCTAACGACACATTTCTTTTGGTAGGTGCCGGTTCCCTCGCTGCTCCACTCATCTGTTCTTCAAAGCGTGAACCAATAGTGATCGGCAAGCCACACGCCCCCATGCTCGACATGGTCAAGTCGTTCTACAAGATTGATGAAAAACGTGCAATCTTTGTGGGCGACAACATCAATACGGATATTTTGTTTGCCAAGCATGGCAACATTGATTCGCTCCTCGTCCTCACAGGCATCTCCACAGAGAGTGACTGCCAAGCCGAAGACATTTGGCCATCGTATATCATCCAGAGCATTGGCGATTTAGCACAGTGGAAGGGTGATCATGTCCAAACTACAGGCTTGAGCACTGTTGAAGGACGTGTAATTCATGCTTTCTAGACCGAATTCATGGGACAATGCAAATAGAATCCCACGACCTTCTTTGCTCACTCTGTTAGACCACCGTAGATGAGCATTTCCTTCTGTATACCAAATTTCAACAAACATTTATTGCCCGAAATCAGCGGGCGATAGTGACTTTCATGCCTAAAGTTTAGGGTTTGTCCCCTAAATTTAGGTGACGGTCGCATAGAAATTAGGGGGCTACTGTATGATAGGGCTACATATGTACATAAGGTAAGGTACTAAAAATCTTGCTGGTTCCGGCCCGTGCTAGCCGAACCTTGCCTGGCGCTGCACGAGCGGGCAACTGGGACACGCCGCACCCGCCCAACCGCCGGAGAGCAGTGGCCAGTGAACAGAATGCCTCATAGTCATGGCGCTAGTGGGGCAATACTACCTACCTTACACAGTACCCACCAGATTTCAGAACGATGGGCGTGTATGCTGAGAACTGCAACCAAATAGCAGAGCATACGCGCGCAACATTCTCCTTGACATGAACCATGCCCTTTTTCCATCTTGCCACCAACAATGGTTGATCATAGTACAAAGGACGGGGACGCCAGCACCAAGGCCTCCCCAGGCTCGGAATCTGGCGTGCGCAAGTTTACTCTGTCCTGTGCACGATGTAGAGCATCCAAGCTCAAATGTGACAGAAAGGAACCATGTGTATGTTGCCGTCTTTTAATGCGATATCGATTGACGTGGTAACTAATCTTTTTCATGTAGATAGAATGTGTCAGGCGTAACGTCGGTCATCTTTGTACCAAAGATGCATGTCAGCCAAGGGCAAAAAGGGCAAAGACGGAACACAACAATAATAATACCAAGACGTGAGTTTTGCTCCATGATTCTTCGTACCATACCTCTCACTGACTTACGTTTATGTTATCAGCAATGCGTCACAAAACCAGGAAACAGAAGCAGAAGAGGCTGCACAAGTACTCGAGCACTTCGTCGAGGGAACGTCTCGCACCAATGCCTACCCATCCGCTGTCTTTGAATCAACATTATCCTTTGTGGCACCAGACTTTCCCAACCTGTACTGGTTAATCACCAGTAATCTACAAAGACAAGGTGAGAAGCTTGCATTGATTCGAGAAATTGTCGATGCTATGCCCGGGCTAGACATGATTCATCTCCTCTACGAAGTCTTTGTCACTCGTTGTCAAGGTCCTCTTGGCAATGTTGTACACACACCGATATTTATGAAGCAAGCAGAAGAGTTTTGTGGCTGCTTGGGTCTTGCTTCGCCAGAAGCACAAGTCATGGCCCTGTCCAGTACAATTTCCATGGATACACTTGCCTGTCACCTCTTGGCGGTGCGTATGCCACTATACCGCGCATCAAGCGTATGCTCACGTTTCCGTTTTAACAGCTCGTACTCGCTCTCGCCTTTCATCCCACACCATCTCAACTTGGCTGGTCTCCTACATCTCTGACTCTTCGTGTGGAAGAGCTTCGAGCGTCAGATGTGCATTCTAAGACGTGGAGGTCACTTGCCTTGCGTTGCATTCAAGGAGGGGTGTCGCTCTTTTGTGGTTCGATTGCCAGTTTACAAGCTTCCATTATGCTTTTGCTCGATGGCCAAGAGGGATCGTTGGCGCTCGATGCAATCTTGGTCACCGCAATTTCGGGAGCCCAGAAACTAGGTTTGCATCGACTAGGTGACGCAAGGTTAGAAGCCTCTACATCGCCCACCTCTTCCTCTGAAGATGGCTCATCAACATCGACGGAGCCACCCCGCATCCGAACAGAAATTGGTATTCGCATCTGGTGAGTCATTTGAACACAAACATCTCTCTTTGGAGCTTGGTCTCTGATTTGTTTGAAACATAGGTGGGCACTTGTGATGCGAGATTGGTCACGCGGACAAGCGCTGGGTTACTATAGTATTCATCCCTTACAATTCAGTACTCGGATGCCGTTGCACATAAATGATGATGATCTCTGCCCGACGACGTTGAAGGTCAATGTCCATGGTCACATCACTGAGCGGCCTCGATCCGAGTTCACCATGCTCTCATATACAGTCCACGCTCTAGAAATTGCGGTTTGTGCGCGTGAGTCCATCGACTTGCGTGGTCCCCTACACCAAGCACAACGGCAAGAAGAGACAAATGAAGGTGCAATGATGCGAAACCATCTCAACAAGAAGTATGAAATTTTTGTTGCTGGATTGCCGTCTTACTTTAGACTGGGAAGCAGCGTGGGACTCACTTCAACGGGTCCCATGGCAGCGATACCAGTGCAGCGATGGATGTTGCATCAGCAGCTTTGGAGCCTATTCTTGAGACTTCATCGAGCCAGTCTCTCGTCTCAGGATGGCCACGCATCCTGTCAGCTACTGGCACAGAACATTATCAGCACTCAAGCGCAAATACAAGCGCGGTGCGCCGTTTGTGGTTCTCTATCCACCAGCGATACCCAATTGTTCAATGCTGCCATTGTACTGCTCATTGACTTGCTATTCTCATCCAAGCACAAGGATGCAGATCGTTCAAGTGCCCAACTAAGTCGATTAATGACAAGAGACAAGATTCGGGAAGCTATCGAGCTATTGCGGACGCAAAGTGATGCACAAGGCTCACCGTTCCCACAAGACCCTCAATTGGAACGAGTCAAAGCCGCTGCTCAGCGAAGTGTTATTGCTCTCGAAGCCTTGATGAAGCTAGAGGAAGAGGAGTCTGGCAACAATGAAGAAAGCTACGGAGAAAATTCGACAGGAAACCGTCTGGAAGGACAAGGAGTAAAATCTGACGGTAGTGCAAGGAAATCGCTCAAAAACCAGGTCATGGACATCTTGGAGGCTCTTCAAGAAAACGCCAGAAACGCAGCTGCAGCAATGGAACAAGCAAGTCTAAACTCGTTTTCCGCTCTAGACATGTATATGCCTTTACCAACTGCTACTGCTGGATTCCAAGACCTGGACGTGCTACCAGTGCTCTCCAATGACCCGAGCTGCAACTTTTGGGAATTCTGGGACTTTGCTCCTCCTCCTCAATCTCCTACGGAGAATGGGTTTTTTCCGGCTACAGCAGACTTGCAAACCCTCGTCGACTCGATGCCATTTACGCCGTCTTCCGGCGAGGCGCACTCGTTGAGCAGCTTCGGCACACCAGAATTTGCCGATGTGTATAGCAATCCTGATGGCACCCGTGTCACACACACGTCACCTTCGTCTATGGGGAGTGGACCTATCACGTTGAGCGGAGGATGTGAGGCTGCAACGACACCTTCAAGCGCTGATGCATATGTAGCAGCCAAGTTTTTGTTAACTCATGCCTTGGGCGATGGGTACCCTCTCCCCCCTGTAGGTTAGATCTTTTGGCAAGCAGCAATGTTCCGTGGCCAATGTATTACGGGATAGTACGTAGTGTGAGGAGAATGACTCGTCACCTCTTGTTGGGGTAATGCAAGCAAATCTGTCATCAAAGTCCATCTTTTCTCTCTCTTTGGGTACATCATATTCTTTGTCAGCATGTTTTTTGGTGCACATCACATTGTGGCAACGTAGACGAGAGAAAATGTACAGTCATTTCATTTCAAGTGATCTTTAGTTCATTTATAGTACCGATGTGAGAAATTTCCGGAGGAAAATGTTATTCTACACGGTAGCATTGGTGCTGCTCCGAGGCAAATCGACAAAGGGATCGTCGGCAGGATCCGAGTGCCACCGGTACTCCAAGCCAAATGCAACAAATCGGGCGTGTCCCAGTGCCTTTTCTTTGTCGAAGCCCGGGATCGCCGTTGCGTCGCCCTTGGCGCTTGCCTTTTGTAGTGGAGTGGGGGCGGCTTTACGATCCTCGGGAGCAACATAGGTGTTGGCGAGGAACGCAAAACCCGCGTCGATACCGGCCGTGACGCCCGACGAGGTCAAGAACTTGCCGTCTTGCACCCAGCGGGCACGCTTTTGCCACTGGACGCCCGGGTCTAAAAGAAGTAAAAAAGGTCAATGTAAAGCAAAAAGTGACGGGACTATGTATGGTAAGTCCAACTGCACGTACACTTTGGCGTGAATTCATCATAAAGGCGCTTGTTTGTTGTTGCCTTGCGGCCATCGAGCTGACCCGTGGCAGCGAGGAGGATGGATCCCGTGCAGACGGTAAAGACATTGGCTGCACGGTCGGCAAGCTGAGCGATTTGCTGCAGCAGAATGGGATCCCACACCAGAGGCATCATGCCGAACCCTCCCGGGATGAAGAGCGTATCGAATTGCTCCTCTTGCTGGAGAGCTTCGGCCAAGGAAAGGTTGGGCAGAGTGCCAATCCCGTTTTTGATGGAGGATTCCAAGCCATGCGGAGCACCCAGGTTGTGGATGTTGACCAGCTTGAGAGTGTAGTAGTCGCTGCGGGGGACAATAGCGCCCAAGGGACCAAAGAGATCGAGCGCTTCAAACTCGTTGTAGACGAGCGAAAGGATGCGGTGCTGCGTGGGCATTTTTTTTTCTTTTTCAAAATGCCAAGTCCGAGTTTTTTGACCAACACAACCTTTTTGCAAGAGTTGAGGGATTTGACGAAGTTTTCACTTCTTATTTTGTGTGTATACTGTACCTAGTGCGGAGCAATCGGACTCTGGCTGGAGAATCCGTGGAGAGAGTTGTTTGTAGTGTCCGCGGACCGAGTTCGACAGTCCGTAGCGCGAATCTTTGCTTTGCCTCCGAGTATTCTACGTCCGCCTCAAGAGCGCTGTCACAATGCAGGTGCCGTTCGTCACTGACGGATCGAGCACTTGGTGAGAGGCCAGTGATGTTAGCCGTTGACAAAGGCCTAAGAAGAATGTCGAGGGCAGAGGATTCTTTCATTTCTTTGGTTCATCTCTCTCTTGCGTTTCGATGCACGTGCTAGTGAGGTCACGAGGTGAGGTTCGTTTTGATGGGCTTGACCTATTGAGGCCTAGTGGCAATTCGGGTTCAATAAACTCCAGCATCCAGCATCCTCCATAATTAACCTGTACTTCGTACATCCTTCCCCCACAGCTGGTTATTCAATTCTACTGGCTACTTCATACTACATAGCTCTTTTGCCCCTCCTTATCTCTGTTCGGCCATAGATCTGGAAGCTGCAGTGATGACGCGCGCAAAGCACCGTAGTAACGCGCAAAATTCCCTATTCCTTCGCCAAGTATGCACAGCTCTTCGAAAAGAATGGGCTCTTACGGTTTGAGACCTAGCCGCGAAAACATACCTTGGTCTTTCCATGAGACCTAAATATTCACAGAGCTGATTTACAATTCTCGTACCAAGTCTGTCTGTATCTTCTGGCAAAGCTAGAACTCTAGACGGTCGCGCTACGAGCTCTCATAGAATAAGAACAATATATTGTTGCAGCCAATTGTGCTAATCCATTTCTAGAAGTGACAAAAGTACTCGAATGATAAGCTACCAGAAGTTCTCTCAAGCATTTCCGTTTGCTGCAGGAGCTTCTTCGACTGTGCCGTCATTGCTCTTGACCTCCTTCTCGGCATTCTCTGTCCCGTCGAAGCGGTGATCACGAACAAAGAGAACAACCACGAAGAAGGCAACAGCTGCAAAGCCAACGCCGAGCCAGTAGGCACCACGATACCCGAGAACAATGTCGCTACCGCCCTTGTTGACGTGCGCCTCTACGGTGGCAGCAACACCGAGGCCAATGGCAATCGAGTATTGCACCACCGTTGAGATAAATGACCCGGCCACACCTTGCTCCTCTGGCA
>JAABUO010000419.1_pt1 | contig 86418 bp, 71 predicted proteins | sample 5559291 | NCBI WGS metagenome assembly JAABUO01 (sample SAMN10711878, study PRJNA513372) | rock metagenome | isolation source: Antarctica rocks | place: Antarctica: Victoria Land, Finger Mt sud
AGCAAGCAGCAGATACGCCCATATCAAAGGCACTCTCCGCGTCCGTCCCTCGTCCACGAGTAAGATGGTAAAAGGTCCTGCCACAAATGAACACAAAGCCTGTCCCCAGAGCCCACGAAGTTCATTTGCAAAGACCATCTGCCATGCCTCGCGGAATAATTGGGAATTCCGTAGCCAAGGCGCGATGTCTTTTGAATGCAGAAATTGACTCGTGTAATTTATATACGAAGCCTCATAGTATCGCAGCATGTAGTACCATGTGCTTGCAAATGAAATAGCAGCCATAGCAAGATAACCGCTCCCTTGCGGCTTCCTGGCAGCATTGCGCAGCGTGGGCAAGACAGCAGCAAATATCGCCATTATGAGGACATGATAGCCAACAAAAAGGCCAGTGGCAATCTTGTCTCTGTCCATTCTGTCGTCGTCGTCGTCGTCGTCGTCGTCGTTCTTCACAGGCACCCCCGAATGCTCAAAACCATCGCAACAAAGGGCGCAAACACGGAAAGGTCATCAAAAGGAGGAAATCAGTAGGTACGTGCAGCACTTGGCACTTCAAGCCTCATGGCATCGCTGTTTGAAGAGCCTAGGGAGGAGGAGCTGAAAACTTATATTGTGGAAAAGCTGAATTCGATAACAGACGCCGATGCTGATGTCTTGGCTGCCTACGTTATCGCACTTCTGAAGCATGATCAGTCAGCAGAGAAGATCAGGGAAACCTGCATTATGCAGCTTGACGATTTCCTACGCGGGCATACAATCTCATTCGTGAACGAGCTGTTCCAAGCTTTGGAGACCGGATCATATATTTCTTCTCCAGCCTATGGAAGACAGTTTGGCCAACAAGGTTTCAATGGTACAAGTGCGCTGCCGAGAGGGAATCATCAGACGGGAAGAGGAGGAAGAAGTAATGGCCGTGGAATGGCAAATATTGCTAACGAATCAAACAATTCGCCTATACCACCCGGCCTGCCACAAGATATGCCGCCCGAGATGATGGCAGCATTTTTTGCCTCCATGAGTGAAATGCAGCGTCAAGGAAATGGGTCGCAAGGACCAGAATACTCCAGGAAGTGCAATGACTTTCTGGAAAAAGGTTACTGTATGCGAGGCGACAGCTGTCCTTACAGTCATTCATTCGACAATTCGGGTCAAATGGAGGGTTATGATCCACACAATTCTGCCATCTCATTTGGCGCTCCTGGTGAAGGTCGTGGTAATGGTGTGAGCGGACGTGGCAGGGGTAGGGGTCGTGGCAGAGGGAGAGGGACGCGAAATGAACGAGGTGGTGGTACTAACCTGCATGCCAGGCGTTCCTCAATTTCTGGATCAGCTCCGAGTAGAGATCGCAAGAACAACACGTCCCTTGTTATAGAGAAAATCCCACAAGAGCATTTAAATCACGAAGCTATCCAATCCTATTTTATGAAATACGGCAATCTAGCCGATATCCGATTGGAACCGCAAAAGACGAGAGCTATTGTAAGGTATGAGACGCATTATGAAGCGAAATCTGCATGGGACGATCCTGCACCGATCTTCAACAATCGATTCGTCAAGGTATTTTGGTTGAGATTAAACGATGAGAATGCCGATGCAGATGACGCCATGAAAGTTGACGAGCCTGAAATCGATCTTGAAGAATTCAACCGAAAACAATTAGAGTTGCAGAAGGTTCATGAGGAAAAGACGCAAAAAAAGCGAGAAAACGAGTTGGCCATAACGGAATTGGCTCGAAGAAGAGAGGAATTGTCCCAGAAACAAGCGGAAGAAAATCGTGTGCTCATGGAAAAATTGTCTCAGAAAGTCAGCGATCCTGATTCGATGGAAGAAGTGACTTCGGAAAAGAAGACTTTAACCGAAGCTTTGAAATCGCAATTAGCAAAGCTGCAGAAGGAAGCCAACGAGCTCGGAGTAAAGGATTCTGAAACCACTCCACAGAGCAGCTTCCGAGGCCGCGGACGAGGTCGAGAAGGATTCGCTCCATCCTACTCTCCATACGCTCGTGGCGGATACCGTGGAAGAGGCCGAGCCCAGCCATTCCGTGGTGCTTCTGCAATGTTTCAACTCTCCAAGAAAGTAGACAATCGCCCGAAGACAATCACCATTTCTGGATTGGATGGTAAAGACGAGGAGTTTCGATCGTATCTCCTTGGTATTGGCGACTATGAAGGCATACAAGCCGACACGGAGAAAGCTGGGAACCAAATTATCTCATTTAGAGACCGCACAACGGCAGAGAAGGTAAGGCTCTCCTTTAAAGATATGCTAACATGATTTAGTTTGTTAGAGCGGGTGCCAATATTCCAGGGATCGGAAAGGTTGGTATGAATTGGGTTACGAGCAATGCAGCCACTACTGCTGGTGCCAGTGCACCTACATACAGGGACGGGAAGAATGAAGACGAGGACGAGGGGATGTTTGACCATTATGAGATGTAGATAGCGAGCAATAAAGCGAGGCCATGTAAATTGTATGCAATAAATAAGCGGCAGAGCGGCAACGCATGCAACCGAGTATGCGGATACCTTACATTGCAGTACGACGAATTTCTCATGACTTACCGACGAAACAACTCCCTCAGGCGCGAAGACCCTGAAATGCAATGTAAAAAGGGAACATGTATGGAGATAAAGACCACATTTCCGCATTCTGTCTCGGTGTGGCGTCAATCAATCTCAATACACCAAGCCAGAAGGAATCCAAGACCGAGTCAGCATGCAGGGATCATTCCTTATTACACTACTACTTTGCTCTTTGGTCTCTGCCAAGGACGCAGCAGAGAAATGTGAAGTGTATTGCAGTGCTCTGGAGACTGAAGCAGATAAATGCACAGACACTTTCGACGACCCGACCGCGCTCGCAAGTTGTATCTGTCATGGTCCATGGATAAAGGGTGCCCAGACGTGTGTTCAGTGTCTGCGGGGTACAGAGGCTGATTCTCTCGCTGAGGGCCTCTACTCGTCCATCCAAGGGTGCAAAGCCATGGATGGTACTATTCCTGAACCAGCAAACAGATTACCGAATGCTTCTCTTGGCCATCAACTATCAGGTCATCTTACTACGACCAGTACCGATCAGTTCCCATCAAGCACAGCTGACTTCCCCCAAACTGCATTGAGGCAGTCAATTCAGAAACATGTGAGTTCGAGTACGGCAGTGCCGAGCAAGTCGAAAGTAAAAAAGTCTGCAGCAAATACTGTATCCCTGACTTTTCCAGTCGTTTTGTTAACGTCGCTCTTCACAGGAGCACTTGTCGCCTTGTAAGTAGTGCTTAGGAATGAAATCGTTCGGCGTTTGTCTTGCTGTGCACTTGAAAAATATCTTCCTTACCATTTCATCTGAAGTCAAGACCACCAGAAAAGTCTGAAGAAGCTTCGACTTTCATCAATATCAGATAATGATATCGGCAATAGAAACTAAATTCAAACGCGTTTCTCGAGTAATGCTGCTGCCGTTGAGATTAAGTCTCGTTCAATATCTTGAAAATCTCGACGAGCTTGAACTTTGGTAAGCCAGCTTTCCAACCATGGCAGCTGCTTTTGCAATCGTACTCCAACATTTACTGCCTTCAAGATGACCCTAAAATCGTCAGAAATAATACTGTTGTACGCTTTCTCCAGATCATCTTCGTCACCCTGCAGCAAGCCAATAACTTCGGCCTTGAAATTGCGATAAGGACAGAAAAGCATCGTGTCTATAATAAAATCTTCTTTGGCTCGTTCCGGTACCATGTAAAGGTACTTTTGAATTAATTTCCAAGCGTTTACACTGATTGGCGGCATAAGCTCTGACGCTATGACAGCTAGTGTTTGCAAATGCTGCTCGGAAAGACTTACAACCAATTCTAGACAACGGTCTGTTAAGTCGAGGAACTTTAAAACAAGCTTGGTTGTACGTAATTCCTGATGAGGGAGTGACTCCAGGAACATGAGTATTGCTTCCTCGTCAATGGCACTCGAGAGATACCTCAGAGACCCTCCCTTGAGAGTAGACAAAGGGAAGCTTTCCGGGAGCCTCAAATTCTCATAAAATACCACCATCAGCGCACTGTCTGTCACGGAAGCGACATTAATCATCATTTTTCCAAGCCGCTCCTGTTGCACAGTATCATTCGTCAGAAAAAGATCGCGGAGAACAAGTAGACCCGCATCGACATCAGAAAGCTGTAGTAGAATCTTCTCGACCGCATCAGCGTGATTATCAAAGAAGTTCCGATTGTGAACCTTGGTATACAAATTCTGTCCCAGCTTCAACAGTAGCAGATTTCCGTCCGTGCTAATCTCACAAAATGTCATCCATGTCTCTTTCTCGTTTCCAAATTCACCCAAAAGATCAAATAAAATTCCTACAAGGTCGGGGAATTCAGAGACAAATGGATTGAGAAGGCGAAGGACGTCCCATGCTACGTCGCGCGTGAGCCGCACGTTGTCTTTCAGAACAAGATAAAGCTCAGACAGGGTGTTCTTGGCAGCTTTCTCCAGTCTCTCCTCCACCAGGACGGTGAAGGTCAGTGCGTCCATTTCACGGGAGGCATGGTGGAGGCTCATGTCACCCGTCCAGGAACCCGCAGTAGCAACCTTATCGGTAATCTCGTGATGTCAGCCGAACTCGTGTACGCGACCACAAAGATGAGCGTTGTGGCTTCGTCATTCAGCAAACAGCGGAGAATACTCCAGATTGTATGTGCGATTGTGTACAACTTGCTAGGGGCTGGCATAATATTTGGGTTTGCGGCCTTCAAACCTGTTTTGTAGGCCAATATTCATCCATCACTTACACATAGGATACAAGAAAAGGTGTTTTCAAATAACTGCACACCGGATGAGTTGAAGCAGGAGCTGGATGTCTGCAAAGGCCAAGATCTTCGGTTGAATTTGATGTTCATCATTGCAGCTACGGCAACAAACGTTTGCGCGCTGCCAGCTGGAGGGGTTCTTGACCGCTTCGGCCCACGCATAACCAGCATTATCGGGTCTATCGTCCTCGCAGCGGGCTGTATACTTTTCATATTTACTTCTCAAATTGGTGAAGGAGCTTACATACCGGCGTTCCTTCTTCTTGCTCTCGGCGGCCCTTTCTTCTTCATCTCGTCCTTCCAGCTGTCAAATACGTTCCCCTCCTATTCTGGAATGATTTTGGCATTTATTACCGGAGCTTTTGATGCCTCGAGTTCCGTTTTCCTGCTTTATGGGCTCATCTACAGAGCTACTAGTTTCACATTTGGCCCGAATAAGTTTTTCACAATCTACTTGGTACTGCCGGTCTTCATTGTACTCGTCCAGCTTCTACTTATGCCAAAATCGAGCCATACGTCTATGAAAGAGTTGACTGGAAGAGCACGAGTCGAGAATGCTTCAGATACGACGCCTCTGCTGGGTACCAGTGGTCATGGATCTAGTGCTCAAGAAGCAGTCCCAGTAGAGGGGGATTCATTGACTGTAGAGCAATGTGTTGAACGCGAGCGTAAGGAGGAAGTGAAACAAAAAGTTTCGGGAGTCTATGGAGTGTTGCATGGCAAGGCTGTCTCGGCACAGCTGAAATCCTGGTGGTTTGTCTTGATTACTATCTTTGTGATCGTGCAGATGTGCCGGATCAATTATTTCGTGGCGACAGTTCGCCAGCAATACATTTATTTATTAGGTTCAAGAGACGCTGGAAAATCCATCAATGACTTTTTTGATGTGGCTTTACCGCTCGGTGGAGTCATATTAATACCTTTGATTGGATTCATTCTCGATGGCTTTTCAGAGACATTTATCATTGCCACACTTGTAATATTAGCTGCACTCAACGGAGCATTGGGATTTATACCTACATTTTGGGCGGCATATATCGTATGTCTTTTATTATCAATGCTAACCAAGAACATCGTCATATTTGTCGTCTACCGACCATTCTTCTATACAGCCATATCTGATTATGCCGCAAAAGTGTTCGGGTACAGAACTTTTGGTACCGTGTATGGTACCGTCAATTCTATAGCAGGATTGTTCAACCTCTTACAGTACCCTCTGGATTCTTTGACCAAGCGTCAGTTTCACAGCAACCCATTTCCAGTAAACCTGATTCTTCTTATCTGCTGTCTGGTTGTTGGTTTATCACTGGCGTCGTATGTGTTTGTTCAATCAAGACGCATTGCTCGCGATAACTTAGAAGAAGAAGCCGAGAATGCAGCTGAAGAAACGATGCCCCTCTCATGACCTTTAAACTGGATCAGAAGCTAAAATTCGACATTCTTGACAATCTCATCCTTTTCGTCGTTTCCTAGGGGTGGTAAAGTCCATGGTTCAATGAGGAAACTCTTTCGAGAAGCTTTGAAAGCCAGGTCTTGCAAATGTTGAATTACAAAATGTGTACCTCTCTCTGGAACTGTGAAAAGTTTATGGACCTTGAACAGACCCTGAGCGGATGTTGTCTCGGACCGTGATTCATTCGCAAACGGAATCAATTGAAAAACATTATCGCAGTATAGCTCTATCCACCTGCCCAAACTGCTATTTCGCGAATAAAGGTTCTCTGAAAGAGACAAGCACACGACAAGCCGGGAAGCGAATTTCTGTCTGAGGAGATTGAGTCTCTGCAGAAACACAAGTGCGGTTCTTGGATTTGAGCAACTGTAGGGATAACAAGTCGGAGAGAGAAAATTGGGCAGCACCACTCTGTGGACTGTCGATGATGGGCTTGACTGGAGGATTTTTTCTAGTTCTAGTATCATATTTCTGAAAGGGTCCAAGCCATCCTCAATTTGCACGAATGATAATTTACTCGTCTCTGAGATTGTAAGTCTCTTCGTAAGGTCATACATATGACAAAATGGTCCATCGTTGTTGGTAGCAGTTTGTCCAGTAGCTCGTGACCCCCCAATATCACCTTTATGCTCTCCCAATGACTTGTATCGCCAAGCAATTCTAAGGTTTTCATTCAATGATGGTTTTGCCTGCGCTCTCGTACTTGAGACGGCAGGCAATTCTTTGGCCCAACTTGCTGGCATAGCACAGATATGGACATGATGGCCATGAAGCAACCCTTCGGCAGCAAAGTATCTCAATAAAAGAGAAGTGTAATCCGTTGTGGCAGAGCCTTCTAGAAGTGTTGCAGAGCCCATTGGTATGCCTCCAACAATACCAAATACATTATCTAACGACTCACAGCCACTCGAAGTTACAGTGGTGCTCTTGAACGAGCATGACTTGATTCCAGGCAGCAAGGGAATTGCAGCGGTGTTTCTCTTGAATGACATTCATTCAGCTTTCCATAATTCTGCAATACCAACCAAAACAATATGTCGGGAATTGACATCGACTTTTCTATTAAACGCAGCCAAGCTAATTTACAAAATCTCATAACTTCCAGTGGATTCAGTATCTTCGGCTACGCTACATAGTCGCCGTCAGCTGCAAAGCTGAACTTGTGATGGAGCAAAAGCTGGAACGTTGGTCAGCTCCTTTGAAGTGTGCACAACCTGCGGATGCGATAGCAAGTGACGATAATTACACAATGCTGCAAGATGGACCATCCGCATGAAATAATTTTGGAAATTGATATCAAATGCGACGCAAAGCCTGAACAGAGTGCACATTTGGAGTGGATTGTAAGCTCCTTGATAACTGATAAGGCTGTCTCATCATTCCGGCCAGATCACCAAATCAGGAAACGTATGATGTGAAATGTTCCTGGTAGCTTTGTGCACTGAAAAGTAGTCGGCAATTCCTTCTCAAAACGCGCACTTTGTAGCAATCTAAATTTGACGATCTAGGCAACCTTTTTGAGTAGCATCTAATCCAAAGACTTTAGTGCTTGTGGCGGCCGGCAATTTGATGCAATGTTTTGCAGTCCTGAAAGGAACATAAAATCTGGGCGGGATAATCCTTCCTCACCCTCCTTTCCCAAAAAACTGCGTGATCTTTGAGCTCCCATTTGATTTGTCCACGCTATCTACAGAATGCTTCCGCGCCACTTTTTGTGGTCTATTTGATGTTGGATCTTTCATTGATTTTGACCTTTTAGGATCGCTCTCAAGCTGTTGTTCTTCGGCCTTGGAGGGCAATGGCGCATTGGAATCTTCTTCTATGGTCTTGTCTCTAGGCTCATGGCTACTCACTTCCTTGTAATTTCTTTTCGAGCTTTGCTTGGTCGTATCAGTGTCTTGTTTAAAAAAGTTGGCAATATTCGACTTGTTGGCACTAGAGTCAAGAGGAATGATGAAATCAGGCGAGTTGTTGCCAACTTTCCCAACTTCTTTGCTTACAGGATAGCATTCAAGTTTAGTCGCATCGTATGGTCGTAACAGGTTTTGCAACTCTGGCGTCCATTGCATATTTGCGTCTAACCAGCTTTGCATTCCTTCAGAACCATTGGCGATTATTACCGGCATTCTGTCATGTAGCCAAGTAAGACCGCTAGCAGCGCTTGTCGTCACTATGGAATAGGTGAACATGGGAGACTTACTGTCATCAAACTGTACGGAATCATAAAGACCGAGCATAGACATCAATTGGCCATCCTTTCGTTTTATGAAGTGCGGGAGTTTCTCTCGGCCTTTCTTCAACCATTCGTAATATCCTTGGGCAATTACCACGCATCGCTTCTTTTGCTTCATACTGCTCCACATAGACTTCACTCCCTCATATAGACTGTCGTCCCTACAATTTATCGTTTTTATAGTACTGCCATAGTCTGGAGGTCGTTTGTTCCAGAACGGCACTAGACCCCATTTCATCGATTGTAAAACAAGACGCTGCTGCTTTGCATTGAATTTCGCGGAAGACCTCTCACTCTCGGTCACTTCACTCTCCTGGTTTGCGTGACTTCTGGCGCGGTAGATTGGGCTCATGTATGTCGGAGCCATATTGTAAGATTGTCTTGCTAAATCCTCATCCACAAGCTCATCTACCGGCATGTTCTGGGCGCCCATTTGGTACTGGATCTGCTGCGGCTGCAGGGCAAGAGAGTATCTCCCACACATGGCCCAAAAAGCGCCGTATCCAGGATTGGGGTTACACGCGTAATCACGTAGCTACCGCTTACGAAGATGAGATTGTTGATCTCGCACCAGGCCTATCTTACCCGTCCAATTGCTAGGATACGACCTTTGCGGCAGCTAGGTACCTCTTCAGCCAGCAATGTTCGCCGCCACCGAGGGTTTGCAGCTGCGATAGCTTTTGTGGGCGTTAGTGTGACAGCATTCAGCATCTACCAAAGTTACTCTCAGAATCACCTCCATAACTTCCCCGAGCCGGTCGCAAAGCCATTAAGAAGGGCTTTATACTATTCTTCAGATTCAGGCGGGAAGGAGTATGGCAAGAGTCTGCTTCTCTACCGAGATGCAATTGAGCAATCGAAACAATTTGGAATGGATCCAAGTTCTGATGAGGTCACAGGACTGAAGATACAGATGGCCGGATTACTCGAGCTGCTCGAAAGAAAATCTGCAGCAGCAACTGTATACACTAATGTCCTAAGCGTATTGAACAACGCCGTCGCTGAGACGGATTCTGATAAAAGTGTCCTACGTAAACGGGCTATCGGGGTAGCGGTGAAGCTTGGGAGACTGCAGGAAGAACTTGGGCTTTTATCCAGCGCTCACAATACTTTGGAGAGGGCCACCACATCATTGCTAGAAGAGACAAGGAAGCGAGGCCAATCTATTGGAGAATCAAATCACTGGCTATCAAATGAAGAAACCGGAGGTGTATTCGAAGCATTTGCTGACGTTCTTCAAGCCCAAGGAAAGGTGGATTACGCAGTCCCGTTATATTTACAGTGCCTCCCTCTATGCCGCCCACCACATTGCCACTCGGTTATATTGATGAACAATATTGCTGCTGCACTTGCAATGCGGAACCCTGCGGACGCCCTCCAATGGGCGCATAAATCACTAGAAGTCTCAGAACTGCCAGAGAATACTAAAGACGAAGAATGTCAATCGGGTCGACTTGTCTCTTTATTCAACCTTGGGATGATCACCGAGAGACAAGGCAATTTACAAAAAGCGAAAGATTATTATAAGCGAGCTGGCCACCTGGCAAAGGAGCTGAACGATCATACAGGGGCCAGCAAGGTAGACAAGGCATTGGAACGGCTGAAGTCCTTATAAGCAATGATGAACGAATATACTGGAAATTCAATTGAGCAGCCCTCTTAAGGAGAGATCATACACTACTTCCTCAATTTTTTTGACATCGTATTTCTAATGTAAGCAAAATCGTAGGAGAGTTTTCACGATTGAGTCACTTCTCCTTCTGAGGCTATCATTTTTAAGATTCAGAACCTGAAAACCAGCCAGTAACTCTTTGCTGAACTTACTGATAGCTAATGGACGCTGGTAGTCTCCAAGTGTGACAGAATTCACTGCTAAGCGCGATAGCTCGTTGACTAGGGAAATAACCGCGTGTAAATATTCCTCAAGGGTGAGATGAAATTTGTTTTCGTCTGTGATGTTTGTAGGAACTGATTAGTATTTCTTCGTAACGCATGCCTAACCTCCAAAGACTGTGCCCAGATCTTCCAAGCTTAATAGCCTTCCCGGAGAAGAAGCCTCCCGTTCGACTTGCTTCTCCACGACATTCCATCCCAGCCAATGTAGGAACAGGGTGGCGAATGCTGCATTCTGTAAAGCCCGTGACCACATCTCATTGTGCTTGTAGTACGGATGCTGTGATGCGATGGACGATAGAGATACTATGTGATCCCTTAGCTCGTCAAAGTGGGAATATATTGCAGGTATATTTCTCTGGACTACATTCATTAGACTTGAATATATCAATATATGAACAGGAGCCAAGGTCGGTTGAATGCACAGCAGATAGAATCGCACTGATTGATCGTGCATCCTTCTCCACATCTTTTATTATAATCTTCAATTCATCTCTGGTATTGGAATCAGAGTCAATTTCTTGCTGAATTCGATCGAAGATCGCCAAATCTATGGCTGAAGAAGTCATTCAAAGAAAGAGTGTGTCTCAAGGATATTTTTCCGCAGCAAGAAGTCCCTTTATATAAGTTAATTAGGATGACGCCTGGAAAAATCCTAAACACGTGAGGCGTCGACATACGAGGTATTTCGAAGTCTATACCGTATATGTCCTTAATTTACAGAAGTCTAGGATTTACCTACCCACGCCAAATCCTCCTTTGCACGCCGTACTTCTTCTACATCACCTGTGTGCTTCGCAGACTCATCACTTAGTTTGATTGCAAACCGATCATCAGCTTTGCTTAATTTGATGACAATATTCATCGGCTTTGACTTGTCGCCATGGCTATTGGTAAAATCGTTCGTGAAGAATGTGCCAATTCCAAAGAAGCTCTTGAAGTTGTAATGATCTGCACTTTGTTTCAGCTCGATCACCTTCTGGGTATCCAGGCCATCGCTGAAGACAATAGTCTTGCTCTGAGTATCGATACCCATTGCTGCATAAAACTTGCTCATTTTAATCACAAATGTGGAGGGATCACCAGAGTCCTGGCGAACACCGGAGAACTTTAAAGCGGTTTCCTTGTTGAAGTCCTTTAGAAACGCGTCGGTCCCAAACGTGTCCGGCAGCGCAATACCAGCCGAGTCCCCATAGATCTCTGCCCATTTCTCCAACGCTATGAAATTACTTTTTGCGTATGTACCCATGAGGGCAGCTATGCCCATTGTCCATTCGTGTGCCACAGTCCCAATAGGCTTCAGGCCAAATTTATGGGCCAAGTGAACATTAGAAGTCCCTGTGAATGTTGATCCAGGATTTGCCGACAGTATACCCTCCATTACCATAATCTGAGTCTTGAGGTCACGTCTCCTCCTGGTGCCAAACTCTGAAAACACACAATTATGGTCCACAAGGGTTTTGGATTTACGACAAGCTTTCTCTCGCTGACCTTTGTAGTTCCAGTCGGTATCAACAAACATGAAATAAGCTTGCGAGGTAAGTAGAAGGAGAGGCACCTCCCACATAATTACGTCAACCCATTTGCCTCGTATTTGTATCGATAGCTCATTTTGATCATTGAAGCCGCAAAACACCTGATTTGTTGGATCTAGTTCTAACAAACGTAAGTACGCCAAGTATTCTTGAGAGAATTTATCATTCGATTTTTTCAAGAAGTCAAGCTCGTCTGCAGTCACTCTCAATAAAGACATTAGATCTATTTGCTTTCTGAGCCAAGATAGGCCGGCTTGATTAAGCTTCATCTCCGGCGAACGATTGTGAAACTCATACTCCACGTCCACAGAATTGTAGCATCTGAATACCGCGTACTGCATAGTGAACTTATACATGTCGGTGTCCAGCAGACTGACGATCGCAGGCGTGTCCATCGACCCCATCTATGGTCAGAATTGGTCTAAAAGATATAGTAAATGAAAACTCAGGACAATTTGGCGATTTGACATCAATGAAAATCAGAAACAGCTTCTAGTTGATTGAACAAAATGCCATCATCATTGGAGGTGAAAAGAACAACTTGCCTTCGTTATCAAAACAGAGCTGCAATGACCAATTATTCGTACGCAGCAATCACTTACGGGTGGCCGGCCGATACGTACTCGTACGGATTTCACCTGAAAACTCTAAAATATGGTGACAACCGAAACCGCTGGCTTGTGACAGAAGCATGGAAAAAGGAACGATATATGAGGAACAAAATGCACTTAAATAAGCATCTGCTCGGAATGCACAAATCTCTACCATCAATGACTTGAGAATTTGAGCTGCCTCAGTAGACGCTGATTGAGCCCGGTAGACCATATCAAACCAATCAATTACAAGAAGTAATATTGATCAGGAGCGATCAGCCCAATTCATGGCTATGACACCAACGCTATGGTCGTCAACGTAATCCCAAACCAAAACACCAGTCTGCCTTCTAATCTCAAGTACTATTTCGTACACTCTGTGATTTACGAATTTGGCAATTGTCTTTGGCCAGTGACGTAAAGTACTTGCACTGCAAAAGCAAATCTTCATTCCTTCTACATCCTTTCGCAGGAAGTCCATGACCGCCTCCACTTTTTGTTCTGGGTTTAATCGATACTCATCTTGAATGGAGAATGCATCCCAAGGAATGCCGACATTGCCATCAAACCTGCGTATCAGTACCAGGTGTCCTCGAACGTCGCCCAGCACAGAGATCTGTGTGCCTACGTACCAATCCTTCCAATCAAAATCATGAAAACATTCGTAATCAGTACTAGTGCCTTCATTTTTCAACGAGCAGAGTATTGTCTCGTGGACATGACTAGCTAAGAAAGCTTGCAATACGGCGTGTACTCTAGCCCAGCTTAAATGACCCTGGTATTGAGCTGGAAATCCACCGTGTACAATAACCCAGTCTCTCTTTCGCTTGGCCAGCCGAATGTCAAAGAAGCGGACACCACGTTCGAGTTGATATTGTATACCATGATTCTGACATCGCACTGTGGGTAGAGCTGCGCGATGACACGCAGAGTTATGTGTGCCAGGTATACTCAACCTGTGCAGAAATTTACTAGAATCAATATACTGCATCCAGTCTCGTAAGTCTGGCAGTCTCAGGAGAGATAACCTTTTCGAAGAATAGTGAGCATGCAATGTTCCATATTGCCTGTGTCCTGCGAATGGAAGATGAATTATCAAACATTGATCTGCAAGAACAACATTGACTTTCCACGGCAGTACAATATTTCGTCTGACGGACGTGTTTGGTGCAATGCTCACATTTCCGTTCTTGTCATCCAATATCAAACACTTGGTTTCGAACGAGAAGAACGAGATGATACATTCTTTCGCGGGTAGCAAGGGCATTCATTTCATCTGCATGTCTCCACAATCCAACGCCTTTAGATACTTTGCCTACCCAATAGTAATTGCTATATACATTATGGAAATTGGGGTCCCTGACCTGTTATACATGTCATCATCCTGCCGGGAGTCCGACAGCCCGAGTACGCCAAAGAGCAGCTTGCTCCACATCCCCTCGCTTTTCAAACATGATTGCAAGATTGTTCCCAGCAAGCCTTGAACATTGCACACACGAACTAGATTTTACTGAAGATGCTCTATTAAAAGCAGATTGAGTCCACTCCGTTGCCTGCTCTGCGTTGTTTAAACCCCAATAGACTTCCCCAAGGTAGGCTTCCACTAAGGCTAGTTGACAAACATTCCCAGCCCCGAACCTCGCGCCAGGCTGCTTCCGTGCACGAAGGACAGTGAGAAAAATAGCGAGTGAGTGGGGAAGATCATTTTGCTTGGCGAGGCACAATGCCAATGACGTACAAGCGTCCAACAATTGAGGGGAGGGGTGTTCATCCTCAGGAATCAATGCTTCTTTCATAGTTGATGGTTTCAGTAGATCGACCGCTCTCCATAAAAGCCGCAATGCTTGCTCTTGCTCCCCAAGTTCTTCGTAGATAGTCCCTAACCGTCGACAAGAATCACTCACCCGACTTGGCGAAAAGTTCTTATTGTAGTCCCCTTCCTCTTCGGCCCGTAAAGCCTCTGAAAAGTGTTCTTTGGCGCTTTCTATATGTCCAAGTCGTAATTCCGCTCTTGCCATCCGAGCCTTAGCTTCTGCAAATCCAAATCCATTCGTTGACCCACTCCTCTCCAGAGCTGCTCGGCTGTATGTCAATGCATTGCGATCATCTGCTGTCCATCTTTCTGATAATCTGCTGGTACGGAGAAGTATTCTTGAAGCAAATGACCATTCCCCAGGCGTAGGTTCTTTCCTCTCTAGGTAGATCTGAGTGGCAGAATATCCTGTGATTGTGAGCAGACTCAGAGACCCTGTAGTATAAACGATGATTTTTGAGGCGATGAGAGTTTGCTCAATTGCATATCGCCACTTGGTGCTCATGATCTCGCAGTATTCTAAACACAACAGATCAAAACAATTCTTTACTAAAGACTATCAATCTACAACTCGCCTCACATCTTACGGACACTTCTGTTCATTTGCTCAGTCCAGCCTTCTAGATTCCAGTGAAAGTGCCTCAACACCAGCAGTGGAAAAAAGAGGGGAAAGACAACCAGTATAACCGGAATCGAATTTTACCCTGACCTTCAACAGGTTACAAGGCAATCCACACATTGCACTAAAGCATAAACGCAATCCTCGCAGGAATCTCCCAAGTAGTAGTGACCCCAGCCCATACACGAACAAGGTTCTTCCGGGCCTCGATGGGGGCCCGCCAAAGAACACCACGGCTTCCCCCGGCCCGCAAGCACTGATGCCATACCACGAACTTTCTGATGTTCCTGCAGGTGATCATCACAACAGGCCCGCGAAGGCGTCTACTGAATGGTGTCACCCATCCAGCAGATATGAGGACGTTTCTCCGAGTTTCTCACTTGCATTTAAGGAAAAGGCCATTAAGCCATTCGTATGTGGGCAAGTATGTGTGGTAGTGGTGTCTTCCGCGGGAAAAAAGGGGGGAGGGGGGACTGGGTGTTTAAATACAGAGCGGATTTTAGCCCCTTCTAAAAATAGAAATAAAATTCACATGCGGTGTTTGTACTGCAGATCGTCTCTGAACTTTGCGTGAATTCTGCATCATGGGACCAAGCCACTAACCATCCTGGCCGTGAATCCAGGCGCGTGATGTCCCACGGAGCCTGACCGTGTGACTGAGTTCCGTCGATACCCATCATGGGCTCATGTATCGAGATGGTCACGCAGCCAAGTGTACACATAGAAAATGATCGCACTGCTTGGAGCACTGCGAAGCACGGTTATACCGGCCCCTCTGTAGAAGCCATGAACACCTCCCTCATGCCAAATCTCCTTTCCTACAGTTACAAATCCTGCACGGGCATGCCGCAGTGGTGCAAATAGATCACGTCGCCCCTCAGCAGCAGCAACCGCTTTCGCCCTGGTAACGCCGGTGTCTTCCCACCCTCGTAGATGAGCTTCTGTCTGCATTCGCGATTTGATAGTGTCGGCTGGGAAGAGGGTTATGTTATAGCCAATACCTGCACAAGCGCCAGCTAGCAGTTGTCCGTGCAGTGACACTTTCTGGGTAGTCGTATCTCGAAAGTGAAGCGAAATGTACTCATACGCGCCAAACCAAGCGGCACTACCGCCCGTCTCACGAAGCAAGGTGCCTAATTGGCCACGCCAAAACCCCGTTATCCCATGTCGTCTGAAAGTTCGTTTGATGACACGGAATGGGTTAGATCGCTGCCCAACCTGCAATTGGCATTTTACAAGTTCAATCGGGGTCAAGATCCAGCTTGTGAAAGCACCGCTCATTGCGCCAGCAGTGACTTTGAGGAGCAGAGAATGTTCATGTGATGTTTCTTGTCCGGCGGAAGACGCCAGAAACCGCCGAGACCAGTTGTAGGTGTAGAAGAGGCATGCATTCTCGGCTGCTGCACCTATGAGTGGAGGCGATAATCCTCTATAGAATCCAAGCAACCCGTCGGTACGGAACGTACTTTGAATACATGTCCATGGGCCGGAGAAAAAGCTGCTGGACTGTAAGCGCACCTTGACCGTATCGAACGGGTACTCCAGTAGTTTCCCCGCCATCCCAGCGACACTGCCGATAAGAATATCGCTCATAAATCTGTGCCACCTTTGACATCCGTGATCATTTACAGTTCAGGAACGGATTGGATCGGATCAAAAGATATCTACAGGGTCCTAAATTCGGATAAATACAGGTCATTATGCGACTGGGTCTTCTTTGATTTCGTCAACATTATCTTGCAGGGTCGTGAAAGCATTGTGGTGGGTTTCGAGGACATGTGGGATCGTGGACGACTTCTCAAGTTGGCCATCCTCTACGGACGTTTCACCTGAAGGCGGCAGCTTCGCGGAGTTTGCACTGGCAGCACTTTCCCGACTAAATCTGCGATGCCTTTTAGATGACCAACGGGTTTGAGAGCGTTGGTCTGTCGGCGGAATGTCGTGACTTATCTTCCTGCTGCTCCGGCTTTGCTCACGTGTAGTTTCTTTCCTTTCCACGTCATCGACATGCCGTACAATATAGTCCATTGCACGGAATGACGTAGGCGTAAGTGGTCTATCACCGTCGGAAATGGGGTCTCTTTCTAATCCCGTTGCTGAATGCTCGAACGCTCTGGTCTGACTGGCGTCACCAAACTCGTCCCATTTGACACGCACAAAGATTGCTTGAGGGTGACGCAACAGAAAGCACCATGCACGTAGCAGTGACACGCGGACCTCTATAAGAAGCAGAAGGATTCCGGCCAACATCATCAAAATGTAGCCGGCAACGATTCGAGACACTGGTCGAGAGACTGGAAAGGAAATTGGCAACAAATTGTTGCACGGCGTCGAAAACTGCGATGGATGCATGACACATGCTGCCCATTCACTCAGACCATCCGCAACTTGTCCCCTCTCTCGGTGTGCTTCGATGATCAAAAAATCGATGGCGAGAAAGACGGTTGACAACATGAGAAAAATAGAGAATATAATAGTGCGCCATTGCAGCTTCGCAGCAGTCCGGAGTGCTGTTAGAATCCTGCGGGTGCGAGTTTTCCGCAGCATGGTCATTCGCTCGATCCCGATTTTGGTCCGCAAGTCGACTTCTGCACCCGTATCCGATGAGAGTTTTAAGGAAATGACAGTGCGAGTTATATGCACGGCATTCAGGACTTGCGTACTGCTTGCAATTACCACGTAAACCAGTAAAGGTGCAAGAACGAGTCCGATAGAAGGCCCACCGCCGACAGGAGAGCATACCGGGTTCAGCCGGTTATATTGTGTGAACGGGATGGATACAAGACTGAAAATCAAAGAGATCCCGAACACGAGAGCGGTCGGCAGCCATATTCCTAGATCCCTTCGATGGCACATGCCTAAATACAACGCCAAAATACGCACACACAGCCAGAGCAGCATGGAATGAATCCCAAAGACATAAAGGACGCCTTGCAGGGTACAGCGCCAATTATTGAACCAATCTGAGCGAGTGATTGAGTTATAACACCATGTCTGCGCCGGCGAAGCGACCATGAACCATGCAATCGAAGAGCTGAAAAGAGCAATACCAATGAAGTGAAAGATTGAGTGCGCGTTCAGGCGACAATGCCGAGCAGGTATCAGAACCCTGGAGAGGAGAAGAAAAGCGCAGCCGGAGAAATTAATGAATGCAACGACTTCTAAAGTTTTCAACAATATGCCCGTCTCGCCAGCACTGAAGACTTGGGGAATGCATGGTGCGCAGCAACCATTTATGCAGAGACGAACTGGCGCATACCTCGCCTCGAGTGCAGGGTTAGCGATCGGATAGAAGGGGAGGAACGGGTCGGGGCAAACAGTGCCATTGCCAGTCATTATTTCATAGTCTCTTCCGTGCCCAGTTTATACTTTCCACGAGTCGACTGAGAAAATAGAAAGGACCCTACTGTTGCTGTCTTGCGGTGTATTCGGCTCGCCGAGGGGACGCGGTTTCAAAGAGTAATGTGCCTGCTGGAATTGTCCGTATTTGGGCAACGACAGAAAGCCGCTTTCCGGAATTAAGCCTCGGCAACGCTTCCCTGATCCAATCAAATCGAAGGTGCCAATATATGATGTACGCCTCCATGGGATGAGCCTACACTGCCTCGGTAGTAATGGCAAGCTGCAACTAGGGCAAGATCACGACGATGACGTCCATGCAGCCACCCGGGTGACCGCATTCGATGCAATAGACTCCACCGAAGGCTTGTTGCCCACCTGCTATGCCGGCGGCGGGAATCATTCTTGTTTTATTATACATGAGCGGCTATATATCCTCGGGCACTTGGAATCTGCGAAAACTAATGGATCGATTTTTCCCGTGGATGGAAGGTGGAAATTGCTTGCGGCTACGTGGGAGGCTGTTATTGCTGCCACAGTAGATGACGAGGTATACGCCTTGGGTCGTGGGCTCAAAGGAGAGCTTGGTCATCCTGAGACAGTATTGCACATCCCAACCCGGGTGAATGTTCCGAGAAAGCCTATTCAGCACCTCGCAGCATCCGTGGGACATGTCGTTGTTGTGTACGTGGATGGGTCAGTGTATGGTTGGGGGGCAGGCCGAAAAGGCCAGCTGGGTACTCCAGCCGAAAAAGTTGTCAAGCCACGCAGGCTGGATGTTGACCGCGTGAGTTTGGCAGGCTGTGGTCATGAGTACACATTCTTCATCACTCATGCGGGAGAATGTAGAGTACTCGGAGGCGATAAGCACAATCTCCAACGCCAATGCCCACGTACTCTACCCAGCTGGAAGCAAGTAGCATGCTCATGGGGAGGAATTCACGTCTTGATGCAGGATCTGTGCTTGATTTCGTGGGGCCGGAATGATCACAACCAGTTGGCACCGGACAACTTGCCACCTGTATTTAGTATTGCATCTGGTAGCGAGCATACGGTGGCGCTGGGCCTGGATAGCCAGGTCTATGCATGGGGATGGGGAGAGCATGGCAATTTGGGGGGGTCTTTATCACACCCGCACACGATTGAATTAGGCAGTGACAAGCAAGCAAAGTGGATCGGGGCCGGATGTGCGACAACTTTCATCTATGTGTGCTGACTGTACTCTCGTAACTATGGGCTACCTTGGTAATCACTCCATGACCGGTAGCGAGCCTGTTAGTAATCTGCCGTCGGGAATATCCCCCGAGCGGGGAAATTGGCGGGTGCTGATTGGTGGGCTTTTTATAGATTCAGCCACAAAAGCGATGCGATTTCCCGTGATGATGCTGCTTCAGCCATTCAGACCCACTCCGCAGACATGTTCAATGACCAATATATATGCGCGCTGCTGCTGCTGCTCTGCAATATGTGCCTCTGTAGGGCTGCACTGCCAGAAAGCAGAGATAGCTGTCATCCAGCAGGCCATCGCATGGATATGGCTTCGCAGCTAGAAATGAATAGATTCTACACCTCTGAGGACGAGCGTGCTAGCTTTGTGAAAAAGGTACGACTACAAGCACGCCAGGCTGGGAACACAACAACGACAAGTACTCCATCTAGCACGACGTCATCTGTAGCACCGTCCACTTCATTGATAACATCGCAAGTCCCAGTCGTCTTTACGTCAACAGCGTCTCAAATCGTGGTCATGTCCACAACCTTTTTGACGATGACTTCTACATTAACAAGTTCCACAACAGGACCTAGCCCGGTGCCCACCTCATCGACAAGACCTTCATCTAACTCTACGCCGCAGTTGTCGCCTTCGACATTGTCCATGTCGTCGTCATCCTCTTCGACATTGTCCAGGTCGTCGTCATCCTCTTCAACGTTGTCTAAGTCATTGTCGACTACTTCTACGCCACAGTCGTCCTCTACTTCTACGCCACAGTCGTCCTCTACTTCTACGCACAGTCGTCCTTTACTTCTACGCCACAGTCGTCCTCTACTTCTATGCCATTTAAGTCGTCCTCTTCGACATCATCCACGTCGTCCTCACCCTCCTCTCCGGCTTCTTCTCCAACTTCCTCAACGTCTTCTCCCTCATCCTCATCATCTTCGTTATCATCATCCTCTTTATCGCTATCAACGAGATCGACGTCGAAGTCTGTATCTTCCGACAGAAGGAGTTCTTCTCAGGTAACGATGAGTTCACCTTCGCCTACATCATCGATGACAATCATACCTGTAGCTGCAAATCAGCGATCAACCGTCACACAAACGACGCTGGTATTCGCCACTGCTTCAGCAGCAACACCATCAGCATCTAAGCTGGCCGCTGCTCCTAGGTCGTGCATCGCATTCCTTGGTGTTCCAGGGATACTTGGACTAGCTCTAGGGCAATTTCTTTTCGTGTAGACATTTAAACGACCCCATTTATGTATCCCATTAACGATCTCGTGCCTGATTTCAACGCCACCACAGTGATAAGTTGATTACCCTTTCGAATGAAGACAAATGCATGGATCCTATGTCTTGCCATTATTGCATGTTCGGCCGCTCATGCTGCTGAGAGGGAGCTGGCTTCTGCCATCAATGCATGCATGATGGCACAGAAAGTTCATGACGAGAAGCACGCGGCAAGTCTTGAACGCCCCCACTTTATAAACACTATCTTTGAGTTCTTGTTTCCCGGCTCGCCAGCCGTCAATGCGCTACTCGCTACCTTGTACATTTCTGGCCCGCCTAATCTTCTATTGGCGCTTGTCCCAACCAATATAAGGCCGGAAAGCTTATCCTCATTAGTCGCTTTCGGAGTGGGTGGTCTACTTGGAGACGTTTTCTTCCACTTGCTTCCCGAGACCTTTCTTGGCGAATCAGCAGAAGGTTTAGCGTTTGTATTAGTGGACACAAAACGTAATAGTCTTCTAGGGCTCGCTATATTTCTTGGTTTTGCGAGTTTTATTACGATTGATAAGAGCATGCGTATCCTACAGGGTGAAGGCCGTCATAGTCACCCACATGATCTCGGCTTCCGCGAAGAACCAGATAACGCTGATTCTCCGAAAGTGGTCAAAAGCTCAAAAGACACCTCGCAACTCCGGAACAGAAAGAACGGCACCGTCGGGTCTAGGGCATCTGAACCCATCAAAGAATTGGCTTCAGAGCTTGAGCCCAAAGCTTCAACCATCAAAAGTTCTGCCTACCTAAATATTGTGGCGGACTTCACACACAATATCACTGACGGGCTTGCCATTGCTTCGAGCTTTTGGGTCTCTCGAGAAATTGGAGCTATTACAACGGTCGCTGTCTTTTTCCATGAAATTCCTCACGAGGTTGGAGATTTTGCACTTCTAGTGCAAGCCGGCTTTACAAAATATCAGGCGATGTCGGCACAATTTTTTACGGCCGTCGGTGCGTTCTTAGGCACATTCATTGGTATTGGGATCCAACAGTTCTCTAGTGCAACACCTGGAGGAAAAAATGCGTCATCCGGCTTACTCGGCACTTCTGTTGAATTGGGAGACCTTGTACTCCCATTCACTGCGGGTAAGTTCATTGTCTTCAGTCGCTAATATAAGGCTCCTTCTTATATATTGCGGTGTCTGTGATTCCAGATCTGTTGGAGGTTTCCCCCGATACCTACAAAGAAGTACGAAAATCTTTGGCACAACTGGCAGCAATGGTACTTGGTGCGGGGCTGATGCTTGGCATTTCGTGGGGAGATTAGTGGCGAATTTGTAAATATCAAGCATTCATCTCGTCTCATCATTCACCTCTATTCTATCTCTCTACCTATGTATCCTATTTATCTGCACTCATTTGATGTCTTGCTTTAATACATATCGATATCGCGCAGCTCCGGCATGAAGATTCTCAACTGCCTTTCCACACTGAGACATGGGAAGGACCTCAATCCAACTCTTCACGCCTTTTTGCTTGACCAGGGCAAGCATTTCAATGGCCTCCTTCTTTGATCCAACGTTCGAACCACGAATTGCCGCATTATTCATAATTAATGAGAAAGGGTCGACGGCGGGTAGCTTGCCTTCTGGAAGACCACATTGTATGAAAGTACCACCGACGCGTAGGGTTGAAAGATACTTTTCCAAATCAATATTCAAACTTGAGTTTGCGGAAATGATAAGGTCCAGAGAGCGTATATTGGCAGGATCTTTATCCCAGTCGTCACCACATAAGAAGTTCTTTGCTCCCATAGCCATTGCATCATCCCTCTTTCGCGGAGAATGGGAGATGACTGTGACTTCAGCACCAAGGGCTACTGCTAACAAGACCCCGAAATGTCCCAACCCACCAAGACCAACAATGCCAACTTTCGAACCTTTGGTGACTCCAGCACGACGTAACGGTGAGTACAATGTCAGTCCACCGCATAACATCGGGGCCACAATTGCTTCATCTATACCATCGGGTATTGGGAAGACAAAGTTCTCGTGCACCCGGGCGTAGTTGGCATATCCGCCGAACGCTGTCCATCCTTCCTTATAGGACATATTGTAAGTCTCTACTTGTTCCTTGCAGTATTGCTCGTTGTTTGTATGGCAAGCATCACACTCCCCGCAACTCCACGAAACGGCCCCTACGCCGACACGGTCGCCATGTTTGATGGATTTCACCTTTGGGCCAACTCGAACGGCCTTTCCCACGATCTCGTGTCCGACGATGACCGGGTAATTGGTAGTGTTCCATCCATTCCGCAGGGTGTGAAGATCCGTCCCACATACACCGGTGTAGCTTATCTTCACATCGATGTCGTAGTCCTGGAAATCTTTTACAGGGAACTCAACAAGCTCCAGCTTGTTCCAACCTTCTTTGGAGTGACACTGGTAGCCTTTAAACGTATAGTCGGACATGTCGAAAATTGCTGCCGGACGGAATTTTATTTCGGAGTTTTCTCGAGAGGTTTTGAAAACGAAAAATTTATAAAACGCGTATACACAGGCCGCTATCGTGTTGGCCACAGACAAGTGGAAACTCCATGAGATGCACGCTGTCAAACGCCGTCGCTTTTTTCAAAATTATGATGAAGATAGACTATACGGCTCAGTAAAGGACCCAAAGGATGTGGAAGAAAACGCTGTGAGTATAGGCGACGCCAAGGATGTCTGCAAAGGAACAGATCTCCAGACGAATAAACCTGATGGTTCGCCACATGCAGTGGAGCATGACTCCAGTACGAGATATTCTGAATCGCCTCCTGTCATAATCACGCCACCAGCGAGCGCGTCCACCGATATGGACTTTTCAGAAAGAGTCACCGCCGTGATTGGTGACGCGCTCTCTCCTAAAATCATATCTCAACTTGGCGACGTGTCGGCTAACGATCCAGAAAGAGCGATCAACATGTATTTTGACGGCTCTTGGAGGGGAGTTGTGAATACGGAGAGCATGATGCACCCTCTGGCACCCATACCCGACGAATCTTGCACAGGATCATCCCCTCCTCATTCATCGCGTCCGTCTGAGAAGGGAACTGCGTGGGAGAAGAAACTAGTTGGTACCATGATGGTCACTGCCTGGGCGACAATGTCCGGCAATGCTCTTGTGAAAGGTGGTGATCCGATAGGCATTGAGCGTCAACAGCACTCTGGGCCACTTCTGGCAAACGGAGGGAAAAGAATTGCTAGGTCAGCAAGCAAGCATACGGATACGATTGTTAGGGTTGTGACACAGGCAGGAACAGGCATTGCTCGATTACCGCATACTCATGCTGCTGTGATATCCACGCTGATAGATCTGAGAATCGGCCATTTCAGTGGGCATTGTGTGCTGGCACCAGCTGCAGTTCGTACCGGCGATTCTATTTACTTGGAATTGCAATGTTACATTAAAAGATCAGCATTCAATAGAATCGACTCAATTGGCGGAGAACGGCCGTCTACGTGGGAAGTAAAAGAAACGGGAGACGAAAAGACATTGCGCCTTCGTCGCGTTGCCATTTTAAAATTGTTTGAATATACCGATTTACTTCCCGAGAATAGTGGTGATGCAAATGCTAAAGAACAAAGAGCCAAGCTTTTAGAGGCTGCGGAAGGATCGAGCGAGCCATCACCAACACAGACTCCAGACTCTGCTCCACGCTCATCATCGCCAATTCCTGATTCTGGTGAGGGGGAAGAGGTCGAAGACGAGGGCAAAGAGGTTGAGCAGGATCAACTAGATGCATTGTATAAGAAGGCACAGACTTTTGATTTCGATATGGAAATGAAAGAACCATCTGCAACGTTTGCGATGCAGCTACGTGATTATCAGAAGCAGGCATTGAATTGGATGATGGGAAAAGAGTCCGATTCAGAAGAAGCTAGGAAATCCGAGACGATGCATCCTTTGTGGGAAAAATACCTTTGGCCAACAATCGCAGAGGGTGCACAGCGAAAGATGATTTTACACAACGAAGGTGATGAGGCATTCTACTTTAATCCTTATTCCGGAGAATTATCCCTCGAATTTCCTCGACAAAGACAGTCGTGTAAGGGTGGAATTCTAGCTGATGAGATGGGTCTTGGAAAGACTATCCAGATACTCAGTCTGTTGCACACCAGTCGTGAAGAAGGCAAACATCGAGAGAGAGTTTCAATTGCTGAGACATTTCCTAAAGCTGATAGACCAAACGTAGTGCCGTATGCAGCTGCAACAACATTAGTGGTAGCACCGATGTCACTATTAGCACAGTGGGAAGCGGAAGCAGCTAAGGCGTCTCAGCCTGGAACTATCAAGAGCTTGGTGTATTATGGGTCCGAAAAACACACCGATCTGCCAACTCTATGTTGCGGAGCAAATGTTGCCACAGCCCCAGATCTTATAATTACCAGCTATGGAAATGTCTTATCGGAATGGAATGCCGTTCAAAAGGATGGTCGTGCACGATGCTTCACCGGAGGTTTATTTGCTGTCGAATTCAATAGAATCGTGCTTGACGAGGGGCATAACATCAAGAATCGTACCAGCAAAACCGCTAGAGCTTGTTATGAGTTGCAAAGTGTAAGAAGATGGGTCTTGACGGGAACACCTATTGTCAACAAGCTTGAGGATCTCTACAGTCTTGTAAAATTCCTTGGGGTTGAGCCTTGGGGTACATTCAACTTTTGGCGAACGTTTATCACCATACCGTTTGAGTCAAAAGACTTCCTACGAGCACTCGAAGTAGTCCAAAGTGTTCTAGAACCGTTGGTTTTGCGAAGAACAAAAGATATGAAGACGAAAGATGGACAGCCAATCGTTCCGTTACCGACTAAAGAAGTCATTCTTGAGACTGTCGAACTATCGCAAGCGGAACGAGAACTATACGATTGTGTGTTCTTACGTGCAAAGCGTACTTTCACTGCAAATGTCGAGGCAGGCACCGTATTCAAAGCGTATACATCCATTTTGGCGCAAATCCTGCGTCTTCGTCAAACTTGCTGCCATCCGTCGCTTGTTAAGCACAAGGCGGAAGACGGGGAAATGTCGGAAGAGACTGATATCGTCGATGATGTTGATGTCTCTCAATTGGTAGCAAGATTCACGGAGGCAGAGGACGAGCGAGATGTCCAGAGTTGGGGTGTAAATGCCTACAAGCAGATCCTCGAAGAAAGTGAACATGAATGTCCAATTTGCTGTAATGAGTCAATGGAAGATCAATTTGTCACTAATTGTCTGCACATGGCATGCAAGAAGTGCATGCTGGACGACATTGCACGTCAAAAGAACAAGCGTGAGCATCCAGTCTGCTGTATCTGTCGGGGTCCTATTTCCGAAGGTGAATTGTATGAAGTGAAACGCCTCGCCGGGCCATCTGGGGATGAGAAACTCGTTCTAAGGAGATTTAACAGCCAATCTTCTGCAAAGATCGAAGCATTGATGCAAAAGCTTGGCGAAGCGAGACAGCAGGAGCCGGAATCCAAGATGGTAGTCTTCTCGCAATTCACATCATTTCTGGACATTGTACAGAAATATATGAAGCGCGACCGTATGCATTTCTATCGCTTTGATGGCACCTTGTCGCAAAAGGAAAGAACAAGAGTTCTTGACGAGTTCTCTCGCTTCCAAGGGAGCTGTGTTCTGCTAATTAGTCTCAAGGCGGGAGGTGTTGGTCTCAATTTGGTATCTGCAAATCGTGTCTTTTTGTTAGACCCATGGTGGAGCTTCGCTGTTGAGGGACAAGCAATCGACCGAATCCATCGTATGGGCCAGGTAAAGCCCGTCTCCGTACACAGATTTATCGTCAAGGATTCTGTGGAAGAGCGTATGCTAAAAATTCAAGATAGGAAAAAGTTTATCGCATCAAGTCTCGGCATGAGCGAGGCAGAGAAGAGAGCACAACGGATTGAAGATATCAAGCTGCTCTTTGATTAGTCTATCATTACTATAGTAGATGGTAACTGCATGGGATGGATGCTCGTTTCCCCTCCCCAAAATTAAATCTGTCTCGCTTTCGCTGCATGCTCATCGATAGTCTTGCCAATTTATTTTGATGCCCATTTTAAGTTGACGAATTATGTGGGGGTATTCACGAGTTGAGTTATGCATACCTTAAGAACTCAAAAGGTATATCATGAACATAAAGCCGGCAATCCGGAAGATTACCACTACCACGGCAGTCTGCCCGACTTTCAGATATCCTCCTGAGCTTAACCTTGACTATACAAAGTTGCCTCCGGCGTCTCAGTACAGTCGACATGTTGTTATCCCGACAGGTCGCTCGGATTGGCCCTCCAAAATTGCAATGGAGCCCAATACGCAAGCCGAAGTGTACTCCATGTATCTAGGTAGGAAAGGCAAGTACAGTGACTCTCAGTTTCGAGTAATGATCTCCAATTCAGATTTGAAAGATGATCAGATAAGGATATATCCTGGTGGTTATTTGGCTCGTGGTGACCCCGAGAGTATTATCAAGAGATACTTGATGGCAGACAGCAAGCCTGGTCAACTCATTGAGGATGATGTATCTATAATGATCTGTGGACATGCTTCGCGAGACTCTAGATGTGGGCAGATCGGGCCAATTTTAAAAGACGCTTTTCAGAAACAATCAAGAGCAAGTGGGATCAGGTGTAATGTCAGTCTCATATCCCACATAGGAGGACACAAGGCTGCTGGAAATGTGATTGTAGCATTGCCTTCGGGACCATGCTTATGGTATGGTTGGGTTCATGAAAATCATGTAAAGTTCATTCTGGAGCAAACCGTACAAAATGGTCTGATGATTCGTGATCTCTTTCGGGGAGGTATAGATATGCACGGGAAGTACATAAAGCTCTAGCATCAAATTATCGACGGTTGCAGCCACATTGGAGACTGTATCGAATGGGCAGTCTACAACATATAGACGCTCGGGGCATAAATGGCAAGCAATGCTGTAGTGTGACATTTCATGACTGGTGAGCAAATAAACCATTAGAAACTAGAGAAGATTTGGAGAGCGAATGAGATAGCTGCTTGCAGTGGTAAAATTCGATTCAGAAGTCGGCTGCCTTGTCGGAATTGCATCATCACCGTATCATACCGTAAAAGATCACCTTTTTGAATGTTTGGAAGTTTCTTGGCGATCAATACGAATGTGGAATATTTGCCAAGCAAATCCGTGTCAAAAACATCAACTTGACAGCATGTGCTTATTCAAAGCGCTAATTAATGTCTTGGCAGCGTTTAAAATTTTCCATTTCTTGCATAAAGTTTTTCTACGATATGATTTAAGTTTGCGAAGCTCGATACCACCACAAATCGCCAGATCTCAGCCCACTTTCTAAATCCACTCTGAAATTGTGGCAAAATCTTCCGCGTTCCATGTCCAAAACAGGCTTAACGGGTTAGATGCGCGGAAGGTTATGGTACTAACAAGGTGCAAGTACCGGTTCTTCCGATTTAATGACCTCTAAATAAGATGTTCTTAACAAGTTTTTTCTTCTTTCGCTGTGGGCGTTGCTTCTGAACAACAAGTTGATTTTTACATAGTCAAGTCAAATATGCGATTTTTGCCCAGCAGAAGGCTCTACTGTTACAAAACTGTTTCACTGCTAATCCTGGCTTTCTTTCCTAAAGTAACATTTGCAATAAGAATTGAGCCTGCCGAGGAATCAATACCTGAACCCGCCGAGTTTATTATCGAAAAGGCAGATGTATACAAGTCTCCTAAAGCTGTAACAGCCTTACCTCTTCACATTAGCGATCTTCTTAGTGTAGAGCTTCAGTGGAGTATCTACAATGCAACCTTGGGCGACTACGTCAAAGTATATATCGACGCCGCCTTGCAACCTGTGCAATTCGAACGTTTCAATCTAATGGGCAATGGTGTGAACCGTCCAATAGCCCAATGCGATTGGTTCGAAGCGCTTCCTCCAGTATTCGAAACGCCCTTGGCAAATTTTAAGTGCCACATTGATAACGTTCCACAGCAAGAATTGGATTTTCAGGGTACATTGAATGGCACAATTCTGTTCGAGGCAACATTACAATCTCGATATATTGGAGATGACGTCCAAAGAGAGTTCGAATTCAAACATGCGGGAAATGAGCGCGTGAAATATTCTGATAGTATCCCAATTGCTAAACCGGAAGACAACGATCGTCTCCTACCTGACACGGAACTGCGAAGGATCTGCTCTTGGTTGGAAGACACTCGGGAATGTAATCCTGAGAAAGGCCGTTGTTTCGCTTGTACATTGCTCTTTCCCCAAGATGACAAGTTTTCTCAATTGGCTGTTTCAGACCACATAATCAGAGGAAATGCCACACCACTCCGCGCGCTATTCCAACGAGAACGTAGAAATGATAAAACGCAAAGCATGGTTGGAAAGGAACGATATAGTGAGAACTACAGTATCAACTCGTACACGATGTGGCAGAATCAAAGTGATTCTTTACCGAAATCCTTCGACGGGTCGAGGTTCCAATTTCGAATAGACATTGTGTACCAGGCACCCAGCATCGACTCTCCGTTCGAAGGATTTGTGGGAATATCAAGCTTTGAAGATTCTAAGCAACAAAACAAAACGAAGTCATTTTTGCCTTCATATTCTGCATGGAAAAAGATCTCCTCCCGTTTGCAACATAGCCCCTTGCCCAATTCAAAGCAATTTGCTTTGATCTCATCTGAAAATCTCCCGGTGCCTGCATCCTTACATGCAATGCACCATGGAGGGCAACATGGAGGGCTACATGGACAGATTAGCACTTCCACCTCGACAGGGAGAGAGCAGACCAGCACTTCCACCTATACGAAGAGTGAACAGACGACTACTTCCACCTCAACGGAGACAGGGCACCACGGAGGGCACCAAGGGCACTTGCATAGGCTGCCAGATCTCCTATCTTCATCGACGAGTCCCGGAGGACAAGTTAGCAATTCCACCACAACAGGGGGAGAGCAGACCAGCACTTCCACCTATACGAAGAGTGAACAGACGACTACTTCCACTTCAACGGAGACAGGGCACCACGGAGGGCACCACGGAGGGCACCAAGGGCACTTACACAGGCTGCCAGATCTCCTATCTTCCGGAAGACAAGTTGGCAATTCCACCACAACAGGGGGAGAGCAGACTAGCACTTCCACCTCTACGGAGAGTGAACAGACGAATACTTCCACTTCAACGGAGACAGAGCAGACAGCCATTTCTGCCTCATTGGAGACAGAACAGACCGCCACTTTCACGTCGACGGAGACGGAGGAGACAGCCACTTCCGCCTCGACGGAGACGGAGGAGACAGCCACTTCCGCCTCGACGGAGACAGAAAAGACTGGCACTTCCACCTCGGCGGAGCTAGAGCAGACTGGGACTTTCACTTCGAAGAATCGGATAGGACAGACAAGCTCTTCTATTTCGGGGGATCGAATAGGACAATCGACTCTAGCTTACATAAACGAGAGAACTTCTGCTATTACTCTTACATCGACTTCAAACGCCAGGGAAGGTACTTCGACTTGCGACACCAATACGACGCGATCTGAGACGAAGGTAACAAGCTCTGCATCAACGCCTTCAAACATTTGTTATCAACAGGTACAAGCCACCATGAGCAACGGAAGTATGATAGGTCAGAGCTCTAATGGTGTATTTTCCACGATGACAAAGGAGGGCGAACACGATTCTTCGAAAGAACACTGTCATTTATTCATTGCTACCACCAAATCTACTAGTGCACAAAGTACATTAAGAACCTCAATGACTACTGATATTACTGGCAGGTTTGTGAAAGAGACTGCTGTCGCGAGCACTATTGGCCGAGATACCGGTGGGAGCATTCCTTTTGACAACCAAAACGGTACTTTGCCCACTGAAGCCTTTGAAGCTCTCAAAGGGTGTACGGAAGGTACGTGCAATAAAGCATCAGACACAAAAGAGTCCACGCGCGAAACGGCTCACATTTTTAATTATTATCCTACATGCACATTCCATACTGAAGACAATGAAATTGCGAGAAGTAAGCCAACGGGCATCGATGCCGAAGATATTGAGGACGGCAGAACAGTTTACGCAATGACGTCGACCAATAGAGTCATTGTACCCTACCCACCAAGTGAAGAAAGCTCTCAGACTAGAAAGGATTCCACACAAACTTTGTTATCTTCTCCAATGAACGACTCCCAATTGCTCTTTGATACGTCAGTCCTTCATACCCGCCCCTATTTTTTTGCTGAAGCAAATAGCCATCATTGCGGTGAAGACAAAGCCAAGGCAGTAACAGGTGATAATTTGGAGTCCAACTCCGAGATTCTCAGCGTGCAGCCTAACTCTCCTCTTTCTAAACTTGGTAATTCAGCAGAGCATGAAAGTACTGAGAAAATAGGAGATGTGCTCAGTACAGACTCTGTCAGTGGGAATGGGCAGAACATGCCAAATATGGTTGTGACTCGAGTAGAAAATACAAAGCCACAGGAAACCGACAGCATAGAGCCATTGCCTTCTAAGTCCCACAGGCCTCTTCAAAGCACTTTCAATCCAGCACCAGATGTAAAATCTTCAGGGATACAATACAGCATTGCTAGTAAAGGAAAGCCAATTATATGGGAAGCTCTTTCGCTAATCACGATTTTAATCTTCCGCATGTGGTAGGTGTTACCTCACCACTAAGATGGAATAAAGCCAGCGGGCAACTGTTTGTATTCAGATAGAGAAGTTAAGTTAGACCTACTGGATTTAATGATAATAATTTTGTAATTGAACCAGAAAGTTGCCTCTACAGTCATGTGACGATCATTCGTGGTTCAATGAACAGAATCGAAATTGTATCCGCCGTCTTGGGCTGGATATACACCGTATGCTGGTCGGCGTCTTTCTATCCCCAAGTCATCATGAATTTTCAGCGCAAAGATCTGACGGGATTCTCGATAGATTTTGCAGCATTGAATGTGCTTGGATTCGGTTCATACACAATATACACAGTTATGTTTTTGGCGTCGAGGGAAATTCGAAGAGAATACCGAACGCTACATCCTGATGAGAACCTCGTGAAACTGAATGACTTTATCTTTGCCGCACACGGATTTTTACTCACGGTAATCAACATCTTTCAATGTTTCTGTCTAGGATACAAACGAAAGGAATCACTACATCCGCGAACTATTGGAGTATTAGTTGGCTCGCTCTTTGCTACATTTCTTGTTTTCTTTCTTCGATCGCAACCTATCTGGATGCTATACGCACTATCGTACGTCAAAATGCTTGTAACCCTCCTCAAGTACATGCCCCAAGTATACAAAAACTATTTGCGACAGTCGACTAAAGGGTTTGCCATCCTGGCTTTCATCCTGGATTTCACGGGAGGGATTTTGTCGATGGGCCAATTGCTGTTGGATGCTTACGAGCAAGGCAGCTTCGACGGCATTGTTGGTAATCCAGTCAAATTTGGCCTTGGATTCGTGAGCATAGTTTTCGATTTGATATTCTTTGTGCAACATTATTTGTTGTACCGTCATCCAATCAATAAAGCATTGTGCTCTGACTGACGTTGTGTCGACGTCATGAGCCATTTTCGTGTACGAATCGGAGATAAAGTAATTATGTGCATTGATCTGGACTTGTTCAATGATGCAGTACACAGAAGTACTTCTGGTTGTTGCTCTCATTAGCATCTCACTTGCTTTAAAGCACATGACTGACTTTTTCGTCATGACCTACCAAGGTTGTTGTGACTTCTACGGAAGTGAACGTGTTCAAAACTTCAGCCATGCTGTGCTCATTGTCTTTGAGACTAGTCTAGAGTCATTCGTATGGGTCTGCGGAACCATCAGATTTGCTTTCGATAACAATACGTTGCCGGGATTGAACACCATCGACATAATTCACGTAAATGACAGCGACGACGAGGTTCTACTTAGACATGCATCTCTTGGTCAGCTCACGGCCGAATGGTATCGAAGGAAAGCGGAGATCTACCTGCGAGAGGAAGCACTTTACCAAGAAAGACCAGCAATTAACAACCTATGTAAGGGAATCACACTTTCACGGCAGCCTTTATTTTCTAAGGTTAATCTTTCTCCATATCCAAAACGCGTCGGGCGATTTGATAGACTTGTAGATGGGTTGCACCTGAGGAAGAAAAGGCATCCAGCCTCGAGAAAGGTAATATCACCGCCTTCATAGACGTTTGAGGACATGTAGAATTTTGTAATATATTACCAATTTTCCCATACTCTGGAAGGTAAAAGCTTTCGCATAAGATACCAATGCCCAATTGCCATTGGATGCTGCATTCGATCCAGTACTTCACCTGATTCTAATATTTGCGCATCGGCCTTATCCTGCAAGTTTACTTGATAGGTAGGTGATAGGTATTCAAGGCGCGAAAGGCTCCCGAGAAAGTCTTGTTTCTCGGCTCGGCGAAATGTGACCAGTAGGTTCGAACAGAAAGTCACCAAATTCGCATACTGATGTCCGCTATCAGCCTTTTGATCTCGAAAGGAGCGGCAAAAGCTGAATTGATTCGCTAAAGTTGCAAAGACGGATTCAACAGCCGGACTCGATAAATCACCTGCAAAATTTACAGCCACTATCCCATCAGGTTTCATTACTCTACTCAATTGCTGCCAGAAAGACTTAGTAAACAGATGGCCCGGAACTGATCCTCCGCCAAAGACGTCATGAAGGACATAATCGTACGTGTCGTCCGGCAGGTATTCTAGGACCTGGGAAGCATCCTCCAAGTAGGTTGCATTTGGTCGAGGAAGATAGAAATACTCACGAGCAAAGTGATACACCACCGGGTCTATTTCCACAACATCAACCACCTCACCGTGGTACATTAGTCCGGCCGCTGCAGTGCCAACACCAAGACCAATAACGAGTGCGTGCTTTTGAGTAGCATTCCCCCGATGCTGCACAAGCCGAACAGCCTCAAGCAAATTGAAAACCCCAAATATAGGTTCCCTGCCATTGAACGGTCCGTTTGTTTTTGGAGCATTTACGTCTTCAGGAGGACGTAGAAATTCGCCGCCTAAGAGCGAATGATCATTGCGGAGTACACGTATTTCATGACCATCTACTGTGCCTTGCAGCACTGATACAACGCCTGTAGTACTCTCCAATCGATCCAAAATGCTAAAATTATCTTTTTCAAGACTTTCATTGAGTTTAGAAAGTGGGGCAAAACATTGCGGATTATGCGTGATGGAATGTAGTATTGCTGGAACGAATAGAGGCATTAAAGTCCATTGCCTTGATAGAGCGAACAAGGTGAGCCCGACTGACATGTTTAAGGCACATCGATTGAGATAGTTCAAGAGATTCGGCATGGTGAGCAAAGTAACTGTTACCATCACGTATGCCCAAAGGGTTGTTTGACGGATGCCCCTTATAACGATGACACAAAGACAAAAGAGTACTGGATAAATCGTTGTACAAAACGTGATACTTGGGCCCCAATGGGGCCCCCATTTCATCGATGAGGGGAAAAGGAATTCCTTGTGTAGTATAGGAGTGATGATTAACCAAAAGGATGAAAAGGCCAGAAGCACTGTACTCGTAACGTGAATTTTAGGTTTCAAAGCCACCGCCAATAACGCCAATAGTACCAAGGAAACTGCATTATTATCATGTGCAGCAGCACTCCCATAAACCGGAACGATACTAGCTATGCCAGCTTGTAGTGCAATCACTGTAATTGGCAGTACCCAGATCATCGTACGGCACCAGATGGGTCAATGCAACCTAGGAGACGACGATGTCCTTATCCTTTGTAGATTTGTCGACTCTTCTAAACATCTCGCATCCACACGGAAAAAGAAAGCTTCTCTTTTCCGATTGCCAAGGCGGAACCCCATTGTTCGATATAGATGTTCGGAAGGTCGCAGTCCCTTGAAAGCCGGGCCGAGGTTTACGTACCAAAACCCAATTTAAGCTTTTTCAAATCGGGCTTTGAAGTGTCAGCGTCATCTCCAAAGCTGAGACCCCAAAACAGCGATACCGCGCTCGATGACCTCGACGACAATGCCTCCAAGCGCACCCTGGAAATCTGCATTCAAGTCACTGCTGTCTCAGAGCGAGTCAGGAGGCCAGTTCTACGTTGCAACGTACGGCCCACGCGTGCGAACCTGCCAATTCCGTGGTTTTGCTGGGGAGCTCAAGGAGAACGAGCACGGTGACCCAAAGAACCCGGACGCGGTTTCAGATCTACTGACACTCACGAGTGATATAAGAATGGACAAGTTTCAGGAGATCAAGAAAAACCCTAGCTTCGAAGCGTGCTTTTGGTTCCAAGAAACGCAGGACCAATACCGTATTCGGGGAGACGCACATATATGTTCACTAAAGGATCAAGTGTCTAAGGATCTTCAGAAGCAGGTTTTTCCCAAAAATTCTTCCATCGAATGGAGCTGGAAGGAAGAGTGGGAGCGTCAATTCTCCAATTTGTCGCCAATGATGAAGGGAACCTTCCGATCACCCACGCCAGGCAAGTGTAGCATGACATCTTACTTACAATACAGGTAGTCCATGGAATGAAGAAAAGCAAAAAGACCTGGGTAAGACAGCTGACCAGGACACTCCAGAAGCACGAAACAACTTTTGTGTGATTATTCTCGAACCTAATCACGTCGAGAGGCTGAATCTTGATCCACCTGGCCTTCGAACTGAGTGGTTGAAAGAGGAGGATGCATGGAAGGAAAATAGAGTAATGCCATAATTATAGTAGATACATCTGATGCCCCCAAGCTGTCACCTTGTATCTGTATCTTCCTCGTTCCTCTGCTTCTTTGCATCGTCGTTTATCAACACCTTTTTCCCTCTCCACTGGTCATGCTGACCCCCAGCACCTCGGCCTCTCTGCTTCGTCCGATTGCGCAGACCATCATCACGGGCAGGACAGGGTAGAAATTGTGGTGACGCTACGGTCAGCACCGCAATGAGAAAAGTTGCAGTGAAAACCGAACTTGTTATTCGGGTTCGCGCCCGATTGGTGAACGCGATGGCCATTACACCAGGCGCTGCGCCCAGTCTTTCTGTCCAACGAGCGCGGCTCTTCAGTCGGGCACCAGCTGTGAGACTTTGACGAGTTACGTTCGTTGGTTGGTCGGTCTCCTGAAGAGCAGGGCAACCAAGATTCTCTCTGAAGAGCAGGGCAACCAAGATGAGCCACCAAAAGAGCCCGTACAAACTGTTTACAAATCAGAAACTCGGCGCTCTGCTTTATGAGCCAAGTCCCAGGTGGATTCGAGGCTTCGTCGATGGCAAGTGTGTCGTCGACTGCAAAAGCCCGTACTTGGTATGGGAAGGCACGGGCCTGGTTCCATTACTAAGCATCCCCGCCAAAGACGTCAAAGGCTTACAAGAGACCAAGTTTAACGACACACGCGGTGATCTAGTATCGAAATGGTATAATATTCAATCGCAAAGTACTACGAAGCGGCTGGCAGCCTGGTCCTACCGCCTAGACCTCGCCAATGCCCCACCTTCAGATAATGTGACCTTTCGATTCAGCGCTTTGGACAAGTGGTTGGAAGAGGAGGAAGAGATTTTTGTGCACCCAAGGAGTCCTTACATACGGCTCGACGTTCGCCAATCTTCTCGACATCTACTTGTCAAGATTGACAAAATCGTGGTAGCTGAAACGAGACACCCCTTGCTGCTATTTGAAAACAGTCTCTTGACTAGGTACTACATCAACCCAACCGACGTAAAATGTCTTGGATTGTTTCGGTACAGCGAAGGCCACCACTCTGCTTGTCCTTACAAAGGGGTTGCCTCTTACTTTTCAGCAACAATCAATGACAAGGTATACGAAGACATCGTCTGGACATACCCATATCCATTACAAGACGTGCAGAAGATTCAAAACAGATGGTGTTTTTACAACGAGAAAGTGGAAATGATTTTAGATGGTGAAAAGCTAGAGTAGTCAATGCCGGTCGCCATGGCAATTTTTATTGGTTCAGGAGGGCGTCAATCTTGGCCACGGTCTCTAGCACTAACTCTTCATTCCAAGGCATACCAACCAATTGAAGACACACGGGAGCATCTTTGAAGAATGCCGGATCGTACCTGTCATAATTGTACTTATCATCCGGGTTGCGCGGACTGTAGTCGACCTTCTTGTCTATTTCTGGGATGCATTTGGTGACTGGGAAGACTGCTGCAGGATAATCAAGTATATTCCAGATACTTGTGTAGGCCCAGTACTTGGCTTCGTTGATTGGTGTTGCACACATGCCATTGGCTGGGCAAAGAACAACATCAACTCCATACTCCTTGACATGTGCATAATAATCAGCTTTGAATTTATCTCTTGCCAAATTCAACTTCCAATTATCTGCAATGGAGAGCTTTTTGACTAACCTCCCCTTCAAGGCAAACTCGGTCAAAGGCATCCATGGTTCTCCACTCTTGGCCATAATGGCTGTATCGTCTGCTGCACCATCGGGAAAATACATGGATCCCACAATGTCAATACCCCTCGCATGATCTAGAGCTGGAAGGTCGACCACCTTCATCCCTGTCGCTTTGAGCTTTGCTACAGTCTCCGATAGCGCTCTGGTGATTGGTGGATGAGGCATGACAATCCCATCTTCCCATATGACACCTATTGTTACGTCCCTTTTGAATTCTCTCCATGGCAGAGGTATCACTTTTGGGTCTAGGACCCAGGGCTGAGCGTCGATCACGGTTTTCATGAACAATTGCAAGTCTCTTACAGAGTGAGCAATAGGCCCAATCACCGATTTCACACTTTCCTGGCCATCTCTTGCTTGTTTGGTACCGTCGTAGGGCAGCCGAAGAGTTGTTGGACGCAACCCGAAAAGGCCATTGAACGCTGCAGGTGATCTGATTGATCCTCCAATATCAGTTCCGATGCCCATTGGGCTTCCGTGAAGTCCTACCAATGCTCCTTCTCCGCCACTGCTTCCTCCTGGAGAAAGATTGGTGTTGTGCGGATTACAGGTTTCGCCAAATAATGCTGAGCTCGTGTTGTTTGCCATCAGCGTTTGTGGTTGAGTTGTACGTGCAAAGAGCACTGCCCCAGCGTCTAATAGCACCGTCAGTAAGGCGGCATCCTCTTCCGCAATATCATCGACCCAAGCAGCAAATCCGGCATTGTGTGTTAAACCTTTCATACCAATATGTTCTTTGACACTAATTGGTAGGCCGTGAAGAGGACCTTTTACCTTTCCATTCTGCTTCATGAATTGGTCCAATTCTTTCGCACGTTCAAGAGCTTGGTTAGGTAGCAATTCTGTGATGCAATTGGTGAGCTTTGATGCAATGACAGCTCTTCTAAGGAATGCAGTCACAACCTCCTCCGCACTTAGTTCTTTACTTTTCATTTTCTGAATAAGAGAAACAGCGTCATTGTTCTGTGTTATCGCCGTATCATGCGACGAGAGTATTGTTTCCGGAATTCCAGTAACGTTCAAAGGCAGCTCTCTGCTGATCTGGGAGACATCAACATCGACCTGTGCAATTGATGTATCTCGTATATCTTGTGCTTTCTTTGCGTACGACCGCCATGCCTCGATTGATTGCGTCACCATGCTGGCAGAATTTCCTAATTGGGCAGATATCGGCAAAAATCGATTACGAGAACATCTCCAAAAACACAGGTAGACTGATTCGGGGAAAAAGCACTACACACCCTAACAGGTTGGAAATGCAGGATGCGGGTTCGGGAAAGACGGAAATGTATCCTGGAACTGAAATAATGAGACCTGGGAGCGATGGCCTTCGTACCCATGGCTCCCGATCTCACGGCGTCCTCATTCCACGCCCTTCGAATGAGCAGTCCGACCCTCTCAATTGGTCAAACTATTGGAAACGAATAGTGTGTGCAAATCAAGCTTTATACGTTCTTTTCCCTACCATGGCTTCTTTGTCCATTGCACCACTGACCCCAGTCTTTGAAGCAGAGTTTCAACAGTCTGAAAACACGGTATCGCTATATACAGGGGTGACGCTCTTGGTACTTGGATTCGCAAACTTTTTGATTGTCCCAATTTCAAACCTGTACGGCAGGAGGACGGCTGCATTATTAACCTGCCTGGTCGTAATTGCCTCGTGTATTTGGCAGGCCACGGCTAGGTCTTCAGGAAGCTTTTTTGGAGCACGAGTCTTAAATGGAGTTGGAGTAGCATCTAATGAGACAATTATGGTGCAAGTTATCGCAGACATGTTCTTCTTGCACGAGCGCGGGTACTGGATGGGTGTATATTTCACCATGTATTTTTCTGGTCTATTTATTGGGCCAATCATCGCAGGCAATATGGCAGCTACAGTGGGCTGGCGTTCTTTTTTCTGGTTATGTATGGGCTTAGCATGCCTAAACTTTCTGCTCTTGCTATTCCTATTTCCTGAGACACGATTTAATCGGAGCCAGCTCTCGGGTATTACGAATACTGACCGTGATACGAGCTTGGAAACCAACCTAGATGCTCAAAGTTCTCGAGAGAAATGCACCAATGTCGCCTATGAGCGGGTATCTAATGGGCGCCCATCCAAAAATCAATTTAGGCTTTGGCAAAGGCCATCTGGAAAGTATAGCATTATCGTCAAAGACATCTATATACCGTTCTTGTTGTTTGCATTTCCCATTGTATTTTGGGCAGCAGGCACAGTGAGTTCAGCAGCATGTGTGCTCCTCGTAACGAACTTAACCGAGTCGCGGAATTTTGCTGCGCCACCTTACAATTTCTCGACCTCGCTCATTGGATTCACTAATTTTGCTATGCTGTTTGGCGGAATTATCGCAATATGTACCGCGGGACCATTTTCGGACTGGGTCGCGAAAAGGGCTACATTGCGGAATAATGGCATTAGAGAGCCTGAAATGAGGTTACCAGCGCTCATTCCCTTTTTCGTCATCCTCATTCTTTGGGCAGTAGTCCAAGGATTGGGTTATGATCAAAAGTGGCATTGGGAGGCCATCGTGATATTTGCATATGTCTGCGTCGGAATTGTGTGTATTGGAATTCCTACAATCGCAACAGCATATGCAGTGGATTGCTACAAACCTATTTCGGGCGAGATCCTCGTCAGTATTACAATCATCAAAAACACCTGGGGCTTTGGACTTTCATTTTGGGTGTATAAAGTCAGCCTCTTGCAGGATGTTTTCATCATATTTGCCTTTATTGCATTTACAACTGCGCTGGCGTTGCCCATGTACTTTTGGGGCAAGACGTTCAGGAGATGGACTCGCCAGTCTAAAGTCCACACAATGGAGAGAGATTTATGATATCTCTACAAGTAAAATGTCGGAGACTTTCCCTGTCAAATCTGGGATTTTTTCATCCGTAATTCAACCATTTGTGCATTTTGGAACTCCAGAAATAAGTTACAAGGTTCGATGAGGCGACGTAAAAAGTATTGCCTGACAGGCCATTGTGCTAAGTGCTTGAACGGTTTTCTTCGACTTCAACATTTCATTCAATGCAATCTAGCTTGCTAGACACTGTCAGCTCGTGAGTGCCAAAGACGTCCGTCCCTGTTAATCACGAAGTCAATGTCAACTATGGTCTAGTTGATTCCTGGATTCCGAGGATATTAAAGATGTACAAGTACGCTTTTCAAATTGTTGTGAGCCGAAATTAGGGAGTCCGAATGCCGCTTGCTACGCACGACGGAGACCGGACAAATTTGACACCGAAAGTCTTTTATATTGCCGGCTCTCCCTGCTTGGTCATATTGTCCACGTCCAATGATTCTTCTGTGATATACGCGTACCTTCGACAGCAGTGTCGGCGAATTTTGCCCCGTTCCGAGATCCCATGAAACTTTAATAGCGGGACGAAGCCCCTGACTATTGGCATCCTCAAAACTCCCTCATGCGGGTCATAACAAATGCAGTCATCACCTTCAGCACTTTATGAAGATTGCTTTCTGGTTCTTACTGGGTCTGTTGGGATCTTGTCTGCCGATCCGCCGCTGTCCAGACGATCAAACGGAGAATACGGAATGGTTAGCTTTTGTCCATTCGGAAGCTACAAGGACAATACTGAGCAGAGCAAAGATCAGAGCAATAAAATAGAGGTGGAGTTGCATATCATATCAAATCCATTTAGATCGGCCATATTATTCGTATTTGGTACGGAAAGGGCATTTTGCAAGGACACGAAGTACGAGTACCTGTGAGCGCGCTCTACATCTGTATGTTGTTTGGGAGGGGAGGCTCTTTCCCTTGAAGTTGGTAAATTACGAATGACATGGAGTTACGAGGACACATTTAGAGACAAATCACAAGTTTTGTATGGTACATTAAGCTTTTGATGGAACACTTGTAAATCGAAGATATGGCTTGACAATTTGAATCTCTCCAAACTTCTGCTTTGCCTGCTCAGTCGTGGTCTTTGGTGCCACAATGACATCGTCTCCGTTCTGCCAATCGATTGGTGTAGTCACGCCGTATTTGTCACCAACTTGCAGAGAGTCAATCACTCGCAAAACCTCTTTGGAGTTACGGCCGGTTGAAGCGGGGTAGGAGAGGATGAGTCGGATTGTCTTGTTGGGGTCAATAATGTAAACCGATCGGATAGTAAATGCAATTCCCTTCTCATCCACATTGCTGAGATCCTGGCGATCGAGCATGTCATACATAAATGAGATCTTTCGATCCTTGTCACCTATGATTGGAAAAGTCAGCTTCGTTTGGTTGACTTCGTTGATGTCCTCGATCCATTTTCCATGCGAGCTGATGGTATTGGCGGACAATCCAATCAATTTGACATTTCTCTTTGTGAACTCAGGTTCGAGTTTCGAAAATGCGCCAAGCTCAGTGGTACAGACTGGGGTGAAGTCCTCTGGATGGCTGAAAAGCACCACCCATCCATTGCCAATAAAGTCGTGGAAGTCAATATTTCCTACGGTTGTTTCGGCCTGAAAGTTGGGCGCCTTGGAACCAAGACGAAGACGCGGTGGATCTTGTTGCGACATCTGGTATCGTTTCTAAGGTTTTGGTTTGAAGAAATAGCAAATTCTCTGGCGGATGACGAATGGGTTTTATAAGCGACGGTCACGGGCAGTTGCGCCATTTCCGCTGCACGTGATCGGATAACGGAGATTTTATTGATCCGGCAGCTTGGAATCCGTCAGCCGTGCAATTGCGTTTGCGTTTGCGGTCTGATCTTGTAGAAGTCGACGATCCGGTCTCTGCTAGCTCGTCGTGATCCCGCTCATCCAGAGTGGGACGTTCTCAAGTCGGCAAATCAGTGATACAAAGTCACAGCTGGATTGATATAAAATGACTACAAACTACGATTGCTCTGAGTGAAAAATGGCTATCAATGTCCTCATTCCAGCTTCCCGAGGAATATCTCTTGCACTAGCCAGAAAGGTGTTTATAAGCACTTCTAGCCCCTTATTCCTATCGCACAGAAATGATTTCGACGTCAAAGATATCACTGCAGATAACCAAGAGCGCATACATCTAATAAACGTGGATGTTTGTGACGAGGAGACTATTCGCGAGGCGGCGTACAAGTTAAAGGACTTTCTCACTGCTGGAAAGACGGTGGACAATCTGATTATTTCTCCAGGTATACTAACTCCTGAACGGAGGCTTGAGGAAATCGACTACCAAAATGTGTTGGATTCATTCAAGATAAATGTGATCGGACCCATGTTTGTGCTCAAGCATTTCGGACCATTGCTGTCGAGTACGTCCAAGACGACGATTTTTGCCGCTCGCGTAGGGAGTGTCTCTGAAAATCGGCTAGGAGGTTGGTTTTCGTATCGCTCGTCAAAGGCTGCTGTATTTCAGCTGGTCAAGTCTGCAAACCTCTACCACCAGCAGAAACACCGAGGCATATGCATTGGCTACCACCCAGGAACCGTCAAAACTGGTCTTAGTAAAGGGTTCTGGGAGAGCAAGGGAATTATGGAACCAGACGAAGCAGCTGCGCATGCTTGGGATGTAATCAGATCACGTTCAAAAGAACACGGAGGGAAAGTTTGGGACTGGAAAGGAGTGGCTATCCCACCATAATGCTTCTATTACTCATTCATCGTACAGATACCAAATGTGTGCATAACTATATACATTTGCCCCTTTTGGTAGTCAACAGAAGGCCCTTCTTTCCAAATCACATTTCCCGGAGAAGTTCCGCAATCGATAGAGGCTTTCGTACGGCATTGCTGTACCCTTCATGATACTTGATCCATGCATTTACTTTAATCTTGTCAGTCTTACTCGGAGGAACTTTATTCAACGCTTCTTGTGTGACTGCTCGTCCAAAAAAATCTTTCTTTGCAACGACCAATGGCTTGCTATCATCGGCCTTTCGCTTCTGTGGAGTTGTTTGCTTCAGGTTTTTGGGCTTTTTGGTGGCCAGTGATGTAGCAAGTAGCTGTCGGGTCGTATATGGTGCACTTTTGTATGGCAGGCTTACGAAAGTGACCAATTCTTCGAGAGGCGGATCGATCTTGTAGAGCAAAGCACCTTCGTCATTTCTCATTTGAATAAAGCGAAAATCAAACGCGTTTGCAGCATCGACGCTCATATCTAATCGCGCCCTATCTGCAGGTAAGACGCCACCGCGCGCATGGTGTATAGTGGGGTTGAGGATGTGATTGAGGAAGGGAAGTGTCTCTGTAGCGAGAGATCGTCGAGATGCAAAAGATTGAAAGAGGAGAGGAGTGCTTGGTTGGATGTTTTCTAATAACTCTTCCGCGCGTAACTTGCCAGCAAAAGAATCGAAGTCGGCGGTGGAGCGTTGAATGTGATTGTCTTGACTGGCAAATATATCGTGGAAGGCTAAAAGCGTGCTGTCGTAGTAGGATGAAGGAAGAATGAGAAAATCCATCAGTCTGTCTGCCATTGAAATCTCGCAATTTTGTGAGGGATAGTTTGCAAACGCCAGAATGACTTCTTTTTCATGGTCGTCGCCTGAAATAACACTTTCGTGGTATCTCGCGGTTTTGGAGAAAACGGCTCGGACCAAGGACAGAGCTGATGATGCCAGATCTCGCTGGGCCATTGCCTGTACTCTATCTCTAGTCACCATGTCGCCAAGTCTTGAAAATGATTCGAGAAGGTTTAAGCACGCACGGAGATCAGCATCTGCGTGTTCAATCAAGGCAGTCAATGCACCAGTGTCATGGAGTATCCCCTCCTTTGCGCATATTGATTTCAACCTTGCCATAGCAGTATGCGGTGCTGGCCTTTTCACATGGAGAATCTCTGCGTATGCTCGTAACGGCCGAAGAACTGTCGCATAGACATCATTGCAGATTGCGAGGATTGGGCGTTGTATCAAGACTTGTCCTTTCTTGTTTCCCTTTGGTTCTGCAAGCTCTAGTAGAGCTCGAATGAACCCTGCATCTGCCGCATCGATCTCATCTATCAAAACAGCAGCAGGCATACCTTTGACACTTCTTGTACCGACTGTGGACAGAATGCGGTTCAGGACCACTTCCCTGGTACGCTCATCGCTCGCATTTATTTCCACCGGTGTATAGCCTGCTTGACGAGTGCCAACATGAGCAAGAGTTGTTTTGCCTAAACCTGGAGGGCCGTGTATGAGTAGTATTCTTTTGTCTGGGCCACTTTTGGAGACCCATGATTTCAGCCAGCGTAGCAGAAGTCGATTCGTTCTATCATCACCTATGAGTTCCAGAAACCGTTTTGGGCGGTACTTGTCAACAAAAAGAGATGCATTAGCAAATGATGGTTCTTCATATATTGATGGTTGTTTCTTCGGTATCATTCTCATCAAAGTGTATATATCGATACCGTAATGAACACGTTGAATCTTCGGCTCTACCTTGAGCACTTCCGCTGGGAATGCAGATGGAAGCAGGGCATTGGACTGTCCCGAATTCGCAAGCTCCTTCTCGTCTTCCAATTGGAAAGGGAGAGACGCTTCAAAATCCGGACTGACACTCAAAGCTTTTCTCTTCTTATGCGTGACCTCTTGAAGGTAATCCAGGCCGTACTCTGCCTCGTGGAGTGCGGAAAACGCGTCCTCTTCATAGTCCATATGGGCGTTGAAATCACGCGCCGCAGCGACGTCCCCACACAGAATAGCCGGAATATGGAATATGAATCATGAATTGAAGCAAAGAGGTCATTTTGCGCTACTTTTAAAATACAAAACATTGCCTGAATCTGTCGTCCGCCCAATATTGCTACAATGTACAGCAGTGAGAATATATGGTTGAAGAAGTGCGCGAGCCCAAAACCCCAGATTCACACCTCGCACTGTGCCTCTTTTCTGTGGCTTCAGTAATCTTTGAAGAGGGTAGACGGTGCCAGAACCTCTTACGGCAGAGACTGAGCACCTTTTGCTTCTCGACATTTATGCTTCCATCAAAAGTAGATTTTAGGTGGCACTTTGGGCCCAAAGGGATATTCTTGCAATTACCCAAAGCGACCGAAGACCGACTAGAAACTCGCTTGTCCTCAACTTGCCTACTAGCTCTTTTTCATGATTCCCTGTCTTCAAGTGACCCATCATAATGAGGCCCACAATAAATCATCAAGCGGCTGAGAGCGATGGGGATCTTAGTTCGCTCCAGGTCTCAGTCAGAATGTCACTGTGGTCATTGTCCAACCCTTGAATAGATTCTGTAATGCTGCTGTTGAATGTTCTATCATCTTCGTCATGGCTATCTGTATTGCCTGGCCTCTGTAGCCTGTCTGCCCATTCATTCACACTGGCCGCAGACCAATACTCGTCGATCTCATTCGCACTTTCTCGTTGGATGGGTTGCTGGCTACTCACTTTACGATGCTGAAGTCCGGTCTCATCTAGCGAGATCTGAAAGCCACTACTCTTTACAACTTGCTCCCGATCAATGTGTGCATTGTTCGGAGCCGCGGCAGTGTGACCGTTCTCGTGTGATTCTTCAGTGGGCGGCTGCATCCGCTTTCCAAGCTCCAGAAATAATTCACTCGCACCACTTTGCATCTTCAGCTTTGTCTTCTCAGCGAGACGCTGAATGTTTTCTCTTTCCGTGTATATGATGATCCCCGCACCGACGAAAGCGGCTGCCACAAAAGCTATTGGGATTGGCATGGTGGTGTCCTCTGTGTTGTGGGGTAAAATCAGGGGCTCATCATCTCGTGACTAATCAGATCGTTTTCAATCCTGTATTCACATTCTATGAAGTAGCCTTCCGCTTGCGCCCCTGCCTTACAAAGTAATCCTTGGTCACTCTCTTCTCACGTTCTCGCTTCTTTTCATTTTCTGCTTCCACCTTTTTCTCATACTCCACATGCTGCTTCGATTTCTGTTCTCGCCGCTTCCTCGCTTTTTCCTTGCGAAGAGTCATTACCTTCAACATGAGATCCCGTGCCTCTTTTTCTTTTCCGCCCAAAACCACCGCCCGTTTTTGCATATAGGTTGGTTTCTGTTGCGGGCGTTGCTCGCGAATCTTATTAGCGAATGGCAAGGAAGCTTGTAGCTGACGTGGCACTTTGAGCGGATTGAAGCGGCGTACTTCACGCTCTATTGTGCGATACTTGGAATTGCCACTTGAAGGTGTAGGCAGTGTTTCTTCCTGTCGAATTTGGCCAGTCAAGCGCATTCCCTGCCAGTTATCTTTTTCATCACCTAGGAGCGATGTGACAGGATTATAATACTTTCGGGGCTGTATCGGATACCAGGCTCGTAAGAATACGATATCACTCATGAGGACTTTGTCCTCAAAGGTAGCCCGGTAGTGCCCTTCTGGAGAACTAAGCGCCCTTTTAATTTGCCCTCGTATACCCGAAACAGTCCTAAGGGAAGCTCCTTCAAACTTTGCTACCTCGAGAGAAGTGGTAAACATGTCTCTGATGAAAGCAGTGTTTTTGAAGATCTTGTATGGTACTCCGGTGAGTTTAAGCTTCTTCACAATTTCCGTTGACTGATCTACTCCCAAGACGACGCCAGTTGCTGCGATACGAAATGCGCCCGTAGTTGACATTTTCGAAACTGATTGAACGGCACAAAAACCTGTGTTTGGAGCAATGAGCGGACCATAGAGTGTTGCAAAGCAATGCATATGCTCCGGAGTATATTTGAGTAAGCGATTCCTGGTCCTCGAATCAGATGTGGAATAAATCGGCAAGCTTTGGAACCTTCGCCAGCCGAGGGAAAAGATTAGTGGGTCGTTGGATTTCAAGATTTTCTTGTGCCACCTGTGTCGTTTCAGACGCACTTGAAGAAATCCGAATCGTTCCTCATTCGAGGACAATGAACCAATAATGATAGGAAACGAAGGATCAAATGAGTTGATGAATTCCGATGGGATAGCAGAGACCACCAACCGAACATAGCTTCCGGATCGATACCCCTCCATTTGCACTCTAGATGCGTCATCCAGAGAATCCAGTTCCTGGCGGTTGAGATTGAGTTGTCGTTCGATCTTTTGCTTCTCAGAATCATGCCAGTCGAGTTTACTTTCATTAGCTAGCATGTGCTCATCAGGTCCCTCTTCGTCAGCCTGGCCATCATCTTGTTCAATTTCAGCCTTCTTCTGTTCCTTTATACGCGCATTCTCAGCTCTTTCTTCCTCCAGGGTAAGGTTTCCATTTTTGCTACTTTCTTCACCGTCGTCATTGGAATCCTGCGACCCATCTTCAACGTCTTCAAAGTCGCCAAATACTTCTTCATCTTCACTGGACACGCCTGCTGCATCGTCCCCATCTGCTGCTCCGGTGTCTTTCGATCGACCGACTGCTCTAGCCTTGCGAAACTCTTCGAAAACGCTGGAGTGACTCCAGTAGTCTTCTAATTCTTTCCAAGAATATTTCTGAATTCTGGAATCAACCATTTCTACATCGCCAGTCTCCTTAACTTTGAAAAAATCATCATCCTCACCATCCAAATGTTTGTCATTCATATCGCCGACTTCACTTATCCCATGAATCTGCTGGTAGACTTGATCCGACGTGAAGTTTTCGTCGTAAATAAGTTTCGATATATTGATAGATTTGGGAGTAGTCGCTGTAGCAACCTGCCTGGTTGGAACATTCACATACTGATCCCCAACATCTTGATTATTTCCTAGTTGCATGTCAGAGTCAGAGTCAGGAAAAGCGAGATCTTCGCTTAGGGACTCGTCTTCTCGGTTGACAAGTTGCTGAGTCCCATCCTCGCTATCATTGAGATTGTCTGATCCTTCGTTGTCACTATCAACTTGCTCATCTACCTCACCCTTCTCTTCCATGTCCGTAATAATCGGAACTCCAGGGTTTCTGCGCTCCTTTCTACCCGTATCCTCAGGAAGATTCTGCAGAAGATCAGCGTTGGAGAATAATCGAACGCCATCGGATCTTTCACCAAGTCCGGTTTGGCTTTGTTTGAGACGCTCCAGGAGTTGTTCACCAGTGCCTTCATTTCCGTCAGTCTCAGGCACATTGATGTATACGGCGTCCTTGTCCACAAGTACTCCACCCACATCAGACATAGGTGCGTATATTCTTTTTTCCCTATCTCCAAGTCGCTTGCGGCCGGCCTGTTTTTGCTTTTGTGGTGTTGGACAGGGATCCGGAAGAGATGACACTTCAGAGACTATGAAATCTCCCACGCCAGGGATATGGACCCGTGGTAAATTTACCGAGAGGTTCGTTCCACGTAAGTAGCCATAAAAGCAGATGTCTCTGTCTGCATGCGGATTCTCTTCTACTAGAGATGGGTGAGTGAGGTCAGTGAGGCGATCACAGAGGACGTAAGAATGAGTATTTCGCCACACGAGCGGTCGGAATTTCAAAACGCTGATGAAACGTGAGAGATTTAGAATTTCGCGATCCGGATACCGACCATTTAGAATACCGGAAAGGTAAAAGAGTTTTGCTCCTTTGTATATCTCTGTCCAGAAGCGCTGTTTTAAGCGCTTCTTTGCAGCCCTGAGTGTGGATGGAGATTTGAATAGGTCAAGGTGAGTGAGGACGCCCATTATCTTTGGCATCCCATGCGGAGCTAGGATGTTCAAAAACTCCATGGTTTCCATCTCGAAACCAAAATTGCCGTCAATCAGGAGCAATACAAGGTCCGAGACTTTTGCAATGTCAATCATCGAGTTCAGGTTGTTGTTGCACTCGAGAAAAGTCAGACGGCGGTTCTTGCTTGACACAACCGTGACTGGCCCTTGAATTGTAGAGATGGTCTGCTTTGTAAACCTTCTAACCAAGCTTTTTATCAGGGTAGTTTTTCCAGTCCCTGGAGGCCCTACCACGCTGATGACAATTGGTGGCGCCTCTTCAGGTGTTCGGTCCACCATCGGCACATGGTACCTCCGTTCATTCTTCTCATGTGCTCTCTTCGCCTGCCGGTCTAGCTTCCCAGGATTGGAGACAGTGAAAGCCTTTGGGTTCTTGCCTTGGAACTTCTTCTTCTCCTTGCGAACATAGTGGCTCTTATTTGCCTGCTCTGCATTGTCCATGCGAGGGAGCCGAATGTCAAACCCGACCCAAGGTGCCTGAATATCCAACTGCGGTCGGAGATGTCTCTAAGCCGAACATACACAAAGTCTTGATGAGTACGGTTTGAATAGTTCCCTTGTATGTTTGCCTGGAGGTAAGTGGATATTTAGTGCGCTCAGAATGGCCGAGTTGGCATCCGCTGACGTGGACTTCCCCCGCGTAAAGCACTAGCCTACAGACACACAAGGACGAAACTCAAGAGCATCATCGCGCCGCCCAAGTTGCAGAGAATGGCCAACCAGTCGTTCATTGTTCGCTTTAAGAAAGATGCGCCGGATGCAGAGAAACAAAAGGTCAAGGATGAGGTCACAAAGCAAGGCGGAAAGATTGGTCACGAATACAAGCTTATCGATGGTAAGCTGCGCACACGTGGACTATAGGGAGACTAACGTCTAGGGTTCTCCGCATCTGTACCGGAAGGACACATTCAGACCTTGAATTCTCACGAGCATATTGAAAGCGTGGAAGCAGATCAAGAGGTCAGAACCCAATAAATGCTCTATAGTGCACTTTTGGGATACGAAAGGATAAGATTGGTAGACTACAAAGTAAATAGTATAAGCCATTTTCACAGCCTCCTTTTGTAAGCTTTAAAGTAGTGATTCTCGGCAGCCTAAACACCGAGGGATCGCATGATTAGAATATTGAGTCTAACTTACATTTTATTTATAATTGCTTCTGTAAACTCAGAAGTACTCGCCTTGCCATACAAGTCTCTGGTAAGGCTCTTCCCTTCCGCCAGAGTAGTAAAGGCAGCGCGCTCGATCTTGCTCGCATGGGAGTGCAACCCCATATGCTGCAGCATCATAATCGAGCTGAGGAGGAGGGCGGTAGGATTAGCAAATCCTTGCCCAGCAATATCGGGAGCTGACCCATGAACAGCTTCAAAAATAGAACACTCGTCGCCAATGTTACCGGAAGGTGTCAGACCTAAGCCGCCGATAAGGCCAGCACACATGTCAGAGAGAATGTCACCGTACAGATTTGGCATGACCATCACCCGGTCATTGTACGGAGTCGGATCACTCACAATGCGCAGGCATGCATTATCCAAAAGCTCTGCGTCAAATGAAATATCTGGATAGTCTTTGGCTACTTCACGAGCTGTGCCAAGGAATAGGCCATCAGACATTTTCCTAAAAACTTAATTTGGGCAAAGAAGCGGGGCTTACATGATTGTGGCCTTATGCACTGCGGTGACCCTGCTTTTCCCAGTATCTTTTGCATATTGAAAGGCATAACGCAAAACCCGCTCACTAGCCTTTCGCGTAATCAGCTTGATACTCTGTACCACTCCGTCCATGACGATGTGCTCAATGCCAGAGTACTCTCCTTCTGTATTTTCACGTATGAGGACAATATCCACGTCATCATAGGGGGTCTTATAGCCTTGAATCGACCGGCATGGGCGTACATTGGCAAACAGGTTGAATGTGCGACGTAAAGTCAGATTGAGAGACACATGCCCCTTTCCCACAGGTGTCGCCAGTGGTCCCTTTAGGGCCACCAAGTTTTTCTCCACACTCTTGACCGCCTCATTGGGGATTGTTGTCTTGCCGTCTTTGATGACTGGAGTTACATCTACGGGCTCCCAAATGATTGGCGTCTGCGCAGCTTTAAAGATATCCTTTATTGATTGGGCGATCTCAGGACCAATACCATCCCCTTCGATTAGAGTGACTGTGTAGTTGCCTTTTGAGTCTTTCTTGCCCTTGAACGCGGCAATTTTGTGGCCGGCATATTTCCGGCTCTGGTGAGCTGGAGCTGGGAGGGGTCTCAGAATGGGCCGAATGCCCGCAATGCACACACGCGATGTCCGTTGTAGCACTGACGTGCAGACAGACGAGGCAGAGATCATGGCCAAACAAAGCTCGCTCGCTCGTTGTGTGGACTTTGCTTCTGCGCCCCCGCCACAGCCAGTGAGAATCCTTTTTTTCCTCGGTTTCGTTGGTCGGTCGGGAATCACGTGCCGAGCAATCGCGAGCCAGAAGGAGCAATGTCATGACCCACCAAGAGCTACTAAGCAAGTATGGACTGAATGAGCTGGAGCCGGAGTTCTGGCCTGAGGACAATGAGCCATTGAGTGTCATGCAGAGGCCTCAATCCCGGTATTCGGTTCTCCAGGAATCTTCTGTGGGAGCCTCGTTGCTAGATCCAGCGCAGCCGGTCGACGAACCAGACCCTCTAGGCACTACCGACAGCATTGTGAGAGTGCTCGCCAGCCAGAATATTCCTGTCGACCACGATCTACGGGTCCGGAACAGGTATCTCCTCTCTTCTGAAACCTTCAATCCGGAAGTATTTATTCGTGATGTGCACAACAGGACTCCTGACAGCGATCTCCTACGTGGACTCCGCTACTTGCGCAGTGCTGAACAGCAGCAGTCGTTTGCCATGAAGGGCCTTGTCGAGACCAATTTTGACCGCTTTGTTCACGCAAAGACAACAATTGATCGAGTGTACTCTGAGATGAAATCTACTACTTTAAGTCCCAAGCAAGAGTTCGGCACGAGAAATGTATCACGAAACGTGGAGGAAGTGTCAGAGAAAGCCGCCGATCTTTACAGATCAGTCTTGACCAATCAAGCCAAAGCACAGACTTTGAGAGCCGCAATACAGATCGTCCAAAATAATCAGCAACTCTTTCAATTACCTGCCACCATCAAGCACTTAATAAAGCAACAGGACCGAGAGGGGCTGATGCGCGAATACCGACGGGGGAGAGCTATGGTGGATGACTTGCGGGGAAGTGATACGGAGCAAAATAATCAAACAGCCATGCTAGATCGAGTGTGGCTGGAGACGCAGGAATCAATATCGGCATACACTCAAAACCTGCAAAAAAAGTTACTGGAAACTCGGACGAATAATGGCTACATCGATACAATCTCCATACTTTTGGATCTGGGAGTTGGAACAAACCCGATATGGACTGCATTAAATTCCCAATACACTTATTTGAAGACACAATTTTCTGTTACGTTCGAAGCCAATGTTCGAACGATTGAAAATGTCAGGAGGACGAGTAGCAAAGACTCGCAAGTTGAATTATGGGATGCTGTATCCTTTTGCACCAACGAATGTCTGGAACGCAATGGGAATCAAGCGATCTTATTTGATAAGACTGTGAATGGTTTTCTGGATGGCGATACTCAAAAGCTCTTACCTGTCGGGTATAAAGGTGAAAGCCGTCGGTTCCATTCATTCACCGACTCAGAAAGCGGACAGCTGTCGGAAATGGCAGGTGATCTAGCACAAGACTTGATACGGCAGACAGCCCATCTATTTGCTCCTCAAAAATCCAGGTATGCATCTCGGTCTTACGATGGTAGCGGCCGCTACAGAGATAGCGGAGACACGAGCCTTCAAGAGCTTACATTTCTGCCACGCAACGCAGACGCGAAAACTATCGCTGAAAATCTTGCCGTTTTGGTGAGCAAGATAGCGCTACACTGCTCAAAGCTGATATCTTTGTTACCCCGAGGTGCGGATAGTGAAGTGCGCTCAACCATGAACGAGATTCGGGATAAGACAACCAAGATTGTATGCGAACTATGGTCAAGAGATGCCACTCAATTTTATCGATCTGAAACGTGGAAACACGCTCCAGATAATTCCAGTCTCACGGAGTTGCCTTCCCGCTTCATTCAATTTGCTAGCACAATCGTTGAGAGTCTACAAATGCTTACTTTTGTGAGTGTCTCGGAAACGGTTGACCGTCGAGTTATTGGGCCGCCGTCGCAGACGCTCATTACAAATATCCACACGAAGATTGTGAAGTCACTGTACCCTTTCTTTCAGGAGTTGGTGACTATGGCTACTGATAGCAACATCAAAGTAAATGGAGAGTTTGCAAGCACTTCACCAAGCACTATAATGGATTACAAAGACTCTGACGTCCGACTATTGTTGACACTTAGTAACATGCGCCAGATTCACACTGATATCATGCAGAGGCTTGTGCCGCAACTTGAGAACGCGTTTGGTGCTGCTCTCACGTCGCAGTATGGGACCGTCTACGATGTTTTGGATCAGCTGGATACCAAATTATTCAACGAATTTATCAAGCGAAAATCGCGGCCCTTGTCACCTATAATCAGACATGGGATTCTTGATCACCGGGAAAATTGGTATAAATCACAAATACCAGTAACAGTCAGTCCCTTTGTTCTAGACATGCTGGTCTCCCTCACATTGGTGCACGCTCAAGTTTTGTCGGTTTCGAGTAAGCAGCTTGGGAGAGTTTTCAACAAGCTTTTTCTAGACGTTGTGAGTGAGATGTTGGAGGCAATCAAATCACTGGAAAAAGTCAGCCACAGTGGCATACTGCAGGTGACTGTAGACGTTGAGTTCACTCAGCAAACGCTGTCCATGTATGCATCCAAAGGCACTAGTGATGTAATTGGACAGATATTCAAAACCATTGAACGTCATACATATGACACGCAGGAGCTGTCAGATGGATTGACTGCAATGAAAGGCGTCATGTCATACGTGAAGAGATCGACATCGACGCAATTCGCATGTTTTCGGAGAACAAAAGACAGCAAAGGGCAAAGCTGATTTATGATTGCACCGTTTTGGGTTATATTATTTGGCATCGTTGGATGTCGCCAATTTCAGGATCAAAGTCGGCGCTCGGCTACGCCATACCATCTATAGCCGCCTTATCAAGACCGTTGAACTCGAGGTATACGTCGGTGCCCCAGCCAAAGCAACTCTCGACGGCGATATGGCCACCAAAGTACTCGGTATAAGCTTTGCTGAGAGGAAGTCCATAGCCAAGACCGGCAAGCGAACTCGTTTGCACCCCTGTATTACTCATAAAGTTAAGACCGTCTTCCTCCGGTTCATTACTGACCGTCGTGAAACTGTATTCCCAGATTTTGCTCAAATCAGTGGGGTCGATACCACCACCTCGATCACGAATGCGAATGGCAACATTCTGCGGCTTTTTGCTCGATGCAGATATCGTGACCTCCACATTGGGGATGGCACCTGTCCGCCCATGTTCCTCCATAGTAGCCCGAAAGGCGTTCTTGAGCAGTTCCGTAAAGACATACTCCAAGTGAACAGGCAGGTATGCAAACGTGAGATGTCGAAGATCACGGATGTGGAGTTCTGGCCGTGTGCCATACTTCACATCGCAAATCTCCCCCACAAAATCTGCGCATTGCGAGAAAAGCCTTCGTGGGGCGAGGTTGGTATCCACGATCCCGATCAATGCGGGATTCTCTACTTGGTGCAGGGCAACATGTTGCTCTGCAATCAGCCGCGTGCCAATTCGTGCCCGCAGATGCTTGTCCAGGAAGGTTGTGATCTCGCGGGGCGAGATGTATTCGCGACATTCCTTCAAGCCCAACGCAAGGGTAGGGATTGTATTGGAATGATCTTGGACAACTTGAAGCAAGAAGTCCAACAGCTCCTTGTCGTGTTGTAATGTTTCTACAACAGGTTGAGATATGAGAGAGTGGAAGGACTTCAGGTAGAGCGAGTAAATGCGGTGAATATGCTGCAGTCAGTCTCAGTGAGATCCTTCACCTACCGGATTCCGAACCACAATGAATGGCAGCCCCCGTAGTGCCTCAATGCGGTGTGCCAATCGCTGGTATTAGATCTTGGTGCTGAGAAGACCTACAATGGGTATCTCAGCCTGTGTGAATTTGGCAGAGGCAATAAGTTTCTCCTCACTCAAGGGCGGCTTTCCAAAGTACACCAGGTTGTCCAGCGTGATTCTCTCGTCAGTGATGGTCATTCAGTCTCCAACTCTGTGGTAGGCTTCCTTGCATACTATGTACTTAGTCATCTTCCGCAGCGCCGTACGTACCGAAGCTACCTTGCTCTCGCTTGCCAGGAAGTCTTGGGCTCGGAAGGCGCTGGCTGAGAAGGCTCTGCGCACCAAGCGTGCACTGCAAAAGGCTCTCATCGATCAACAGCACCGCATCACTCGTGGGTTCCGCCGTGTCGCGTTACGGAGCATGGTCAATGAACATCTCTAGGCAGCAGCTTCCTATATTACATTTTATCCTGCAATGCAAGACCATGCTCTCCTTCTATGAGAATGCATCGCCCACCAGCTATACACTCCATGGAGCTGCTCTGACGGAAGAAGTCGTTGCAGGTGTCGTCGAATGCCCCAGGCTGCACCCACACAGCCGGTACATTCAGCTTCTCTGCCTCCTGCAGCACGCCAATGGTCACTTTGGCCGGCGTGATGATGCTCACACTGGTCTCATGAGGCGATGCTAGCTCACTCAGCGACTTTACAGTCTTCACCTCTAATATTTCGTCGGCTTTTGGATTGATGGGTGATACGGGAAGCTTGTGGTCGACGTACCACTTGAAGACCTTGAATCCGTACTTGGACTCATCGGCTGATGCACCCACAACAGCATAGTGCTTGGCGGCGAAGAATGCCTTGAGCGCACCGTCTTTGTTCTGTGAGATCATCTGCGCGCTCTTCCGATATTACTCGTCGGGAAACGGACTTCCCCACATCCACACAGACCGGGTTAGGGCTACAGCGAGCACGATTCATCTGATATATTAGGCCTATGGAGACCAGCCAGATGCGTAGAAGTCGCATAGCTGCAGCTTATCTGGTTGCCTTCACAGTTCGCTGAAAGCGAGGCGGCTTCCTCTGGAATTTCTCTGGATTTTGTCGCGCTCCCTCTTTCCAGTAGTCGTATTCCATCCACGCGCCATCCGGCATCTGCGCCTCAGTCTCTTCGAGGAACTCTCCAAGTGCAGGTTGCAGCGGGATGACACCTGTCTCGACAATGTACTGATCCCACAACTTCAGTAACTCCTGCAGCTTTTCTGGATGCTCTTCGGCCAGATCGTTAATCTCGCCCTTATCTACCGCTAGATTGTATAGTTGCCAGCGTTCAGGGCCTAAAGTTAATAAGAGTGCACAATGAGCACAAGCCTTTGGGTTTGGGTATAAACACGATCTTCCAGTCTGCTTTTCTCAAAGCTGCACGACCACACGTTTCCCAACCATTGACAAAGTCTTTCTCATGAATGCTTGGCTCATTTCCACGGGCCCATGGCATCATACTCTTGCCACGCATGGTTACAATTTCTCTGCCTTTATATTTCGGAGCAGGGTGGCTAACTCCGGCCATTTCCAGAATAGTTGGCGCAAGATCCATCACAGTGGAGAAGGAGTGTGTGACACCAGATGATTTCGAGACGTCAACACCTGGGAATTTTGCCAGAAAGGGAACACGAACGCCCCCCTCGGTGGTAAATGCTTTGTAAAGTCGACTAGGGGCGGTGGCAGCTTGGGCCCATCGAGGTCCGTACCAAATGAATGAGTCAAAGTTACCAAGATTGTCGAGAGAGTTGTTGTAGTACTTTTGAAGATGCTTCATCATGCTTCCTTGCACAATCGGGTACGTTTCGTAAGCAGCCCCCTCGGCCCCATTGTCAGACATGAAACATACGAAAGTGTTGTCGAGCTCTCCAGACTTCTCGAGGTAGTCGACGACCCTTCCAACGTTTGCATCAATGCATTCTACCATGCCTGCAAAGCATTCCATGGCCCGGCATGATTTCTGCTTCTCTTCTGCTGTATACTCATTCCATTCTTTAAGCTCTTCTGCGACAACGGGATGCGGTTCAACATCCTTGTCGATAAGGCCCATTTTCTTAAGCTGCTCAAGACGGCGAATCCGTAGCGCGTCTGGTCCATCATCATAAACACCGCGATAATGCTTTATGTACTCCTGCGGAGCTTGAAGTGGCCAATGCGGAGCAGTAAAGGCGTAGTATGCAAAGAAGGGCCGTTCATCCTTGCTTTGCTCACGATCTTTGAGGTACTCTAGCAGGATATCACCGTAGCCATTCGAAGAGTACCACTCTCCAGGTCTGTCGTGGACATTGGTATATTCTCCGTCCTTGCTATGTAGGGGAATGTAACTCGCTTCCATAAAACCCGGAATTGGATATTCCAATTGAGGCTCGAAACCAAAGTGATTACTGCATGCAGGCAAATGTGCAAACGAGCGCTCAAATCCACGCGTCTTGGGAGACCGCTCTGGAGTAAGGCCGAGGTGCCACTTTCCAGCCATGAGGGTAAGGTACCCCGCATCTTGGAGAAGCTCGGGAAAGGCAACGACGCGCTCATTCAGGTATCCTTCATAGCCAGGCATGCCCCTTTGTGGGGCTGTATTTTGCTTTACGCCTTTTGGTGCACTCTGCCCACTGGAGTTCGTCCATTCAATAAGATTACCCAAACCTGCGATATGATTATCCGTGCCGGTCAAAATCTTTGGTTAATAAGAGGGAAGCAGATCACATACCATCGACCTTGATGGACTGCAAGCTGCAGCTGCATGAAAGTCAGTAAATCGGACGCCGTTCATGGCCAGTTTGTCCAGGTTTGGGGTTTGGATTTCACCGCCAAAACAGCCCAGGTCCGAGAACCCCAAGTCATCTGCCACTACGACCAGGAAATTGGGGCGCTTTCCACTTGCCACCATTGCAGTCGATGTGCTTGCAGGATTGAGAGGTAGTATGGGTTGAGAATTGCTCCGATCAAATTTGGCGACTTCCCTCGAATCGGCTGCCGAAAATAAGCGATCGGCAACCGCTTATACGGCGAACCCCGCAAATGCACGCCTCAGATTACACCAAATCTCAAATATTTCTCATAAGCACACGAAAGTCAGGGAACTCTGCTTGTTATATCTCTCGAAAATATCGTCCTACTATGCTGCTGTTATGACGCCCACCAAAACACGTTCAATGGCATTTTTGTTTTAACTAATTCGCGGCTCTACTTTCATACTATGGCTACATACTACACCTCGTAGAAAGCAGCGACGCATTTGTGTGGCCATCTACCTACCTCCACAGCCAACAGCTCCGAACGACCATCAGCACCATGCAACGCTCGATTAAGGGCAAATTCATTTATCAACAGAAGAGATTTCGGCTGGTACTTGATATGAACTCGAGATCCACATGATAGTGCATCATGAAATTTCGACCAAACCTCATAGGGAGACGGAGAATGACTCTCAACTCATTAAAGTAGATTTCAAAGACTTCAGCTGGACCATTCTAATGCCGGCGTCGTACGCACCTATATCTGCCCACATTCCCTGCACAGGGCCAATATGTTCCCATGATGTTGGATAGATATGGCTTAAGTAAATTTGAAGCGTAGTTCGTCTTCATCGCTCTCCGAGCCACTCTCATCGACAGCAACGACCTGGGTTTGTTGCTTTCTGGGGCCTGGATAATCGTCGAGCAAAGTCTGTTGCGCATACAAGCCACCATTACCCAGCCTCGATCCCTTACGCGAGACCGGTGCTTCTGAAGGTGCAATGTCAAATCTGTTGGATTTCGATTCTACAAAGCCAACGAAGTGGGGAGCAGCACGGACTGTTCGTTGCCCGTTTGCCCGTTGAAAACCTTTGAAGTTTTTACGTCCGTTCCAGTCGCCTCTTTGCCTGCGTTGGACAGGTGTACGAGTCAATGCAAATGTCTCAACGCGACCCAAGTTTTTCAGGTGTGCAAATTCTGCGTAGTCGTATTCCTGTACAGGATTGCTCGGCTCCTCTTTTTTTGCATCTTCAACTGGGAGCTGATCTTTGTTTGCCTTCAATTTGCCTTTTCCTTTAGCCATTCGTGTGGGTTTATCGTCTTCCAGAGATTCGGCGTTCTCTTCGCCAATTGGCGCCGCAGAAGAAGGGCTTTTGGCCTGCTTGTGGAGCCGCGTGGCGACCTCCATGCCTTTAAAGACAACCTCTGGTTCACTGGAACTTTCACGTACGTTTTCCCTAGGTGATTCTTCCATTTGCTGGATGGATGTTGTATTCTTCAGAAGCGATTCCTGTGCCCCATCTACTGGGATCGGTGACTCTGTCTTGTCATCTTTCTGTACTCCAAATATGTCATCAAACACTGTACTCGCTCTAAGCTTTCTGCTTTTGAACTTCTTCAGTGCCTGCGGCTGAGGCTCTTCCTCCGCACTGCGTTTCATTGATGATCCAGAGGCAGGCTCAACCTTTTTGGCCAGTTCAAGGCTACTCTCTCTCCTGAATTGTTTTTCAAGTATCGAGAAATCGCAGTAGAGAATCAAGGAGAGAAACTTGTTTTGCACAATGGTGGCCAAACCAGCTTCTTCCGCAAGTTTGAGAACCGCGGCAGAATCTTCTAGTGGCAGAACAAGAACGGTAACACCCGATGGAGAAACTGCTTGGATTTCCTTTACTCCGGGCAGCTGTTCAAGCTTTTTAGCCTTTCCCTCTCCAGATAAAATGCAAGGGGCCAGATTGGCGTATTGAATTGCAGAAAAGAATATAAAGCTATGACCAGCAAAGAGAGTCTTCCTGCGAGGATTTGCGTCAAAAAGCGCAGCATCATCTTCAGTATCCGTGGGTAGGAACTCTGCAATGGGCGGCAGGTGGACTCCGTTAAAGGCAGGAAATGCTTCTACAAGAAAGTTGATGTACTCGTAGTTTGCAATCTTCTCTCCATTGACCAATGCCTGCAAGCTCTTTCCAGTGTTTCTTTTCTTGGTAATGACTAACTTGGTGATGGAGACATACTCCGCGATGATCTTGAACCCAAGAGGTCCGAGTTTCTCTGCATGCGGCAGCAATTTCTGCATGATGTTCTCCTTCTTCAGACCAATGGACAGCGTTACAGCAATTGGCTCGTAGACCAGTTTCCAAGGCTCCGGGTCCAAGGCAAAATGAAGAATGGCACCGAGCCTTAATGCAGTGGCGGTCTTGTTTGCGCGAGCGCCATCCACACTCGTTCCGCCTGTCGAGATGTCTGTAAGCCTAATCACCGGTATGGCTCCAATGTCCAGAGCGACTTCCACGGAGATCGGATCGACCTTGAGCACGGCATGCTTCTTGGACACCGAGGGGTTGGAGAGGTGAATCTGGCATTCTTTGGCTCGACCAACGTGCACCTCACATCCTGGCCGTATGAAGATTTTCTTCTCCTTGTTTTGTAGAAACAACATTCATTGTCCATTCATTCGGCGTTGTTCATTCGCGCTTCGGATTGCCTCATCCGATGGGAATGGTGAGCCACAGTCCGCCACCACCGCCAGCGCAAGACACAGAGCGGAGCGATGGGAAAAGAGGAGTGTCGGCTCCAGATGTGGCAGTGCCGTCGAATGACTTGGTGCCCACCACTGGAGATCTTATGGTGAATGCTTCCTACGGCTCACTTACGAAACCGAGCCATGGTCCTGAGAATCCAACGGGACAGGAGTTGATGAGGAAGACAGTCATGACCGGAGCAGCCGAGGAGACTGCGATTGCACATTCAACATTTGCCAAGCAGCATCTACATTTCCTACGGACAGGAAGAGCATACGATGGGACAGACCTGCCCGAACCCACACGAGAGGAGAGAGCTGGTCATCGCAGGAAAAGACAAAAGTCTGGAAATGTAGCTGTGATGGATGGCGAGGACGCATATCGAGGGCCTTGGGCACGCTACCAGTCGAGTTACGAGAGCTCGTCCCCATTTGCGTCGTCTGAAGAGGACAATTCAGCCAATGAGGACGCCATAGCTGTACAAAAGCCAATATGGGTGGAAAGAGAACAGACGGAGTCAGTAGTAAAGGAAGAAAAGTCGATATTTCACGGAAAGGAGGAACATGATTATCTTGGTCGAACCTATCTGCATGTGCCACAAACCCTCGAAATAAAGCTGGACAAGACACCCATGTCGTTTGAAACCTTCTTCCCAAAGAAACAGATACATACTTGGAGGGGCCACACGAAAGGTATCTCCACACTGCGCTTCCTCCCCACGTCTGGCCACCTCCTTCTCTCTGCAAGTCTAGATGCCAAGATCATGCTTTGGGAAGCATTTGAATCGCGCTCGCTGTTGCGAACAAATTACGGCCATACCAAAGGTGTTTGCGACGTTGTGTTTTCAGCAGATGGTACATCCTTCATCTCCGCATCCTACGACAAGACGGTGAAGCTTTGGTCTACGGAAACAGGGCAAGTCTTATCGCGTTATGAAATAGGCTCCATCCCACACTGTGTCGTGCCGAATCCAAGAAATAAAGACGAGTTTCTCGTGGGCACGGTGGACCGGAGGATCCTGCAATACGATACGCGGAGTGGCGAAGTGGTGCAGGAGTACAACCATCATCTAGGACCCGTAAATACGCTGACATTCTGCGATCAGGGCCGCCGCTTCATTTCAACTTCAGACGATAAATCTTTGCGAGCCTGGGATTACTCCATCCCGACTCCCATCAAATACCTTGCCGACCCTCACATGCACAGCCTGACCTCCGTGGCACTCCATCCGAGCGACAAGTACTTCATTGCGCAGTCCATGGACAACCAAGTCATGGTCTTCTCCACCGAGAAGTTCCGACAGCATAAGCGGAAAGCCTTCAGGGGCCATTCGTGCAATGGCTCGCAGGTTCAGTGCTCGGTCTCTGCCGACGGGCAGTGGGTCGCCTCCGGAGACACGAATGGCTACCTCTGCGTATGGGACTGGAAGACGGGCAAGATGGTGAAGAAGCTCAAGGCACATGAAGGAGTTGCCAATTGCGCTTTGTGGCATCCTCAAGAGTCTAGTAAAGTCGCTACGGGTGGCGCTGACGGGATTATTTGTTATTGGGACTAGACGCTAGACTAGGATGGCAGTTTTGGCCACCAAATTAATAATATGAAATTTAAATTCCCTCGATTTATCGATACCTTTTGTCCAATGGATTCACATCGTTTGTCTAGCCCAAAGCTATACTTACCCGGGCATTCTAACGGTCTCATCCTAGCCCACCGGGGTCGAGCTGCATAAGTATACCAATCAGTGAATCAGTGCGGAGAATCGATTTTATGCTCAGGCTCACTAAGGAAATTTCGAACTTTTTTCTCATTTGACGGCTGTTGAAAGTCGTTTAATCTTGGCTGCATCTCCAGGAGTTCGGGATATGAGACGCCTTGACGTTGCGCCTCCATGACACTCGCGACGGTATCTGCAAAGAGCCACGCCTCCTTCACTTCCCTTTGCTTTGCCTTATCCTCCTCGGTCCACTCGTCTTTCTCTATGTACTTGAAATCCTCATCGACTTGTGCTTCAACACACTTCTGCAGCTCTCTCAGTTGTTCACGCCTTCCCAAGTCAGCGGTCAACACTGCGTCCTGGTCCCCACTGCCTGCAGCAGGCGGTGGAGATTCATTTCCAAATTTCAAGTCTGAGTTCGTTGCCCGACCGAACCAGTCACTGCTTATCTGGACTTCGCCGCCACCACCGCCTTCGCTGCCGTCTCCGCCATTTCTGAAACCAGCATTGAAGAAATCTTTCCAGATCTCCGTATTTATGCCTCTTCCGGCATGTAATGAAGCGAGATAAAAGTAACGAATCATGACAGTGGCCTGACTCCGTTCCAAGTCCAGAGTACAAATTGTAAAAGCAGATTTCACCCATCTCAATTGCCACTTTTCCCGTAAATTCGTCATCACATGTAATATGGGGTGTTTGCTTACTTTCGCGTAAGCCACAGTTTCACAACATGACAGCCTCGGATTCCAAGAGGCCGGGGCCTTTTTGATTTCGAATACAACAAATGACAAATTTCTTGATATGCCCAGAAGTATATCAGCTTTGCCATAAATAAGGCTACCGTTAGCACGTATTGGGAATGACACGATAGGCAGTTCTGTCGTAAAATAAACACCTACTGGAGACAAAACGTCTAGCTGCAACACATCCCTGAGATACTCCATTTGCTCGTTGACCCGCCGGTGTTCACTCTCGTCACCCCATTCGAAATAAGGGGTTGTGCGACTGATAGGGATACCCCAATGCTGAAAGACAGTTTCTAAAGATGTTCTGACAGCCACCCACGATCTTCTGGGAAATAAGTCCCTTAACTTCACCGCGCTCTCCGTCATTTTCAGGTACGTGACAGCCTTCATAAAGGCCCCAGTCGTTACCTTTGACAACTGCACATTTTCAGGCTTTGTGAGGGTCAAGGGAGAATCCCAGACAGGCACTTGCACATTTTCTCCAAAGCTGATAGCAAGCGCCTGAAATTCCCGAGAGAAAGGATACCAGCGATGTCGCGATATCGGAAGTGTGTATTGATAAGTTCAGGGACTAGGGAGGGACAGAAAAGATGTCGCAGCTCCGTTAATACTTTATTGAGATCATTTGTCGATGAGCTCTGGTGAAGTGTAGGTGGCACTTCATAAGTCTTATGCTCACCTACTTCTGGGTTGTCCAAAAGATCAGCAACTCCGATGGTAGGATCGTCGACAGTTTTACCATCCACGTAGTAGAAGGTCAATTTTACGTCTCGTGCAGCTGCAGACCTTGCCGCTGCTTTTCCCTTATCTGTCTGTCTACGCTTAACTGCACGCGTCATTTGTGTTGAGCCAATCCGATTCACTTCTCTTCGTGCCGGCCCGACTTCGGTGTGCCATTATTTATTACATTTCGTCGATTGGATCGAATTTGAAATTAACTCGACCAAAAGGTAGTGCTGAAAATTTGTTTACATAATCTTACACAAATTTCTCATATTGGTGGACAGTGGCGACTCTTCCTATTCAAAGCTTTGCCGATACCTTACACTGCTGACAATCAATCCGATAGCAATAGCCGCTGCGTTACCTTGGCTGACGACACTCAATTGCCCAACTCTATCGGACGCCGATGCGTCAATGAGCACCCTCGTCTCTCGGAGCGAGGTGAGGTAGCAGCTCGGAAGCATGGTGTAGGTAATCATTTGTTCTTTCTAAGAAGTCTTTCCTGAAGGCGAGGAAGACATAGCTTAAATCTCAATGCCGACCAAAGACGAGCGGTTAGATAGGTCTATTAGTGACGTGGTGTCGTCGGGTATTGGGGAGTGGGATTTCTGGTTCGTGGGATGACCACGCTGCAGCACTTCCTCCTCCGATCCAGAGCCATACATCTCTATCGAAGGATCTTTCGCTCCTCCAAGCAGATCAGCGACGCAGCATCGCGTCGCGATATGCGACAATGGGCTCGTGCAGAGTTTGAGTCACGACGGCACGAGCGCAAGATAGATCAGATTCGGTTCCTCATTTCCGACGGCATGGCTCAGGTGAAGCAAATCGAGCGATCGCTACAATTAATGATTCCTTGAATGCTCTTGCAACATGTCCTGTAAATCTATAATGCCTTGAGCACTCGTCGCAGCTCGTTTGCAGCATACGACTCTCCTACGAGGAGCCGCCGCAGCCATACAAACTCGCTGCACACGGCAAGCGAGATATGGTGCTTCTTCTCTTCAAAGCGCTGCACATGGCTCCCTGCTTCAAACTCTTGTGCCGCCTCCTCTGCTCGATCGACAATGGATCGATTAACGCCGCACATATTGGCAACATGCATGCCATATGACTTTAAACTCACGCCAGGTTCCAAGCGATAGAGAAAGGATACTCGCTTGGCCGCCTCGTCCACCTCGACAGCCATACGCTTGGCTGCAATCTCAGGATGTAAGGCATACTCCTTCGCCAGGGTGGCGTAATGCGTGGCAAAGAAACCCAGACACCCTACATGGGTGGCAACATGCCACAGCACCGCACTCGCAATGGCCATGCCGTCAAATGTAGAAGTGCCTCGCCCAAGTTCGTCAAGAATGACAAGGCTCTGCGGCGTTGCGTCTTCCAAGATGCGCTTCGTCTCGTTGAGCTCCACAAAGAAGGTGCTTTGGTTGGCAAATATATTGTCGTTTGCGCCAAGTCGCGACATGATTCGGTCGACCACGGTCATACGGGCACGGGTGGCAGGAACATAGCATCCAATGTGGGCAAGAACAACAGCAATGCAGGTCGTGCGAAGGAGGGTTGACTTGCCCGCCGCATTAGCGCCCGTCAAGAGAGTCAGGTTGGCATCCTGGCCGCCCAAGCGGACATCATTCTCAATGAATTCGGTCCTCTCCGCGCACGGATGGCGTACTTCCGAGAGCTCGATGACTTTGCGTGTATCTTGCAGAAAGTTTGGCCGTGCTGCAGGGTACAAGGCTGTCGAGGTGAGTGCCAGAGCAAGCAGACAGTCAATCTGGGCCGCGGCATGCACAAGTGCCTTCCATTGCGTGTAATTCTCATCAAAGCGCTGGTAGAATCGTAACTTCATGCCCTCGCACATCTGATTGTGTTCCTCAATGGCTTCGTTCAAGCGACGTACAAGCGGCCGAGTTTCGGGGGTGGAGAAGCGTTTGAGCGCCTTGGTGCTTGCATTTTGCTCCCATCCCTTGGCTGGTGCGGTGGTGGAGGGGATCTCCACCAGAAAGGAATCCTTTCCAATATCCCGAAAACAAGTCTTTGGGCCAAATTGCTTGCGATAAGTCTTGAGAAGTTGCTCCAGCTGGCTTTCGATTCCGTGGATCTTTTCCTGCGACGCATCAAACTCCGTCTCAAACCCTGGAGCCGGCTCTAGAATCTGCTCCTCGACCGCCTTCACTCGATCGAATGCATGCTGCCACGTTTCAATGACGCTAGACATGTCTGGGCACATGGCGGCCAGCTCGCCGACAAGTCCACCAAGCTGTATGGAGTGAATGGTATTCTGTAGATCCTCAAACCCATCCAAGCACTTGCAAAAGTCAGTGATCTTTGCCCTGCCAGCATGCACGCGTGATATCAGCCGTTCGAGGTCGGGCAGCTTTCGCAACTGCACGACCAACAAATTGCGAGCATCACGATCCGCATTGAGCATGTCCACCATGTCCAGTCTACGGCCAATCTCGACCACATTTGAGAGCGGCTTGCACAGCCAATCCTTGAGCAGCCTCTTTCCAAACGCCGTGACGCAGCGATCGACGAAGCTCCACAACGTTCCCTTGACACCGCCGTCAAAAGAATTAGCAAAGATCTCTAGATTCTGCAGCGTCTGCCCGTCCATGAGCAGGTTCGTCTTGATATCTGCCGGGTTGTAGACGGCAATATTACCGAGCGAGAGGAGTTCGCGATCGATATTGAGCGACTTCAAGTACCAAGCCAATCGTCCAAATGCCTGCGTCGCGCATTCGTCGTCCACATCACGCAGTGCGGGCGGTACTTCTTGCCAGTAGGAGTGGTCAGAGATGGCAATGACCTCATGGGCAAGGACTTCATTCCAGATGGTCTCTTGCGTTGTATTCAACTTGACCAGCTTTCTGGCCTCCTTGCTCAACCCACCCTTTTCCACCACCACCTCCCTGGGCCTGATCTGTGCAAGCAAGGTGCCAAACTCTTCCATTTCAACCGCAGCGAGGAAGAAACTAGCTGTGCTAGCGTCGCCAAAGGCCACGCCAAAGCGTCTGTCTTCTTCCACGATGGCCATGATGTACAGCGCGTCCGCACCGCCAAGCAATCCCTCGTCCGTCAGTGTCCCTGCCGTGAGCACGCAGGTGAGCTCTCGCTGCACCAATTTATCCTTTGACTTGACTTGCGCCTTTGCATTGCGCATGCTCGCTCCCAACGCGGTCTCTTTCTGGTCTACGCGGGCCACTTTGTACCCAGCACCAAGGAACTGTGCACACCAGTACTCAAAGCTCGACTCGGGGACACCCACCATGCGCATATTGACACGATCGGTGAGCTTGAGGGAGAAGAGGGTATGGCCAACGGTAGCATCCGATTCATACAGTTCATAGAATTTGCCCTTTTTGAAAAAGACCACTGTGTCCCACAGTTTCTGCTTGATCTCCCAGAACTGCTTCTCGAACGGCGTGAAGACTTGCCATGCGCTCTTTGGGATGTAGAGCGTACGTGGGTCGTAGGATGGGTTGTCGGGCAGGTTGCCATCTGCATCCCGCACATGAAGCAGCCATTCGTAGCGTGACTCACGGTCTGTCTTGCCAGCTGGCGTTGTTTGCGGCGTGGTCTGTGTGAGCGCAGCCGGCTTCACAGTCATGGCACTTGGCGTGGCTAGCTTTCGCGCAAGAGAAGAGGCCTTGACCGGGGTGGACTCCACCTCTGATTGGGACCCCTCGTCATCGCAAATGACTTTCCTGCGGCGCTTCACGCGCGGGACATCATCTGATTCGCTGTCGTGCGAGATGGACGGTGATTTAGGGGTCGGGAGGCCATTGCAGGGAAGGGAAGAGCGGACTGGTGTCGGCTGTGCAGCAGGTGAAGAGGAGGCTTCAGCTGCTTTCTGAAAATATCCAATGAGGGAGGTTTGTTTTTTGCTCATCGCGTCACGCAGTGCATCACGCGTGCACGAGGACGACGACAATACGAGCACGATAAAATATTTTGTAGAATAGTGTACACCGTATTGTCACCAGTAATAAATTACAGCTTTGCCTTTGCCTCGAAATGCTGGCGGATGGCTTTGCGCGCAATATCGACTGCAGCCATATCCTCCACAGTGGCCGGCACAGCCACCTCGCGCTCGTAAGCACCAACAGTCGCATTCTCCGTCAATGCCCGCAGCACCCTTCGCAAGGTCTTGCCGCTGCGGGTCTTTGGGATCCCGCCCGGTGGAAGCAGGACGACACCACCCAGACTGGCAATCCCACCAATGCGCTCTCGCACCAGCGCATTCAAAGCGGCAAACATGCCTCTTTCCGTGCTAGAGACGGCAAACGCGAGCGGGACGTGGCCCTTGAGAGCGTCTGGCATGCCCACCACGCATACCTCGCTGACTGCCGGATGCGACGCGAGCACTTCCTCGATGGCGCCGGTGGAAAGCCGATGGGCTGCAATGTTGATGATATCGTCACTCCGAGCCATCACGTTGACAAAGCCATTGTCGGGGTTAATGAAGCCGCTGTCTCCCGTGTCGTACCATCGACCATGGAAGCGTGCAAAGTAGGCGTCGTAGAAGCCGCGCTGGTTGCGCCATAGGGTCGTGAAGGCAGAGGGGCCGAGCGGGGTCTGCATGACAATATTCCCCGGCTCGCCGTCCGGCAGCGGTGTGCCCTCGTCGTCCACAATGCAGAGCTGCATGCCCGGCATGGGCGGCCCCGCCGAGCCGGCTTGGGGAAGAGGCCTGTCCGGCGCTCCGAGCGGCACGCCCGTCTTTGGCGACCCGCTCTCCGTGCTCCAGTAATTGTCAATCACTAGAGCCCCGGGGGAGCGCTCCTGAAGCAACTTTTGGTAGAACTCCACAATGCCCGGCTCACTTCGCTCGCCAGCTAGGAAGACAGCACGCAGCTTGCGGAGATCATACCGACGCAGCTGCTCGCCCTTTGGATCTTCACGTCGGATGGCCCGCAGCGCAGTAGGGGCGCAGAAGAGCACACTCACTGCGTGCTGCTGACACATGCGCCAAAAGACGCCGGCGCCGTGCAGGGTGCCGACCGGCTTCCCTTCAAACAGCACCGTCGTGACACCTGCGAGCAGGGGCGCATAGACAATGTAGGAGTGGCCAACCACCCATCCAATATCCGATGCGCAAAAGATGACCTGGCCCGGGCGGAGTCCAAAGAGGTACTCCATGGTGAAGGCCTTGGCCACGGCGTGTCCACCACATTCGCGTAAGACACCCTTGGGCTTGCCGGTGGTTCCGCTGGTGTAGAGGATGTAGAAGGGGTCATTGGACGCAGTCATGACGCACCGCCTCACTTCCCGCCCTAGGCGCTTTGTCTCCTCGTAGAGCTGGGTGTAGTCGTGGAAAGGGATGCCGGAGAAGGGGGGTAGGCCGGGGCGTTGGTAGACCACCAGGTGGCTTGGCTTCCAAGCCGACTGCTCCACGGCGCCAGCCACCAGAGGAGCATAGGGAATGACGCGCTTCGGCTCTACGCCGCACGAGGCGGTCATCACAACCTTGGGCCGTGCATCCTCCATCCGCTTGGCTACCTCTGCCGACGCAAAGCCGCCAAACACAACACAGGCAACAGCTCCCAGCCGGGCACATGCCAGCATGCACACCAGGGCCTGTGGGATCATGGGCATGTACAGGAGCACGGTGTCGGACTTCATGACATCCAGTCCTCGCAGCATGCCGGCCACCACGCACACCTGCTCGAGCAGCTCCGCGTAGGTGATGTGCTGCACGACGCCCGTGACGGGGGAGTCGTAGATGATGGCCGTGCGCCCAGCCGGGTGGCGGTCTACCGCATTGTAGCACACATTCAGCTGCCCATCGGGGAACCAGCGCCACTCTGTCGGCGAGCTGACCTCGACGGCGCGCTTGGGCTTGCGCTCCCACGTGAGCAGGCGGTGCGCAATTGGGAGCCAAAAGGCCTCTGCGTCTTGCAGCGACGCCCGGTACGCGGAAGCCATGAACACATGGAGTAAAGGGTAAGGAGATAGATTAAAGTAAACTATGGAAATCGACAAAACAGGACCTCTAGATCTCCACTTCCTCCTTCTTCTCGGTGTCGCCATCTTGGTCCTCTGCCTCGTCCTGGTTCTCATCGTGCTGGTTCTGCTCGTGGTGCTGATCGGCCGGGAGCCACAGGCTGGAGTCGCGTCCGAGCGGTCGGTCCTGGTCAGCAAGGTTGACACCGCCTTCGGGCACCTCGCCCCGGCGGTTCTGGCGGCGCACGGACAGCTGGCTGCGGATGGCCGCCTTGTCCATGGTCCAGTGGGAGAGAGCATCCTCGCAGTCCTCGATGATCTGCTTGCTCGATTCAAAGCCATCATAGGCCACGCGGGTCTCGCCAGGGGTGACGGGCGAGTCGTCTACCAGGTCCAGCAGGTGCTTCCCATACCCGGCAATCAAGGCCAGCTTCTCCGAGTGCTCGCGCAGGGCATCAAACTGGAAGGTGAAGGCGGTCTTGACCTTCTCGCGCGTAATGTTGGACAGCTGGGCCTCGGCGACCAGGGACTCGGCCTCGGCACGCACCAGCTCCTGCTCCAGCACGACGATCTTTGGCGAGTTGGGCTCCTTGTACTTGAGCATGCCGATCTGGTCCGTGATCTTTTGCTTGCGGTCGCGCGAGGGCTGGACGGAGTTTTCGATGTCGCGGATGGATTTTATGGTGACGCGGTAGATGTCGTGCTTGTCGATGTACTGGTCCTCCAGCTCCCCGATCTCCCAGAGCAGCACGCCGAGCTTGTCCGTGATGTCGGAGACGTCGTCGTCGCACTCCTCGCCCCAGTGGGAGAGCTGCTTGGCGACGTCCTTGCGCTCCTGGGCGCACATCTCGATGGAGCGCATGAGGTTCTTCTCCATCTTGACCAGCTGGGCCAGCTTCTTGGCCAGGTCGGCGCCAAAGGCCCCGGCGGCGGACCTGCGGAAGGAGTGGCCGAGGCTGCCCTTGCCAAAGAGGCGGCCGCCCTTGGTGGTGGCGCTGGGTGGCGGGGGGTTCTGCACCTGGCTGGCGGTGGGGACGCGCGAGGTGCGCATTGAGTAGGTGCGGTGCATGGTGGAGTAAAGAGTGAGGGGGCGTTGACTGGTGGAGGAAGGGGTGTGTGTGTGGTGAGGGGGGGTTGAGGGGGAGATATGTTGTGGAGGGTGAATGGATAAATATTTGGGGAGGGGAATCAGGCACACGGCATCTTACGTCATGACTGACCAATCAGAGCGAGGACAAAGGACAGAGGAGAGAAGAGGAGAGAAGAGACCAGAGGCGAGAGAGACAAGAGAGAGACAAGAGAGACAAGAGAGACAAGAGAGACAAGAGAAAGACAAGGGAAGAGAGAGGGGAATGAGTGTTGACCATCCGACAGCAGTACTACCATTCTCTCATTATGTCCTCCTGAATCCTCTACTGGCCACAATGACCTCCTCCTCCTCCTCATGCCAGGTCCATGGACAGCGCATGCACGCCCCCCTCCAGCTCCTGCTTGAGCGTGCGGTAGAGGCGGCGGTGGCGCTGCATCTGGCCCATCCCCTCAAACACCTGCGAGCGCACCACAATCTTGAAGTGGGTCTCGGCCCCTTCCCCTTTGGGCTGGTCGCGCATGGCCGCGTGGTGGGCGTGCAGGTGGGACTGGTTGGTGATCTCCAGCACACGGGGGCTGTACTCCTTCACGATCTGTCACATTAGCCTCTTGATTGCTCCTCTCCCGCACTCACCTAGCGTCAGCACTCCCCTCTCGCAGCAGTCCCACCTATCGTCAGCTGCCCTAACCCTTGTCCCACCTTTTGCCGCATCGCTGCCTCCACACTCATGCTGGCCCTGTTCATCCACCCAGGCACCTGACCACCCAGGACAAGACAGGATGACGGAAGTCCTCTCGCCACTCCCAGCAGGCCCCCAGGAGACGGAGACAGCGACAGGGAAGGAGATAGAGAAGGACACTAGACCTACCACCGTCTTCCAGGCCCCCGACAGCTTCACCCTCAAACACCCCCTCATGCACCCGTGGACCCTCTGGTTCACACGCCCCTCCTCGGGCCGCAAGGACGAGAACTGGAATGACCTGCTCAAGGAGGTCGTCTCCTTCGACTCCGTGGAGGAGTTCTGGGGCATCTACAACAACATCTCAAAGACCTCCGAGCTGGCCAACAAGAGCGACTACCACCTCTTCAAGCGGGGCGTCAAGCCGGAGTGGGAGGATGCGCAGAACTCGCACGGCGGCAAGTGGCTCTTCCAGTACAAGGAGCGCCACAGCACGCCCATCGACAAGCTCTGGCTGCATACCATGCTGGCCGCCATTGGGGAGACGGTGGAGTCGGAGGAGGACGACGAGGTCATGGGCGTCGTGGTCAACGTGCGCAAGGGCTTTTTCCGCATCGGCCTCTGGACCCGCACCACCACCAACAAGGACGCCCTCGTGCGCATCGGGGAGCGGTTCAAGGAGGTGCTGCAGGTGCCCGACGGCGAAAAGGTGGAGTTTGTCTCGCACCAAGACTCGGCCCACTCGGGGTCGACGCGTGCAAAGACCAAGATGACGGCCTAGATAGATTTCTCCTTTTCACCGTGTGTCCATTGACGTGTCCATTGATCAATGGCACACCGAGACATCGTGCTCACCAGCTCGCCCACGCGGTATGAGCTGGCCGCCAGCACCGCCACCCTCTCCATTGCCCGGCCATCGGGGGAGATCTCTTTTGGGAATGAGAAGGGCGGGGGCGGCGGCGGCGTCCCCGTGGCTGGTATCCTGGGCATGCTGCGGCTGCAGTTTGACCGCTACCTCCTCGTCATCACCCGCGCGCGGCAGGTCGGGTCGCTGACCGGCCATGTGGTCTACGTGATGGAGGCCTTTGACATCCTGCCCATGCGCGCACGGACGGCCACGGACGTGGACGAGCAGCAGTACCTCGCGCTGGTCCGGGCCCATCTGCACGGCGGCCAGTTCTACTTCTCGCACACCCTCGACCTCACCAACTCGCTGCAGCGCCAGCACGGCCAGCAAGGTCCGCTGTGGCGCCGCGCGGACGAGCGCTTCTTTTGGAATCGCTACATCATGGAGGACTTCATTCAGGCGGGCATGGACGGATTCATCCTGCCTGTTGTGTATGGCTTCTTTGCCATCCACCGCGTCCTCCTGCGCGGCCATGCTGTGACACTTGCCCTGTGCACGCGTCGCAGCCGCTACCGTGCCGGCACGCGCTACTTCTCGCGCGGCATCGACGCAGAAGGCCATGTGTCGAACTTTAACGAGACAGAGCAGATCCTCCTCCTTGGACCTAATGAATCCACCGCGCTGGCCTATGTCCAGACACGCGGGTCCATGCCGGCCTACTGGGCCGAAGTCATCAATCTCAGGTACAAGCCGTGGCTGCGTATTCTAAGCAGCGAGGCGGAGGCAGCAGCGCTGCACTTTCAAGAGCAGACGGCTGTGTACGGAAGGGTGGTGTGCGTCAACCTCGTCAACCAAAGGGGCCACGAACTGCCCGTCAAGTCGACGTATGAGAAGATCGTGCAGTCGCTGAAGGCAAATGTAAAGTATGTCTACTTTGACTTTCACAACGAGTGTCGTGGCCTGCGGTGGGATCGAGTGCAGGTCCTCATCGATCAGCTGCGGGGAGACTTCATGGAGGCTGGGTATTTCATGCTGGATGGGGAGCGCTCCCGCGTCCAGAGCGGCGTCATGCGCACAAACTGCATGGACTGCCTGGACCGCACCAATGTCGTGCAGTCCTCGTTTGCCCGATGGACCGTCGACCGACAGCTCCTGGATATGAGCATCCTACGGCCGGGCGAGAGCGTCGCCCAGGATACCGCCTTTGAGACGACCTATCGGAATGGTGAGCACACGCACTCATCCTCGTTACTAATTGAAAGTGTGGGCAGACAATGCAGACGCTGTGTCCCGTACCTACAGCGGGACCGGAGCCCTAAAGACAGATTTCACGCGCCTGGGCAGACGAACCAAAGCGGGCGCCGTGCAAGACTTTGTCAACTCTGCCATTCGCTACATCCGGAACAACTTCCTCGACGGGCCGCGGCAGGATGGGTTTGACATCTTTCTGGGAAACTTCCATCCCTACGAGAGTATCGGGTCGCCCTTTGTGGACCATCGGCCGGTGTACGTCCAGTCGGTGCCCTATATCCTGCTCGCCGCCTTCCTGCTCGTCGCGGCAGCGATCCTGCTCCCGCGGTCCTCGGAGCGCAACATGCGAATCTTTATCTTCTTTTGGCTGTGTGTGGCCATAGCGGCGGCGCGCTTTGTGATTGTGCATGGATTGGAGTACGTGAGCTGGCCAAAGTTGATTCCGCTGGAGTTTGTGGATGGGAGGAATGCGGCACGAGGGCGCGCAGGGAGCTTCCGTGGGGCCCTTGAGGAGGGGCGCGCCAAAAAGAGGCTTGAGTGATCGAGATAGACCTTTCGAGTATACCATATTCTACGTCCGTGTATCACCTAAATTTATCGAGTCGGGGATTATAAGTATGCTGCGGTATATGTGTCCACTCATTGACCGGCCAACCTCCATCTGTAATCGGCGCTCAAACGAGGCTTTTTCGCGGAGGCTCTGTGCGGAGACTCCAAACGCCGGAGCCACGCCTGAATGGACGTCACTGGGCTGGATATATAGGGAACCCCTGCAATTTGTAGGAAGCGGGTTGCCGCAATTAAAAAAGGTTCGTTTGCGGCACCGTCGGGCCGCAGCAATCCCAGGAACCGAGAATCATCAATCAGTCCATCCCAAAACGACACGCTCCGCCCCCACGATGGAGGAGGAGAAAGAGTACATCCGCACCCGTGCAAACCAGGCAAGTTGCGTGCTGTATCGAGGAACTAACATCGTAGGCGTGCACCGCGTGTCGCGTGCGCAAAATTCGCTGCATTGTGCATAAGAACGACGCCGTTTGTCAGCGCTGCAAAGTCAATCGCTTCGAATGCCACTTCCCTGAGCCGGCTGCCAAGCGTGCCCGCCGACTGCGGGCCTTGCAGCACCAGCCTCCGCTGCCCCTCAGTGTCATCGGTCCGCCGCTCATAAGCCAGGCGGCAGCAGCGAGTGCTGGGCCCGGCCCCGCCCCGAACGGAGTGTCGCACCGCGATCCGGTGCAGTTGGAGAATATGAGCACGCACGCTGTCTACTGCAAGTACTTGGAGCCGATGACGCCGTTCGTGCCTGCGCCGCTCTTCATGGCAGCGATGGAGGACGAGCTCTTCAGCAAAATTGTGCGGCTGGCAGCCACTGCTACAGCACACTTGGTCCCAAGCTGCCATTCCACACTCTGGAGCGTCGTCACGAGCGCCTTCTCCCTCCCTTCCTGGAGCGAGCGCAGCGCCAGAGCATTCTGCATGCTTGCTCTGCACGTCGAGCTGCCGCCCGGTGGAGTCGAACTTGTCCATGAACGCGCCTCAGTGCTCACCAAACAGCCCGGTGCTAATGCGGCTGGTGCGCAGGGCTGCTTTTCGCTGGTGGAGGTGGTTGCCATTGCGGATACGTGGGCCGCCTTCATGGCCACGCCGCCGCGCGCTCCCCGCGGACCCTTCTTCCTCATCACGCAGACAGAGCCGTCGGTGTTACTCTTTGCACTACTCACACGGCTGGTGAACAATCTGCTGGTGCTCAACTACCGTGACGACCACGAAGTTGCGCGCTTCGAGACCGACGCGCTGCAGCTCTCCACAACGCATCCAGTCCTTATGGCACCGCTCGATATGGATCCCGGCCCGGAGCATTACGACGAGGTCTTCCTCCATGTCGTATACTGCGCCATGCTCCTGCGCTTCTACAACGCGGCCCTCGGCAACAAGATGGCGGGGATTGCGCCGAGCGGCGGAATGTTCAACTTCATCATGATTGTCTCGCGGAGCATCGTCCTCTCACTCTGCAAGCGGCACGTCCGCATTCTCTCGCAATGGCTGCCCGCGCGAACGGCACTATGCACCGCCGTTGAGATCTCCATGCGCTTGGCGGTGCAATACAAGCATCTCGGCTCCCAGGAGACGTTGGCTGTGTTCTACAATCTGGTGGGCGGAGTGAAGGACACTGAAGGCGCTACTGAGGCGGCCCAGGCGTGGGAGGGCGTCACTAACTTGGCGCATTGGGTCCGCGACCAAGCGAGCAAGGACTGGCACATTGGTAACGAAGAGCTCGCAGGGCTTGCCTCCTTTGGCTACTGGATGTTTCACGACGTGCGCCTCATGAACCACCGGGGCGCGTCAACAACGTGATTTCTCCGACGATCTCTGAAGTCACGTGCGTGTGCCTGTGCCTGTGCCTGAATCGAGGGGACACAACTACCTCCTACAGGCGCATCGACGACGACAAGAGAACATGACGACGCGACGAATGCCGGCGCGGAAGCCAACGCGGGCGTACTCCATGGACCATCAATCCGTTCCGCCGCCCGGACCAGATTTCAATGTGGTCTTCATTGGTGCCGGGGGCATTAACTTTGGGAGTGAAGAGGGTCCATGGAACCACTCCTTCCGTCTGGAGCATAAATTAGGCATCCGGATCAAGGTGGTGGGCCTGATTGATCCCGTCCCGTTGGTTCGCCAGCGCGTCCTCGCCGAGAAGAGAGCGTCGTTTGTGAGGACTGCATACGCCGATACGCGAGAGTACGATACGCTGGAGGAATACCTAGCGGATCTCAACAATGATTCACGCTTACGACCAGATGCTGTTATTGTTGGATGCCCGCCACAGTTCCGCGGGTCTATGGAGCCCGGACGTGATATTGAGGTGCAGCTGAGCGAGAAGCTGCCGGGTGTCGGTATATTTGTGGAGAAGCCGGTGACGAGCGGGAATGTGGAGGAGGCAAAGCAGGTCGCCCAGGCACTGGAAGCGAGGGGCGGCATCTGCTCTGTGGCATACATGTTTCGCTATCTGGCCGTGGTGAACAAGGTCAAGGAGATCATCGAAGCCAACAATTTGCATGTAATGGCCACCGTCGCGCGATACGTCTCTGCCTATCCAAAGATATCAAAGCAGCATTGGTGGACCAAGAGCATGTCGGGTGGCCCGGTCGTGGAGCAGGGCACTCACTTTGCAGATCTATGCCGGTACTTTGGCGGAAACGTTGATATCGATTCCGTGCAGGCAACCAGTCTGGAGTGGAATTCAAGAGTCGGCAAGCTGTCGGCCATGCCTTTTAGCGAAGACCATATTCCGGAACACGAGCGAGTCCCACGCGTGACCTCTGCCACATGGCGCTACGAATCTGGGGCGGTGGGGAGTTTCTTTCATGCCATTGTCATGCAGGGCACCAAGTACGACACCATGCTGGAGATCTATGCGGATGGATACCAGTTCAAGATTGTCGACCCATACAACGCCCCCGAACTGTATGTCCGCACGCCGCTCGACGATCAGGAGGATAAAATCACCTTTCCGGGCGATGACCCCTACTACGGAGAGATCAGTGCGTTTATTGATGCCATTGATGCAAACAAGAAAGGTGGCAAGGTGGAAAACATTCGCAGCACGTTTGCCGACGCGTGTGCGACATACGAACTCACGTGGGCCATTCGTCAGGCCTCCGAGCGAGCCTTGGAGAAGGCCGTGACCAGGGTAGCATAGGTAGCATAGTCAGGATTCGTTGATTCATTCATATTATGTCGCTCAATCTATGTCACCTCCGGTGCCATTCTGCTGGCTTGCTTCGATCCAGCTGCGAATCGGCCCAGTCGCGCCAGCAGCCTCTGTCCTGCCTACCGTCACGACAACAGCCCGTCCGTGAATCTTATATCCAAAGTAGCGCACGCGCAGCTGCGGCTTGGCATCTCCGTCCTCCTCCTCCGCAGCCTCCGGAAAGACCAATTTCTTGCTCCGCCGCATGATGACATGCGGAGTGGCTGTGTTTACGACATACAGCGTCGCTGTGAAGCCTTCGCCGTGGACCGTATCTCGGTTCCGACTGTGTTGCTTGTCCTCAAGCCGGGAGGGGAGGAACGGGCGGATGGCGGACAGGATGTCTCCTCGTCGCTCGCGATACCATGCTGCGTCTGCGTCGTCGATGTGAATGCGGATTTCGCAGGCCACAGCTGGGCTCAGCCGCACGTACTGTCTCTGCACTGGCATCTCGTGACATGGATGCAAGCGAGATACGTGGAATTACCAACGACTTATTTTATATACACATCGTCGCTCGTTATGTACGTGCTCCTCACTGGTGCATGCCTTGGTCCAATACTTTCTCCACGAATCCTTGCGCAGGAGTGTCTTTTATGGGCAATGTAAAAGACTCGGGACGCGGCTCAACCAGCCGCTTCAACTGGAAGTGTTGACGAGCTTCGACTTGTAGTCGGGGACTCGTCATCAGCGCCCAGCTCGGCATCGACCTTCTTCCCTCGTGCTATCCACCACGTGAAGAAATATACAGCCCCCTGGGCCACTGCCAGCTGCTCCACCTGGTACAGAACCAACGGGACACTCACAATAGCTCGCTGCTGTGGAGGAAGGCCCGTGTATAGAGTTTGAATAAGCGGAAATCCAATCGCCTGAGATTTTGCCGGTCCACAAAAGCACACTGCTGCAGTGATCCTTCGGTCAAAAAGAGGCGCCAGCCCCGGTGGCCGGCAGACGAGGAAGCACATCACTGTAAACATGGCATACAACCCAAGAGTGAGGAAGACCAAGAGGATGATGGAGCTTGCCGATAGGTCTGCAAAGGCACTCTCTGCAAATGCATTGGAGAAGGTAGACCAAACCAGGAGGAGCAGCATGAAGGGCCCTACCTTTGTCACTTTGTACTTTAGCATCACCGGATCCAGTTTCTTTGCAATGAAATACCGTATTACCTGGCCGATCACAAGAGGAGCCAAGGCGGACGTTCCAAGGTGAAGCATCACCCGTCGGTACACTTCCTGGACATTCCCTGTAGGTCTGCCATTCTCTAGACCACTCCCCGGGAGCGTGAATAGTTGCATGAGAGCGGGCGATATGAAGATGCCAGCTATATTCCCGAGAGCAACCTCGACAAGCGTCGCAGAGTCATCGCCTCCGCTGATCCGCGTCATGATGATATTGGAGGAGATGGTGGTGGAAGTCGTACCCACCATGACCAAGCCCAGAGACACGTAAAAGTCAATATCATTTCTCGTCCGAACAATGCCCTGCACGATGGCAAAAAAGACCGTCGGCGTGATGAGGAAGCAGAAGCCCTGTACGACGATGTGCAACTTGACGCTTTTTGCATGCTGGAGTAGAAGCGGCAGGGGCATCGACAAGCCCGAGACAAGGAAGATGACGGCGATGGCGCCATACTGAATCGTCCACTGTGCTGCAATCCAGCCGCCGTTTTTCATGAGATTTGGGCCGAGGAAGGCGAAGAGGATGACCAGCCCCAGAGCAACAAGCAACCACTGCGAAAGCACAAACAGGCCGCATTTTCTTGCACTCTCCTTGAAACGCATCCTGTTCTGCTACATGCCGGCGATATACGCCAGACGAGGACCTTTCACGCCGCCAGACGGAATTCGGCACGGAACGGACGTTGGGGAGGAACGGGTGACGCCGGGGAAGAATTTTAAGTTTTGTGGCTCCGGATTTTAAGGTAGGGGGACAATCCGGAGATGAGGAGGGGGAATCTCTACTCTTGTGCTAGTTACGCATTTCATTAGCATCGTAGGACACGAACTTTACTCTTGTAGACGTCATAGGATTGATACACATGACCGCGCTCTTGTGAAGCACCTAGAGAGTCATGAATGGTACCCCACTAAATGGTTCGGCGTACCCGTCCTATATACAGAGTGAGGTATATGCCAATTCACGACTGTACATCCTTGAACTCCAATCCGTACACTATGCTTTGGTTTTTTTCTTCCGAGGGACCAATCCCTTTTCTTTCTTCACCTTCCCACCAGCCTTTGATCCTTTGCCTTTCTTCCGCGCAACGACCACTTCATCCTCCCCAGAAGACGTCCCTGTGGATTCCAGAGATGCCGGTTCGTCGTCTTCCACAGTAATCACCTCACGCTGGGTCGCTTTTCTCTTCTGCCGCGATCGACTGCTCGAGGCAGCTTGATCATGGACTTTTCGCCGCTCTGCTTGATCCTTCAGACTCAAGAGCGCAGTATTCAATCGCTTGCTCTTCACCTCTTTTCCGCGTCGTGGAGCATAAGCACCAACCCCACTCGTGCCATTGAAAAAATCTGTCAAATTTGCTTGAGTGCCTTCCACTTGCCTCCTATTCATATCACGAATCACCGGCAGAAGGATTTCATCAGTTCGTTCCTTTGACCAGCCAATGGTAGTCATTAGAAAAGTTCGCAGAGCATCAAGGTCTGGGACTCCCCATTCAAAATTTGAAGGGTCCGAGTCAACCTCGGGATGCAGATACGCTTCTTCCACATGATCGTCAGGGAAACCGTTTGGCAGAAAAAGTTTGGTAGCTTGGCGTTTCTGCAGTTAGCATTATTTTAGATAAAGAATTACAAATTTCTTCTTAAATGGGCTGAGATCTTCGTTTGATATCTTTTTGCCACTCTGCACTTCTACCCACCAGTCTTTGAATTCTTGTAAGCCATTTAGTGAATTGAACTCGCTGAGCAGCTCCAGGGCAAGAACCGGTCCTACGTGAGGCAGCCCTTCGGTATAATCACTGCCGAGCAAATACGCCAGCCTGATCAGTCTCATACGATCGACGTCAAATTCTCGCTCGAGGTCGCTTGCAAGATAACACTCGACGACTTTTGCTTGATTAAACAGATTTTTGTAGACCCGTGTGCCGCCAAAGAGAAAGATGTCAGAGTCGTCTGTTACAATACCATCGACGAGACCAAGTCGTACTAATTCCGCACATTGTGCCTCAGCCTCCATCGGTGCGGTAATGTAGGGCAAGCCGAAAAGACTTAGCAGTTCTTGGCACTCTTTGATCATGACCTGAGTGACTTCATCGACGTCTCTTCTGTCTTTCTTTTGCTGACTCCGCAAGGACCGCAATTCCCGTTCGTAATCTTCTTGGTTTTGCAAGTTTGACTGAATACCTTGGTTGATTTCAGCTGCAAAGCGATCATGTTCGTCAGCTTCTGCTGCTATCTGTTGCATAAGAGCTTCCTCTTCCTCTTCAAGCGGGTCCAAATCGACATTCATAGTTGATTCCTTTGATAAAGGAGGAGGGTAACGCTCTATCGGCTCCCAATCGGCGGCTTGCGAAGTTTCAATTGCTGCTTTAGGCTGACTGAATTCAGAATCTACTTCTTGATCTTCAGTAGTATTGAGCCGCTCGTGAAGATTATCAATGGTGGATTCGGTATTATTTGCGCCAACCTCAACTTCCCCTACTTCATTTTTAATTTTGACATTAATATCAGCCGCCGAGAGCTCTTGGATACCTTCGTCCAGGCCCTGGTCCCCCGGTAGGTCTACACGATCAAGTACATCAACGTCGTCTTGATCTATGTCAACCTTAATATCTAAAGCTGATATTGCAGACTTTGTATGTTTCTCAGGTGTCAAACGCTCATTCTTGGATTCACCGTCACTTTGTGTAACGAAATTAGGAGAGCGCTGAACTTTCAATTCTTCAGGAAGTGTAAATTCAGTAGAATCGGATTCTCTAGCAGACTTCATACTAGACTTCGTTTTGAATGCTTCCGAGCCAAACCAGGGAGGGGCAACTTGAGCTGGCCTTTTCGTGGTCTTGGATTTCCTATCTTTCTCGTCCGAGAGAGACCTTTGTTTTTGGTGCGATATTTTGGCGTTATCATTGGACGGTAAACTGGGGAAGAGGAGCTTGTCAAAATCGATATCTTGCACTTCGGTTTCGTCAGCAAGAGGCTTTGGTGGACTATTCTGCTCTTCTAGTCTGCCTCCTTCCCCTTCAATGACGAACGCGGATTCGTGCTCAATCTTTTTGCTATCTTCGGACTCATTACCATGGTCTGAGCTCCGTTCGAGCGACATTGCAATGGCATAGTCCAGGTCCTCGTCTTCATCATTGTGATGCACATTTTTCCCAATGTGAGCTGCATTGTGCGATTTGAGAGACTTTGAAACTTTGTCAGACACTAGCTTACCGTCGCTTTGTAACGGTAGATATGTCTCACCATCAAATATCGGGCTATCACCTTGCTGATTTGTTTTCCGCTCAATCCCATCAGCTTTTCTAGAATTATAAAACGCCTGACGTCTTGCTTCATTTTGCTTTCCACCGAGTTCTTCTGGAAGTTTATCAATATCTAAGGGAATCTCTTGAAAATCTCCATCATCATCGCTACCAGTGAGATGAATATCTTCGTCGAGAACCACTGGCTTGTCTTTCGCTCCAGTAACAATACCTAAGGCCCAACCCCCATCAACGCCTTCGTTCTTCACAAGAACATATTCACGTCCTTTCTCCGCAGCTATCCGCGAAGCAGAAGATTCGTTAATACCGTTCAAGTGCATTAACCGCTGGGTCAGTTCATTGCGCTCCTTCACTCTTTCTATCTGGAATTTACTGAATTCGAGGCGGTTCGGGAACATACCGTCCAGCTGTTCTTTCGACAGGCCCATCCGGAGTCGAGATCTTAGCCTTGCTGTATTCAAAATAGAGTAGCGGTCAGCTGCTGGAAGTGAGCGGAAAAACTCGGAGTCGAAGTCAATCTTTGATAAGTCGTATATATTGAGATCCTGCTCGCCGTTGAAATTCTCAGCGTACAACTGAAGCTCTTCCCGACTCATCACTCTAGGGTCATTCGGTCCGATTTGGTCCAAGGAAATGTTGAGTTCTGGAAGGTGATATTGATCAGTTTTTCGAAACTTCTGCTTTGGCGCTGAATCTGGTTGTTCCTCTGTAGCATTGGCAGCAGTAGACTTTGATGGCCGATGTGAACGAATCTCCCCATAATACACAGCATTGTCTGGAATAGCATCCCCATACACACCGATTTCATTGTTGTTCTGCGCTTCCGCGTCTAGTGCGGCCCTTCTCTGCATTTGTTTGGTAAGAATCTGGCCAGCAGTGTGCAGGGCATCCTCCCTCCTTCCAGCAACTCGTTGTTTTCGACCAGCAATCGTCCTTCTCTTTAGTATTGGAGCACCACCATCAAACACAAAGATGGGCTTGATACCAAAAAAGAGGAGCTTGCAGATCCTCCGAAAGAACCCTACGACATGTGAATTCCGCAATGCATTTCCTTCCTTATCACGGACAGCTTTTAAAAACTGGTAGATCCAAATCGAAGCATCTATGGCCAGTCTTTTCTTTGCTAAGGTTTCTAACTTGACTGGGCGACTGACGCCTTCGAGGATCTTCCATAATCCAGCAACTCCCATTCAGTCATTAACGCTGAGTCACGTGCAGAGTGGAAATTTGTTACCGCGATGGAGCCTCTCTATTTGCTCAAAATTTTGCTTCGGTCTCTTATTGGGTTTTCGGGTAGAGCCCGTCATTCGCACCACCCATCTGTCCTGATGGATTCCTGGAACCCATATCGCGCTCACACAGAGCTCGATATGGGTCTGTTGGACCCGACTAGTTCTGATTAGTTCGCAAAAATGAGAAGTGAAAAGAACACCGTTTACAGCGTGGGAGCTGAGGACGGGTCCGGCAGCACCTACTGTGTGTCAAGCACGGCCCAGGAAGCTGGGAAAGGCCACGAATGAGGATGACACTTTGATATTGAAATCAGTGAAATGCCATTTGCCAAAAGGCCAGACGAATGAAGGAAGCGATAACTTGGCCAAGATCAAAGGTAGTCCTTAGAGTAGCAGCATTAGCTTTGTACAACCTAGCTGTGCTTCGTGCAGTACTCCTGCGATTTAGCAAAATGTTGGATTTTTGAGACATCTGAATTCGAGACCACGGCATGAAGAACGGACGCAGATTTGCACGGGCGTAAGCAGAAGAAGCGAGGGAAAACAAGATTGCGATATAACTTTCCTGGTCTACACAAGAGTAGAGGGAAGTGCTCCACAAAGAAGCCAGCGAGAGCCTACCAATAATTCTGACTGGTTGGCCTTTCTGTGGGACGCCATTCAGAGCTATAGGCCATGAAGCATTTCTGCGCCTTTTCATTACCCATCTTTCTATTTAGTGGAGTTTGCGTGCGGGCATTTGAAATCGGCGTTGCTATTCAAGAGAGTGTGCTACGGCTCGTTAACGATGGATTGTCGGAACGACGGCAAATGCACTCTCGGAGCAGAATCTGATTGGTGACAAAAGTCAAATTTTGCGAGTAGCAGGAAAAGGAAGCATCATCATGGACGGAGTCATAAGCGTTCTCAAAAGGCCTGGTGCGCTATTCGCCTCTCGAAAACATAAGGCGAAATTAAGCTGATTGATGCTGAGGAGATGACACCACACACGTCGCCAGCGGCGGTCGGCGGCTGCTGCACCCTCCTCCGTGCCATTCATCACGCCGTTGGTCTTACCTGCTGCTATAGCGACGAAACCGGGACTGATGGAAGGATCAGAGAGTGAGACTGAGACTGAGAGTGTTGTTGCGATTCACGCCCAACAATCGCTGACCGAGACGCCGGCGCCGGCTGGTGGCAATGAGCTGAAGAATGGATCAATGATCGTGACGGTAAACTTGTCTGTGGCAGCAATAATTGCAGGTATCTCTGCCCCTTTTTATAGGTAATGGTACGTTCATCCGGTGGTAGTAGATTACTCCATCATGATTGTTGATTGTTGTATGAAGAATACTCACTACCTGAACTTTCACAGGCTAGACGATCCATTGAGTAATAGGCTATGACCTTGGAATTTAAACTTCGATTCGCAATCTTCCAAATTGGACGGACCGGAAGTCGCATCTCTTTTGTCGACGAGCGCCAGTCAGTCAGGTTCTCACTGACCTTAGGCACCTTTTAGAATGTCATCAAGCTGTGGCGCATGAAGATGGTAAGGACAGTATAGTAGGGCGGATCAGCGGTATGGTCCCCTAATACTTTGTTTGACCAAAAAGGCCATGCACATATAGCACGCTTTGGTCTGGTTAACAATTTGCAAAGACTACCGTTGGCGGTACGAGTACAATGACAGATTGTTCCCGCTGCTGGGCGATTGGAGCGACAATGACGGCTAGGAGCCCTTCGTTGAGATCGCAGAGTCGATCCAAGAGACCTCTACCTAAACTGTCCAACGAATACCCGCGATGCAATAACATGGATTGTCTGATAGCATGGCGAAAGCTGTTCTTGAGCATTCACTAGCGCAGAAGGAGGTATATATACTGTGTAGAATTAGATACCGTCCATGTGGGCTACGTGGTCTCCAAAACTCAAGCCACTCTAGCAGGCGGTGCAGTGGAGTCCAACCCAGATCCACGTGGTCTGGGTTGATCTTCTCATAATGCGCGTGGTCTGGATCTTAGCTTGCAAGCCAGACTGCCTACCCATTGGTGGTTATCGTGTTTGCAGATCACTTCCCGATCCGATGTTGACATACCACCCGTGGGTTAGGGTCCCCCACTTGCTGATCCGATCGAGTTATTTAATTCCTATATAAAGGGTCCACTTTCCCACTTCTCTTCAGTCCTGGAGACGGAGAGCTAGATCGAACAATACTGCGTAAGCGGTAATGCCGTCTGGCTCGGCGATACCTAGAAGCCCCAGCTCACGCTGGAACTGATCTGGGTGTCCACCTCCTTGGCTTTTACTGTTAGGACTCTACATCTCTCGAGGTGTACCCTATCATTTTCATCCTTGCTTGTGCGCAGGTCTGGTTGAACATGGAGGAGTAGCCCTTCCTTGCCCTTTGTGTTGTTATCGTATAGTAGACGCATTGGATGTTCATACAGAGACGGCTCTCGTGGTCATCTTGGCCATCCTCTTTGCCAATTCATCGATGGAGAGACGAAGGCAGCCCGATAGAAAATACATACCCCGACCCGCAAGATTGGCATCCTGCACACTACGTCTGCCAGCCTCCTCGACCGCGACAGCTGAAGCAACTGACGGTGTTGCGTCATCCGCTGCCGCTTAACAAACAACACCATCCTGGTGATGATATACTACAACGTGGACTCACATCAGCCTAAGTCACTGGACTGGTTCAAACTCTTGAGTGCGCAGAGTATTGGACGATGGACAATCTCGTGAGGGTGCACAGACGGACGATGCACTGCTCACCAACCTCGACGAGACCACGATTGGACTGCAGAAGCGGACTTACAAGACTACACCAAGGCACCGAGGTGAACGTCAGCGACGAGTCCTTTATTGTCAGCAACTGTCGGATCTCAAGAAAGAGTCCATCTGGCGCGAGTAGACGAGTAGATTTTATTATACAAGCGGTTAAGTCAGCCCTACAACTCTGCCTTCCTAATCCTCGTGGAGGACCTCGTCGTAGAGGTCCTTCGCACTGGGCGCGACGGCATGACTGGTCTTGGTCGGTGACTAACGCCATACTTGTTGACGTTAGGGACGACCAATTCGTGGGTTTTAAACCACAACCAGATTTGCCACGCCATGGCCCCACCAAGGATAACCAAAAGAAGCAGTACGGCAGAGACAGCCACCAAGCAGACCGCCAAGAAAAACCTCCGGTATCTCCGCCCCGAAGCTGGCGGAGGCGGCCAGAGGAGAGTATGAGCAGAAGCTCAAAGTACTCACCGTCGATCTGCGACCGGAGGTTGTGGCGGAAGTTGCGGCGCGCCGGGCCGTCTGCTTCCCCAAGTGTCCGAAGCTTGTGGCGGATGGCGAGAGCGGCCCTTTGCACCTTGGGATCGGAGGTATCTTGGTTAGTCAAGTACTCTATTACCTACTGGATAGTATCCCAGAAAGAACTTGGGGTAGTTCTTCAGGCGTCCAGCCTGGTTCAAGAGGCCTGTAGTGCATGGACAAGGGGGGGATGTGTTGAGGAGGAGAAGGAGGGAGGGGAAGTGGGTCCATCTGGGGCTATATATAGGGAGGGGTTCACTCATTGTTTGCTATTTCAAGAAATAAGGTTCACCCATCGAGAAACCCATTCGGGACAATTTGTCCGCGTAGAGACAGGATAAGAAGATCATAACTCCACCAGATGGCGATGATGGCACAATGATGTTGCGCCTATGGAGAGACTGATGAGAGGCTCTCTTGCATGCTTAGGAGAGCGTGCACTATGTAGGGGGGCCACGAGACTACCCGGGGTGTTGTTACGGCCCCACT
>JAABUO010000421.1_pt1 | contig 86376 bp, 46 predicted proteins | sample 5559291 | NCBI WGS metagenome assembly JAABUO01 (sample SAMN10711878, study PRJNA513372) | rock metagenome | isolation source: Antarctica rocks | place: Antarctica: Victoria Land, Finger Mt sud
ACGCGATCAGATCCTCAGACTCCCACCCCCGGCGCATCCACCAACCCTGTCAGCCCACCACCGACCAGCGGAAGACCCCGGAGCACCCCTACTTTGCCCCCGGTGACACGTTCCCGAGTACTGGGCCTACTACTGCTGCACCGACCCGACCGCAGGCGGCCACACCCCCCTGAGCACCGGAACCGGCGAACCCGGGCAGCGCTCCGGACCAATGACCGACCAGGAGAAGGCGCAGCGGCAGGAGCTGATCCGCCGCAACAAAGAAATGGTTGCGGCGCAAGACGTTCGACGCGATTTCCTGCGGACCGCCCTAGGCAGCAAGAAGCACGCGAAGACGATCGCCGCGTGGGCGCTGGCGCGGGTCATCCACCGTGATCACACCGTGGCCCGATGGATGGGCGAGTGGAACAGCCCCAAAGTCATCGGTGAACTGCTGGGCACCGAGCAGCCCGACCAGATGTGCCGCCAGGCGCCCGCCGTCCGGCACGGCGTCTTGCTCTGGGTTCAAGTCGTCTCGGCGTACGAATCCGAGTGGCGCAAAGACGCCTGGCGCAACAACGACCGGACCCGCGCCGAATACCTCGCGCACCTGGTCAGCATCGGCTACCAGCCGTGCGACACCGAGCAACTGATGCTCGACCGGCTCGCCAAGCCAGACGAGGCAACCCCCGCCGAGCAATACGAACCAGGAAACGACGAAGCAGACGAACTGGACTGACACCCAGCGCTCGGGCGGGCGGGGAGATCCTTCCTCGCCCGCCCGACCCAGGCCCCCGCAGGGCCAACCTGCCCTCCAGATACCGGCCAACGATGACAGCCGCCCCGCCGGCCGGTGCCCAACGCCGCTCCGCGATGGGACCTATCGAGGGAGCAGCCAAAAAGGAGCCACACCCGCCTCTTCCCGGAAAGGGCCCACCGACATGACCGCACCGCGCACCCACGCCGCCGGCACCAGCACCGACCGCCGGCGGAAACGACACGTCACCATCTCCGTCCTGGCCAAAGTGCTCGCCGGCGAGACCATCGCACCCGAAGGCACCTGCCAGGCCTTCGCCATCCACCCCGACCGATCCGCCGTCCTCATCGACGCCGCCGGCAGCATCCAAACCCTCTGGCCCGCCGCTGACGGTCTGTACGACCTCGGCGCGTTGGGCATCGATCAGTAACCAAGGCACAAACAGTCCACGGCATTTACTTACCTGCGTACTTACAAGCGTGCTAGTATGTAGGAGATTACTTCGACCGGCCCACAAACTTAGGAGTGCAACACATGTCCGGAGACACCGTCATCACCGTAGTAGGAAACCTCACCGCCGATCCCGAACTGCGATTCACCAGCTCCGGCGCCGCAGTCGCCAACTTCACCGTGGCCTCCACCCCCAGGATCTTCGACCGGGCATCCAACGAATGGAAGGACGGGGAAGCACTGTTCCTGCGCTGCAACATCTGGCGGCAGGCGGCCGAGAACACCGCCGAGTCCCTGACCAAAGGCTCCCGGGTCATCGTGTCCGGCCGGCTCAAACAACGCTCGTTCGAAACCAAGGAAGGCGAGAAGCGCACCGTCATCGAGCTGGAAGTCGAGGAAATCGGCCCATCGCTGCGCTACGCCACCGCCAAAGTCAACAAGGCCGCCCGCACCAACGACGCCCGGCCCACCACTGCCGGCAACAACCAGGACGACCCGTGGCCGGCCGCCAGTTCCGGTTACACAGACGAGCCACCGTTCTAAACCCAAACCCAGTACCACCGGCCGGTGGCGGGCCCTGTCCACATCGGTTCCGCCACCAGCGCGCTCACCTCTCAGTCCGTCTGAGTCTCGACTGTCGGCCCCCCATGGAAAGGTCCACCCCCGTGGTCACCAAGACGCTTCCCGCCCGAGCCTGGCATCTCGGAGACATTCTCGTCCCGGCGGCAGGCCCCGCCCGGCGCATCACCCTGCACCGCCTGGAAGGCGCACCCGCCCACGCCGTGGTCCAGTTCGCCGGCATCACCGGCCAGACGCACTACCCGCTGGAGCACACCGAAAGTATCGAACGCAGCAGCTAGCGCGGCCACGTCCAGTTCGGCCGGGCAACCCCCATAGCCTCAGACGTATGGACGACCCGGGTACAGGTGGGCACCTTCAACACCGCCCCGCAAATCTGACACCAATACGTCCGGTGGAGGTGCGGCACCCGCGCCACACACCGGCAGGGTTCCGCACCTATCACCACCCGGCCCCGTTCGTACCGATGCCCGCCAGGGCACAGCTCGGGCCACCGCTCCACCAACTCCATCCCGCACACCCTAGAACACATGTTCGATAGTGGTTACTAGCAGGTAAGCACGTAGGCAAGTGCGCTAGTATCTGCGAATCGGACACGGCAGAAGGAGAACTTCATGCAGCAGTCCTGCGCGATCTACGCCGAGAAGGGCGGAGTCGGCAAGAGCACCACCACCGTGGGTCTGGCCGGCGCGCTGGCCAGGCGGGGCCAGAAAGTTCTGGTCTGGGACCTAGACCCTCGAGCCACCACCACCACCTGGCTGGACATCGAACCCCGGGAAACCGGGCTGCACGTCGGCGCGATCTTCGCCGCGCCCGACCCCGCCGGATGGGTCCAGGACATGGTCGTCGACGTTCCCTGGTCGGTCACCGAGGGGACAGCGATGATCAAGGCCGTACCCAGCGACCGGAACCTGGCGCTGCGGGAAGCCGAGACGGGGGAGTACCCCGAGGGCAAGATCACCGCCGCGCTGGAAGGCTACGACTGGGCCGACGTGATCCTGCTGGATCTTCCCAACCGACCCGGCGGACCGCTGGTCCGCGCCGGCCTGGCCGCCGCGCAACGGGTCCTGTACACCGCGACCGGCGACGAGGACGGCGCCGATGGAGTGCGCGACGCCGTACCCACCGTGCAACGGTTCCGCAAAACCCCGTGGAACCCCGGCATCACCGACGCCGGGATCGTCATGTGCCGCTGGCCGGTCATTCCCTCCCGCGACGCCCGCCGCGTACTGACGGAACTAAGCCACGACACCGACCTGCCCGACGTGCTTGACCCGCCCGTTCCGGACCGGGTCATCGTCCGGGAGTCCCGCGCCGCCCGCACCTGGTGGGGCGACTATCCCGCCGGCGACGCCGTCACTCAGGCGTACGCCATCATCGCCACCCAGGTCTTCCCGCACAGTTAGCATACACGCATACTCGCATGCATACACGCACACTCGCATACGCACGTACGAGACAGGAGACATCGTGACCGCCCAGGACCGTCCGCAACCCCGAAGCCGCAGCAAGGCCACACCCGCCGTCGACGAAGCCGCCGGCGCAACACCCATCGCACCGGCCGCCGCCGCACCTGCGCCGGCGCCGGTCCCGGCCCGGCTCATCTCCCGCACCGCCACCGCGCCGGCCGCCGCCTTCGTCCAGCTCAACGTCCGGATCGACCTGGACGTACAGCTCGACCTGGAGACCATCATGACCAGAGAACATCTGAGCAAGGTCGGCGCAGTCACCTACGCCATCCGCCAAGCCGCCGGCAAGTAGGGGAGTGGAAGCGTGAACGACCACCGCCTACCGAACCGCGTCACCGAGCTGGCTGCCGTCCGCAACAAAAAGAGCACCGCCCCGACCGTCCACCAGGATCTGCGGGCCTGGGCCAAAGGCATCCACACCACCGAGGCCGCGGTTGAGCTGCTCATCCGCGGCTTCGAGGGCCGCTTCGCCGCACCCGGCAACCCGTGGATCCAGCCGCGGGAACCCATCGGCCACTGGGTCAACCTCGAAGCGATCCCCAGCAACGTCGCCGCGATGTCCAGCGGCGAACGGGCCTACCTGCTCATCACCGCATCCATCGGCCTCGGCGGATCCGACGGACCGGCGATCAACCTCAGCGACACCATCACCGCCCTCGGCCGTGAACAGCTCACCCTGGTCCTGGCCGGCATCGCCCACGCCAACGGCAGCCACCAATCCAGCGGCATCGAAATCGACCCGGCCACCGGGGTGCCGAGCATCACCCGGCACGCCAGCCTGTACCCATGGCCCGAATGATGAATCAGCGCTACTTGTTGGAGCGGGCCGCGCACGCCCGTGCGGTGGCCACTGCGAAGGGCCGGCCGGTCGGGCGCCCGTCGGTGGTCAATCCGAATCAGCTCGACTACGCCCGGCGGCTACGCGACGAAGGGAACACTATCGCCGAGATCGTGCTCAAGACCGGCATCGCCCGGACCAGTCTGTACCGCCATCTGCCGGCGCGGCCGGTCGCATCGGTCACCCTTGAACCTGGCACCGCATGAGCGCCGAATGGGTCTGCGGTGGCTCACACCATGGAGTACCGGTTCACAGGCGCACAGGTGGCAGGGTGGCCAGCGCATGATCAGAGAACCACGCCGTGGACTCGGTGGTCCAACTAGCTAGCCCAAACCCGTGACGGCGGGGTGCCTCCATGATTGCCGCAGCTGTCATATGTACTCCGTCGAACTTCGCGGCGACCTCATTCCAGTTGATGTCCCAATGCCCGGACCCGAAGGTAATGGTCGCGGTGGCGAATGCCTCGAAGGAGTCGATCCACAGAAGATTCGCCTCAGGTCGAACCTCGAAACGGCGCGCATGCGTTGAGTACCTCAGCAGCGCACTCATGTGAGTCCAGCTCGACGCGCCGGAATCAAACATTGACCCCGTCCAAATGCAGCGCGTCGGCTTTGCTCCCGTCCCGAACGGTCCGAGACGCGATGGGACGACGGGTCCACCGATCGACACTTGTTGTTTTGAAATGGTATTGAACCATCCCGAACGTAGCTTCGTGTCTAGCCAGACGGATAGTGCTGGTTCCCCGCCTACCTCGTTTTCCATCGCGCGTGATGGTCCATTTTCCCGGTCGGGCGACCCAGCTACCCAGTCGCGGGCTGCGGCACTGATCAGCTCGTTTAGTCCCTCGTCGTCGAGTTCATAGGGCTGCAAAACGTACCGCGCCAAACCAATCAAGAAGTCGAACGGCCTAGGTGAGTCCGAATCAAATGCAGGAGTCACGGAAAGCTCAGTCCCAGCTCGATTCGAGATATTTCCTCCCACTGCCATTGCCATGTTGAACGCTCACCGTTACCAGCCGTGTGGGTAGGAGCTGCCGTCACTTGCAGCGTAGCGCCAACTCCACATCCGGCGCCTAGCGCGTGAAAAGCGGCAGCCCTCGGAGGAGCTGGCTGCCAAATATGCATTCCCGCGCTCAGCTCGATCAGGCTACTCGGGCGGGTGCGCCGACGCATGTAAAGGTCTTCGCGAGAGTTTCCGAAAGGCTGACTGTCCTGCCCGCGCGCCTGAATTGAGCTTGAACATCGACCTTGGTGTAGAGCCAGCCGGTCGGGCATGCGATGTTGTTGCGATAAACCGGCGACGGGACCCCCGTGGCGTTTGTCGAAATTGTGTCTAAATGAGTATAGGTGTTTTCCGTTATTCCTCCCGTGGATAAATCGGAGCGCCTGAAAGCCGTTTGCACTTTCGTCCATACCTCGATTCCAGTGCTGACGCTGCATCCATATGCACGGAACTCTATGTTAATAACACCGTTCTTGTGCTCTGATTCGTGAGGCTTATTCACTTGGACCGAGCAGCCCCCATAGCCGAAGGGGGTCGACGACGCTGAGGCTGCAGGTGCAAGAACGATCGAAGCTAAGAGGCTGATTACTAATGCGAGCAGACACGAGATTTTCCGTCCTGGAGATTTCCGCATCATTGGAGAGTCCGCCTTCCGGTTGAGCTGCGTCGATAAAGGAAAGTAAACAGAATGTAAGAAACCATACCCCCATCACTTGGGAGAACGCAACCCTCTGTCAACGGGCGTGTACTGACAGGTATCAGCACGCAGAACATCTGGTCCGCCAAGAACGAGTTGGACTCGTTCCGCCCGGCACCGTTGACAGACCCCGTAGGTCGGCGGCCGGTGTTGTCCGGGGCAGCCAACCGGGGCGCCTCGGCGCACTATCGCCGGCGACCTGGCGCAGGACCGCGCCGCCCGGGAACGCGCCGTTCAAGACGTCCGGGACATCAACGACAACTCCGACACCTGTAACCGCCCCGCGCAGCGCCCGACCTAGCCCCGCGAAGACTGTTTTTTCGATGCATCTCCTGCGCGGCACAGTTCACCACGAATAAGAGCGCAGGCCGCCACCAGCTCGGAGGGAGCAGGGCGACCGGTCTGAGCGCATTACGCGTCGGATGCCACTCCAGGGCAAGGTCTGGTCGCAGTGTCGCAAGGTTGGTGGCGGCGGTCGCGCAATGGCCGCCGCATTCCGGGTGCGGGCAGGCGATCGTGCGTTGGCGGTGCCGGTTTACCGGTCTGGCCTGCCATTCATGCCCCGCCGGGCATACCCACCAATACAACTGGCCGGACTGATACGGCACGTCTGCTGCGGAGAGCCCCTGGTTCCTCGTGGGGTGCCATTGAGTGGCCAGAGCCGGCGACCGCTGCACAAGCGAGTTACCGGTCCGTCTCGGCGTTATGCGGCTCTCTCCCAGATTCGGCATCGTAACCAACGTTAACCCGTTTGTTCCAGTAGCGCCTAGCGACTGTACGGGTTAGTACCGAGCGCCCTCTGCGTCCAATGCAGCGACCGCACGGACGGAATCAATCTCCGATTGGGGAAATGACGCTGCCCACAAGATCCCGTCATAGGTAGAAGAACGATCAGCTTCGGATGTTGGGTCCAGCTCCGTCAGCTGACACACGGTCGTGACCCAGCGGTGTACACCAATAGCTGCGGCGCGGCGGTGTCCGTTGTCGTGTAGCCAGTTCAGGAACCGCCCGAACGGATCTCCAGCGTGCAAGACGTCGTCAGGATCGCGCCGGACCCAAGCCGGCTGACCGTCGTTCGGTTGTTCCCACGTCGCTTGGACGGCCGAGCCGTACGCCGCTTCGGAGACGGCACTTTCGAGATCACGGATGTCGGAGGCCATGGCCACTCCCCTCGGTGTAGTGAAAGAAGCGTACTTGGCCCGATCATGTCCGCAAACGACCGTATTGCACTGCAGAGCAACGCCGCCAGCCTGGGCACGCTGGCCCAGGGTGATGGCGTCTGGTCGACAGTGGTCGCGTCCACGTCGTCGTATTCCAGCAGTGGGATCGCTGCAGATCGGGCGTCAGCCGACATTGCGTCCATGGGTTCCTGGAGGCGTTGCGTCTAGGCTGCTGCACATGGAACGTTCCCGTAGGGGGAGCTGTGCAGGCGGCGGCGGGCAGCCAAAGGGGGACGGGGGTCGCATGACGAGGACGCGCGCTAAGGCTCCAACGATTCTTGACGTCGCCGTCGAAGCGGGCGTTTCCAAGTCCGCTGTGTCGCGGGCCCTGCTGGGGCAGGGAGAGGTGAGTGCCGCGACGAGAGATCGCATCGAACGCGCAGCCAAGGATCTCGGCTACGTGGCGAACGCGATGGCAAGGGGCCTCGTCAGAGCCCAAACCAATATGATCGGAGTTGTCCTCCGGGATCTGACTCGGCCCTTTTATGCCGAGCTGCAAGCTGGGATGCAACTTCAGGCGGAGAGTCGCGGTTACCAGATTGTGACCGTCACTAGCGCCGGCGAGCTCGAAGTAGCTGATGCGATACGCGCACTGAAGCGCCTTATTTCATTGCAGGTCGACGGACTACTTATTGCATCTGCCCGTTTGCCCGCAGATGAGATCGTTCCATTTGTTGAGCGCGTGCCGATTGTGGTTGCAGGGCGTCGGGAGACGGGTCCCGGTATCACCAGCGTGTTCTGCGACGACGCCGATGGTGGGCGTCAGTTGGCCGAGTATCTCCTGCATTTAGGGCACAAACATATTGCCGTCGTCCTCGTGGATCGATCGTATTCGCTGAGCCAGAACGCACGCGGACTGGGTATGATTGAGTGCATACGCAACGGTGGTTTCTCGCCCATCGTATGGGAAGTCGGGGTAGACGCTGATGTGGGCAATGTGGTTGCCGCCATGGTCGCCGAGTCGGGCGTCACGGCCATTATGTGTCCTACGGATGGCTCCGTGATTGACGTCTTAGAGATACTGCGGCTGCACGGCCAATCCGCGCCAAACGACTTCGCTGTGACCGGTTATGACGGATTTGGTCCTTGGGCGGCATCCTATTTGGGCCTCACGACTTTTCGCCAACCGGTCCGAGACATCGGGCGTACTGCCGTTGATATTCTGGTCGATAGGATTGAAGGCAAGTCGGACCAGGATCGACTCATCGTGCTGAAGGGCACTCTCATCTCCGGAAGGACAGCCGGACTGCCTTCACGACGAGAGGTAACAACCTGAGACCCTGGGACTTGTAACATTTCTTGGTTTTCGCAGCTTACCAGCGGCACGACGGGATTTTTGTGCTCTCGCGACGTTGGTGGATGCACGACACCGTCACCGCCCGGGCTCCGCAGACGGGTGCTTGGGGGGAGCCCGCTCCACGTGGTCAGGCTGGCCAAGGTTCCGACGTCAGACATGGAACATGGTGCCGAGCAGGGGAGCACCCAGACCAGTTCAACGAAGGGCACCCAGGTTGGGTCCTGCCGAAGAGCCCGAATGACTCTGACACCTGAGCAATGCGGCTCGATCGCCTCGCGGCACGACTACATCAGCTTCTTTGATCCCTGCACCGTTCACCGGATGTTTGCCTAGTCACTACTTGTCGGGCTCCACGGTTCTCTGATAATTTTGGTCGTGCCGGGAACGTTCCCGTAGCTGTGGAAGTGGAGGAAGCGTGCTTTCCAGCACCCCGTCGAGCCCCCCCCAGCGGTCTGGGCGGAAATACGGCATCGGGCCGTGGATGGCCCTCCCGGCCATCGTGCTACTGGCGATTTTTGTTCTCAGGCCTTTATTCCGGACGTTCCAGCTCAGCGGCTACGCCAGCGACCTCATCGGCAATCCGAGTCGGTTTGTCGGTCTCGGCAACTATGCCTCGCTCATCGCGGATCCAGCCTTTGTCCACACGGTCATCATCTCCGTCGTGATCGCACTACTGGGCACGTTTCTGGCGACATTGAGTGCACTGGTTGCGGCGCTGCTGCTGCGCCGCCGCATCCTTGGGGCCGGACTGTTTGGGGTGATCTTTTCCCTTCCCTTCGCATACTCCGCCGCGTCGGCGTCTGCGGTTTTTGCAGGGCTCTTTGCCCCCTCTATCGGCGTGCTCAATATTCTGCTCGGTGGATTCGGACTGTCAGGGCCGCAGTGGCTCGAAAACCCAGTCGCGGCCGTCTGGGCCATCGCAATAGCCACCTCGTGGTATGAATTCGGCTTTGCGTTTCTGGTCCTGACCGCGGCCATCCGGGAAGTCCCTTCCGAGGTCATCGAGGCAGCAATGATCGACGGCGCCAGTGGTCTGCGCCTTGCGGTGAGAATTCTTGTCCCGATTATGCGCCCCAGCATCTTGTTCCTCACAGTCACCGAAACGATCACCGGGCTTCAGTCGTTTGCGCAGGTAGCGGTGCTGACCAAGGGTGGGCCGTCCGGTGAGACCACCACGTTCGTCTACCGGCTCTACCAGCTCGCCTTCGGAAATGGCTCGCCAGACTTCGGGCGTGCGTCGGTCATCGCGGTCGTGCTCGTCCTTATCGTCACCGTGATCACGGCCATCCAATTTCGCCTGTTCGGTCGGGAGAGAACTGTATGAACGCCCCCCGCCTCGCCCCAGCTCCGCGTCGTCGCGTTCGTGGTGACGAGCAACGAGTCCAAGGTGGTCAACGGGTTCCGAGCCTCGGAACCTTCGTCAGATTCGCCGTCGTCCTGTTCCTCGCCGCGATCATCTTCCTTCCGGTCTACGTCTCGTTCGTGAGCGCTTTCACTCCCACGGGCGAAATCGCCCGCGACGGGCTCATTCCCAGAGTGAACCATCTGACACTCAACAACTTCTCGCAAGCCACCAATGCCATTCCGTTGTTCCGGGAGTACCTTGTCAGCGTTGCGGTCGTCACCCTGCAGACGCTCGCAGAGATGTTGACCGGCGCCCTGGCAGCCTATGCGCTGGTCTTTCCGCAGTGGCGCGGCCGCCGGCTAGCGTTTGGCCTCGTCCTCGTGTGCCTTGCCATCCCCGGGGAAAGTATCGTCATCCCCAACTACGAACTCGTCAGCTCGCTCGGATTACGCGATACCATCCTCGGCGTTGTGCTGCCCTTCCTGGCCGCGGGATATCCGATTTTCCTGCTCCGGCAGGCGTTCGCCGCTGTGCCAGTCGAAATTTGGGAAGCGGCTCGACTCGACGGCTGCGGCGATATCAGAGCGCTCTTCGCCGTCGTCATGCCGACCTGTCGACCCCAGGTCACCACTGCCGTCATGTGGAGCGCTCTCGCCGCCTGGAATGGCTTCTTCTGGCCGCTACTGATCACCGACAGCGAGAAGGCCCGCACGATACAGGTCGGAATTTCCCAGCTCGCCAGTTCCGAGGTGGGCAGCCCATCGGTCATCTTCGCCGGCACGGCACTCGTCGTTGTACCCACGGTCATCCTCGTCATCGCTGCGCAGCGCTACCTCGTCAATGGACTATCCCGAGGCGTGCTGCGCTGACCCTCTCTGCTGTGTCTCTTGTCCCTTCCCTTCCCTTCCCTTCCCCCCTCGCTCCAAAGGAGTCCTGATGAAAAAGATCATGTCCATGGCGGTCACTGCCGCACTCGTCGCAAGCCTGGCCGCCTGCTCAGCGGCCAGCAACAACTCGTCCTCCGACACGTCCGCCCCCGGGCCCACGGCCCTCAAAGACGCAAGCGGCGTCACGAACATCACCATATGGGATGGCCTCGGAGCCGCCAATGGTGTCGCCTTTAACAAACTCATCTCCGAGTTCAACACAGCCAATAGCGGAAAAATCCACGTCATCGCCACCTACCAAGGCGCCTACGCCGACCTTCTCGCCAAATACACCGCAGGGCTGCGAAGTAACTCCGGTCCCACCATCCTGCTCGCGGGAGACATCGCCACCGGATACCTGACCGATGTCAAGCGGAGCATCCCCGCCGCAGCGATGGCCAAAGCCAACCCCGACGACCTCAACCTCGGTGACCTCTCGGCCGCAGGCAGGAACTATTACTCCGTCAACGGCCAACAGCAGGCAGTACCCATGAACATGTCCACGCCTGTGCTATGGGTCAACCGGGACCTGCTGAAAACCGCGGGGATCCCGGACACGACCGACCTCAGCACCCTCAAAGGCGTCGCCGCGGCGGCCAAGACCGTCACCCGGAAAACGGGCCAGAAAGGCATCACCCAGGCCGACGACGACTGGTACATCGAGCAACTCACGGCTGCAGCCGGCCAGAACTTCTGCACCCCAGACAACGGCCGCAAGGGCAAGGCGACTACCGGCATCACTATCAACAGCGGCGCAGCGAAGGCAGCAATCACCACCCTTGCCGATCTCTACCACTCCGGCGTCGGCCTGGACGGAGCGCCCGATGGCTCCACCGCACTCACCGCATTCCAAGCCGGCAAGGTGGCTTTCATGTTCAATGGTTCCGGCGCTGCCGGAGCATTGAAGAACGGAACCCCCTTCAAATATGAAGCCCTGCCCTACCCCCTCTCCGGCCCGAAGGGCACCTCCGGGACCGTCATCGGCGGCTCGGCTCTATGGCTGAGCAGCAGCGCAAGCAAAGCTGAGCAGGTCGCCGGGTGGAAGCTCGAAACGTTCCTGACCTCCAGTTCAGCCCAGGAACAGTTCAGCCACGCCACCGGCTACGTTCCGGTCAACAACAAGGTCGCGTCCTCGGCAACGCAGCAGGCCTACCTCGCCTCCCACCCCAACTTCCAGGTTTTCAGCAACCAGATCAAGAACGTCCCCATCGCGTCCCAGACGGCTGGCTGCGTCACCGGCGCGATGACAGCCGTCCGCACGGCCAACATCTCCCAGATTCAAGCCGCATTCTCCGGCTCAAAACCGGTCGACACCGCACTGGACCAGGCGGTTTCAGACGCGAAGACGGCCATCGACCAGTACCAACAACAGCTCGGCCACTAGTCCCCACCTGCTCGCTGCGAAGAGGGCGGCGGTCCCGACGCCAGCACCCGCCTGGCAGGGTCCGACTCCTCCCAAGCAGCAATACGACAAAAGGATTACAGCCTTGAACGACGTGCGCTACGGAATCTTCCTCCGCCCCGATCCAGCCACCTGCTGGACCGTCACGCAAATAACTTTAGCTTTGAACAAGCAGTTCGGGCTGGTGTCCGCCGCCGCCTTCCCGCCCCACGCCACCCTCATCGGCAATCTGCACACCGATACCACGGAAGCAGGTTTGATCTCGGTCCTGGACACCGTCTTCGCCACAATCGAGCCGTTCTCTGTCTTCAACCACGGCATCGAACGCGAATCAGACAGATATGGCTACAATCTCAACGACGACGCCTCAGGTGCCGCGCCTAACGCCGCAATGGCCAACGTGGCCCTAGCCGTGGCACAGGCGATCGCACCTCTATCAGTCCCGGTCGATGATTACGCCGTGACGCCAGTCGGCAGTTACAAGTTCGCCGCCCACCTCGGGCTCGCCGCCCATGAACTCTACGTCGACAATCGTCTCTCCGATGAGGTTGGAGAGTTCCTGGCGGGTCTGCCCCTCATCCCTCCAATATCCTTCGTCGCCAAGTGGTATTCACTGTTCGAGTTCAGCGCCGACTGGAGTGGCTACTGGTGGGAAGACATGTCGTGGCGCCACCTCCGCTCCTGGGAGACTCGGCCCCGCCAGGAGGCCGGCGAGCCCCCTTCGGCGTCGTAGTCTGCCCCGGGCACGGCAGCCTACGCGGTGGCTGGTCGACGTTCAGGCAGCATGCCGCCACCGTGGCTCACATCTTCACAACATCAAGTTTGACCGTTCAACCCGCAAAGCAGGCCGATGGGAGCGCTTGGGTTAATGGTCGAAAACGACCGTTTGTGAGCACCCCCGAAGGCCCTCAGACAGATATGCACCGAACTGGGCAAACGGGAGTCGACGCGATGCTCACAACTCAGGTCCGAAATCAACGACTCATAACCCGTCGCACTATACGTTTGCGATCCACTCCGGTAAGATGGAAGGGACCGAGCGAGGGAGAAGCACCATGGCGCACATCCGCTATTCCGAGCAGTTCCCGGATCTGTTCGCGCCGCTGACCGCCGATCAGGTGTGGGCCATCGAGCAGACATTGGCCAACGGCCGCCTCGAGGGTTGGGCCCCGGACCGCTCCGACGTAGCCGATCTCATCGACCAGGCGCTGGGCCGGCTGACACTCACCGAGTACGTCGCCCGGGGGAGTGAGCGCTGGCCGCTGTCCGCGCCCGTATCGCTGTTTGATGCCGGCGGGGAACTGGGCGTCCTACTTCTGGCCAAACACCACCGTTCTGAACAACAAGCTCGGCATCCGTAACCGCGACGACCTGCAAACCCAGGAGTACCAGTTCGTCGCCGCCCGACAAGCCGAAATCGAACTAGGCCGCGTGGCCATCGCCCCGACCTACGACGCCACGCACCTGCGCACCATCCACCGCCACCTGTTCCAGGATCTGTACGACTGGGCCGGCGAGTACCGCACCGTCCCCCTCGCCAAGGGCATCAGCGAATTCGCTCCGGCCAACCGGATCTCCAGTTACCTCGACGGCGCGGCCGCCATCGTCGACAACACGTCGTGGCCGCGCCTACCTGCCGATGAGTTCGCCGGCACCATGGCCAAGGTCTACGCCTGGGCCAACCACGCCCACCCGTTCCGCGAGGGCAACGGTCGCGCGACCAAACTTTGGCTGACCGCGATCGCCAGCCAGTCGCCGTGGCGCATCGACTTCGAGCGGGTCGAAGCCGACGTATGGAACCAGGCGGCTGCACTGTCCGGCCCAGACCGAGGGCAGCTCACGCCCGACCCCGGCACTCTGATTCCGGTGTTCACCGTCATGACCACGCCACGCCCCGACCCTCCACCAGCTCCCGGGCGACGGCCATCGTTCACCGACCGAATGAGGACCATCGGCCAACGCCTCACCGAACCGTCCGCCCCACACACCACCGAGCCGGCAGCACCGGCTCCTGACATCGAAGCGGAAGATCAGCCGTCTACCGCCCCCGACCAACAACGACCGAGGTACCGGCAATGAGCAACATCATCGGCTACGCCCGCGTCTCCACCCTGGAGCAGAACGCCGCCCTCCAGGTCGACGCCCTGACCGTGGCCGGCGCGGCCCGCGTGTTCACCGACTACGCGTCCGGGGCCACCGACGACCGGCCAGAACTGGCCCAGGCCCTGGCCTATCTCAACCCCGGCGACACCCTCGCCGTATGGCGCATCGACCGACTCGGCCGCTCCGTCGCCAACCTGATCGAAACCGTCAACAACCTCGCCGACCGTCAGGTGCAGTTCCGATCCCTGACAGAAGCCATCGACACCAGCACCCCCGGCGGAGAACTGGTCTTCCACATCTTCGCCGCAGTCGCCCAAATGGAACGCCGGCTCATTTCCGAACGAACCCTTGCCGGCCTCAAATCAGCGCGGGCCCGCGGCCGCACCGGCGGCCGGCCCACCGTCATGACACCAGCCCGCCTGGCCGAAGCTCAACGGATGCGCACCGAAGGCCGGACTCTGGAGTACATCGCCACCATGCTCCAGGTCGGCCGCGCAACCGTTGTCAGAGCACTGGCCGCCAGCACGTCATGACGCCGCCGCGGGACCTTTGATGACGTCGTCGCGAACAACCGTTACGTGTCCGTCAGATCCGAGTACCTCGATGCTGATCCGTCCGCTTCCACCCGGGTTGGTTCGGGCCAGTTCCTCAAAGCTGGCAATCAGACTGTCGACGTTCTGCTCCTGCAGGTGAGCCGCGTAATTGTGCACCGCGGCCTCCAAATCTCCGAACACCTTCATGCGTGCGTCATCGTCCGCTGACATCTGCGTGAACGTCGAGTCGTATCCGCTCGCGCCGGCACCGGACGCTCGCACTGCGCGCCACTGCTGAACCGACGCCGCGAAGCGTGTCTTGAGTTGGGTGAACTGACCCGCCGGATCAACCGCCTCAACCGCCGCGACAGCTCTCGTCAGCGCTAGCAAGTAGGTTCCTGCCCCCACCAGTCCCAACGGCGGAGCACCGGGTCGCCACGTGTCAACCGCTCTACGAGCAAGCGCAAATAGGTCCAGATCCCAAGCCAGAGATCCCGCGTGGTACCGGTCGTACGTAGCGTGTGTCGGCGCGGAATTCTTCCCTATCCGATCACGCTCGTCCTTCTGGATGGTGTCCCACTTATCGTCCTGCTGTATGAGGGCACGCAATGCCGCGTTAGCTCCGCCGGTCATGAGGTTCCTCTCGTTCAACTCTGAACAACTCCTGCTGATCGCGGTGCACTGGCAACCAACCCGCAAACATCGCCGCGCTCACATCGTCGCCCCGTCGGGCGGCATCGCGCACGGCGCGGGCGCGACCGCGAGCGCCACGCTGATCGGCCAGGCTCCCGCGCACTTCATACCGTCGCTGCGCGTACTCCTGCCCGTTGGCCCGATGGTTGGATTCCCGCCAACAGCGAGGGTTTTGGCACAGCGGGTTGTCGCAGCGATGCGAGACGATCGGGACGTCCAGGAGAGCATCCACGCCGTATTCGAGCGCGTAACCGAATCGGTGCGCGATGACGACAAACGTCTGCCGCGTACGGGTGCCCGTCGCCGTCGCCTGGTAGTGGGCCGCAATCTGAAAACGGCCGTGTCCCTTACCCGAGATCGCCCCGGTCCAGAGCCAGCATCCCGCCGCGCTCGGTATCCGGACGTGGGACCAGTAGCGCTCAACAATTGCGTCGTCATCGACGGCCGCACGCAATCGGAGAACGGTTGCCTCACTCATCCCGGACACGGCGAGATCAGTCACGCAGCCGGTTCAGCCGACGGCGCAGCGGCGGAGGAAGTTGCCTTCTGCGTCGTCCGGCGACGAGTCTTAGGCGACCGGGCTTTTACCGCGGTCGGCGGCACCTTACCGCGCACGTCGGCGCGAGGCACGCCGGAGAACTCCACCAGTTCATCCAGTGTCATGACCTCAAACGCCTCGTGCACGGACCTCGCCAGCTCTGCGTCGACCTCGCTCAATTGTCTCAGTAATTCCACCCGCTGGCCGTGCACCAGCGCCACGGTCGCCGCCCCCCGGGCTCGGCTCTCGATGCGCGCTTCGTCGGCTTGTTTGACGCGTGCTCTGATCTCGTCAGCGACGCTCATCGATCACTCCTTAGTTGTTGATCTCAGACCGAGCCATGGTCACATCCCACGCCTCAACCCGATGCGTTGCACTGACGATACCGTTCCTGCGCCCGTCCCGCCTGCACTTAGCCAGCGCAGCTAACACCGGCCGGAGCGTCCGTGCTCACCGGCCCCAGCGGGCCGAGTTCGACCGGCGCTCGCCGGCCGTGTCAGTGGTCGCCTTCGGTCGCTGCTCTCACCTTCGATCGGGTGTTCAGGGTGGCTGTTCACCGGCCCTGGCGGGCCGAGTTCACTGCCAGCCCTTCCGCCCGCCTTCGCGTCGCACCTGGTGGGTGCAATGCAAATGCGCAGGCCTCTTCGAGGTCGATTCTCCTACGGAAGATCGCTGGCGCGATCAAAGACAAGAGCAACAGCAAAAGCCACAGCACGTATGCTACCGACCTTCGGTTGGTAGACAGCGGTGCGCGGGCGGACTACTCTCGCGCCAGAACGGCCACGGCGAAGTCAGTGAAGTGAGGTGGACAGTCATCAAGGGCGGCTTCAAGTTTTATCGCGGCTCAGGGAAGGCCGCCCGCGCCTACGTCGAGGCCGATCATCACCGCGCCGATGACTACTACTTGGCCGAAGGCAGCGGCATTGCGCAGCTCATCGAGATCCGCGGCGCTGACGGCGAGGTGCTGCCCACCGTCGAGATGGACGGCGACACCTATGAGGCTTGGGTCGAGGGAACCGACATCCGCACCGGCGCACCGAAGGGCCGAATCCGTCAGGACGAGCACGCACTCAGATTCGCGGAGGTCATCGTCAATGGACCGAAGTCTTGGAGCCTGGCCGCCGGCCTGCACCCTGATATCTCTGCAGCATACGAAGCTGCTCAGGACAAGGCGGTGCAAGAGATCGGCCGGTACGTTGCCGCGAATGCCTGCACCCGGTTGGGGCCACGAGGGGGGCAGGTGCAGGTGCACGTCGACAGTATCGAGATGGCAGCAGTCCGGCACTTCACTTCCCGCGCCGGTGACCCGCACCGGCATATTCACTTGCAGTTCAACGCCCGCGTGCCGGTCGGGGACAAGTGGCGGGGCATCGACAGTGCCGCGATGCTTCGAATGCAACGCGCCATCAACGGCATCGGGCACCGCGCAGTGGCGGCCGACCCGCAGTTCCGTGAAGCTCTCGCCGCGCACGGTTACGAACTGGACTCCGACGGCGAGATCATGCAACTGGCTGCTGTCGTACCGGCGATGAGCAAACGCTCCGCGCAAGTCGCGGTGAACGTCGAACGGTACGAGCGGGAGTGGCGTGCAGCGAACCCGAACGCGGAACCGACCGCCGCCCAGATGCGCAGTTGGGACACCCGGGCATGGGAAGACGCCCGCCCGGCGAAGGCCAAAAAGCCGACCCGCGGTGAGGAGTGCGAAGAAGAGTGGTTGGCCGAATTGCGGATGCTCGGCGTCGACATCGACGCACACCGTGCGGCGCGGCCGACTGTTGTCCGAGGCGTCACTGTCGGGTCCGTTGACCGGACCGCCGTCACCGAGCGGGCCCTGGCTGTACTGGGTTCGGGTGCGCGTGGTCGGTCCACGTGGTGTGTGTTCGATATCAGAGGCAGTGTCGAAGAGGTGCTGTCGAAGTTGGATGTGGTCGGTGATCGCGCCGGTTACCAGGAGATGGCCGAGGACATCGCCGCCCGAGTGCTCGACAAGTGCGTGTCGGTGGTGGAGCGGCAGGCCGTGCCGGAGCATATCCGTCACCTCACATCTGAGGCGGTCATCGAACTGCGACGCGACATCGCTGGTCGTTTGGCTGTGCGCGGCGCGATCGAGTACGAGCCCGCAACAGTGGTGGAACTGGGCGCCGCGCTCGCCCGCTTGGAGGTCGAGCGGGGCGAGCCGCTGCGGTTGGACGAGGGTCAGGTTGCGGCCGTTCGGGCAGTCGCCGGTACCGGTCCGCTGGTGTTCATCGAAGGGGCCGCCGGCGCGGGAAAGACTTCCATGCTCGCTGCGGCCCACGAAGTGATCCAGGCGCAGGGCCGGCACATGCGGGTGGTCGCCCCGACGAAGAAAGCGGCCAACGTCGCAGCGGCCGAGATCGGTGCGGACAGCAACACCGCGGCCGGCCTGGCCTACGCCTACGGCTTCCGCTGGGACGAGGACGGCGTATGGACACGGATGGCCGTCGGGGAGATCGACGCCGACGGATACACCTACCACGGCCCATCCGCCGCCAACCGGCTACATCAGGGTGATGTGCTGGTGGTGGACGAGGCCGGCATGCTCGATCAGGAAACCGCCCGCGCGTTGCTGCACATCACCGACGAGACCGGCGCGAACCTGGTCTACGTCGGAGATCGCCGTCAGCTACCAGCGGTCGGCATCGGGGGTGTCCTGGACATGGTGGCCACCTGGGCACCGCAACAAATCGAGCTTGCTTCCATCCACCGGTTCCGCAAAAACGTGGTGGCCGATGACGGTGAACTGGCCAACGTTCCCGACACCGAGTACGCGGCGCTGTCGTTGGAAATCCGGTCGGGGATCGACCCCGGGGCGACGTTCGACCGGCTCCTGGCCGGTGGCCACGTGCAGCTCTGGGACAGCGACGCAGAGGCACTGGCAAACGTTGCGCTGACCGTGGTCGACCGGCACGTCACCGGCGAAACGCAGGCCGTGTCGGTCGCCACCAACGACGAAGCCAGCTTGATCAACGAAGCGGTCCACCAACAGTTGGTCGACCGCGGATTCATCGACACCGCCGTAACCGTCAACGGCGTCGACGGACTGCAGATCGGCGTCGGAGACCAGGTGATGACCCGCGAGAACAACGCCCAGTACGGCGTCGCCAACCGCCAGGTCTGGACCGTCACCGCGGTCACACCGGACGGACAGATCGAGGTAGCCGGACCGCAGCACGAGGCAGCCTCACTGCCCGCTGCGTACGTCCAGGAGAATGTGCACCTGGCCTACGCCACCACAGGACACGGAGTGCAGGGCGAAACCGCAAGCCACGCGGACCTGCTGCTGTCCCGAGCCACCGACGCTGCCGGCGCCTATGTCGGCCTGACCCGCGGCCGGTACAGCAACACCGTCCACATCGTCGCCGACAACCCCGAACAAGCCCGTGAACAGTGGATTGAAGCGGCCGGCCGACACCGCGCCGACCTCGGCCTAGAAAACGCCCGCGCCGCAGCGCTCAACGAAGCCCGCAACTACCGTCAAAACCCCGCCGAAACCGACAAGCCCAGACCGTCGGTCGTAGCTTCTGCCGCCCCCACGCAGACATCTCACAAACGTTCCGCACCGGGCCAGCGCCGCGCCCCAGGCGCACGAGACCCGAACCGACGCAGCTTCGCCGACCGGATGCGCGACATCGAAAACAATCTGGACGCATCCGCCGCCGAAGCGGCTGCTGTCGCCGACCTCGAAGCCATCGAGCAACCACCCAATGACTACGACCTGGACGAGCGGCACAACCAACCTCACCACAGCGGCCCGCGGATCTGACCTTCCCGACGGGCCAACCACATCTGGGCAGTCAGCCACTGTTCCGAGCGGTCCGACGATTGTGCCGGTTCCACCGCTTCAGATCCCCCGCCGAGATCACTGCAAGGATCTCATCCGCGGCCGGCTGGTGCTTCGATCCGATCCACAACACATCATTGCGGTTCGTGTGCGGCCCCCAGCCGGTCGCAGTGCGCACGAGCACCATCGTGCCCGCGGTCACCGATGTGTCCCAGAAGAAGGCGTCACGCTTCCACGGCTGGTCGTCCAGGTAGACATACGCCTTCGCGCCGCGTTTCACGCGTTGGTATACCTGCAAAATCAGCAACGATTGGCCGCCGGCGGCATAGGTGCTAGCTCGTTGGCTATCGACCCACCCTGCTGTCTCCGCGTCCCGTCTGGCCCTCTTTACGCCCCACTTGAACATGCTCGCCCCCACATCGGTCGCGTGTAGCGAAAACTCCGACCACCGGCGGTCCAGGCCGTCACGTTCATCGTCCTTCTCCGTGGGGGCCGCTGGGCTGGTGGTCCGGGGCCGTCCTGCTTGCTTCCGGAAGGTACTGCCGGTCGGTGGGCTTCGCAGTGACCCGCTCCACCTTGTGTGTCTCTTTACAGTTGGTCGTGCGGTAGTGGCCGCTCTTTGCTCGTTGCCGCAGCGGCCAGAACCACCGGTCATGCCAAGCGACCAGGTCGTTGGACCCGGTCTTCTCGGCCAGCTCGTCCACGGTCTGCGCTCGTTTCCAGGAGTGGAACAGCCCCGCGAGCTCCTCGACCAGGCCGGTGTGAGCCGGCCAGCACGGCGCGATGTCAAACTCCGGCAGCGCCCCGTACCTTGCCTGCATCCAGTCGACCCACCCGACCAGCTCGCCCCATTGCGCCCGCGAAGCCCGATCAATCCAAGGCCGCGGTGCGATGTCCTTCTCGGCCTGCTTCTTGATCAGCTCCGCGACCTGGTCTCGCAGCTCCAAAACCGCGGCGCTGACCTTGTCCAGAACGCCGCCGAAGTGATCCTCGGTCTGATCGAGCCGGGCCGCCAACGCTTGCAGACCGTTGGACAGCTCACCCAATGTGTACGGCTCCGCCTGGTCGACGTCGGTCTCGTCGGTGTTGACCCGCTCGTCGCTCATCTGGGCCATCCCCAGTGCAGAACTCCGAGGAGGTTCAAGATGCCGGCCACGCCGTAGAACAGCCCACCGAGGCAGATGATCAGCATCCCGAACAGCCGAACATTCTCGTTGTCCAGCAGCGGGGTGGGCCGTTCGTCGCGTCGCCAGGCCCGCAGCTCAGCGACCCATCCGTAGCCGTTCACCGGCAGCATCACCGCTGCACCGATCAGCGGCAGAACAGGGTTATGGACAGCTTCGCTGGTCGCCCACACCAGCGCCGGCATCGCACAGGTGAAGGTCGCGCCGGCGAGCACGTTCATCGTCGGGCCCTGCTGGTCCCGGAACCGGAACGGGATGCACCGGCGACGCAGTTGGAAGATCCCCAGCAACAGCCCGGCCGTCGCCGTCAGCTCCAGCAGCACCATCGCCGCAGTGACCCCGGCGATGCCGCTCAGGGCGAAAGCAACGCCGACCAGGGGCCAGAGCGCGGCGGCGACCGTCCAGCCGCCGCCGGCCGCCACCCGCCACGGCAACAGCGGCCGCTGCGGCCGCGCGTCCACAACTGTCGGGGGCCAGTTCACTTCCCCGTCCACAGACCCGCCCCCGTCGCGTGCACTGGCGCTACCACCGGGCCGGCGTCCCGACTGGCCTGACGCGCGCGGATCGCCCGGATGTGGGTGATGCCGACCGCAATATCGGCGCTGTCCGGACGTTTCGTCCACGGGGAAAGGTCCACGATCATCGCCGGGGCGTTCCGGTAGATCACCAGCGCCTGCCCCATGGGAAGTTCCCGGATCTTCTCCGGCGGCATCACGCGTTGCTCGGTGGTGGAGATGTTGTGGCCGCTGATCGTGTTGCCGGCATCCAGGTTCGCTGACACCTGAGTGATGTCGGTGGACCCGACCAGCACCGAGAACCTTTCCAAAGCTTGCTCATCCTGCAAGCCGCCGAGGATCAAGGACACGTTGAGGCCCGCCATCAGCGCGCGGCCGCCGCCCTCGCCCCAGCACAGCAGGATCTGGGCCATCGACTGGAACGCCAGAAACCACTGGATTCCGAAGCCGCGGGAGTTCGTCAGATATCCCGGTGTCTTCGGGATCGGGGCGACGTTGCAGTACTCGTCCCCGACGATCCGCAGAATCGGGTCCAGCCGCCCCGTCGGCGACACCGCCGCCACCCGTTTCGCAGCCGACACCACCTCGTTCAACAACATCGTGGATAGCGGTGCCACGTTGGTGTCGGCGTTGTCGTCGGTCATCAGGATCAGCGTGTCCTTGGACCTGACAAACGCGGCCGGGTCGAACACAGCGACACCCGGGACAGGCGTCAACTGGCGGAGCACCTTGCGGGACAGCAGCGGCTCGATCTTCTGCCCCAGCGTCATCCGCACCGAATCAACGGTCTCGTCGGCTCCCTCCACCGCGGCTTCCAAAGTTTTCGCCCACATCACCTCCGCGCCGGGTTCGGTGTTGAGGATGTCCCTGGCCTCCGTCGACCGTTCCAACTCCATCGCCCAGGCCAAGACACTCTCGATGGGCTGACCGGCGAGGCTGGCAGCGTGCAGCAGGCGGGCCATGATGATGCCGGCTGCGTTGCGGAAGAACGGATTGGCCGAGTCCGCCGAGTCATCGGCTGAGAAACCGGCCGCGAACGCGTTTCCCCGGGAGACGGCCAGCTCAGAGTCCTGCGCTCCGGCGACCGGGTTCCAGATCATCGGCTCCGGCCACTTGGCCATGTCCAGCGGATCGAACACCCACACCCGGCCCATGCCCGACCGGGGCTCCACGATGGCGTCCAGGATCTCCGGTGATGTCGACGTGGCCACCAACGCTCCGGGTGCGTCGATACATGCAGCGATCATCACGTGCAGCGACTTACCCCCGCCGGTCGGCGCGTACACCGCCAACTGATCTTCATGCGTCAGCACGATCGGCTCACCGTCATCATGTTTATGGCCCAGCTCGTACCCGACCTCCGACAGCGCGCAGGTCTGCGGGTCCAACAGGCCCGCCTCGATGCTCCCCCGGCGGGTGTGGACGGCAAGCTGCCGGGCGCGGACCTCACCGGCCGACTGCCGGGCTTGCCGCCGGTCAGCCATACCCACCGCCCGGGTCTTGCGCCGCCCGGCCAGCCACATCCGTAGCACAGTCCACGTTCCGCCGACCAGGACCAGCAGGCCCAGCCACACCAACAGCGCCACGCTCGTCGCCGGCGGCTCATACCGCGGCCGCAGGTCTCCCAGCGGGTGCAGCGCCGTCAATGCGTGCACGGTGACGCTCAACTGGCCGATCGGTACACCCGCCAACAGCACCAGCGTGACGTGCCACAGCGCGGCGGCCAGCACCACGGTAGCCACCAGCGACACCGTCGCCTGCTGCCGGGCGGTGAGCACACCAACCTTCTGGTTGGTCCGGGTCAAACCGTCAGAGGGGTTGCGGCTGGAGCTCAACTTCCAACCACCCCAGATGTCGGCTGCGTGATCATCGCGGAATCCGTCTCGGTGAAGACGATCTCGTTCGCGGTCCGGATATGCTGCACCTTGATTTCCTTCTGCGTGCCCACTTTCAGCAGGTGATCGCCCTGCTGGAGGGTGCCCAGACTCGCTCCGTTGGAATGCTCCAGGTTGAAATACCTGACGCAGTCAGCGATATCGTCATCATGCTCCTGCCGGAACAAGTGGATGGTCTGCGCCTCCTTGATCATTGCGATGGCCTCCGAGTCCGCCGGGATGTCGGAGATGTGGTGGATCGCCGCGATGATCGACAGGCCCAGACCGCGAGACAGTTTCGACTTGGAGCGGATCACCTTCCCGCCCGGGCCGCCGAGCAGATGCCAGCCTTCCTCCGCGATGAAGTTCGTCCGCAGCCCCCGGTGTTTCGTCAGCATCCCCATCAACCAGGCGTTCGCCACCACCATCACCATCGAGGTGGCCGGCCCGTCCTCCGGCAGCGCTGAGATGTCGAACGTCGTCAACTTCGGGTGCAGCACCACATGTTTTGACGTTTCCCGGTCGAACATTCCTTCCAGGTCCTCGCCCAGCATCCGCTCGAACCGCAGCCGCATCGACCACGCCCGTTCCTCGACCAGGTCCAACGTGGCCGGCCGCAACCGGGCGAACTCGTCGCTGTCGACCACGTCCGCGAACTCCTCGACCAGGTCCGGCAGCACCGGTGCGGCTCGTCCGGGCACACCCAGCTCGAACCGGCGCATCACCGCGCGGTAGGCGCTGCGCAGCGACTTGTGGTGCCACTCGTCCAGCTCCCCTGTGCCGGCTTGCTGGGCCATCGCGGCCAACAGTTGGACCTGTTGCGCCGGGCCGCCGCCGGCCAAGATGACCTCATCCAGCACGTTCATGCAGGTCGCGCCGTTGCCGCGCTTACCTGGTTCGAACCGGAACGGCTCACCACCGAAACGACGGGTCAGGTCCGCGTACTCGCCCTCACCCTTACGAGGTTTTTTGTCCACCACCACCGCGCGCCGGTTTTTCAGCAGCAGCGGCCGCTCTACGTACACCGTTTTGATGAGCGAACTTTTGCCGGAGCCCAGCATCCCCAGCACGCAGACGTTCGGTGATGTAATGGTTTTCGCCTCGTAGGCGGTGAACGGGTCATGCGCGATCATCGCCGCCGAGATTCGGTCGACGCCGATGACGACACCGCGCTCATCGGTGGGACTGCCGATGATCGCCGTGTTCAGAACCTCCGCCTGGCGGGTCGTCGTCGGTGCGCCCTCCCGCACGACCTTCATGAACCCTCGGCGGGCGAACCGGCTCCGATGAAGTTGCGCGCCGATCGGCGGGGGCAAGACGATCCCGACCGGCACAGTCGAGGCCGAATCCTCGTCTGCGACGGCGGTCGATGTACCGCCGCTGGCGACCAGGTCTGCACCGAACGGCCGCAGCTCAGGAGCGCTCTCTGATTCCACTGGCGTGTCCAGTACGTCCACCACGCCGCCGTCCTGCCGGTGCCTAGTTGTCACGACCGTCCCTTCGTGTGTCGTGTGACCGGCCGACCAGACCCCCCAGGATCAACTGGGACGGCGAGGCTACGGCGTCGACGCGAACCGTGAACACCGGCCCGGGCGGTGCCTTGGCAATACCCATGAGTGCGCCCTCATCGGACTGATCGGCAAACGGTTCAGTCACGTCGTTCCCCCTTCCGTGCAATGCGTGCATGCATGCATGCGTGCACGCATTGGTACCGACACTTCCTGTGGCAGCTCGCCGCCCTGGTTCATGCAGATATCGCCTCTTTGTTGGTAGTGGTTGACAAACGTTCTGCGGTACGCGCCGCACCAGACCGCTTCGGGGCAGCCATGCCTCGTCCCAACGGCCACGTCGTGGCGTGCGCCGCCGACTGCAGGGTGTCCAGCCAGTCCAGGCGGTTGATCCCGGCCCCGTCCGCGGCTTCCTCGATGTGGCTGCACGCCGCGTTCAGCTCGTCTTTCTTCCGGGCTGACACAGTCAGGAACGCGGTCCACACCGCGCCGTGGTGTCCGCCGCCATCACGGAGATCCTCGAACCGCCGCACCGCCGCCGATAACGCCAGTTCAGCGTCGTCGTCCACGATCCGGCCCTTGCGTTCCTGCGCCATGATGTCCGCGCGGTCGCTGGTGGCGTCCCGACGCGCTCCGATCTTCGCTTCGCGCGCCGGGATGAACTGGATATGGGTGGAGATCGTCCGGACGATCTGCTCCTCCATGCCGGTCAGCAACGGAGACATCCACAGTCCGTCGATCGGCCGGACCTCCAAGCCTTCGACCGGGATCACCGCGGTCCGGTGAAGCCAACTGGACTGATCGAGCATCAGATCCGGGTTCAGCGGGTCCGGCGAATCCGAGATCACCTCAGTGGAGGACCAGTCATCGTGCGAGGGCAGCCAGCAGGAGTCGACGTTGACATCCGAGGCGCGGTCGATCGGCCAGTCCGGGTGCTGCAGGTGACGCAGCACCGCGCCCAGTTGCGGCCCGGACAGTTCGTGGACCTTGGAGTACATGGCGTCGACCAGCCGGCGGTGCGCCGCGACGGTCTGGTCCTGGATGACCTCCAGGAAACCCTCGAGCCCGGGAGCGCGACGGGACGCGATCAGCGCGAACCGGTTGTCCACGTTCCAGCGGATGACCACGTAGTGCCGCTGCACGAAACTCGCGGCGCTCAGTTGATCCAGCAGCTCGCCGTAGCCGGCCTGCAACTCCTGCGGAGCATCCGGATCCAGTTGCTCCTCCAACCACACCTCGTGAAACGCGCTGTCCGACGGCAGGACTCGCGTCACGATCTGGATGCCGGAGATCAACTTTTGCGAGGCGCCCCAGCCGGCCATCAACTGCCCGAATTCGTACTGCGCCTCGGCCACGAAGGTGTCTCCGTGCAAACCCTGGATCGGGCCGTCGACGGAGAACGCGACTGACAGGTACGGCGACTCCCCGGCCGGGCCGTGGTAGGCCACGCAGGGCCGCCCCGGGCGACTCTCCAACCAGTACAGGCCATCAACGCCGTCAGGCCAGTCCCGGTAGGTGTTCCAGCTCCGCTGATTGGCCGCTCGCTCCTTACGTGTCGCCCCCTCTGCCGGAACAAGGTCCTCCGGTCGCCACGACACGGGCACGAAGTCATCGAAGCCGTGCCGACGCCGGTACCGCATCCGCCGGCGGTCCTGGAGCCGTTTAAACGGCGATGATCCGTTGCCCGGGTCCATCGTCATCACGAACAGCACCAACGCGGCGGCCGCACCAATGAAAAACCCGATGAGCTGGAGAAACAGGATGAGCACGGCCGCGACCAGGCTAAGGATGATCCACGCGCCCACAACACCGCGGGAACGGCGACCGCCCAGCAAGCCACGCGACTTCGACTCGCCGCCCAGAATGCTTGTGCGACTTACCATTCTCTGTCTCCTCCGACACCCTCAGCGAGACTGTGCCCAACTTTGTGCGCGGATCTGGTGGCCCCGGCAGTGATGCCCGGCGCTGCCTTCGCCGTCGCGCCGACCGCGCGGCCTGCTCCCTTTACTGCCCGGCTGGTCCGGCTTGCCGGTGGTTTCGCCGCAGCGACCCGCGCCGCACCTGCCGATGGGGTACCGCCCCCGTGCCGGCGGCTCCGACCAAGCAACTGCCCGGTCAACGTGGACGAAGACCGGTCGCCGCCGGACCGCCCGGCCCGGGACGTCGCCGACCCCGGAGTATCCGACGCGGAGCCCTTGGTCAGCGACACCGCACTGCCGGCCGCACCTCCACCCATCCCACCGCCTGAGGAACCGCTGCTACCACCGGAACCGCCACCCGCGGCCGCGTGCAAAGCCGTGCGGGTGGCGCCGCCGCCGCCGCCCGAGCCCGACGAGGAACCACCGCGCCCAGGAAGCGTCCGCTGAGCGAGCTGCCCGAGTTTGGTCATCCCGCCGGCCCGCTGACCACCGCCACCCATGTGAGCGGTAGCCGACGACGTCGCCGCCTCCATACCGTGCGGGGCGACCGGCGCGAACTTCAGCAGCAACAGCGGAGCCAGACCAGCCAAAGCCAGCACCGTCACCGCCATCACGATGGTCGCCAGGTTCTGCGTCAGCGTGTCCGACGACATGGTGATCGCCTTCTTCACCAGCCCTTCGCCCAGCCCGAGCATGAAGAACAGCAGCGGCCGGGCGAAGCAGATCCCCACGAACAAGAACGGGATCTTGAGCGACCCGCCGGCATGCCGGACCGAGACGAACCAGGCGAACGCGATCCCGAACACCGCCGAGGACAGGTAGATCGTCACGGCCTGCACCGCCAACGACAAAAACACCAGCAGTCCGCACAAGATCACCACGACCAGCAAGATCAGCGCGACGAGCGCGCCACCCAGCAACTGGCCCTCGCTGGCCCCGGTGATCGCATCCTTGATCGACTTGATGCCGTCCGTGGCGTTCGACCCGGTGGTGCTCTGGATGATGTCGCTGGCCAACGCCCCGCTGCCCTGCAACAAGAACTGCGCCAGCGGAGGCCCGAAAATCAGACCGGTGAAATACCCGATGACACGGATATAAAAAACCTCCAGGAACTCCTGCGCCGTGATGTGACCGCGGACCTTCTCATAAAACTGGTACAGCAGGATCAGCCCGAACAAGATGATCCCGATCGCCATACCCTTCTGATAGGCGTCGATCCACCACTGCGCCGACAAGTCCGGCTGTGTCGCCGCGTTCGCCGTGTTCGAGATCCACGACATCACCCCCAACGCCCCGTCGCCGGCCTTCGCCGTGATCCACGCCAACGGGTCCTTCAAAAAGTCGACGGCACCCCCGACTACGCCGGCCACCGCCTGCGTCGCCTTGCACGCCCAATTCAAAATACCCGCGTCGCACTTCTTCACCACCGTTCCCGGATCGGATACGCTGATCGTCACCTTCGACCAATCAAACTTGGTGTCCGGCAACGCCGTGAACGCTGTCTTCGTCGCCGCGCTCATCCACGACGACCACACATCGTCGGGCATCTTCGGTTTCGAATCGCCCGTCACGATCGTCGCAATCCGCTGCACCACACCCTTCAAACCTGGCGACAGCGCCGCATACGTCGTCCCACCCAGATCCGTCGCGACAGAATCTGCATCCGCGGGTGACCACGCCGGGATCGACTGGTGCTGTGCCACCAACGCGAAGGCCTTCGTGGACCAGAGCGTGGATCGCTTGGATTCTTTGTCCAGCAGTTGGCCGGTCTTCCAAGCCGTGGTCAACTGTGTCTGGTCGGCTGCGGTCAGAGCGGTCCACTGCTCGTGGCCGGCGTACACCAGGAAGCCCACCTGCTCCATCGCGGCCTGCGGATCAGCAGTCTGGATCGCCTGTCGAGCCGTCGACCCAGAGGACCACACCGTCTGCCACGCAACCGGTGAATACGTGGTGCTCAGCGGGTCCGGGTTCTTCGGCTCCATGTGCACCGTGGGCGCAGCCGCCGAAGCCGATGACACGAACGCGGACGACGACAACAGAAAAAACAGGGCCAGCACAAAAGCTTTCACAGTTCGCATCATCAGCACGCCCTCGCAAACGACTGCCACGGAACCGCCGAAGCCGGCGGATCTTGTTGGTTTGGAGGAGACCCGACGACCGTCCACACCCCAGCCGAGAGCTGCAACACCAGCTCCGTTGTCAGCGCCGTCTGCGACGTTTGCCCGGACGTGTTGGTCAGCTCCCGGTAGATCTGGATCTGAATGATCGCGCTGTCATCGGTTCCTCCCGTGGTGCCCGCCAACACCCGGTACTGCCCAAGATTCGGCAGCACCCGTCCCGACACGTAGCCCTGCGATTGCAGAGCAGCGTCAGCCTTCTGCGTCTGAATCAGCCCAGCCTCCGCGAACGCGGAACCAGGTGCCTGAATTTTGGCCAGCACCGCCGCCGCGTTCGGATCGCTGGGGTAGGCCGCAGCCCAACGGGCCACCGTCCGCGTGAACGCGGCCGCACCGTTGTTATCCGCGGTGGCGGCCTTCTGGGCCGCCAACACGGCGCTGAACGAGTCCGGGCCGCCGAGGCATCCATCAGCGAGGGTCCCGCTGACATTGTCGGCGCTGCGGGGCACCGACGCGATCACCACCGGCGCGCTGCTCACCGGCGAGCTGGCCGGTGTGACGGCCGGCGCGGTAGCCACCGGCTGGCCGGTGGTGCCCTTGTGCCGAGAAACGCCGACCACGATCAGGCCCACCACCAGCCCGAGGACCACGGCCGCGCCGACGACGAGGATGATGCTGCGGCCGCGGCGACGCCGGACCGGTTGGGGGATGTTGCTGGTCAAGGTCGTGCCCCTATCTGTCTTAGCGTTCCGTCCCGGGCGGCTCAGCTGAATACGGCGAACACGGCGAGCATGATCCCGCCGAATCCGATCAAACCGCACAGCGCAGTTCCAGCCACCACGGCATCGGCTCTCGCCTCGCCGGCCCGGGCGGGAACGTTGCCGCTGGTGGCCCGGCGCATCCGCACCACACTCAACAGCAGGTACGCGCCGGCAATGATGATGGCCGCCGCCCACAGGCCGACGAAAAGCTTCTGCCAAAAGGCGGGCAAGTCATATAGGAAGATAGGTGGAAGAGGGGGCGGCATCAGGTGAACACGGCGAAAACAGCGGCCATGATGGCCCCGAAGCCGACAAGCCCGCCGAGTGCGCCGCCGGCCCACACCGCGTGGGTCTTCGCCTCATCCGCCTGACCGGGCACATTGTTGTTGGTGGCCTTGCGGATCTGCAGGATGCTCAGCAGCAGGTACGCGCCGGCGATGATGATCGCCGCCGCCCACAGGCCGACGAAAAGCTTCTGCCACCAGGAGGTGAACTGGGCCCCAAAAATCGAGAAATTTGGTACCAAATTCGAGAATGGGTTGGTCATTGCATTAGTTCCTTTCGGGAGCGGTGATTAAGTTGGTGGTGCAGGCCGCAGCCAGATGAGTCCAAGCGACAGTCGATTCGTGCGTGAAGTCCCCCAAAGTGATCGCTGTACCGGCCGCGATGACCGGCTCGAATGGAATGTGCACCACAGCACCGACACCCTCCCCGTGGAAGATCTCGTCCATGGCCGCGGCCAGGCCCGGGGTCTGAGGACCGCGGTTCTCCAACACCGCCACCACCGCCCGCTGAAGCAACCCGGTCGGCGAGTCCTGCATCTTCCGCAGCAGGCTGGTGGCCTTGTCCACCGAATCCTTGGTGATCGTCGTCGGGACCACGACCAAGTCGGCGCGGCTCATCACTTCCCGGAACGCCGGCGAATGCGGCACATTGCCGGTATCAGCGACTGACATCCGATACGACCGATCCAGGGCCCAGAGCACCCGCTGCACGCTCGCCTCGGTGAACTCCCGATCCTGCAACGAGCCGAGAACATCTGCGAAGGAACTTTGCGGGGCCGTCGCGGCCGCGATCGTCCCGGGCTGCCCGTAGCTCTCCGGATGCGCATCCACTTCCGAGATGCACCGGCCCGGCCGACCCTCCGCCCGTGACCCCACCGTGCCGGCCGCATCGGCCGCGTCCCACACCACCACCCCACCGCCGCGGATCTTCGCCAGCATCCCGCCCAAGGCCACCGCCACCGGGGTCTTGCCCACGCCGCCCTTCGGGTTCGCCACCACGATCCGGGCGCACCGCGGCCACGAACCCTCACGTACCGCTCGAATGTTCTCCCGGTACTGCAGTTCTTCCTGTCCGGCCTTCGCATGCGCCAGTCCCAGACTCAGAACCCGGACGATCTGCCGCTTCCGGCCCCACTCCGCCGGTTTTTCGCGCGGCGGGGGTGGGGTCCACCCCCCGGGATACACCGCCGGCGCTCCACCGCCCGCTACTGGTAGCTGTGCGGTGTTTCTCCATTGCTCTCCGGAGTCGCTACCCTGATCAGGTGTCATCACCGCAGGGGGTGAAGCAATGGAAGGCGGGGGCGTGACGTACAGCGAAGCTGTACCCAGATGCGGCGGGACGAGCGGCGGCGTGAACGGCACGACTGGGGACGCTTCCTCCATGGCCGGCTCATTGAACGCCTGCGCCCTCGCCGCCCCCGGCAGTCGACGCACAGGCGTGTCCGGATGCTCAGGTTGATTCGACATAGCACAACACCTCCTCTATAGGCTCACTCATTAGATCATTCGTCAGACAGATTGTCACGTTAAGAGCCTAAAGTCATGCTAGGGTTTTTGTATGCGCAGAGGATCACTCTTGGCGTCGTTGAACACTGTCAAATCAGGCAGGATGAGCAACACAACGACACTGAGCCGGAGGCCCAAGGCGATGAACAACCCGACCGATCCGGACCGTCACGACGAACGGATCATGACCACAAGCGAGGTCGCATCGTGGCTCTCTGTCTCCGCTGGACACCTGAACCGACAAGCCAAGGCCGGCGAGATCCCGTCCTCCTTCATCGGTGGAGAACGCCGGTTCTGGCGGCCGTCACTGCTGGCGAAGTTGTTTCCCCAGGAACCGGCCGTGGATCACGGCGATGAGCCAGCAGACGTCGTCACCCCGGAGGAACTGGCCATCGCGCTGCGACTCACTCCGCAGACTGTCATCCGGCGCTGCCGGGACGGTTCGATCCCGGCATCCAAGATCGGCAGCATCTACCGCATCTACTGGCCCACGATCCGGGCGCGACTGGAAGCCGGGGAAGACTTCCCACCTCCGGACGAGCCGCAGCAGGACTAACGCGCTGCCCAATAGCTGCGGGCCCGCGCTGCTGATCTATGAGAACCCGCGATGACTGATCTGATGAACCGCGCGGCGGCGTCAGCCGGCAAGAAGTTAGCGAAGAAGGCCGGCAAGAAGCTCGCCTTGTCTCTCATCGGGACGACGACGTTCTGGATCGTTGCCGTGTTGGCTTTGATTTTCCTGGTCATCGCGGCGGCCGGCGGCGTCTCGCAGCAGAACAAGGCCAGCACGGCCACTGCGATCACCACCAACGGCAGCGGCGGCCAGGTCACCGTTCCGGCGGGGGGCGATGTGACCCTGGTCCACGCGGCCCAGATCGTCAACGTCGCCTACGGCCGAGGCCTGGGCAAGAACGGTGCGATTATCGGCGTCACCGTCGCCCTGGCCGAATCGAACCTCTACAACTACGCCAACGACGGCACCTCGACGCAGCTGGGGCACTTCGATGACGGCCACCGCGAACTCAACGACGCGCAACGCGCCACCGCCCGGGAAAGCCTCAACTATCCCCACGACATGGTCGGCCACGACCTCGATTCCATGGGACTGTTCCAGCAGCGACCCTCAGCCAGCTGGGGCACCCCCGCCGAGTTGATGGACCCGGCCATCTCGGCCGGCAAGTTCTACGACGCCCTGATCAAAGTCGCCGGCTGGCAGTCCATGACACCAGCCACCGCCGCCCAAACGGTCCAGGGCAGCAACGACGCCTCCGGCGGCATCTACGCCCAGACCTACACCCAAGCCGCCGCGATCGTCGCCAAACTCGGTACCCCCGCGGCCGCCGGCGGCTCCGGAGCCGCACCCGTCCCGGTCAACGGCGTCCAGGTCCCTCTCCCCGCCAAAGCCGGCCTGGCCGGTGTCATCAACGCGCCCACCCCGACGGTAGCCAAAGCCATCGCCGCCGGCCTGGCCTGGATCGGCGAACCGTATTCCTGGGGCGGCGGCAGCGACACCGGGCCGACGCTCGGAATCTGCGGGCCCAACGGCGCTGAAAACGACTGCCACATCGTCGGTCTCGACTGCTCCGGCCTGACGATGTACATGTGGGCGCAGGTCGGCATCCACCTGTCTCACTTCACCGCCGACCAATGGGCTCAGTCGACTCCGATCCCCTACGCCGGGCGCCTCCCCGGCGACATGATCGGCTACGAGGGTCACATCACCGTGTACCTCGGCACATTCAACGGTGTCGACATGCAGCTGGAAGCGCCGTACTCCGGGGCGTTCGTCCGGGTCTCCTCAGTGAGAGATGGCCACCACCCCAACGTCTACCGCGTCTGGACAGGGAAATGAACAGGAACATCTACATCGGCGGGGCGGCCGTCATGGCCGCTTGCCTCACCGCAGGCCTGGTCATCATCCTCGGACGGCAATCATCACCGCTGGTCAGCGCCGCGCCGGCCGTCACCACCGCGGCCACGGTCAGCGCCCCCACCCATGCGCCACCAACCATCATCGGCACCGTGACCCCGCTGCGTACACCCACACCCGCATCCATCACCCCGGCGACCGTGCCTGTTCGGCGGGGTCTCCTACGCGTTTCGGTGCCGACACTGCCGGCCGTGAAGCAGACCGACGCGATGGTCGTGGCCCAAACCCTCATTGCCACCATGTATTCGGTCGACCCGACCGTCGACAGTGACCGCACCGACAGTGCCCGCCGCGCCGCCTACCTGATGACACCGACACTGGCCGCCGCCCTGACCACACCACTCACCACCGGCACCGGCGTGCAGTGGCAGCAGTGGGACACCACCGGCGCATATGTCACCGTCACCAGCAAAAAGATCAACATCCCGTGGACCGTCGCGGACAACCGGCTCACCGTCATTCGCAATGTCGGTTTCATCCAGACCGTGCACACCGCCGCCGGCTCGGCCGCCCTGCAACAGCAGACCCTCGCCGTGACGTTGGTCCGCGACGCCGACGGGAAACCGTGGCGAGTCAACAGCATGGAGACCCCCTGATGCAGCAGCCCAAAAACATCAGCCAGGCGGCCGCCGCCGGCAGTTCTTCCCGCAGGAGCAAAGGCCGTGGTTCACCGGCCGATGCCTACGCCAGTGCCCGGACCGCGAAGCTGGACCAGCAGACCCCGAAATGGCCTGAGTTGCGGGTCAGCATCAGCGATGGCCACTCGAGTATCTCCGCGTCGGGTATCACCCATGACCTGATCTCCGATGACCCGCAGACCGAGGCCGTCACCTTCGCGGCCGATCAGGCTCGAACCAACGGCAAACCGATCCGGATGACCGCGACCATGGCCACCGGCGACGTGCACCGGATGATCGTCACCCCGGATCGTTCCGTCGTCCTACTTGACCACGCCCGGCCCGCCGGCGCGACCCCCGACGCCGCGCCGGCGACCACTGGCCGCAAAAGCAAAGCCAAAAAAAGCTCCAGCGGTCGCACCAAATCTTCCGGCATCCTGAGCCGATTCCCACCCCGGCTCCAGCCGATCATCAAATGGGGTGCTCCAGCATTCGTCGTGCTGCTCGTGCTCCTGGTCGGCGCGGCCATCCTCAAAGGCCCCAAGCAGCCCAGCACCAACGGCAGCACTGGGCAGGTCACCGTCCCGGCCCCGGGCACCCTCTACACCGTCACCGCACCTCCTGGCTGGTCCCAAACGGCGACCTGGACCGTGGCCCTGGCCGACCAGAGCACCCCGTGCACCGACGTCGACACCGGCGTTACCGCGGCGCTGACCCCCGACGACCGGACCACCACGCAAACCGCGCACGACACCGCACCCAACGTTGCCGCCCACAAGGCCAACTACCTGTCCGTGCTCAGCCCCGACGGCAGCACCCGATTCACCGAACCGCTCACCACCACCCCCGTGTACGGGCCGGTCATCACCACCATCGACGGGGCCAAGGTCGTTCTCCTGCAGGAGTCCTCCACCACGCTCACCTACTGGCCGATCGCCGGCGGCCAGCCGACGAACGTGACCCTGCCCGATGGAGTGTCCGGCCCGATCAACACCACCGGCCCTTCGGTCATGGTGCCGCTGGCGGAGCAGCGGGTCGCCTACCTGCACCACGGCGCATTCCAGACCTTGGAAGCGTTGCCTCTGACCACGCCGATGTTCGCCGACGACGGGTCAGTCATCAGCGTCCAGCCCGAGACCGGCGCGTGGTGGTCCCAACGGATAGACGCCTCCCCCACCTCCATCAAACCGGCCCCACCCGCCGGCACGGCCGGTATCGACCAGATCCTGGCCATCACCCCTCAGGACGCCATCATCAGCTGGAAGGGCACCCCGCCGGCCGGCAGCTACAACGCCCCCGACGTGGTCGCCGCCTACGACGTGGCCACTGGGAAGCTGATCGCCCACGCCACCAGCGTCAACACCCTCAGCCCGGCCACGGCCGTCTACTACAGCACCCAGCACAACCTCACCGCTGCCAACGGGTTCGTCCTCAGCACCCCGGCCGGACAGCCGGCCATCCTCACCCTCATCAACGGCCTCCAAGTCTCCGCCGTCTACGACCAGGTCTACGGCCAAGACCAGAACCAACCCGCCGTCATCAACGCCGCCGGGCTGGCCCACCAGCTCCCGGCCAGCGCGCTCACCCCCGTCGGAGCAAGCAGCGACCACCTCATGGTCGCCAGCCAGAATCAGCTCTACGCACTCCCCGGCGACCCCACCCGCAGCGCCGCAGCATTGCCGACGATCACCACCACGGCGGCGACCAGCGCCCCGGCCGCAACCGCACAGGTCACGACAGCTGTACCAGCAACCCCGAAGACGACCGTGAAGGTCGCGCCGACACCCACCCCCTCAGCCAAGGTCGTACCCACGACTACGACCAAGGTCGTACCGACGACCACGACCAAGGCTGTACCGAAGACAACACCGAAGGTCGTACCCAAGACCACGGTGCAGCCGGCCAGACCGACTGCACCGACGACGACAGCCAAGACCACGACGACGACAGCGGCGGCGAAGAAACCGTGACCGGCCCCGGCGTGTCTCCCCACCTATCAGATAGTTCCCCCCTAGGGTCTGCATCTATGGCGCAACCACACAAAGGTGATCGGCGGTTGCTCATGGTGCGCATTGACATGGCCGTGCACGACCGACTTGCCGCGCTCGTGGCGACAGGTCGCGCTACATCCGTGAGTCAGGCCGCCGCTGATCTCCTGGCGATTGCCACTCAGCTTCCTGACCGCGCTCGGGAATTCCCCGAGCCGCCACCGGGTCTCTGGGACACCGAGGAGATGCTGCCGCTGAAAACGGCCTGACCCCGACGCGGAGGCCGGGCTGACAGCCGGCGCGTCGTACGTACAAGTCCATAAATGAAGAAAGCGCCCCCGTAGGGGCGCTTTCGGGACCGGAACGAGTTTCCCGCTCAAACCCGGTCAAGACCCCGAAGGATCTGTCTTGCCAGACACATCCGAGGATACCGCACACCCGGCATCAACACCAGTGCCGAATCACGTTGCAGGTACCTCGATCACGCTAAAACCCGCTACTTGTGCTCCCATCACGCCCGACGGGTGGGCGTTGACCCGCCGTGTCTCCCCCCGCGACGTGGTGCGGCTCGCGGTGGCCGATGATGCCGGCCGGCCGCAGAACCTGTATCCCACTCTCGCGCCGATCGACGGCCCCGCCCCGGATCTGCCGTGGGCGGTGCCGTTGACCGATGAGCGCCGCCGGTTTCATCTGATCCCGTTCGACCTGGACCTCGGGCACGGCGACGGCAACGTCATCCGCGACACCCGGCACCTCACCGGCTGGCTCCACCAGCTCCACATCGAACACACCGTCGCCCAATCCGGCCCATCCGGCGGCCGCCACGTCTGGCTTTCCCTGCAAGAGCCGGCGACCGCCGAGCTGGTCAGCATGTTGGCCGATCACGCCGCGGGCGCACTTCCCACCCTCGACCTGTCCGCCCTGAAAAACGCCGTGTGGGGCTCCATGAGGCCACCCGGCGCACCACACCGCTCCGGAGGACACTCCATCATCCTGAGTGGCCCCGACGAGCCGCTGCGGCCCGCCGTCACGGTTGAGCAGCTCGCCCGGCTCACCTTCGTCATCGCCGCGGCCGCCGCCCGCCAGCGCCGGCCGGAACCACTCCCCGCCGCCGGGCCACTCCCGGTCGACGCCGACGGACACCGCTACCTGCCCGGCCCCCGCCGGCCGCTCCCGCCAGCCAGCGCCCGGGCACTTGACGCCACACCGGCCGACGCCAGCGCCGCCGCCTTCACCGTCCTGCTCGGCGCCGCCCGCGCCCACTGGCACCTGGCGGACATCGTCAACGTCCTGCACCGACCTGGTCTAGAACACCTCCGGACCGAACGCCACTCCACCGGCCGGCACCAACGGAGCCCCCGCGAACGGCAACGACTCCTGGCCAGACAATGGAACAAGGCCGTGAACGCAGTGCATCGCACCGCCGACACCACCCACCGGGCCGACGATGCGACCTTCGCCGGCCGCGCCACTGCCATCACCGACCGCGTCGTCGCCGTCCAGGCCCGCGCCGACGCCGCACCAGGCTGCTGGAACACCCGTACCGGCCCCGCGACCCGCCGCGTCCTGGACGCCCTGTGCCTGCTCGCCCTGAACGCCGTCACCCCCAGCGTCGAGGCCGACCTCCGACGGGTCGCAGAGCTGACCGGCCTCGGCCGGGAAACAGTCAGAGTCCGCTTGCACCAACTCGCCGCCGACGGCTGGATCACCCTCACCACCCCGGCGGCCGGAAGCCGCGGGCACGTCTGGACACTCACCAAAATCTCTCCCCCACCAGGACAAAGCAGTTATCCACAGGTTTCAGTAGATACGCGGTCACAAGGTGTCCCGCCGCCCCGTCCTGCCCGTACCGACTGGCAAAACAAGCTTCACACTCGCCTCGCCGACCAGGCCCACGACGTGTTCACCCCCCGCGCCCTCGGACACACCGCCGGTCAGCTCTACGCCGAGCTGACCGCCCACCCCACCAGCACCGCTGAACTATCCACGAAAGTCCGCCGCCCACCGGAGCACGTCACCGCAACCCTCGCTGATCTACTCGCGGCCCACCTGGTGGTTCGCACCAGGTCAGGGTGGCGACGAGCCGATAGTGACCGGCGGACCAACGCCGCCAAGCGCCTCGGCGTTGACGGCACCCTCGCCGCACGCCGCAGCCGATATGAACACGAACGACTGCTCTGGGCCTGGTGGTGCGACGAACTGGACTGGATGCGGCTCCCCCGCACCGACCCCGCCAAAAAACGCCGCGGCCGCCTCGCAGTCGGCCAACTCACCCTCGACGGCGGCCGCCCCCGAGGCCGCTACCCCCGCGACACCACCGGCCGGGCCGACCACCGTCACGCCGCCGATCTCGCGGCATAAGCTGGCCACCATGCCAGTCAGCAAGAAAAGAAAGCTGAAAGGAAAATGTGTCAAGCCCACAACGACTCGTCATACAGCGGGGGATGTGTGGTCCGAGATAGAACTCGGGCAGCCTCTCGATCCGATCTCGATCAAGTGCTGATCAGCCGAGGTTGGAGTCGAGTGACGCCAAGAGCTTGGGAATACCTGCCCAGCCGCCCGCAGCCAACGCGCGCCGAGGATGACCCGATGGGATCAAAAATCATCTTCCTCGCCGACGGTGCCTGGTCATGGTCTGGCCCCACGTTCTATGACAACGAAGACGACGACGCAGCGGAACGCAGGTACCCGACCCGCAAGGTACTCGTTGCAGAGCTCGACTACATCGAAGCCCAACGCCGAACCAGCTAAATCGGCCGACGACTGTTGAAAGGCACATCATGACCCAGCCGATGACCGCACCAGGGCTGACCACCACCCGGCGCAGTAGCCGTTTGCCCCGCCGGCTCCCGGCAGATCGGTTCGCTGGTCGATGGCCGGCCACCGACCAGCTCACCCGCGGCACCCCACCAGCTGCGGCGCGGACACCAGTCACCGGCCCAGCCGCTCGGCCACCTTCCATCACCGCGGCGGCCCTGCAAGGCCGAGTCGCCCAAGACACCCAGCAGCGACAGATCAACACTGCCGCGGCCGAGACCAACCGCGAGCAGGACGCCGCAGCGGCCATGCGCGAGGAGGACGGTGCGCACGTGCAGACACCGGGTCGTGCGCAGATCACCGCACACCCCCAGCCTGAATTTGTCGAACGCATCGCCGCGATCACCGAACAGTTCAGCAACCCGTCCACCGGCGAAACCAGCGTCGGCCGGCCGTTGGCCACCGTCGACGAGCACGAAGCCGGCTACGAATACGAGTCCGCACCCAGCCAGCGGCAGACGATCACCGGGCCGCGACGCTGATCACCTCAGCCGCCTTCAGAGCACAACCGCTAGTTCGCACGTCTACTAGTATGTATGCGTGCATACACGTATACATGTCAGTCAAGTCAAGGCACCAGGTTGCTGCATGACGATCGCCCGTACCGCCATCGATGACGTGTTCGACGGAGCCACCGCCGTACTGGGCGCACGTTCCGTGCCGCCCATCATCGTCACCCAGACCATCGGCACCGGACGCTTCGATCGCCACCGCAACGCCATCGAGATCGACCCGAAGGTACTGACCTGGCCGCTCGAATGTCGACGGTTTCTCGGCGCTCACGAGGCCGCTCACGCTATACAGTCCGAACTTCCCCGCCGATGGGCCCTCATCGTCCTGGCTGTTGTCATGACCGGGTACCTGGCCTTCGTCTCGGCCGCCGCCATCAAGTTCGGATTCGGCGACGACTTGCTCCAGCTCGCCATCGAAGCCACCTTCTGCACCGGCATGGTCTTCCTGGTCCTGATTGAGACCGTGCTGCATCAATGCCGCCGGCTCGAATACCAGGCAGACCACGCCGCCGCCGCCGCGGTCGGGACCGCCGGCATCATCCAGTGGCAGCGCATCGCCCAAGCAGAACTGTCCCAGACCACCAGAACCATGCTGGCCATCAACGCCGCGACGGGCCTACGCACCCACCCCACCTGGCACCGCCGCATCTCCGCGGTGAATCGAGTCCACTAGACAACCCTGGGGGCCGGCCCGACAGAGGGGGGGTGTGCCGGGCCAGCCGGGCACGCACCTAACGGAACCGGTAGCGGCCAACTCTCATCCTACGACCGTCGACCGCTCAGACGGACGGCGAACGTCCCAGCCGCAAACCCAGTGGGCTGCCAATCTCACGTTTACTGCCGACGGCCTGCGGCCTGAAACTGAGCGACCTACGGCCGCACTGATGGTTGCCCCCGGCAAACCCGGCCGGGGCCAACGCCTTTCGGCGGCCCGACCTGCGGTCGATTGTAATCGGCCACTACGGGGCTACGGGCCCGATGAACCACGCCCCAGCCGGCCGGGTGAACCTCTCCCCCGCTCCGCTCCTCTAGAGGTCCACTCCGCTTGCGCCCGCCCGGCCGAGCCGGAACCCCCGCGCCGGCCTACGGCCCCCCTCCACGACCTTCCGACCACTGCGTGTTCGGGCCGCCGAAAAACGGAGGTCCACGATCAGGAAGGCACTCAGATGACCGAGACCAGCACCACCGGACCGCAGACCGGCCAGAAAGTCACCGCACAAAACCCCGGCGGCCGCGTCGCCACGGGAACCTACCTCGGCCCCTCCGACAACCTGCCCGGATTCGGACGCGTGCAGTGGTTCGGGCCGTGGTTCTACGACACGAACCGCGAATACATCGGCAATTTCCCGATGGCCTCCATCGTTCCCGTCACCGCCCGCTGACACCCGATCAGGAAAGGACACCCGACATGCTCACCATCACCCACACCCCGGCCGAAGGAACCCTGATCGAGGGCACCAGCAAAGGTGACGGCACCAACGAAGTATTGAAGGTCTGCCGCTGGCGCTGGTCCCGCAATATGTGCACCTGGTACGTGCCGCAGTCCCGCGACCGCGCCGCCAACCAGCCGCTCATCGACAACACCGCCGCCCAGCTCCGCGCCGCCGGACACGAGGTCAGCGTGCACATCAACGCCGGCCACCGCCCGACCGCCGAAGTCGAGGCCGACAAGATCGACCGCCAGGACCACCGCGCCGACGCCCTGGCCAGCAAAGCCGCCCGGCTCGCCCACGTCGAGGCAGCCGCCGACACCCGCGCCCACGAGCTGGCCGACCGGGTGCCGTTCGGCCAGCCCATCCTGATCGGCCACCACTCCCAGCGGAAGATGGAACGTCACTACGAGCAGGTGGAGCGAGCGCAGCGGGCAGCAGTGGAAACCGGCCGCGAAGCCGACGCCGCCGCCCGGGCCGCCCAATGCGCCGCCGGCGCCACCGAATCCCGGTACAACGCGCTCACTGTGGCGAACCGCATCGAAACCCTGGCCGCCGAGATCCGCAAAGCCCAGCGGAACCGTGACGGCAGCACCCGCACCATCAGCACGTGGGCCGATGGCACCAAGTGCACCGAAACATTCGGCGCCGCAACCGGGAACTACCGGCAGAAGCTGGAGGAACGGGTCGCGGAGTTGACCGACCAGCTCAGCTACTGGCAGCAGATCCGCGCCGAGCAGATCGCCGCCGGCCAGGCCACCAACTACGGCCCCGACACCATCGCCAAGGGTGACGCCGTGAAGATCCGCAACCGCTGGTATGAGGTAGTCAGGGTCAACAAAAAGACGGTGACCGTTCCGTCCGGCATGGGCAGCTGGACCGACACCAGCCCCTACCGCGAGGTGCAGGACCACCGACCGGCCGGCGCACCCGCCACCGCATAACCGGCCGTCACATTCGAAGGAGGCCCGGCCCCCGACAGTCGGGCCTCCTTCGGCCAAAATGGCAGGCCGCGCCGTTTTACCTGGAGGAAATTGTCCCACCCGCCGCAGTTGAGCGGCCAGGACGGCGCGGCAGTGAACTACACCGACCTTCGGCCGGAATCGGAGCGACCTTCGGCCGCGCCCAAGTTGACCCCGGCAAAAACGGCCAGGGCCAACGCCTTTCGGCTGCCCGACCTACGGTCGATTGTACCGACGGCCCTGCAGGGCAAGGGCCCGATGAACCCGCCCCAGCCGCCCGGGTGAAACCTCTCCCCCGCTGCGCTCCTCCGAAGTTTCACTGCGCTGCGCCCGGCCGGCCGAGCCGGAACCCCCGCACCGGCCTTCGGCCCCCTTCCGAACCATCAACCGAACGCGAGCGTTCGGGCAGCCGAAAAACGGAGGCCCAAGATCAGGAAGGAAGTTTCCATGGCACTGTTCAGCGCCGCCGATCTGTTCGCCGCGAGTTGGGATTACCAGGCCAGTTGGTACCTCAAACGGCCCGGCGAAGCCCCTCACGCCGGGCATTTCCTGGCCCGCAGCATCGAAGACGCCCGCGACGGGCTGTCCACGGCCCTGTCCCAGGTCGACGCGGTCACCGCCGGCTGGGCGCACATCCAGGACCAGATCGAGGACCGGGTCATCGCCCAGTACCTCGGCAGCCCCGCCGACATGGTCGCCGAAATCACCGGAACCCACGCCGCCGTCTGACACACCAGGAAGGACCGGGCAGCTGATATCTGCCCGGTCCTTCCGGGCAACCTAACCGAGAGGACCCCACCCAATGACCGAAACCCTGAACCTGCTCACCCGCCGACCCGAGCAGGTCGCCCAACACCCCGACAACGTCCGCGATCCCGGCCGCGACATCGCCGCGCTGGCCGCATCAATAAGAAGATCGGCATCCTGGTGCCGCTGATCGTCGTTCCCGTCGAGAAGGTCGACGGCAGCTTCGACCCGCAGATCACCCACGTTGCAGTGGACGGCAACCGCCGCCAGCTCGCCGCCGCCGAAACCGGAGCAGACCTGCCGTGCATCGTCCGGGACGACCTGGCCAGCGCCCGCGACACCGCCGTCACCATGGCCGCGACCGGCCTCAACCGCGACGGACTGACCCTGGCCGAAGAAGTCCGCGCCGTCCAGATGATGCTCGACCTCGGCGTCACCCAGGCCGACATCAGCCGCATCAGCGGCCGCAAGGCAGACCGCATCCGCGCCGCCAAAAAGGCCGCGACGCTGACACCGGAAACCGCCGACGCCGCCCACAGCTACGAACTCACCTTGGACCAGCTCGCGGTACTGGCCGACTGGGAAGGCGACGAAGAAGCCGTGGCCGCGATCATCGAAGCCGCGCAGTACGGCGGCCGGATGGAGCACACCGTGGCCCGGCTGACCAGGGCGAAAGCCGCGACGCAGGCAGCCGCAGACCTCACAGCGCAGCTCACCGCCGCCGCAGTGGCGATCATCGACACCCGGCCAGGGTCCTACGGCGTGCCGTACCGGCTCGACGCCCTGGCAAACGCCGCCGGTGAATCCATCACCGAGATCGAGCACACCGGGTGTCCCGGCCACGCGGCCTACGTGGACACCAACTACCAGGGCGAGGCCCGCGCCTACTACTGCTGCACCGACCCGACCGCAGGCGGCCACACCCCCCTGAGCACCGGAACCGGCGAACCCGGGCAGCGCTCCGGACCAATGACCGACCAGGAGAAGGCGCAGCGGCAGGAGCTGATCCGCCGCAACAAAGAAATGGTTGCGGCGCAAGACGTTCGACGCGATTTCCTGCGGACCGCCCTAGGCAGCAAGAAGCACGCGAAGACGATCGCCGCGTGGGCGCTGGCGCGGGTCATCCACCGTGATCACACCGTGGCCCGATGGATGGGCGAGTGGAACAGCCCCAAAGTCATCGGTGAACTGCTGGGCACCGAGCAGCCCGACCAGATGTGCCGCCAGGCGCCCGCCGTCCGGCACGGCGTCTTGCTCTGGGTTCAAGTCGTCTCGGCGTACGAATCCGAGTGGCGCAAAGACGCCTGGCGCAACAACGACCGGACCCGCGCCGAATACCTCGCGCACCTGGTCAGCATCGGCTACCAGCCGTGCGACACCGAGCAACTGATGCTCGACCGGCTCGCCAAGCCAGACGAGGCAACCCCCGCCGAGCAATACGAACCAGGAAACGACGAAGCAGACGAACTGGACTGACACCCAGCGCTCGGGCGGGCGGGGAGATCCTTCCTCGCCCGCCCGACCCAGGCCCCCGCAGGGCCAACCTGCCCTCCAGATACCGGCCAACGATGACAGCCGCCCCGCCGGCCGGTGCCCAACGCCGCTCCGCGATGGGACCTATCGAGGGAGCAGCCAAAAAGGAGCCACACCCGCCTCTTCCCGGAAAGGGCCCACCGACATGACCGCACCGCGCACCCACGCCGCCGGCACCAGCACCGACCGCCGGCGGAAACGACACGTCACCATCTCCGTCCTGGCCAAAGTGCTCGCCGGCGAGACCATCGCACCCGAAGGCACCTGCCAGGCCTTCGCCATCCACCCCGACCGATCCGCCGTCCTCATCGACGCCGCCGGCAGCATCCAAACCCTCTGGCCCGCCGCTGACGGTCTGTACGACCTCGGCGCGTTGGGCATCGATCAGTAACCAAGGCACAAACAGTCCACGGCATTTACTTACCTGCGTACTTACAAGCGTGCTAGTATGTAGGAGATTACTTCGACCGGCCCACAAACTTAGGAGTGCAACACATGTCCGGAGACACCGTCATCACCGTAGTAGGAAACCTCACCGCCGATCCCGAACTGCGATTCACCAGCTCCGGCGCCGCAGTCGCCAACTTCACCGTGGCCTCCACCCCCAGGATCTTCGACCGGGCATCCAACGAATGGAAGGACGGGGAAGCACTGTTCCTGCGCTGCAACATCTGGCGGCAGGCGGCCGAGAACACCGCCGAGTCCCTGACCAAAGGCTCCCGGGTCATCGTGTCCGGCCGGCTCAAACAACGCTCGTTCGAAACCAAGGAAGGCGAGAAGCGCACCGTCATCGAGCTGGAAGTCGAGGAAATCGGCCCATCGCTGCGCTACGCCACCGCCAAAGTCAACAAGGCCGCCCGCACCAACGACGCCCGGCCCACCACTGCCGGCAACAACCAGGACGACCCGTGGCCGGCCGCCAGTTCCGGTTACACAGACGAGCCACCGTTCTAAACCCAAACCCAGTACCACCGGCCGGTGGCGGGCCCTGTCCACATCGGTTCCGCCACCAGCGCGCTCACCTCTCAGTCCGTCTGAGTCTCGACTGTCGGCCCCCCATGGAAAGGTCCACCCCCGTGGTCACCAAGACGCTTCCCGCCCGAGCCTGGCATCTCGGAGACATTCTCGTCCCGGCGGCAGGCCCCGCCCGGCGCATCACCCTGCACCGCCTGGAAGGCGCACCCGCCCACGCCGTGGTCCAGTTCGCCGGCATCACCGGCCAGACGCACTACCCGCTGGAGCACACCGAAAGTATCGAACGCAGCAGCTAGCGCGGCCACGTCCAGTTCGGCCGGGCAACCCCCATAGCCTCAGACGTATGGACGACCCGGGTACAGGTGGGCACCTTCAACACCGCCCCGCAAATCTGACACCAATACGTCCGGTGGAGGTGCGGCACCCGCGCCACACACCGGCAGGGTTCCGCACCTATCACCACCCGGCCCCGTTCGTACCGATGCCCGCCAGGGCACAGCTCGGGCCACCGCTCCACCAACTCCATCCCGCACACCCTAGAACACATGTTCGATAGTGGTTACTAGCAGGTAAGCACGTAGGCAAGTGCGCTAGTATCTGCGAATCGGACACGGCAGAAGGAGAACTTCATGCAGCAGTCCTGCGCGATCTACGCCGAGAAGGGCGGAGTCGGCAAGAGCACCACCACCGTGGGTCTGGCCGGCGCGCTGGCCAGGCGGGGCCAGAAAGTTCTGGTCTGGGACCTAGACCCTCGAGCCACCACCACCACCTGGCTGGACATCGAACCCCGGGAAACCGGGCTGCACGTCGGCGCGATCTTCGCCGCGCCCGACCCCGCCGGATGGGTCCAGGACATGGTCGTCGACGTTCCCTGGTCGGTCACCGAGGGGACAGCGATGATCAAGGCCGTACCCAGCGACCGGAACCTGGCGCTGCGGGAAGCCGAGACGGGGGAGTACCCCGAGGGCAAGATCACCGCCGCGCTGGAAGGCTACGACTGGGCCGACGTGATCCTGCTGGATCTTCCCAACCGACCCGGCGGACCGCTGGTCCGCGCCGGCCTGGCCGCCGCGCAACGGGTCCTGTACACCGCGACCGGCGACGAGGACGGCGCCGATGGAGTGCGCGACGCCGTACCCACCGTGCAACGGTTCCGCAAAACCCCGTGGAACCCCGGCATCACCGACGCCGGGATCGTCATGTGCCGCTGGCCGGTCATTCCCTCCCGCGACGCCCGCCGCGTACTGACGGAACTAAGCCACGACACCGACCTGCCCGACGTGCTTGACCCGCCCGTTCCGGACCGGGTCATCGTCCGGGAGTCCCGCGCCGCCCGCACCTGGTGGGGCGACTATCCCGCCGGCGACGCCGTCACTCAGGCGTACGCCATCATCGCCACCCAGGTCTTCCCGCACAGTTAGCATACACGCATACTCGCATGCATACACGCACACTCGCATACGCACGTACGAGACAGGAGACATCGTGACCGCCCAGGACCGTCCGCAACCCCGAAGCCGCAGCAAGGCCACACCCGCCGTCGACGAAGCCGCCGGCGCAACACCCATCGCACCGGCCGCCGCCGCACCTGCGCCGGCGCCGGTCCCGGCCCGGCTCATCTCCCGCACCGCCACCGCGCCGGCCGCCGCCTTCGTCCAGCTCAACGTCCGGATCGACCTGGACGTACAGCTCGACCTGGAGACCATCATGACCAGAGAACATCTGAGCAAGGTCGGCGCAGTCACCTACGCCATCCGCCAAGCCGCCGGCAAGTAGGGGAGTGGAAGCGTGAACGACCACCGCCTACCGAACCGCGTCACCGAGCTGGCTGCCGTCCGCAACAAAAAGAGCACCGCCCCGACCGTCCACCAGGATCTGCGGGCCTGGGCCAAAGGCATCCACACCACCGAGGCCGCGGTTGAGCTGCTCATCCGCGGCTTCGAGGGCCGCTTCGCCGCACCCGGCAACCCGTGGATCCAGCCGCGGGAACCCATCGGCCACTGGGTCAACCTCGAAGCGATCCCCAGCAACGTCGCCGCGATGTCCAGCGGCGAACGGGCCTACCTGCTCATCACCGCATCCATCGGCCTCGGCGGATCCGACGGACCGGCGATCAACCTCAGCGACACCATCACCGCCCTCGGCCGTGAACAGCTCACCCTGGTCCTGGCCGGCATCGCCCACGCCAACGGCAGCCACCAATCCAGCGGCATCGAAATCGACCCGGCCACCGGGGTGCCGAGCATCACCCGGCACGCCAGCCTGTACCCATGGCCCGAATGATGAATCAGCGCTACTTGTTGGAGCGGGCCGCGCACGCCCGTGCGGTGGCCACTGCGAAGGGCCGGCCGGTCGGGCGCCCGTCGGTGGTCAATCCGAATCAGCTCGACTACGCCCGGCGGCTACGCGACGAAGGGAACACTATCGCCGAGATCGTGCTCAAGACCGGCATCGCCCGGACCAGTCTGTACCGCCATCTGCCGGCGCGGCCGGTCGCATCGGTCACCCTTGAACCTGGCACCGCATGAGCGCCGAATGGGTCTGCGGTGGCTCACACCATGGAGTACCGGTTCACAGGCGCACAGGTGGCAGGGTGGCCAGCGCATGATCAGAGAACCACGCCGTGGACTCGGTGGTCCAACTAGCTAGCCCAAACCCGTGACGGCGGGGTGCCTCCATGATTGCCGCAGCTGTCATATGTACTCCGTCGAACTTCGCGGCGACCTCATTCCAGTTGATGTCCCAATGCCCGGACCCGAAGGTAATGGTCGCGGTGGCGAATGCCTCGAAGGAGTCGATCCACAGAAGATTCGCCTCAGGTCGAACCTCGAAACGGCGCGCATGCGTTGAGTACCTCAGCAGCGCACTCATGTGAGTCCAGCTCGACGCGCCGGAATCAAACATTGACCCCGTCCAAATGCAGCGCGTCGGCTTTGCTCCCGTCCCGAACGGTCCGAGACGCGATGGGACGACGGGTCCACCGATCGACACTTGTTGTTTTGAAATGGTATTGAACCATCCCGAACGTAGCTTCGTGTCTAGCCAGACGGATAGTGCTGGTTCCCCGCCTACCTCGTTTTCCATCGCGCGTGATGGTCCATTTTCCCGGTCGGGCGACCCAGCTACCCAGTCGCGGGCTGCGGCACTGATCAGCTCGTTTAGTCCCTCGTCGTCGAGTTCATAGGGCTGCAAAACGTACCGCGCCAAACCAATCAAGAAGTCGAACGGCCTAGGTGAGTCCGAATCAAATGCAGGAGTCACGGAAAGCTCAGTCCCAGCTCGATTCGAGATATTTCCTCCCACTGCCATTGCCATGTTGAACGCTCACCGTTACCAGCCGTGTGGGTAGGAGCTGCCGTCACTTGCAGCGTAGCGCCAACTCCACATCCGGCGCCTAGCGCGTGAAAAGCGGCAGCCCTCGGAGGAGCTGGCTGCCAAATATGCATTCCCGCGCTCAGCTCGATCAGGCTACTCGGGCGGGTGCGCCGACGCATGTAAAGGTCTTCGCGAGAGTTTCCGAAAGGCTGACTGTCCTGCCCGCGCGCCTGAATTGAGCTTGAACATCGACCTTGGTGTAGAGCCAGCCGGTCGGGCATGCGATGTTGTTGCGATAAACCGGCGACGGGACCCCCGTGGCGTTTGTCGAAATTGTGTCTAAATGAGTATAGGTGTTTTCCGTTATTCCTCCCGTGGATAAATCGGAGCGCCTGAAAGCCGTTTGCACTTTCGTCCATACCTCGATTCCAGTGCTGACGCTGCATCCATATGCACGGAACTCTATGTTAATAACACCGTTCTTGTGCTCTGATTCGTGAGGCTTATTCACTTGGACCGAGCAGCCCCCATAGCCGAAGGGGGTCGACGACGCTGAGGCTGCAGGTGCAAGAACGATCGAAGCTAAGAGGCTGATTACTAATGCGAGCAGACACGAGATTTTCCGTCCTGGAGATTTCCGCATCATTGGAGAGTCCGCCTTCCGGTTGAGCTGCGTCGATAAAGGAAAGTAAACAGAATGTAAGAAACCATACCCCCATCACTTGGGAGAACGCAACCCTCTGTCAACGGGCGTGTACTGACAGGTATCAGCACGCAGAACATCTGGTCCGCCAAGAACGAGTTGGACTCGTTCCGCCCGGCACCGTTGACAGACCCCGTAGGTCGGCGGCCGGTGTTGTCCGGGGCAGCCAACCGGGGCGCCTCGGCGCACTATCGCCGGCGACCTGGCGCAGGACCGCGCCGCCCGGGAACGCGCCGTTCAAGACGTCCGGGACATCAACGACAACTCCGACACCTGTAACCGCCCCGCGCAGCGCCCGACCTAGCCCCGCGAAGACTGTTTTTTCGATGCATCTCCTGCGCGGCACAGTTCACCACGAATAAGAGCGCAGGCCGCCACCAGCTCGGAGGGAGCAGGGCGACCGGTCTGAGCGCATTACGCGTCGGATGCCACTCCAGGGCAAGGTCTGGTCGCAGTGTCGCAAGGTTGGTGGCGGCGGTCGCGCAATGGCCGCCGCATTCCGGGTGCGGGCAGGCGATCGTGCGTTGGCGGTGCCGGTTTACCGGTCTGGCCTGCCATTCATGCCCCGCCGGGCATACCCACCAATACAACTGGCCGGACTGATACGGCACGTCTGCTGCGGAGAGCCCCTGGTTCCTCGTGGGGTGCCATTGAGTGGCCAGAGCCGGCGACCGCTGCACAAGCGAGTTACCGGTCCGTCTCGGCGTTATGCGGCTCTCTCCCAGATTCGGCATCGTAACCAACGTTAACCCGTTTGTTCCAGTAGCGCCTAGCGACTGTACGGGTTAGTACCGAGCGCCCTCTGCGTCCAATGCAGCGACCGCACGGACGGAATCAATCTCCGATTGGGGAAATGACGCTGCCCACAAGATCCCGTCATAGGTAGAAGAACGATCAGCTTCGGATGTTGGGTCCAGCTCCGTCAGCTGACACACGGTCGTGACCCAGCGGTGTACACCAATAGCTGCGGCGCGGCGGTGTCCGTTGTCGTGTAGCCAGTTCAGGAACCGCCCGAACGGATCTCCAGCGTGCAAGACGTCGTCAGGATCGCGCCGGACCCAAGCCGGCTGACCGTCGTTCGGTTGTTCCCACGTCGCTTGGACGGCCGAGCCGTACGCCGCTTCGGAGACGGCACTTTCGAGATCACGGATGTCGGAGGCCATGGCCACTCCCCTCGGTGTAGTGAAAGAAGCGTACTTGGCCCGATCATGTCCGCAAACGACCGTATTGCACTGCAGAGCAACGCCGCCAGCCTGGGCACGCTGGCCCAGGGTGATGGCGTCTGGTCGACAGTGGTCGCGTCCACGTCGTCGTATTCCAGCAGTGGGATCGCTGCAGATCGGGCGTCAGCCGACATTGCGTCCATGGGTTCCTGGAGGCGTTGCGTCTAGGCTGCTGCACATGGAACGTTCCCGTAGGGGGAGCTGTGCAGGCGGCGGCGGGCAGCCAAAGGGGGACGGGGGTCGCATGACGAGGACGCGCGCTAAGGCTCCAACGATTCTTGACGTCGCCGTCGAAGCGGGCGTTTCCAAGTCCGCTGTGTCGCGGGCCCTGCTGGGGCAGGGAGAGGTGAGTGCCGCGACGAGAGATCGCATCGAACGCGCAGCCAAGGATCTCGGCTACGTGGCGAACGCGATGGCAAGGGGCCTCGTCAGAGCCCAAACCAATATGATCGGAGTTGTCCTCCGGGATCTGACTCGGCCCTTTTATGCCGAGCTGCAAGCTGGGATGCAACTTCAGGCGGAGAGTCGCGGTTACCAGATTGTGACCGTCACTAGCGCCGGCGAGCTCGAAGTAGCTGATGCGATACGCGCACTGAAGCGCCTTATTTCATTGCAGGTCGACGGACTACTTATTGCATCTGCCCGTTTGCCCGCAGATGAGATCGTTCCATTTGTTGAGCGCGTGCCGATTGTGGTTGCAGGGCGTCGGGAGACGGGTCCCGGTATCACCAGCGTGTTCTGCGACGACGCCGATGGTGGGCGTCAGTTGGCCGAGTATCTCCTGCATTTAGGGCACAAACATATTGCCGTCGTCCTCGTGGATCGATCGTATTCGCTGAGCCAGAACGCACGCGGACTGGGTATGATTGAGTGCATACGCAACGGTGGTTTCTCGCCCATCGTATGGGAAGTCGGGGTAGACGCTGATGTGGGCAATGTGGTTGCCGCCATGGTCGCCGAGTCGGGCGTCACGGCCATTATGTGTCCTACGGATGGCTCCGTGATTGACGTCTTAGAGATACTGCGGCTGCACGGCCAATCCGCGCCAAACGACTTCGCTGTGACCGGTTATGACGGATTTGGTCCTTGGGCGGCATCCTATTTGGGCCTCACGACTTTTCGCCAACCGGTCCGAGACATCGGGCGTACTGCCGTTGATATTCTGGTCGATAGGATTGAAGGCAAGTCGGACCAGGATCGACTCATCGTGCTGAAGGGCACTCTCATCTCCGGAAGGACAGCCGGACTGCCTTCACGACGAGAGGTAACAACCTGAGACCCTGGGACTTGTAACATTTCTTGGTTTTCGCAGCTTACCAGCGGCACGACGGGATTTTTGTGCTCTCGCGACGTTGGTGGATGCACGACACCGTCACCGCCCGGGCTCCGCAGACGGGTGCTTGGGGGGAGCCCGCTCCACGTGGTCAGGCTGGCCAAGGTTCCGACGTCAGACATGGAACATGGTGCCGAGCAGGGGAGCACCCAGACCAGTTCAACGAAGGGCACCCAGGTTGGGTCCTGCCGAAGAGCCCGAATGACTCTGACACCTGAGCAATGCGGCTCGATCGCCTCGCGGCACGACTACATCAGCTTCTTTGATCCCTGCACCGTTCACCGGATGTTTGCCTAGTCACTACTTGTCGGGCTCCACGGTTCTCTGATAATTTTGGTCGTGCCGGGAACGTTCCCGTAGCTGTGGAAGTGGAGGAAGCGTGCTTTCCAGCACCCCGTCGAGCCCCCCCCAGCGGTCTGGGCGGAAATACGGCATCGGGCCGTGGATGGCCCTCCCGGCCATCGTGCTACTGGCGATTTTTGTTCTCAGGCCTTTATTCCGGACGTTCCAGCTCAGCGGCTACGCCAGCGACCTCATCGGCAATCCGAGTCGGTTTGTCGGTCTCGGCAACTATGCCTCGCTCATCGCGGATCCAGCCTTTGTCCACACGGTCATCATCTCCGTCGTGATCGCACTACTGGGCACGTTTCTGGCGACATTGAGTGCACTGGTTGCGGCGCTGCTGCTGCGCCGCCGCATCCTTGGGGCCGGACTGTTTGGGGTGATCTTTTCCCTTCCCTTCGCATACTCCGCCGCGTCGGCGTCTGCGGTTTTTGCAGGGCTCTTTGCCCCCTCTATCGGCGTGCTCAATATTCTGCTCGGTGGATTCGGACTGTCAGGGCCGCAGTGGCTCGAAAACCCAGTCGCGGCCGTCTGGGCCATCGCAATAGCCACCTCGTGGTATGAATTCGGCTTTGCGTTTCTGGTCCTGACCGCGGCCATCCGGGAAGTCCCTTCCGAGGTCATCGAGGCAGCAATGATCGACGGCGCCAGTGGTCTGCGCCTTGCGGTGAGAATTCTTGTCCCGATTATGCGCCCCAGCATCTTGTTCCTCACAGTCACCGAAACGATCACCGGGCTTCAGTCGTTTGCGCAGGTAGCGGTGCTGACCAAGGGTGGGCCGTCCGGTGAGACCACCACGTTCGTCTACCGGCTCTACCAGCTCGCCTTCGGAAATGGCTCGCCAGACTTCGGGCGTGCGTCGGTCATCGCGGTCGTGCTCGTCCTTATCGTCACCGTGATCACGGCCATCCAATTTCGCCTGTTCGGTCGGGAGAGAACTGTATGAACGCCCCCCGCCTCGCCCCAGCTCCGCGTCGTCGCGTTCGTGGTGACGAGCAACGAGTCCAAGGTGGTCAACGGGTTCCGAGCCTCGGAACCTTCGTCAGATTCGCCGTCGTCCTGTTCCTCGCCGCGATCATCTTCCTTCCGGTCTACGTCTCGTTCGTGAGCGCTTTCACTCCCACGGGCGAAATCGCCCGCGACGGGCTCATTCCCAGAGTGAACCATCTGACACTCAACAACTTCTCGCAAGCCACCAATGCCATTCCGTTGTTCCGGGAGTACCTTGTCAGCGTTGCGGTCGTCACCCTGCAGACGCTCGCAGAGATGTTGACCGGCGCCCTGGCAGCCTATGCGCTGGTCTTTCCGCAGTGGCGCGGCCGCCGGCTAGCGTTTGGCCTCGTCCTCGTGTGCCTTGCCATCCCCGGGGAAAGTATCGTCATCCCCAACTACGAACTCGTCAGCTCGCTCGGATTACGCGATACCATCCTCGGCGTTGTGCTGCCCTTCCTGGCCGCGGGATATCCGATTTTCCTGCTCCGGCAGGCGTTCGCCGCTGTGCCAGTCGAAATTTGGGAAGCGGCTCGACTCGACGGCTGCGGCGATATCAGAGCGCTCTTCGCCGTCGTCATGCCGACCTGTCGACCCCAGGTCACCACTGCCGTCATGTGGAGCGCTCTCGCCGCCTGGAATGGCTTCTTCTGGCCGCTACTGATCACCGACAGCGAGAAGGCCCGCACGATACAGGTCGGAATTTCCCAGCTCGCCAGTTCCGAGGTGGGCAGCCCATCGGTCATCTTCGCCGGCACGGCACTCGTCGTTGTACCCACGGTCATCCTCGTCATCGCTGCGCAGCGCTACCTCGTCAATGGACTATCCCGAGGCGTGCTGCGCTGACCCTCTCTGCTGTGTCTCTTGTCCCTTCCCTTCCCTTCCCTTCCCCCCTCGCTCCAAAGGAGTCCTGATGAAAAAGATCATGTCCATGGCGGTCACTGCCGCACTCGTCGCAAGCCTGGCCGCCTGCTCAGCGGCCAGCAACAACTCGTCCTCCGACACGTCCGCCCCCGGGCCCACGGCCCTCAAAGACGCAAGCGGCGTCACGAACATCACCATATGGGATGGCCTCGGAGCCGCCAATGGTGTCGCCTTTAACAAACTCATCTCCGAGTTCAACACAGCCAATAGCGGAAAAATCCACGTCATCGCCACCTACCAAGGCGCCTACGCCGACCTTCTCGCCAAATACACCGCAGGGCTGCGAAGTAACTCCGGTCCCACCATCCTGCTCGCGGGAGACATCGCCACCGGATACCTGACCGATGTCAAGCGGAGCATCCCCGCCGCAGCGATGGCCAAAGCCAACCCCGACGACCTCAACCTCGGTGACCTCTCGGCCGCAGGCAGGAACTATTACTCCGTCAACGGCCAACAGCAGGCAGTACCCATGAACATGTCCACGCCTGTGCTATGGGTCAACCGGGACCTGCTGAAAACCGCGGGGATCCCGGACACGACCGACCTCAGCACCCTCAAAGGCGTCGCCGCGGCGGCCAAGACCGTCACCCGGAAAACGGGCCAGAAAGGCATCACCCAGGCCGACGACGACTGGTACATCGAGCAACTCACGGCTGCAGCCGGCCAGAACTTCTGCACCCCAGACAACGGCCGCAAGGGCAAGGCGACTACCGGCATCACTATCAACAGCGGCGCAGCGAAGGCAGCAATCACCACCCTTGCCGATCTCTACCACTCCGGCGTCGGCCTGGACGGAGCGCCCGATGGCTCCACCGCACTCACCGCATTCCAAGCCGGCAAGGTGGCTTTCATGTTCAATGGTTCCGGCGCTGCCGGAGCATTGAAGAACGGAACCCCCTTCAAATATGAAGCCCTGCCCTACCCCCTCTCCGGCCCGAAGGGCACCTCCGGGACCGTCATCGGCGGCTCGGCTCTATGGCTGAGCAGCAGCGCAAGCAAAGCTGAGCAGGTCGCCGGGTGGAAGCTCGAAACGTTCCTGACCTCCAGTTCAGCCCAGGAACAGTTCAGCCACGCCACCGGCTACGTTCCGGTCAACAACAAGGTCGCGTCCTCGGCAACGCAGCAGGCCTACCTCGCCTCCCACCCCAACTTCCAGGTTTTCAGCAACCAGATCAAGAACGTCCCCATCGCGTCCCAGACGGCTGGCTGCGTCACCGGCGCGATGACAGCCGTCCGCACGGCCAACATCTCCCAGATTCAAGCCGCATTCTCCGGCTCAAAACCGGTCGACACCGCACTGGACCAGGCGGTTTCAGACGCGAAGACGGCCATCGACCAGTACCAACAACAGCTCGGCCACTAGTCCCCACCTGCTCGCTGCGAAGAGGGCGGCGGTCCCGACGCCAGCACCCGCCTGGCAGGGTCCGACTCCTCCCAAGCAGCAATACGACAAAAGGATTACAGCCTTGAACGACGTGCGCTACGGAATCTTCCTCCGCCCCGATCCAGCCACCTGCTGGACCGTCACGCAAATAACTTTAGCTTTGAACAAGCAGTTCGGGCTGGTGTCCGCCGCCGCCTTCCCGCCCCACGCCACCCTCATCGGCAATCTGCACACCGATACCACGGAAGCAGGTTTGATCTCGGTCCTGGACACCGTCTTCGCCACAATCGAGCCGTTCTCTGTCTTCAACCACGGCATCGAACGCGAATCAGACAGATATGGCTACAATCTCAACGACGACGCCTCAGGTGCCGCGCCTAACGCCGCAATGGCCAACGTGGCCCTAGCCGTGGCACAGGCGATCGCACCTCTATCAGTCCCGGTCGATGATTACGCCGTGACGCCAGTCGGCAGTTACAAGTTCGCCGCCCACCTCGGGCTCGCCGCCCATGAACTCTACGTCGACAATCGTCTCTCCGATGAGGTTGGAGAGTTCCTGGCGGGTCTGCCCCTCATCCCTCCAATATCCTTCGTCGCCAAGTGGTATTCACTGTTCGAGTTCAGCGCCGACTGGAGTGGCTACTGGTGGGAAGACATGTCGTGGCGCCACCTCCGCTCCTGGGAGACTCGGCCCCGCCAGGAGGCCGGCGAGCCCCCTTCGGCGTCGTAGTCTGCCCCGGGCACGGCAGCCTACGCGGTGGCTGGTCGACGTTCAGGCAGCATGCCGCCACCGTGGCTCACATCTTCACAACATCAAGTTTGACCGTTCAACCCGCAAAGCAGGCCGATGGGAGCGCTTGGGTTAATGGTCGAAAACGACCGTTTGTGAGCACCCCCGAAGGCCCTCAGACAGATATGCACCGAACTGGGCAAACGGGAGTCGACGCGATGCTCACAACTCAGGTCCGAAATCAACGACTCATAACCCGTCGCACTATACGTTTGCGATCCACTCCGGTAAGATGGAAGGGACCGAGCGAGGGAGAAGCACCATGGCGCACATCCGCTATTCCGAGCAGTTCCCGGATCTGTTCGCGCCGCTGACCGCCGATCAGGTGTGGGCCATCGAGCAGACATTGGCCAACGGCCGCCTCGAGGGTTGGGCCCCGGACCGCTCCGACGTAGCCGATCTCATCGACCAGGCGCTGGGCCGGCTGACACTCACCGAGTACGTCGCCCGGGGGAGTGAGCGCTGGCCGCTGTCCGCGCCCGTATCGCTGTTTGATGCCGGCGGGGAACTGGGCGTCCTACTTCTGGCCAAACACCACCGTTCTGAACAACAAGCTCGGCATCCGTAACCGCGACGACCTGCAAACCCAGGAGTACCAGTTCGTCGCCGCCCGACAAGCCGAAATCGAACTAGGCCGCGTGGCCATCGCCCCGACCTACGACGCCACGCACCTGCGCACCATCCACCGCCACCTGTTCCAGGATCTGTACGACTGGGCCGGCGAGTACCGCACCGTCCCCCTCGCCAAGGGCATCAGCGAATTCGCTCCGGCCAACCGGATCTCCAGTTACCTCGACGGCGCGGCCGCCATCGTCGACAACACGTCGTGGCCGCGCCTACCTGCCGATGAGTTCGCCGGCACCATGGCCAAGGTCTACGCCTGGGCCAACCACGCCCACCCGTTCCGCGAGGGCAACGGTCGCGCGACCAAACTTTGGCTGACCGCGATCGCCAGCCAGTCGCCGTGGCGCATCGACTTCGAGCGGGTCGAAGCCGACGTATGGAACCAGGCGGCTGCACTGTCCGGCCCAGACCGAGGGCAGCTCACGCCCGACCCCGGCACTCTGATTCCGGTGTTCACCGTCATGACCACGCCACGCCCCGACCCTCCACCAGCTCCCGGGCGACGGCCATCGTTCACCGACCGAATGAGGACCATCGGCCAACGCCTCACCGAACCGTCCGCCCCACACACCACCGAGCCGGCAGCACCGGCTCCTGACATCGAAGCGGAAGATCAGCCGTCTACCGCCCCCGACCAACAACGACCGAGGTACCGGCAATGAGCAACATCATCGGCTACGCCCGCGTCTCCACCCTGGAGCAGAACGCCGCCCTCCAGGTCGACGCCCTGACCGTGGCCGGCGCGGCCCGCGTGTTCACCGACTACGCGTCCGGGGCCACCGACGACCGGCCAGAACTGGCCCAGGCCCTGGCCTATCTCAACCCCGGCGACACCCTCGCCGTATGGCGCATCGACCGACTCGGCCGCTCCGTCGCCAACCTGATCGAAACCGTCAACAACCTCGCCGACCGTCAGGTGCAGTTCCGATCCCTGACAGAAGCCATCGACACCAGCACCCCCGGCGGAGAACTGGTCTTCCACATCTTCGCCGCAGTCGCCCAAATGGAACGCCGGCTCATTTCCGAACGAACCCTTGCCGGCCTCAAATCAGCGCGGGCCCGCGGCCGCACCGGCGGCCGGCCCACCGTCATGACACCAGCCCGCCTGGCCGAAGCTCAACGGATGCGCACCGAAGGCCGGACTCTGGAGTACATCGCCACCATGCTCCAGGTCGGCCGCGCAACCGTTGTCAGAGCACTGGCCGCCAGCACGTCATGACGCCGCCGCGGGACCTTTGATGACGTCGTCGCGAACAACCGTTACGTGTCCGTCAGATCCGAGTACCTCGATGCTGATCCGTCCGCTTCCACCCGGGTTGGTTCGGGCCAGTTCCTCAAAGCTGGCAATCAGACTGTCGACGTTCTGCTCCTGCAGGTGAGCCGCGTAATTGTGCACCGCGGCCTCCAAATCTCCGAACACCTTCATGCGTGCGTCATCGTCCGCTGACATCTGCGTGAACGTCGAGTCGTATCCGCTCGCGCCGGCACCGGACGCTCGCACTGCGCGCCACTGCTGAACCGACGCCGCGAAGCGTGTCTTGAGTTGGGTGAACTGACCCGCCGGATCAACCGCCTCAACCGCCGCGACAGCTCTCGTCAGCGCTAGCAAGTAGGTTCCTGCCCCCACCAGTCCCAACGGCGGAGCACCGGGTCGCCACGTGTCAACCGCTCTACGAGCAAGCGCAAATAGGTCCAGATCCCAAGCCAGAGATCCCGCGTGGTACCGGTCGTACGTAGCGTGTGTCGGCGCGGAATTCTTCCCTATCCGATCACGCTCGTCCTTCTGGATGGTGTCCCACTTATCGTCCTGCTGTATGAGGGCACGCAATGCCGCGTTAGCTCCGCCGGTCATGAGGTTCCTCTCGTTCAACTCTGAACAACTCCTGCTGATCGCGGTGCACTGGCAACCAACCCGCAAACATCGCCGCGCTCACATCGTCGCCCCGTCGGGCGGCATCGCGCACGGCGCGGGCGCGACCGCGAGCGCCACGCTGATCGGCCAGGCTCCCGCGCACTTCATACCGTCGCTGCGCGTACTCCTGCCCGTTGGCCCGATGGTTGGATTCCCGCCAACAGCGAGGGTTTTGGCACAGCGGGTTGTCGCAGCGATGCGAGACGATCGGGACGTCCAGGAGAGCATCCACGCCGTATTCGAGCGCGTAACCGAATCGGTGCGCGATGACGACAAACGTCTGCCGCGTACGGGTGCCCGTCGCCGTCGCCTGGTAGTGGGCCGCAATCTGAAAACGGCCGTGTCCCTTACCCGAGATCGCCCCGGTCCAGAGCCAGCATCCCGCCGCGCTCGGTATCCGGACGTGGGACCAGTAGCGCTCAACAATTGCGTCGTCATCGACGGCCGCACGCAATCGGAGAACGGTTGCCTCACTCATCCCGGACACGGCGAGATCAGTCACGCAGCCGGTTCAGCCGACGGCGCAGCGGCGGAGGAAGTTGCCTTCTGCGTCGTCCGGCGACGAGTCTTAGGCGACCGGGCTTTTACCGCGGTCGGCGGCACCTTACCGCGCACGTCGGCGCGAGGCACGCCGGAGAACTCCACCAGTTCATCCAGTGTCATGACCTCAAACGCCTCGTGCACGGACCTCGCCAGCTCTGCGTCGACCTCGCTCAATTGTCTCAGTAATTCCACCCGCTGGCCGTGCACCAGCGCCACGGTCGCCGCCCCCCGGGCTCGGCTCTCGATGCGCGCTTCGTCGGCTTGTTTGACGCGTGCTCTGATCTCGTCAGCGACGCTCATCGATCACTCCTTAGTTGTTGATCTCAGACCGAGCCATGGTCACATCCCACGCCTCAACCCGATGCGTTGCACTGACGATACCGTTCCTGCGCCCGTCCCGCCTGCACTTAGCCAGCGCAGCTAACACCGGCCGGAGCGTCCGTGCTCACCGGCCCCAGCGGGCCGAGTTCGACCGGCGCTCGCCGGCCGTGTCAGTGGTCGCCTTCGGTCGCTGCTCTCACCTTCGATCGGGTGTTCAGGGTGGCTGTTCACCGGCCCTGGCGGGCCGAGTTCACTGCCAGCCCTTCCGCCCGCCTTCGCGTCGCACCTGGTGGGTGCAATGCAAATGCGCAGGCCTCTTCGAGGTCGATTCTCCTACGGAAGATCGCTGGCGCGATCAAAGACAAGAGCAACAGCAAAAGCCACAGCACGTATGCTACCGACCTTCGGTTGGTAGACAGCGGTGCGCGGGCGGACTACTCTCGCGCCAGAACGGCCACGGCGAAGTCAGTGAAGTGAGGTGGACAGTCATCAAGGGCGGCTTCAAGTTTTATCGCGGCTCAGGGAAGGCCGCCCGCGCCTACGTCGAGGCCGATCATCACCGCGCCGATGACTACTACTTGGCCGAAGGCAGCGGCATTGCGCAGCTCATCGAGATCCGCGGCGCTGACGGCGAGGTGCTGCCCACCGTCGAGATGGACGGCGACACCTATGAGGCTTGGGTCGAGGGAACCGACATCCGCACCGGCGCACCGAAGGGCCGAATCCGTCAGGACGAGCACGCACTCAGATTCGCGGAGGTCATCGTCAATGGACCGAAGTCTTGGAGCCTGGCCGCCGGCCTGCACCCTGATATCTCTGCAGCATACGAAGCTGCTCAGGACAAGGCGGTGCAAGAGATCGGCCGGTACGTTGCCGCGAATGCCTGCACCCGGTTGGGGCCACGAGGGGGGCAGGTGCAGGTGCACGTCGACAGTATCGAGATGGCAGCAGTCCGGCACTTCACTTCCCGCGCCGGTGACCCGCACCGGCATATTCACTTGCAGTTCAACGCCCGCGTGCCGGTCGGGGACAAGTGGCGGGGCATCGACAGTGCCGCGATGCTTCGAATGCAACGCGCCATCAACGGCATCGGGCACCGCGCAGTGGCGGCCGACCCGCAGTTCCGTGAAGCTCTCGCCGCGCACGGTTACGAACTGGACTCCGACGGCGAGATCATGCAACTGGCTGCTGTCGTACCGGCGATGAGCAAACGCTCCGCGCAAGTCGCGGTGAACGTCGAACGGTACGAGCGGGAGTGGCGTGCAGCGAACCCGAACGCGGAACCGACCGCCGCCCAGATGCGCAGTTGGGACACCCGGGCATGGGAAGACGCCCGCCCGGCGAAGGCCAAAAAGCCGACCCGCGGTGAGGAGTGCGAAGAAGAGTGGTTGGCCGAATTGCGGATGCTCGGCGTCGACATCGACGCACACCGTGCGGCGCGGCCGACTGTTGTCCGAGGCGTCACTGTCGGGTCCGTTGACCGGACCGCCGTCACCGAGCGGGCCCTGGCTGTACTGGGTTCGGGTGCGCGTGGTCGGTCCACGTGGTGTGTGTTCGATATCAGAGGCAGTGTCGAAGAGGTGCTGTCGAAGTTGGATGTGGTCGGTGATCGCGCCGGTTACCAGGAGATGGCCGAGGACATCGCCGCCCGAGTGCTCGACAAGTGCGTGTCGGTGGTGGAGCGGCAGGCCGTGCCGGAGCATATCCGTCACCTCACATCTGAGGCGGTCATCGAACTGCGACGCGACATCGCTGGTCGTTTGGCTGTGCGCGGCGCGATCGAGTACGAGCCCGCAACAGTGGTGGAACTGGGCGCCGCGCTCGCCCGCTTGGAGGTCGAGCGGGGCGAGCCGCTGCGGTTGGACGAGGGTCAGGTTGCGGCCGTTCGGGCAGTCGCCGGTACCGGTCCGCTGGTGTTCATCGAAGGGGCCGCCGGCGCGGGAAAGACTTCCATGCTCGCTGCGGCCCACGAAGTGATCCAGGCGCAGGGCCGGCACATGCGGGTGGTCGCCCCGACGAAGAAAGCGGCCAACGTCGCAGCGGCCGAGATCGGTGCGGACAGCAACACCGCGGCCGGCCTGGCCTACGCCTACGGCTTCCGCTGGGACGAGGACGGCGTATGGACACGGATGGCCGTCGGGGAGATCGACGCCGACGGATACACCTACCACGGCCCATCCGCCGCCAACCGGCTACATCAGGGTGATGTGCTGGTGGTGGACGAGGCCGGCATGCTCGATCAGGAAACCGCCCGCGCGTTGCTGCACATCACCGACGAGACCGGCGCGAACCTGGTCTACGTCGGAGATCGCCGTCAGCTACCAGCGGTCGGCATCGGGGGTGTCCTGGACATGGTGGCCACCTGGGCACCGCAACAAATCGAGCTTGCTTCCATCCACCGGTTCCGCAAAAACGTGGTGGCCGATGACGGTGAACTGGCCAACGTTCCCGACACCGAGTACGCGGCGCTGTCGTTGGAAATCCGGTCGGGGATCGACCCCGGGGCGACGTTCGACCGGCTCCTGGCCGGTGGCCACGTGCAGCTCTGGGACAGCGACGCAGAGGCACTGGCAAACGTTGCGCTGACCGTGGTCGACCGGCACGTCACCGGCGAAACGCAGGCCGTGTCGGTCGCCACCAACGACGAAGCCAGCTTGATCAACGAAGCGGTCCACCAACAGTTGGTCGACCGCGGATTCATCGACACCGCCGTAACCGTCAACGGCGTCGACGGACTGCAGATCGGCGTCGGAGACCAGGTGATGACCCGCGAGAACAACGCCCAGTACGGCGTCGCCAACCGCCAGGTCTGGACCGTCACCGCGGTCACACCGGACGGACAGATCGAGGTAGCCGGACCGCAGCACGAGGCAGCCTCACTGCCCGCTGCGTACGTCCAGGAGAATGTGCACCTGGCCTACGCCACCACAGGACACGGAGTGCAGGGCGAAACCGCAAGCCACGCGGACCTGCTGCTGTCCCGAGCCACCGACGCTGCCGGCGCCTATGTCGGCCTGACCCGCGGCCGGTACAGCAACACCGTCCACATCGTCGCCGACAACCCCGAACAAGCCCGTGAACAGTGGATTGAAGCGGCCGGCCGACACCGCGCCGACCTCGGCCTAGAAAACGCCCGCGCCGCAGCGCTCAACGAAGCCCGCAACTACCGTCAAAACCCCGCCGAAACCGACAAGCCCAGACCGTCGGTCGTAGCTTCTGCCGCCCCCACGCAGACATCTCACAAACGTTCCGCACCGGGCCAGCGCCGCGCCCCAGGCGCACGAGACCCGAACCGACGCAGCTTCGCCGACCGGATGCGCGACATCGAAAACAATCTGGACGCATCCGCCGCCGAAGCGGCTGCTGTCGCCGACCTCGAAGCCATCGAGCAACCACCCAATGACTACGACCTGGACGAGCGGCACAACCAACCTCACCACAGCGGCCCGCGGATCTGACCTTCCCGACGGGCCAACCACATCTGGGCAGTCAGCCACTGTTCCGAGCGGTCCGACGATTGTGCCGGTTCCACCGCTTCAGATCCCCCGCCGAGATCACTGCAAGGATCTCATCCGCGGCCGGCTGGTGCTTCGATCCGATCCACAACACATCATTGCGGTTCGTGTGCGGCCCCCAGCCGGTCGCAGTGCGCACGAGCACCATCGTGCCCGCGGTCACCGATGTGTCCCAGAAGAAGGCGTCACGCTTCCACGGCTGGTCGTCCAGGTAGACATACGCCTTCGCGCCGCGTTTCACGCGTTGGTATACCTGCAAAATCAGCAACGATTGGCCGCCGGCGGCATAGGTGCTAGCTCGTTGGCTATCGACCCACCCTGCTGTCTCCGCGTCCCGTCTGGCCCTCTTTACGCCCCACTTGAACATGCTCGCCCCCACATCGGTCGCGTGTAGCGAAAACTCCGACCACCGGCGGTCCAGGCCGTCACGTTCATCGTCCTTCTCCGTGGGGGCCGCTGGGCTGGTGGTCCGGGGCCGTCCTGCTTGCTTCCGGAAGGTACTGCCGGTCGGTGGGCTTCGCAGTGACCCGCTCCACCTTGTGTGTCTCTTTACAGTTGGTCGTGCGGTAGTGGCCGCTCTTTGCTCGTTGCCGCAGCGGCCAGAACCACCGGTCATGCCAAGCGACCAGGTCGTTGGACCCGGTCTTCTCGGCCAGCTCGTCCACGGTCTGCGCTCGTTTCCAGGAGTGGAACAGCCCCGCGAGCTCCTCGACCAGGCCGGTGTGAGCCGGCCAGCACGGCGCGATGTCAAACTCCGGCAGCGCCCCGTACCTTGCCTGCATCCAGTCGACCCACCCGACCAGCTCGCCCCATTGCGCCCGCGAAGCCCGATCAATCCAAGGCCGCGGTGCGATGTCCTTCTCGGCCTGCTTCTTGATCAGCTCCGCGACCTGGTCTCGCAGCTCCAAAACCGCGGCGCTGACCTTGTCCAGAACGCCGCCGAAGTGATCCTCGGTCTGATCGAGCCGGGCCGCCAACGCTTGCAGACCGTTGGACAGCTCACCCAATGTGTACGGCTCCGCCTGGTCGACGTCGGTCTCGTCGGTGTTGACCCGCTCGTCGCTCATCTGGGCCATCCCCAGTGCAGAACTCCGAGGAGGTTCAAGATGCCGGCCACGCCGTAGAACAGCCCACCGAGGCAGATGATCAGCATCCCGAACAGCCGAACATTCTCGTTGTCCAGCAGCGGGGTGGGCCGTTCGTCGCGTCGCCAGGCCCGCAGCTCAGCGACCCATCCGTAGCCGTTCACCGGCAGCATCACCGCTGCACCGATCAGCGGCAGAACAGGGTTATGGACAGCTTCGCTGGTCGCCCACACCAGCGCCGGCATCGCACAGGTGAAGGTCGCGCCGGCGAGCACGTTCATCGTCGGGCCCTGCTGGTCCCGGAACCGGAACGGGATGCACCGGCGACGCAGTTGGAAGATCCCCAGCAACAGCCCGGCCGTCGCCGTCAGCTCCAGCAGCACCATCGCCGCAGTGACCCCGGCGATGCCGCTCAGGGCGAAAGCAACGCCGACCAGGGGCCAGAGCGCGGCGGCGACCGTCCAGCCGCCGCCGGCCGCCACCCGCCACGGCAACAGCGGCCGCTGCGGCCGCGCGTCCACAACTGTCGGGGGCCAGTTCACTTCCCCGTCCACAGACCCGCCCCCGTCGCGTGCACTGGCGCTACCACCGGGCCGGCGTCCCGACTGGCCTGACGCGCGCGGATCGCCCGGATGTGGGTGATGCCGACCGCAATATCGGCGCTGTCCGGACGTTTCGTCCACGGGGAAAGGTCCACGATCATCGCCGGGGCGTTCCGGTAGATCACCAGCGCCTGCCCCATGGGAAGTTCCCGGATCTTCTCCGGCGGCATCACGCGTTGCTCGGTGGTGGAGATGTTGTGGCCGCTGATCGTGTTGCCGGCATCCAGGTTCGCTGACACCTGAGTGATGTCGGTGGACCCGACCAGCACCGAGAACCTTTCCAAAGCTTGCTCATCCTGCAAGCCGCCGAGGATCAAGGACACGTTGAGGCCCGCCATCAGCGCGCGGCCGCCGCCCTCGCCCCAGCACAGCAGGATCTGGGCCATCGACTGGAACGCCAGAAACCACTGGATTCCGAAGCCGCGGGAGTTCGTCAGATATCCCGGTGTCTTCGGGATCGGGGCGACGTTGCAGTACTCGTCCCCGACGATCCGCAGAATCGGGTCCAGCCGCCCCGTCGGCGACACCGCCGCCACCCGTTTCGCAGCCGACACCACCTCGTTCAACAACATCGTGGATAGCGGTGCCACGTTGGTGTCGGCGTTGTCGTCGGTCATCAGGATCAGCGTGTCCTTGGACCTGACAAACGCGGCCGGGTCGAACACAGCGACACCCGGGACAGGCGTCAACTGGCGGAGCACCTTGCGGGACAGCAGCGGCTCGATCTTCTGCCCCAGCGTCATCCGCACCGAATCAACGGTCTCGTCGGCTCCCTCCACCGCGGCTTCCAAAGTTTTCGCCCACATCACCTCCGCGCCGGGTTCGGTGTTGAGGATGTCCCTGGCCTCCGTCGACCGTTCCAACTCCATCGCCCAGGCCAAGACACTCTCGATGGGCTGACCGGCGAGGCTGGCAGCGTGCAGCAGGCGGGCCATGATGATGCCGGCTGCGTTGCGGAAGAACGGATTGGCCGAGTCCGCCGAGTCATCGGCTGAGAAACCGGCCGCGAACGCGTTTCCCCGGGAGACGGCCAGCTCAGAGTCCTGCGCTCCGGCGACCGGGTTCCAGATCATCGGCTCCGGCCACTTGGCCATGTCCAGCGGATCGAACACCCACACCCGGCCCATGCCCGACCGGGGCTCCACGATGGCGTCCAGGATCTCCGGTGATGTCGACGTGGCCACCAACGCTCCGGGTGCGTCGATACATGCAGCGATCATCACGTGCAGCGACTTACCCCCGCCGGTCGGCGCGTACACCGCCAACTGATCTTCATGCGTCAGCACGATCGGCTCACCGTCATCATGTTTATGGCCCAGCTCGTACCCGACCTCCGACAGCGCGCAGGTCTGCGGGTCCAACAGGCCCGCCTCGATGCTCCCCCGGCGGGTGTGGACGGCAAGCTGCCGGGCGCGGACCTCACCGGCCGACTGCCGGGCTTGCCGCCGGTCAGCCATACCCACCGCCCGGGTCTTGCGCCGCCCGGCCAGCCACATCCGTAGCACAGTCCACGTTCCGCCGACCAGGACCAGCAGGCCCAGCCACACCAACAGCGCCACGCTCGTCGCCGGCGGCTCATACCGCGGCCGCAGGTCTCCCAGCGGGTGCAGCGCCGTCAATGCGTGCACGGTGACGCTCAACTGGCCGATCGGTACACCCGCCAACAGCACCAGCGTGACGTGCCACAGCGCGGCGGCCAGCACCACGGTAGCCACCAGCGACACCGTCGCCTGCTGCCGGGCGGTGAGCACACCAACCTTCTGGTTGGTCCGGGTCAAACCGTCAGAGGGGTTGCGGCTGGAGCTCAACTTCCAACCACCCCAGATGTCGGCTGCGTGATCATCGCGGAATCCGTCTCGGTGAAGACGATCTCGTTCGCGGTCCGGATATGCTGCACCTTGATTTCCTTCTGCGTGCCCACTTTCAGCAGGTGATCGCCCTGCTGGAGGGTGCCCAGACTCGCTCCGTTGGAATGCTCCAGGTTGAAATACCTGACGCAGTCAGCGATATCGTCATCATGCTCCTGCCGGAACAAGTGGATGGTCTGCGCCTCCTTGATCATTGCGATGGCCTCCGAGTCCGCCGGGATGTCGGAGATGTGGTGGATCGCCGCGATGATCGACAGGCCCAGACCGCGAGACAGTTTCGACTTGGAGCGGATCACCTTCCCGCCCGGGCCGCCGAGCAGATGCCAGCCTTCCTCCGCGATGAAGTTCGTCCGCAGCCCCCGGTGTTTCGTCAGCATCCCCATCAACCAGGCGTTCGCCACCACCATCACCATCGAGGTGGCCGGCCCGTCCTCCGGCAGCGCTGAGATGTCGAACGTCGTCAACTTCGGGTGCAGCACCACATGTTTTGACGTTTCCCGGTCGAACATTCCTTCCAGGTCCTCGCCCAGCATCCGCTCGAACCGCAGCCGCATCGACCACGCCCGTTCCTCGACCAGGTCCAACGTGGCCGGCCGCAACCGGGCGAACTCGTCGCTGTCGACCACGTCCGCGAACTCCTCGACCAGGTCCGGCAGCACCGGTGCGGCTCGTCCGGGCACACCCAGCTCGAACCGGCGCATCACCGCGCGGTAGGCGCTGCGCAGCGACTTGTGGTGCCACTCGTCCAGCTCCCCTGTGCCGGCTTGCTGGGCCATCGCGGCCAACAGTTGGACCTGTTGCGCCGGGCCGCCGCCGGCCAAGATGACCTCATCCAGCACGTTCATGCAGGTCGCGCCGTTGCCGCGCTTACCTGGTTCGAACCGGAACGGCTCACCACCGAAACGACGGGTCAGGTCCGCGTACTCGCCCTCACCCTTACGAGGTTTTTTGTCCACCACCACCGCGCGCCGGTTTTTCAGCAGCAGCGGCCGCTCTACGTACACCGTTTTGATGAGCGAACTTTTGCCGGAGCCCAGCATCCCCAGCACGCAGACGTTCGGTGATGTAATGGTTTTCGCCTCGTAGGCGGTGAACGGGTCATGCGCGATCATCGCCGCCGAGATTCGGTCGACGCCGATGACGACACCGCGCTCATCGGTGGGACTGCCGATGATCGCCGTGTTCAGAACCTCCGCCTGGCGGGTCGTCGTCGGTGCGCCCTCCCGCACGACCTTCATGAACCCTCGGCGGGCGAACCGGCTCCGATGAAGTTGCGCGCCGATCGGCGGGGGCAAGACGATCCCGACCGGCACAGTCGAGGCCGAATCCTCGTCTGCGACGGCGGTCGATGTACCGCCGCTGGCGACCAGGTCTGCACCGAACGGCCGCAGCTCAGGAGCGCTCTCTGATTCCACTGGCGTGTCCAGTACGTCCACCACGCCGCCGTCCTGCCGGTGCCTAGTTGTCACGACCGTCCCTTCGTGTGTCGTGTGACCGGCCGACCAGACCCCCCAGGATCAACTGGGACGGCGAGGCTACGGCGTCGACGCGAACCGTGAACACCGGCCCGGGCGGTGCCTTGGCAATACCCATGAGTGCGCCCTCATCGGACTGATCGGCAAACGGTTCAGTCACGTCGTTCCCCCTTCCGTGCAATGCGTGCATGCATGCATGCGTGCACGCATTGGTACCGACACTTCCTGTGGCAGCTCGCCGCCCTGGTTCATGCAGATATCGCCTCTTTGTTGGTAGTGGTTGACAAACGTTCTGCGGTACGCGCCGCACCAGACCGCTTCGGGGCAGCCATGCCTCGTCCCAACGGCCACGTCGTGGCGTGCGCCGCCGACTGCAGGGTGTCCAGCCAGTCCAGGCGGTTGATCCCGGCCCCGTCCGCGGCTTCCTCGATGTGGCTGCACGCCGCGTTCAGCTCGTCTTTCTTCCGGGCTGACACAGTCAGGAACGCGGTCCACACCGCGCCGTGGTGTCCGCCGCCATCACGGAGATCCTCGAACCGCCGCACCGCCGCCGATAACGCCAGTTCAGCGTCGTCGTCCACGATCCGGCCCTTGCGTTCCTGCGCCATGATGTCCGCGCGGTCGCTGGTGGCGTCCCGACGCGCTCCGATCTTCGCTTCGCGCGCCGGGATGAACTGGATATGGGTGGAGATCGTCCGGACGATCTGCTCCTCCATGCCGGTCAGCAACGGAGACATCCACAGTCCGTCGATCGGCCGGACCTCCAAGCCTTCGACCGGGATCACCGCGGTCCGGTGAAGCCAACTGGACTGATCGAGCATCAGATCCGGGTTCAGCGGGTCCGGCGAATCCGAGATCACCTCAGTGGAGGACCAGTCATCGTGCGAGGGCAGCCAGCAGGAGTCGACGTTGACATCCGAGGCGCGGTCGATCGGCCAGTCCGGGTGCTGCAGGTGACGCAGCACCGCGCCCAGTTGCGGCCCGGACAGTTCGTGGACCTTGGAGTACATGGCGTCGACCAGCCGGCGGTGCGCCGCGACGGTCTGGTCCTGGATGACCTCCAGGAAACCCTCGAGCCCGGGAGCGCGACGGGACGCGATCAGCGCGAACCGGTTGTCCACGTTCCAGCGGATGACCACGTAGTGCCGCTGCACGAAACTCGCGGCGCTCAGTTGATCCAGCAGCTCGCCGTAGCCGGCCTGCAACTCCTGCGGAGCATCCGGATCCAGTTGCTCCTCCAACCACACCTCGTGAAACGCGCTGTCCGACGGCAGGACTCGCGTCACGATCTGGATGCCGGAGATCAACTTTTGCGAGGCGCCCCAGCCGGCCATCAACTGCCCGAATTCGTACTGCGCCTCGGCCACGAAGGTGTCTCCGTGCAAACCCTGGATCGGGCCGTCGACGGAGAACGCGACTGACAGGTACGGCGACTCCCCGGCCGGGCCGTGGTAGGCCACGCAGGGCCGCCCCGGGCGACTCTCCAACCAGTACAGGCCATCAACGCCGTCAGGCCAGTCCCGGTAGGTGTTCCAGCTCCGCTGATTGGCCGCTCGCTCCTTACGTGTCGCCCCCTCTGCCGGAACAAGGTCCTCCGGTCGCCACGACACGGGCACGAAGTCATCGAAGCCGTGCCGACGCCGGTACCGCATCCGCCGGCGGTCCTGGAGCCGTTTAAACGGCGATGATCCGTTGCCCGGGTCCATCGTCATCACGAACAGCACCAACGCGGCGGCCGCACCAATGAAAAACCCGATGAGCTGGAGAAACAGGATGAGCACGGCCGCGACCAGGCTAAGGATGATCCACGCGCCCACAACACCGCGGGAACGGCGACCGCCCAGCAAGCCACGCGACTTCGACTCGCCGCCCAGAATGCTTGTGCGACTTACCATTCTCTGTCTCCTCCGACACCCTCAGCGAGACTGTGCCCAACTTTGTGCGCGGATCTGGTGGCCCCGGCAGTGATGCCCGGCGCTGCCTTCGCCGTCGCGCCGACCGCGCGGCCTGCTCCCTTTACTGCCCGGCTGGTCCGGCTTGCCGGTGGTTTCGCCGCAGCGACCCGCGCCGCACCTGCCGATGGGGTACCGCCCCCGTGCCGGCGGCTCCGACCAAGCAACTGCCCGGTCAACGTGGACGAAGACCGGTCGCCGCCGGACCGCCCGGCCCGGGACGTCGCCGACCCCGGAGTATCCGACGCGGAGCCCTTGGTCAGCGACACCGCACTGCCGGCCGCACCTCCACCCATCCCACCGCCTGAGGAACCGCTGCTACCACCGGAACCGCCACCCGCGGCCGCGTGCAAAGCCGTGCGGGTGGCGCCGCCGCCGCCGCCCGAGCCCGACGAGGAACCACCGCGCCCAGGAAGCGTCCGCTGAGCGAGCTGCCCGAGTTTGGTCATCCCGCCGGCCCGCTGACCACCGCCACCCATGTGAGCGGTAGCCGACGACGTCGCCGCCTCCATACCGTGCGGGGCGACCGGCGCGAACTTCAGCAGCAACAGCGGAGCCAGACCAGCCAAAGCCAGCACCGTCACCGCCATCACGATGGTCGCCAGGTTCTGCGTCAGCGTGTCCGACGACATGGTGATCGCCTTCTTCACCAGCCCTTCGCCCAGCCCGAGCATGAAGAACAGCAGCGGCCGGGCGAAGCAGATCCCCACGAACAAGAACGGGATCTTGAGCGACCCGCCGGCATGCCGGACCGAGACGAACCAGGCGAACGCGATCCCGAACACCGCCGAGGACAGGTAGATCGTCACGGCCTGCACCGCCAACGACAAAAACACCAGCAGTCCGCACAAGATCACCACGACCAGCAAGATCAGCGCGACGAGCGCGCCACCCAGCAACTGGCCCTCGCTGGCCCCGGTGATCGCATCCTTGATCGACTTGATGCCGTCCGTGGCGTTCGACCCGGTGGTGCTCTGGATGATGTCGCTGGCCAACGCCCCGCTGCCCTGCAACAAGAACTGCGCCAGCGGAGGCCCGAAAATCAGACCGGTGAAATACCCGATGACACGGATATAAAAAACCTCCAGGAACTCCTGCGCCGTGATGTGACCGCGGACCTTCTCATAAAACTGGTACAGCAGGATCAGCCCGAACAAGATGATCCCGATCGCCATACCCTTCTGATAGGCGTCGATCCACCACTGCGCCGACAAGTCCGGCTGTGTCGCCGCGTTCGCCGTGTTCGAGATCCACGACATCACCCCCAACGCCCCGTCGCCGGCCTTCGCCGTGATCCACGCCAACGGGTCCTTCAAAAAGTCGACGGCACCCCCGACTACGCCGGCCACCGCCTGCGTCGCCTTGCACGCCCAATTCAAAATACCCGCGTCGCACTTCTTCACCACCGTTCCCGGATCGGATACGCTGATCGTCACCTTCGACCAATCAAACTTGGTGTCCGGCAACGCCGTGAACGCTGTCTTCGTCGCCGCGCTCATCCACGACGACCACACATCGTCGGGCATCTTCGGTTTCGAATCGCCCGTCACGATCGTCGCAATCCGCTGCACCACACCCTTCAAACCTGGCGACAGCGCCGCATACGTCGTCCCACCCAGATCCGTCGCGACAGAATCTGCATCCGCGGGTGACCACGCCGGGATCGACTGGTGCTGTGCCACCAACGCGAAGGCCTTCGTGGACCAGAGCGTGGATCGCTTGGATTCTTTGTCCAGCAGTTGGCCGGTCTTCCAAGCCGTGGTCAACTGTGTCTGGTCGGCTGCGGTCAGAGCGGTCCACTGCTCGTGGCCGGCGTACACCAGGAAGCCCACCTGCTCCATCGCGGCCTGCGGATCAGCAGTCTGGATCGCCTGTCGAGCCGTCGACCCAGAGGACCACACCGTCTGCCACGCAACCGGTGAATACGTGGTGCTCAGCGGGTCCGGGTTCTTCGGCTCCATGTGCACCGTGGGCGCAGCCGCCGAAGCCGATGACACGAACGCGGACGACGACAACAGAAAAAACAGGGCCAGCACAAAAGCTTTCACAGTTCGCATCATCAGCACGCCCTCGCAAACGACTGCCACGGAACCGCCGAAGCCGGCGGATCTTGTTGGTTTGGAGGAGACCCGACGACCGTCCACACCCCAGCCGAGAGCTGCAACACCAGCTCCGTTGTCAGCGCCGTCTGCGACGTTTGCCCGGACGTGTTGGTCAGCTCCCGGTAGATCTGGATCTGAATGATCGCGCTGTCATCGGTTCCTCCCGTGGTGCCCGCCAACACCCGGTACTGCCCAAGATTCGGCAGCACCCGTCCCGACACGTAGCCCTGCGATTGCAGAGCAGCGTCAGCCTTCTGCGTCTGAATCAGCCCAGCCTCCGCGAACGCGGAACCAGGTGCCTGAATTTTGGCCAGCACCGCCGCCGCGTTCGGATCGCTGGGGTAGGCCGCAGCCCAACGGGCCACCGTCCGCGTGAACGCGGCCGCACCGTTGTTATCCGCGGTGGCGGCCTTCTGGGCCGCCAACACGGCGCTGAACGAGTCCGGGCCGCCGAGGCATCCATCAGCGAGGGTCCCGCTGACATTGTCGGCGCTGCGGGGCACCGACGCGATCACCACCGGCGCGCTGCTCACCGGCGAGCTGGCCGGTGTGACGGCCGGCGCGGTAGCCACCGGCTGGCCGGTGGTGCCCTTGTGCCGAGAAACGCCGACCACGATCAGGCCCACCACCAGCCCGAGGACCACGGCCGCGCCGACGACGAGGATGATGCTGCGGCCGCGGCGACGCCGGACCGGTTGGGGGATGTTGCTGGTCAAGGTCGTGCCCCTATCTGTCTTAGCGTTCCGTCCCGGGCGGCTCAGCTGAATACGGCGAACACGGCGAGCATGATCCCGCCGAATCCGATCAAACCGCACAGCGCAGTTCCAGCCACCACGGCATCGGCTCTCGCCTCGCCGGCCCGGGCGGGAACGTTGCCGCTGGTGGCCCGGCGCATCCGCACCACACTCAACAGCAGGTACGCGCCGGCAATGATGATGGCCGCCGCCCACAGGCCGACGAAAAGCTTCTGCCAAAAGGCGGGCAAGTCATATAGGAAGATAGGTGGAAGAGGGGGCGGCATCAGGTGAACACGGCGAAAACAGCGGCCATGATGGCCCCGAAGCCGACAAGCCCGCCGAGTGCGCCGCCGGCCCACACCGCGTGGGTCTTCGCCTCATCCGCCTGACCGGGCACATTGTTGTTGGTGGCCTTGCGGATCTGCAGGATGCTCAGCAGCAGGTACGCGCCGGCGATGATGATCGCCGCCGCCCACAGGCCGACGAAAAGCTTCTGCCACCAGGAGGTGAACTGGGCCCCAAAAATCGAGAAATTTGGTACCAAATTCGAGAATGGGTTGGTCATTGCATTAGTTCCTTTCGGGAGCGGTGATTAAGTTGGTGGTGCAGGCCGCAGCCAGATGAGTCCAAGCGACAGTCGATTCGTGCGTGAAGTCCCCCAAAGTGATCGCTGTACCGGCCGCGATGACCGGCTCGAATGGAATGTGCACCACAGCACCGACACCCTCCCCGTGGAAGATCTCGTCCATGGCCGCGGCCAGGCCCGGGGTCTGAGGACCGCGGTTCTCCAACACCGCCACCACCGCCCGCTGAAGCAACCCGGTCGGCGAGTCCTGCATCTTCCGCAGCAGGCTGGTGGCCTTGTCCACCGAATCCTTGGTGATCGTCGTCGGGACCACGACCAAGTCGGCGCGGCTCATCACTTCCCGGAACGCCGGCGAATGCGGCACATTGCCGGTATCAGCGACTGACATCCGATACGACCGATCCAGGGCCCAGAGCACCCGCTGCACGCTCGCCTCGGTGAACTCCCGATCCTGCAACGAGCCGAGAACATCTGCGAAGGAACTTTGCGGGGCCGTCGCGGCCGCGATCGTCCCGGGCTGCCCGTAGCTCTCCGGATGCGCATCCACTTCCGAGATGCACCGGCCCGGCCGACCCTCCGCCCGTGACCCCACCGTGCCGGCCGCATCGGCCGCGTCCCACACCACCACCCCACCGCCGCGGATCTTCGCCAGCATCCCGCCCAAGGCCACCGCCACCGGGGTCTTGCCCACGCCGCCCTTCGGGTTCGCCACCACGATCCGGGCGCACCGCGGCCACGAACCCTCACGTACCGCTCGAATGTTCTCCCGGTACTGCAGTTCTTCCTGTCCGGCCTTCGCATGCGCCAGTCCCAGACTCAGAACCCGGACGATCTGCCGCTTCCGGCCCCACTCCGCCGGTTTTTCGCGCGGCGGGGGTGGGGTCCACCCCCCGGGATACACCGCCGGCGCTCCACCGCCCGCTACTGGTAGCTGTGCGGTGTTTCTCCATTGCTCTCCGGAGTCGCTACCCTGATCAGGTGTCATCACCGCAGGGGGTGAAGCAATGGAAGGCGGGGGCGTGACGTACAGCGAAGCTGTACCCAGATGCGGCGGGACGAGCGGCGGCGTGAACGGCACGACTGGGGACGCTTCCTCCATGGCCGGCTCATTGAACGCCTGCGCCCTCGCCGCCCCCGGCAGTCGACGCACAGGCGTGTCCGGATGCTCAGGTTGATTCGACATAGCACAACACCTCCTCTATAGGCTCACTCATTAGATCATTCGTCAGACAGATTGTCACGTTAAGAGCCTAAAGTCATGCTAGGGTTTTTGTATGCGCAGAGGATCACTCTTGGCGTCGTTGAACACTGTCAAATCAGGCAGGATGAGCAACACAACGACACTGAGCCGGAGGCCCAAGGCGATGAACAACCCGACCGATCCGGACCGTCACGACGAACGGATCATGACCACAAGCGAGGTCGCATCGTGGCTCTCTGTCTCCGCTGGACACCTGAACCGACAAGCCAAGGCCGGCGAGATCCCGTCCTCCTTCATCGGTGGAGAACGCCGGTTCTGGCGGCCGTCACTGCTGGCGAAGTTGTTTCCCCAGGAACCGGCCGTGGATCACGGCGATGAGCCAGCAGACGTCGTCACCCCGGAGGAACTGGCCATCGCGCTGCGACTCACTCCGCAGACTGTCATCCGGCGCTGCCGGGACGGTTCGATCCCGGCATCCAAGATCGGCAGCATCTACCGCATCTACTGGCCCACGATCCGGGCGCGACTGGAAGCCGGGGAAGACTTCCCACCTCCGGACGAGCCGCAGCAGGACTAACGCGCTGCCCAATAGCTGCGGGCCCGCGCTGCTGATCTATGAGAACCCGCGATGACTGATCTGATGAACCGCGCGGCGGCGTCAGCCGGCAAGAAGTTAGCGAAGAAGGCCGGCAAGAAGCTCGCCTTGTCTCTCATCGGGACGACGACGTTCTGGATCGTTGCCGTGTTGGCTTTGATTTTCCTGGTCATCGCGGCGGCCGGCGGCGTCTCGCAGCAGAACAAGGCCAGCACGGCCACTGCGATCACCACCAACGGCAGCGGCGGCCAGGTCACCGTTCCGGCGGGGGGCGATGTGACCCTGGTCCACGCGGCCCAGATCGTCAACGTCGCCTACGGCCGAGGCCTGGGCAAGAACGGTGCGATTATCGGCGTCACCGTCGCCCTGGCCGAATCGAACCTCTACAACTACGCCAACGACGGCACCTCGACGCAGCTGGGGCACTTCGATGACGGCCACCGCGAACTCAACGACGCGCAACGCGCCACCGCCCGGGAAAGCCTCAACTATCCCCACGACATGGTCGGCCACGACCTCGATTCCATGGGACTGTTCCAGCAGCGACCCTCAGCCAGCTGGGGCACCCCCGCCGAGTTGATGGACCCGGCCATCTCGGCCGGCAAGTTCTACGACGCCCTGATCAAAGTCGCCGGCTGGCAGTCCATGACACCAGCCACCGCCGCCCAAACGGTCCAGGGCAGCAACGACGCCTCCGGCGGCATCTACGCCCAGACCTACACCCAAGCCGCCGCGATCGTCGCCAAACTCGGTACCCCCGCGGCCGCCGGCGGCTCCGGAGCCGCACCCGTCCCGGTCAACGGCGTCCAGGTCCCTCTCCCCGCCAAAGCCGGCCTGGCCGGTGTCATCAACGCGCCCACCCCGACGGTAGCCAAAGCCATCGCCGCCGGCCTGGCCTGGATCGGCGAACCGTATTCCTGGGGCGGCGGCAGCGACACCGGGCCGACGCTCGGAATCTGCGGGCCCAACGGCGCTGAAAACGACTGCCACATCGTCGGTCTCGACTGCTCCGGCCTGACGATGTACATGTGGGCGCAGGTCGGCATCCACCTGTCTCACTTCACCGCCGACCAATGGGCTCAGTCGACTCCGATCCCCTACGCCGGGCGCCTCCCCGGCGACATGATCGGCTACGAGGGTCACATCACCGTGTACCTCGGCACATTCAACGGTGTCGACATGCAGCTGGAAGCGCCGTACTCCGGGGCGTTCGTCCGGGTCTCCTCAGTGAGAGATGGCCACCACCCCAACGTCTACCGCGTCTGGACAGGGAAATGAACAGGAACATCTACATCGGCGGGGCGGCCGTCATGGCCGCTTGCCTCACCGCAGGCCTGGTCATCATCCTCGGACGGCAATCATCACCGCTGGTCAGCGCCGCGCCGGCCGTCACCACCGCGGCCACGGTCAGCGCCCCCACCCATGCGCCACCAACCATCATCGGCACCGTGACCCCGCTGCGTACACCCACACCCGCATCCATCACCCCGGCGACCGTGCCTGTTCGGCGGGGTCTCCTACGCGTTTCGGTGCCGACACTGCCGGCCGTGAAGCAGACCGACGCGATGGTCGTGGCCCAAACCCTCATTGCCACCATGTATTCGGTCGACCCGACCGTCGACAGTGACCGCACCGACAGTGCCCGCCGCGCCGCCTACCTGATGACACCGACACTGGCCGCCGCCCTGACCACACCACTCACCACCGGCACCGGCGTGCAGTGGCAGCAGTGGGACACCACCGGCGCATATGTCACCGTCACCAGCAAAAAGATCAACATCCCGTGGACCGTCGCGGACAACCGGCTCACCGTCATTCGCAATGTCGGTTTCATCCAGACCGTGCACACCGCCGCCGGCTCGGCCGCCCTGCAACAGCAGACCCTCGCCGTGACGTTGGTCCGCGACGCCGACGGGAAACCGTGGCGAGTCAACAGCATGGAGACCCCCTGATGCAGCAGCCCAAAAACATCAGCCAGGCGGCCGCCGCCGGCAGTTCTTCCCGCAGGAGCAAAGGCCGTGGTTCACCGGCCGATGCCTACGCCAGTGCCCGGACCGCGAAGCTGGACCAGCAGACCCCGAAATGGCCTGAGTTGCGGGTCAGCATCAGCGATGGCCACTCGAGTATCTCCGCGTCGGGTATCACCCATGACCTGATCTCCGATGACCCGCAGACCGAGGCCGTCACCTTCGCGGCCGATCAGGCTCGAACCAACGGCAAACCGATCCGGATGACCGCGACCATGGCCACCGGCGACGTGCACCGGATGATCGTCACCCCGGATCGTTCCGTCGTCCTACTTGACCACGCCCGGCCCGCCGGCGCGACCCCCGACGCCGCGCCGGCGACCACTGGCCGCAAAAGCAAAGCCAAAAAAAGCTCCAGCGGTCGCACCAAATCTTCCGGCATCCTGAGCCGATTCCCACCCCGGCTCCAGCCGATCATCAAATGGGGTGCTCCAGCATTCGTCGTGCTGCTCGTGCTCCTGGTCGGCGCGGCCATCCTCAAAGGCCCCAAGCAGCCCAGCACCAACGGCAGCACTGGGCAGGTCACCGTCCCGGCCCCGGGCACCCTCTACACCGTCACCGCACCTCCTGGCTGGTCCCAAACGGCGACCTGGACCGTGGCCCTGGCCGACCAGAGCACCCCGTGCACCGACGTCGACACCGGCGTTACCGCGGCGCTGACCCCCGACGACCGGACCACCACGCAAACCGCGCACGACACCGCACCCAACGTTGCCGCCCACAAGGCCAACTACCTGTCCGTGCTCAGCCCCGACGGCAGCACCCGATTCACCGAACCGCTCACCACCACCCCCGTGTACGGGCCGGTCATCACCACCATCGACGGGGCCAAGGTCGTTCTCCTGCAGGAGTCCTCCACCACGCTCACCTACTGGCCGATCGCCGGCGGCCAGCCGACGAACGTGACCCTGCCCGATGGAGTGTCCGGCCCGATCAACACCACCGGCCCTTCGGTCATGGTGCCGCTGGCGGAGCAGCGGGTCGCCTACCTGCACCACGGCGCATTCCAGACCTTGGAAGCGTTGCCTCTGACCACGCCGATGTTCGCCGACGACGGGTCAGTCATCAGCGTCCAGCCCGAGACCGGCGCGTGGTGGTCCCAACGGATAGACGCCTCCCCCACCTCCATCAAACCGGCCCCACCCGCCGGCACGGCCGGTATCGACCAGATCCTGGCCATCACCCCTCAGGACGCCATCATCAGCTGGAAGGGCACCCCGCCGGCCGGCAGCTACAACGCCCCCGACGTGGTCGCCGCCTACGACGTGGCCACTGGGAAGCTGATCGCCCACGCCACCAGCGTCAACACCCTCAGCCCGGCCACGGCCGTCTACTACAGCACCCAGCACAACCTCACCGCTGCCAACGGGTTCGTCCTCAGCACCCCGGCCGGACAGCCGGCCATCCTCACCCTCATCAACGGCCTCCAAGTCTCCGCCGTCTACGACCAGGTCTACGGCCAAGACCAGAACCAACCCGCCGTCATCAACGCCGCCGGGCTGGCCCACCAGCTCCCGGCCAGCGCGCTCACCCCCGTCGGAGCAAGCAGCGACCACCTCATGGTCGCCAGCCAGAATCAGCTCTACGCACTCCCCGGCGACCCCACCCGCAGCGCCGCAGCATTGCCGACGATCACCACCACGGCGGCGACCAGCGCCCCGGCCGCAACCGCACAGGTCACGACAGCTGTACCAGCAACCCCGAAGACGACCGTGAAGGTCGCGCCGACACCCACCCCCTCAGCCAAGGTCGTACCCACGACTACGACCAAGGTCGTACCGACGACCACGACCAAGGCTGTACCGAAGACAACACCGAAGGTCGTACCCAAGACCACGGTGCAGCCGGCCAGACCGACTGCACCGACGACGACAGCCAAGACCACGACGACGACAGCGGCGGCGAAGAAACCGTGACCGGCCCCGGCGTGTCTCCCCACCTATCAGATAGTTCCCCCCTAGGGTCTGCATCTATGGCGCAACCACACAAAGGTGATCGGCGGTTGCTCATGGTGCGCATTGACATGGCCGTGCACGACCGACTTGCCGCGCTCGTGGCGACAGGTCGCGCTACATCCGTGAGTCAGGCCGCCGCTGATCTCCTGGCGATTGCCACTCAGCTTCCTGACCGCGCTCGGGAATTCCCCGAGCCGCCACCGGGTCTCTGGGACACCGAGGAGATGCTGCCGCTGAAAACGGCCTGACCCCGACGCGGAGGCCGGGCTGACAGCCGGCGCGTCGTACGTACAAGTCCATAAATGAAGAAAGCGCCCCCGTAGGGGCGCTTTCGGGACCGGAACGAGTTTCCCGCTCAAACCCGGTCAAGACCCCGAAGGATCTGTCTTGCCAGACACATCCGAGGATACCGCACACCCGGCATCAACACCAGTGCCGAATCACGTTGCAGGTACCTCGATCACGCTAAAACCCGCTACTTGTGCTCCCATCACGCCCGACGGGTGGGCGTTGACCCGCCGTGTCTCCCCCCGCGACGTGGTGCGGCTCGCGGTGGCCGATGATGCCGGCCGGCCGCAGAACCTGTATCCCACTCTCGCGCCGATCGACGGCCCCGCCCCGGATCTGCCGTGGGCGGTGCCGTTGACCGATGAGCGCCGCCGGTTTCATCTGATCCCGTTCGACCTGGACCTCGGGCACGGCGACGGCAACGTCATCCGCGACACCCGGCACCTCACCGGCTGGCTCCACCAGCTCCACATCGAACACACCGTCGCCCAATCCGGCCCATCCGGCGGCCGCCACGTCTGGCTTTCCCTGCAAGAGCCGGCGACCGCCGAGCTGGTCAGCATGTTGGCCGATCACGCCGCGGGCGCACTTCCCACCCTCGACCTGTCCGCCCTGAAAAACGCCGTGTGGGGCTCCATGAGGCCACCCGGCGCACCACACCGCTCCGGAGGACACTCCATCATCCTGAGTGGCCCCGACGAGCCGCTGCGGCCCGCCGTCACGGTTGAGCAGCTCGCCCGGCTCACCTTCGTCATCGCCGCGGCCGCCGCCCGCCAGCGCCGGCCGGAACCACTCCCCGCCGCCGGGCCACTCCCGGTCGACGCCGACGGACACCGCTACCTGCCCGGCCCCCGCCGGCCGCTCCCGCCAGCCAGCGCCCGGGCACTTGACGCCACACCGGCCGACGCCAGCGCCGCCGCCTTCACCGTCCTGCTCGGCGCCGCCCGCGCCCACTGGCACCTGGCGGACATCGTCAACGTCCTGCACCGACCTGGTCTAGAACACCTCCGGACCGAACGCCACTCCACCGGCCGGCACCAACGGAGCCCCCGCGAACGGCAACGACTCCTGGCCAGACAATGGAACAAGGCCGTGAACGCAGTGCATCGCACCGCCGACACCACCCACCGGGCCGACGATGCGACCTTCGCCGGCCGCGCCACTGCCATCACCGACCGCGTCGTCGCCGTCCAGGCCCGCGCCGACGCCGCACCAGGCTGCTGGAACACCCGTACCGGCCCCGCGACCCGCCGCGTCCTGGACGCCCTGTGCCTGCTCGCCCTGAACGCCGTCACCCCCAGCGTCGAGGCCGACCTCCGACGGGTCGCAGAGCTGACCGGCCTCGGCCGGGAAACAGTCAGAGTCCGCTTGCACCAACTCGCCGCCGACGGCTGGATCACCCTCACCACCCCGGCGGCCGGAAGCCGCGGGCACGTCTGGACACTCACCAAAATCTCTCCCCCACCAGGACAAAGCAGTTATCCACAGGTTTCAGTAGATACGCGGTCACAAGGTGTCCCGCCGCCCCGTCCTGCCCGTACCGACTGGCAAAACAAGCTTCACACTCGCCTCGCCGACCAGGCCCACGACGTGTTCACCCCCCGCGCCCTCGGACACACCGCCGGTCAGCTCTACGCCGAGCTGACCGCCCACCCCACCAGCACCGCTGAACTATCCACGAAAGTCCGCCGCCCACCGGAGCACGTCACCGCAACCCTCGCTGATCTACTCGCGGCCCACCTGGTGGTTCGCACCAGGTCAGGGTGGCGACGAGCCGATAGTGACCGGCGGACCAACGCCGCCAAGCGCCTCGGCGTTGACGGCACCCTCGCCGCACGCCGCAGCCGATATGAACACGAACGACTGCTCTGGGCCTGGTGGTGCGACGAACTGGACTGGATGCGGCTCCCCCGCACCGACCCCGCCAAAAAACGCCGCGGCCGCCTCGCAGTCGGCCAACTCACCCTCGACGGCGGCCGCCCCCGAGGCCGCTACCCCCGCGACACCACCGGCCGGGCCGACCACCGTCACGCCGCCGATCTCGCGGCATAAGCTGGCCACCATGCCAGTCAGCAAGAAAAGAAAGCTGAAAGGAAAATGTGTCAAGCCCACAACGACTCGTCATACAGCGGGGGATGTGTGGTCCGAGATAGAACTCGGGCAGCCTCTCGATCCGATCTCGATCAAGTGCTGATCAGCCGAGGTTGGAGTCGAGTGACGCCAAGAGCTTGGGAATACCTGCCCAGCCGCCCGCAGCCAACGCGCGCCGAGGATGACCCGATGGGATCAAAAATCATCTTCCTCGCCGACGGTGCCTGGTCATGGTCTGGCCCCACGTTCTATGACAACGAAGACGACGACGCAGCGGAACGCAGGTACCCGACCCGCAAGGTACTCGTTGCAGAGCTCGACTACATCGAAGCCCAACGCCGAACCAGCTAAATCGGCCGACGACTGTTGAAAGGCACATCATGACCCAGCCGATGACCGCACCAGGGCTGACCACCACCCGGCGCAGTAGCCGTTTGCCCCGCCGGCTCCCGGCAGATCGGTTCGCTGGTCGATGGCCGGCCACCGACCAGCTCACCCGCGGCACCCCACCAGCTGCGGCGCGGACACCAGTCACCGGCCCAGCCGCTCGGCCACCTTCCATCACCGCGGCGGCCCTGCAAGGCCGAGTCGCCCAAGACACCCAGCAGCGACAGATCAACACTGCCGCGGCCGAGACCAACCGCGAGCAGGACGCCGCAGCGGCCATGCGCGAGGAGGACGGTGCGCACGTGCAGACACCGGGTCGTGCGCAGATCACCGCACACCCCCAGCCTGAATTTGTCGAACGCATCGCCGCGATCACCGAACAGTTCAGCAACCCGTCCACCGGCGAAACCAGCGTCGGCCGGCCGTTGGCCACCGTCGACGAGCACGAAGCCGGCTACGAATACGAGTCCGCACCCAGCCAGCGGCAGACGATCACCGGGCCGCGACGCTGATCACCTCAGCCGCCTTCAGAGCACAACCGCTAGTTCGCACGTCTACTAGTATGTATGCGTGCATACACGTATACATGTCAGTCAAGTCAAGGCACCAGGTTGCTGCATGACGATCGCCCGTACCGCCATCGATGACGTGTTCGACGGAGCCACCGCCGTACTGGGCGCACGTTCCGTGCCGCCCATCATCGTCACCCAGACCATCGGCACCGGACGCTTCGATCGCCACCGCAACGCCATCGAGATCGACCCGAAGGTACTGACCTGGCCGCTCGAATGTCGACGGTTTCTCGGCGCTCACGAGGCCGCTCACGCTATACAGTCCGAACTTCCCCGCCGATGGGCCCTCATCGTCCTGGCTGTTGTCATGACCGGGTACCTGGCCTTCGTCTCGGCCGCCGCCATCAAGTTCGGATTCGGCGACGACTTGCTCCAGCTCGCCATCGAAGCCACCTTCTGCACCGGCATGGTCTTCCTGGTCCTGATTGAGACCGTGCTGCATCAATGCCGCCGGCTCGAATACCAGGCAGACCACGCCGCCGCCGCCGCGGTCGGGACCGCCGGCATCATCCAGTGGCAGCGCATCGCCCAAGCAGAACTGTCCCAGACCACCAGAACCATGCTGGCCATCAACGCCGCGACGGGCCTACGCACCCACCCCACCTGGCACCGCCGCATCTCCGCGGTGAATCGAGTCCACTAGACAACCCTGGGGGCCGGCCCGACAGAGGGGGGGTGTGCCGGGCCAGCCGGGCACGCACCTAACGGAACCGGTAGCGGCCAACTCTCATCCTACGACCGTCGACCGCTCAGACGGACGGCGAACGTCCCAGCCGCAAACCCAGTGGGCTGCCAATCTCACGTTTACTGCCGACGGCCTGCGGCCTGAAACTGAGCGACCTACGGCCGCACTGATGGTTGCCCCCGGCAAACCCGGCCGGGGCCAACGCCTTTCGGCGGCCCGACCTGCGGTCGATTGTAATCGGCCACTACGGGGCTACGGGCCCGATGAACCACGCCCCAGCCGGCCGGGTGAACCTCTCCCCCGCTCCGCTCCTCTAGAGGTCCACTCCGCTTGCGCCCGCCCGGCCGAGCCGGAACCCCCGCGCCGGCCTACGGCCCCCCTCCACGACCTTCCGACCACTGCGTGTTCGGGCCGCCGAAAAACGGAGGTCCACGATCAGGAAGGCACTCAGATGACCGAGACCAGCACCACCGGACCGCAGACCGGCCAGAAAGTCACCGCACAAAACCCCGGCGGCCGCGTCGCCACGGGAACCTACCTCGGCCCCTCCGACAACCTGCCCGGATTCGGACGCGTGCAGTGGTTCGGGCCGTGGTTCTACGACACGAACCGCGAATACATCGGCAATTTCCCGATGGCCTCCATCGTTCCCGTCACCGCCCGCTGACACCCGATCAGGAAAGGACACCCGACATGCTCACCATCACCCACACCCCGGCCGAAGGAACCCTGATCGAGGGCACCAGCAAAGGTGACGGCACCAACGAAGTATTGAAGGTCTGCCGCTGGCGCTGGTCCCGCAATATGTGCACCTGGTACGTGCCGCAGTCCCGCGACCGCGCCGCCAACCAGCCGCTCATCGACAACACCGCCGCCCAGCTCCGCGCCGCCGGACACGAGGTCAGCGTGCACATCAACGCCGGCCACCGCCCGACCGCCGAAGTCGAGGCCGACAAGATCGACCGCCAGGACCACCGCGCCGACGCCCTGGCCAGCAAAGCCGCCCGGCTCGCCCACGTCGAGGCAGCCGCCGACACCCGCGCCCACGAGCTGGCCGACCGGGTGCCGTTCGGCCAGCCCATCCTGATCGGCCACCACTCCCAGCGGAAGATGGAACGTCACTACGAGCAGGTGGAGCGAGCGCAGCGGGCAGCAGTGGAAACCGGCCGCGAAGCCGACGCCGCCGCCCGGGCCGCCCAATGCGCCGCCGGCGCCACCGAATCCCGGTACAACGCGCTCACTGTGGCGAACCGCATCGAAACCCTGGCCGCCGAGATCCGCAAAGCCCAGCGGAACCGTGACGGCAGCACCCGCACCATCAGCACGTGGGCCGATGGCACCAAGTGCACCGAAACATTCGGCGCCGCAACCGGGAACTACCGGCAGAAGCTGGAGGAACGGGTCGCGGAGTTGACCGACCAGCTCAGCTACTGGCAGCAGATCCGCGCCGAGCAGATCGCCGCCGGCCAGGCCACCAACTACGGCCCCGACACCATCGCCAAGGGTGACGCCGTGAAGATCCGCAACCGCTGGTATGAGGTAGTCAGGGTCAACAAAAAGACGGTGACCGTTCCGTCCGGCATGGGCAGCTGGACCGACACCAGCCCCTACCGCGAGGTGCAGGACCACCGACCGGCCGGCGCACCCGCCACCGCATAACCGGCCGTCACATTCGAAGGAGGCCCGGCCCCCGACAGTCGGGCCTCCTTCGGCCAAAATGGCAGGCCGCGCCGTTTTACCTGGAGGAAATTGTCCCACCCGCCGCAGTTGAGCGGCCAGGACGGCGCGGCAGTGAACTACACCGACCTTCGGCCGGAATCGGAGCGACCTTCGGCCGCGCCCAAGTTGACCCCGGCAAAAACGGCCAGGGCCAACGCCTTTCGGCTGCCCGACCTACGGTCGATTGTACCGACGGCCCTGCAGGGCAAGGGCCCGATGAACCCGCCCCAGCCGCCCGGGTGAAACCTCTCCCCCGCTGCGCTCCTCCGAAGTTTCACTGCGCTGCGCCCGGCCGGCCGAGCCGGAACCCCCGCACCGGCCTTCGGCCCCCTTCCGAACCATCAACCGAACGCGAGCGTTCGGGCAGCCGAAAAACGGAGGCCCAAGATCAGGAAGGAAGTTTCCATGGCACTGTTCAGCGCCGCCGATCTGTTCGCCGCGAGTTGGGATTACCAGGCCAGTTGGTACCTCAAACGGCCCGGCGAAGCCCCTCACGCCGGGCATTTCCTGGCCCGCAGCATCGAAGACGCCCGCGACGGGCTGTCCACGGCCCTGTCCCAGGTCGACGCGGTCACCGCCGGCTGGGCGCACATCCAGGACCAGATCGAGGACCGGGTCATCGCCCAGTACCTCGGCAGCCCCGCCGACATGGTCGCCGAAATCACCGGAACCCACGCCGCCGTCTGACACACCAGGAAGGACCGGGCAGCTGATATCTGCCCGGTCCTTCCGGGCAACCTAACCGAGAGGACCCCACCCAATGACCGAAACCCTGAACCTGCTCACCCGCCGACCCGAGCAGGTCGCCCAACACCCCGACAACGTCCGCGATCCCGGCCGCGACATCGCCGCGCTGGCCGCATCAATAAGAAGATCGGCATCCTGGTGCCGCTGATCGTCGTTCCCGTCGAGAAGGTCGACGGCAGCTTCGACCCGCAGATCACCCACGTTGCAGTGGACGGCAACCGCCGCCAGCTCGCCGCCGCCGAAACCGGAGCAGACCTGCCGTGCATCGTCCGGGACGACCTGGCCAGCGCCCGCGACACCGCCGTCACCATGGCCGCGACCGGCCTCAACCGCGACGGACTGACCCTGGCCGAAGAAGTCCGCGCCGTCCAGATGATGCTCGACCTCGGCGTCACCCAGGCCGACATCAGCCGCATCAGCGGCCGCAAGGCAGACCGCATCCGCGCCGCCAAAAAGGCCGCGACGCTGACACCGGAAACCGCCGACGCCGCCCACAGCTACGAACTCACCTTGGACCAGCTCGCGGTACTGGCCGACTGGGAAGGCGACGAAGAAGCCGTGGCCGCGATCATCGAAGCCGCGCAGTACGGCGGCCGGATGGAGCACACCGTGGCCCGGCTGACCAGGGCGAAAGCCGCGACGCAGGCAGCCGCAGACCTCACAGCGCAGCTCACCGCCGCCGCAGTGGCGATCATCGACACCCGGCCAGGGTCCTACGGCGTGCCGTACCGGCTCGACGCCCTGGCAAACGCCGCCGGTGAATCCATCACCGAGATCGAGCACACCGGGTGTCCCGGCCACGCGGCCTACGTGGACACCAACTACCAGGGCGAGGCCCGCGCCTACTAGGCCCAGTACTCGGGTTCGTGTCACCGGGGGCAAAGTAGCGGTTCGGTGGGGTTGGGTCTGAAATGGTCGTTTGTGACCCACTGGCCCGGCCAGGCAGCGCTTTCGTAGAACGCGCAGGTCAGTTT
>JAABUO010000423.1_pt1 | contig 86186 bp, 77 predicted proteins | sample 5559291 | NCBI WGS metagenome assembly JAABUO01 (sample SAMN10711878, study PRJNA513372) | rock metagenome | isolation source: Antarctica rocks | place: Antarctica: Victoria Land, Finger Mt sud
CATCAAACATGGTACGTCGCGATGCCTCTCTTATTGTACCTCATTTGAAACTGGAGGCTTTTTTGATCCCTCTTTTTTGCCCAATTCGAGTGCGCACCCCTTTCAAGCATCATATGACGAGGTGTCAAAGCGAACATATCCTTTCCGTGAAGAAACGCCTTGCTTTGGCTTTGCGTGAGCTGTGAGAGAAATGGAAGAGGAGGAAACGAAAGCGAAAAGTGCTCATAGAATTGTCAAAATTTCTGTGCAGGCTACTTGGGACATCCGTTCGTAGAAAACGACGAATTTTGCGAACGGATGTCCCAAGTAGCCTGCACAGGTCTCGTTGCGCCGCCTGCCATAGCTTTAGAAAACCCCAAATTTTTCTAAAGCTATGGCGTAAATTTCTAAGTGGAGAAGGCTGCTTCTCTCAACAATCCGGTCGAAGAGGACCACAGTTCGATGAAACAGTTGGTGAAACCGGGAATGGGTTTCTGTCCGTTCGAGATGGCTTGGCGAACAGTGCAGGGATATGAGGTAATGAACATGATCAGGAAAGGACAGATGCAAGGGGTACATAAAAGGGACAGCTCAAGGCAGGTAGCGTTCATGGCAGAACTGTTCGGAGTAGCTCTCTAAACGCATCAGAAGAACGATGAAACTCTGTCCTTTGTGTCCTCTTCACATTTTTGCAGCGCAGCCCATCCTATCAATGTTAGACAGCTGCAAGAGTCTATCGCCCGCCAGAATATTATGTTGCTTGAATATCTCGGGTGTTGTCTCTTCGTACAGACGGCGCAGGTTCTCCGTTTTCACGCCTGGATACCAGGGAACTGACAGGTAATATTGCTTTGATGTTACCCATGAAGGGGCTGGAAAGTTCTCTTGAGCGCAGAGTTGCTCAACCGCTGCTGCGTAGAGGGCTGCCCAGCGTCCCTCTTCCAGCGAGGTAACTTCACGCAGTGGCTGCTCTACAAGTGTAGAGCGATCTATAGGCTGAGAACGTCGCCAATCGTCGAGGAAGTCCCCCAAGGTTACCCAGGGATTTTCACCTCCCAGAAGACGCTCAAAGCTTTCAATCAAGCAAATAGTTCTTCTATAATATATTGTACACGAGCCGTGAGATATTGTGAAGGGATATATTGCCTTAGAATGTCTATAACCTGCTGAGGGTCTGTAAATCCCAGTCGTTGAACAAGTGCCTCAGCGTCATCGATATCCTGCGGACGACCTGCTATAATTTTCATGGCAAGAATATAGTCCAGTGCGGGAAGGTAAATCTCTTCTCATCCGTTCCAGTTTCCAGCCTTCCTCCACATCCCGGTACAGGAGCAGATAAAAGCCGTTCCACCTGGGGGAGTGCCCAGCTTTGCGCTTATGTGGGCGGCGGGCGAAAAAGAAGCGACGACGTGGGGGAGCGGGGCGACTGCCCTTGAATCCATGCGGGAGAAGTCGATCCCTCCCACGCCCACCCGTTCATCTACCAGCAGGTGTTCCCCTTCGATCCAGGAGGAGGGCGAGGGCCTCGGCTGGGACTTCTTCTCGGGCAAGGGGCACCTTCGTCAATTCGTACTCTTCGCGCGTGAAGTAAGGCTGCTCTCTCATGCAGTTCTTCCTCCCCGTTTCCGTCTGAAGCGTGCGGGTATGCGTCCGTAGGTACGATAAATGTGTTGCGCCATCTCACCGATACAATCAACCTGCGCCTGTGTATACGGTTGAGCGGTCGCTTTTATCTCGCTATTCTCCCGAAATGGCCCACCCGTTGTCGCATCATAGGTTCCACCTGGACCAAACTTCCGTTCTGCCAGCTTGTGAGCTGCTTCATACATGTCCGAGACATATGGCGGACAAAGCGATTCATAATAGCCATCAAGCCCGATAGGATTAGGCATCGTCCACTCTTCCCGATGCACAAAGCGAAAACCAAGCCCAGCAATTCCCTCACTAGCAAAGGCTCCCAACGCGCTATATGGGAAGATACCAGAGTACATCCAGCCGCCTAAACCAATAGCCTGCATCATAAGCACAATGTTTTGTCCTATTAAAGCAAGCTCCATCGCGACCGTTGCGTATGCCGCCTGTTCAATATGAGAGAGCGAAAAAAGCAACTGTGGCGTATCTTGAATAACTCCTGTCCGAATAAAGGGTTCAAGCTCACCACCTAGACAGCTCTTGTAATCATCGTAGAGGGTATAGCCATTGGAGACATACATTGCCAAGAGAGCGAGGAGTTGTTGCCCCACATCGCCTATCGGCATAAAGAGAGTTGTACCGGGCTGATTACTATTCCAGAGGTTGTGCTCGTCATAATGAGGAGCTTCTCTAGGAAGGAAAAGCCGTTCCTTGCGTAATTGCACTGTCGCGGCTTGTGTATGCGCGAGAATGCGTGACACATCGTCATGTTCGCCTGTAAATTCGCGGAGTCGTTCTGGTGGAAAATCGCGTGTGCGCGTCACGTAGATACCAGAGTCGTCAGTAAAGAATAATTCACTCGCTCCAATGGTGGCTGCGGAAGGAATAGTGCGACCGGTCATACGTAAACTATAGTTGCTGAATGTATCGCTCTGGTTCACAGTAAAAGGAATGCCAAAGTTCCAGCCAGTGACTCCCGTACCTGCCTCAAGTAACAATGCCCGTTCAAGCTCACAGAGAGGAATATGCTTTATTGTAGTAGTATAGCATACTCTCTTTATCACAGGGAAAAACGTGCGCTAGCTCTTTAGGATATGGGTTCCAAGATGAGGATGTAAACTAGTCTCGTCTCGAGTCTGAGGAGCTTTACAACTTGGAAAGCCATCTAGAGCAAGCTCGTACTGAAATGCACGATGAAGACGCAATACTACTATATATAAAGTTTCTCTGCAAAACTATGGTCCTACTCATCAATTCATTTTCAGGTCGCCTATGGTGAATAGAGCAAAAGCTAGCTCATTTCATTAGGAAAAACGGCAATTTTCTGCAAAACTATGGTATTATCAATCTGCAAGACCGTGGGAATAATGACAGTGCTGTCCGCCATAACTTTAGAAAAACCAAAAATTCCGCAGTAATTTTAGAAAAAGCTGTACATAATGTTTAACTGAATATCACGTAATCTTATTTCAAATTGTGACTTTCGGGTGTTTCTCTTTCACAATGTTATCAACAAGGGACATCTCAGCTTGTTCGCTAATAGACTCCTGACAAAGGAAACGGTCATTCTCCGTTAAAATGGTTATAGCTTTGTGTAATCGCTCGATAAGCGCATTTTCTGTATAAGCGAATGCTAATTTGTATTTTCTCCTGAAGATGTTATAATCAATGACAATCAAGTTAGATACTATATTATCACGGGTTCGATCCACGCGGTATCCATTACTATAAATCGCTCATGGGATTGAGGACCGTGTTTACGCTCATAGAATATAGAGATAGATTCGGGAATGGCTGGACAGGAATCGACATAGCAAAGTAAAGGAGAACTGATGACGGAAGGCACTTTGGATGGTTTATCTGCAAGCATTCTCAGTAATGAGGCATCAAATGATGATGGTCGCGCGTTTCTGGCGATAGAACGCCGCATGAATATAGTTAAAGTCGTCAATATGCATAAAACGGCCACCGTTGCAGAAATTGCGGAATGGTTGGGGACCTCACTCGCGACAGTACGGCGAGATCTTACCTGGCTTGACGGGCAAGGTTTGATTGTACGAACGCGCGGAGGAGCTATCGCCATCAATTACCCTTCACAAACGCTATTGCGCCGATCCGTACCAGCCTATGAACAACGGCTAGACGAATACATAGAAGAAAAGCAGTCCATTGGACAGTGTGCGGCTGAATATATTCATGATGGGGAAACGATCATACTTGACGCCAGCTCGACGAACCACTACGTGCTTCCTTATCTCGCGAAGAAACGAGACTTGACAGTTATCACCAATTCTCTTTATATAAGCAAAGAACTGATGACATTAAACGAAACGAATCCTAGCCTGACCGTTATATGTTCGGGTGGGACATTATTCATGCGCTCATACTCATTTATCGGTATGATCGCTGAACAGACACTGAGTCAATTCTATGTGGATAAGGCCTTTATCGGTCTCCGTGGGATTTCTTTGCACCACGGACTCACCAGTCCTTTTCCCGAAGAGATTCCGGTCAAGCGCCAGATGATCAAGTGCGCGCGGGAGGTCTTTATTCTGGCTGATCATACAAAATTTAATCATACGCTAGCCAGTCTGATTGCGCCTTTGAATATCGTTCATACGTTGATAACTGATGCACGCACCTCCCCCGAAATTGCGCGACAAATGAGCTCCGCGATTCCCCATGTGATCATAGCACCATTCATTGAAGGGACAGTATCCAAGAATGTTCAGTAGAGCAGAATGAGTACAAAAGATAATGAGTTCTTTACGAAATGAGTTCTTTACGAACAGAGTATCAATCTTCCATTTCTTCTTGTAGATGACGTTGAGGCAACGTCCGTATGACTTCCGATGAGTCGTGAGATGGCGAGCCAACAAGACCTCCACAGCGTCGCCAAGTTTTTTCATGACGTGCCAGCGATCTGCGACTTGGGCGGCTTGAGGGGCACCATTGCGTGCGGCTACCGCATATTCGGACGGTAGTATATCAAGAGTGCATTTAATACGGGTCTCCCTGCTTTTTCACCATTTTCCCCAATGGATGGAGACCCGTATTAAATGCACTCTTGACAAATATTAAAAACTTGTTTACAATTCCTATTAGTCAAAATCAATCAAAATCAATCAAAATTTAAGAGCAAGAGGAGATGAGCGAGCGTTTGCCTTTCAAGCAGCTTTGATAGAACTCCTTCAGAGGGGAAGGGGAGTGTCAACTGTTATCGTCGTAACGGTCTTTAGTCAGAACGTCGTTGGTTTGTACTATTTACAAGGAGGAACCTTGAGATGGAAGACGCGGAATTTGGAAAATTCTCTCTTAACCGCCGTAAATTTCTCGCAGGATCAGCAGCTGTCCTCACGGGTGGTAGTTTCCTGGCCGCATGTGGAAGCAGCACCTCAACTGGAGGTAGCACCTCAACTCCCGGCTCTACCTCCACGAACTACACATTCGTACTGATACAGGGTGTCAAGGGTGATCCTTTCTACGTCACCATGCAGAAAGGCGCGCAGGAGATGGCGGATAAACTCGGGGTGAAGCTCCTCGTCGATGGACCTGCTCAGTTCAGTGCTACCCTCCAGGCACCTATTGTTGATGCCTACATCGCGAAGAAGGTCGATGTGATGATTATCGCGGCATGCGATAAGCAAGCGATGATCGCGCCATTGCAGAATGCGGCTAACGCGGGCATCAAGGTCATTTCTGTCGATACCTTTATTGGTAATGGCGACTATGCAAATGGTCCCGTGACCTTCCCTCTGTCCTACATAGGCTCCGATAATGTCCAGGGAGGAAAGATCGCCGGGGATGCCCTTATCAAAGCCATCGGTAATAAAGGTGGTCTTTATATTGAAAATGTGACTCCTGGTGTCAGTACCACTGATCAGAGGCAACAGGGATGTGAGCAGGCGATTCAAGCTACCAATGGGGCAGTAACGCTCATTGGCTCGAATTATGACAACGATAGTGCTGCAACCGCCTCACAGCAAGTATCGGCTTTGTTATCCAGCAGCAAGAGAACACAACTCAATGGCATCTTTGGCACTAACCTGTTCAGTGCTGAGGGAGCCGCCCAGGCCGTCAAGAATGCCAATAAGCAGGGGCAGATCAAAATCGCAAATTTTGATGCGCCTCAAGAGGCCATCAATGACCTCAATAACGGCGCGGTTGACTTGGTCATTGCCCAGAAACCCGCTGACATGGGGAGTACCGCCGTTCAATACGGGGTGTACGCTCTGACTGGTAAAACCAGTTCCATTCAGAAGCGCGTCGCCACAGGCTATGTCGTCATCGACAAGACCAATGTGAACGATCCAGCTTCGCAGGCAGCCATCTATAAGAGTTAGCTAGCAGGCCGGTGATTTCTTGCCACCGGCCCAGGAGAAATTTATGAAAATTCCTGACGTAGCTATATCGGCTGTAAACAAGAGCCAGCCAGGAAAGACACCTCTGAAACCACTTGATATCGTCAGTAGGGGATGGTCGTGGCTGTTCCTGCTCGTGCTAATTATTTTCTTCTCTATCACCGGGCAAGGCTTCCTGAACATCTACAACTTCCAAACTATCGGGGCAGACATGTCCCTGGTATTGATTATGGCCTTGGGTCAGACCTTCGTCATTCTCTCAGGAGGCATCGACCTCTCTGTAGGCTTTGTCATGGGCTTAGCGTCAGTCACCGCGGCTTTGGTCATGAGCCGCCTGGGGAACAGCGTGCCACTGTTCGTTGTAGTGCTAGTCGGCCTAGCTGCCGGCTTGGCTGTTGGTTTCATTCCCGGCCTTATAAACGGTCTGATCATTGCCCGACTGCGTGTGCCGTCTTTCATTGTCACGCTGGGTATGTACGGTATTGCTCGTGGTGCGGGCTTTATTCTCTCAGGTGGACAACCCGTCAGTATACAGACGAATGGCATCGGCCAGATCGGCAATGGGTATCTGTTGTACCTCCTGCCCGATGGACGCTTCAGTTTCTTCCACCTGCCCTCAAATCTCCAGGGAGTACGCCCCAGTCAGATTGTTCAACTACTTCCCCTTCCCTTGATTTTCCTTGTCGTTGTGACCCTTCTCTGTGCCTGGTTGCTCTCGCAGACGCGCTTTGGAAGACATACTTACGCAGTTGGTGGGAGCGAGGAGGCTTCTCGGCGTGCGGGCATCCCCGTGGTTCGTCACACCATACTGATCTATGTGCTTTCAGCACTCCTGGCCTCCCTGGCAGGTGTACTCTACGCGATGCGCTTTAGCAATGGTGCCGCAGATGTGGGTGATCCACTCCTGCTCACCTCCATTGCGGCGGTGATTATCGGTGGTGCCTCGCTCTTCGGTGGAGAGGGAACCATCCTCGGCACGGTGATCGGCGCGCTAATTATCTCGATCATCCAGAATGGCCTGATCTTTATGGGGATTAATCCGTTCTGGCAGTTCATTGCCGTAGGCGCGGTCATTATCCTGGCTGTTCTTGTCGATCAGGCAAAAAAGCAGGTGGTGTAGCGCAGTGAATGGGAACAGGAGAAACACATCATGGCTGATGTACAACCTATCTTACAAGTCAGAGAACTCTATAAACGCTTCGGTGGCTTGGTCGCAGTAGATCATGTCAGTCTGGACATTCACCCCGGCGAAGTGGTAGGGCTTCTAGGAGATAATGGTGCGGGAAAGTCAACACTCATCAAAATGATCTCTGGTGCCTATAAACCTGATGGCGGCCAGATTCTTCTGCATGGTGAAGCGGTATCGTTTTCTACGCCGCTGGAAGCACGACGACGCGGGATAGAAACCATCTACCAGGATTTGGCGCTGTGCGAAAACCTTGATGCCGGTGCAAACATCTTCCTGGGCCGCGAGAGAATGCGCCATCAACTCGGTATTTTTAGAGTGCTTGATCGCCCCTATATGCTGCGTGAATCGCGCCAGGTTCTCGATCAACTCGATATCCGCATTCCTGAGTTGCGCAATCCTATCCGCCAACTCTCTGGCGGTCAACGCCAGGCCGTCTCCATTGCCCGTGCGGTATACTGGAACGCCAGTTTAATGATCATGGATGAACCAACTGCAGCACTGGGTGTACCAGAGCAACTCAAAGTGCTGGAACTGATACGCACGTTACGCAATCGGGGCGTTCCTGTCATCCTGATTAGCCACAATATGCAGGATGTTTTTGCTGTGGCAGACCGGGTGATTGTGATGCGCCGCGGAAGCAAAGCCGGTGAAGTAAGGACCAGCGACACGAATGAGAATGAAGTGGTGGGTTTGATGGTTGGTGCTGAATACGATAAGGTGATCAAACAGATTCATGACGCGCCTGAAGAGGTAAATGTTACAACGCACGACGAGAACAATAAGAAATTTGGATAGTGCAGACAGCGACTTGAGGAGGTATTGGCTATGTTAACTCAAAGTCAGGTACGGCAAATGCAAGAGCGAGTGGTGCAGACACTGGCGCAGGCTAGTATTGTGTTGACATCGCAGGAACAGCCGCAGATCGAGGTGGTCGATTTTGGCCTGAACGAATTGGAGCGCACAGGTCTACAACTTGTTATTTATATCAACAACGACCGTTACTGCGCTAAAGAGCTTGTCATGATACCCCGTCAGACCTGTGCACAGCATCGTCATCCGCCGCTCAGCGAGACCAATCCGGGCAAGCAGGAGACGTTTCGTTGCCGTTGGGGCAAGGTCTGGCTCTATGTTGAAGACGAGCCGAGTCAGGCTATCCAAGCACGCGTACCAGAAGGCAGCGAAGCATACTACACGGTTTCTCATGAAATCGAACTGCATCCCGGAGATCAATACACGATTCCGCCGAACATATGGCACTGGTTCCAATCAGGAGACGAAGGAGCTATCGTCTCCGAATTTTCGAGTCCTAGTCATGACGAGTTTGATCAATTCGTTGATCCCCGTATCCATCGTTTCACCAGAATCGCTGAATAAAAGATTTACTGCGAGGGTTTTGTTGTAAATAATACGAATTAGCCGTAGTTGAGAGGAATTGTCTATGTTGATCGAAGCCAAAGCTGGTAGTCAATACAGATGATAATCTGGAGCATTGTTTGGCATTATGCCTCGCCTACATATTCACGTAAAAAATTGATAGCGCAGGGCAAAGGTCACCCGATGAATTTCTCCCGGCTCAATGCTAAAGAGAGCACGCAGGGATATGCTAGGTTACAGCGATGCGGGCAACGGAGGTACGTAATTTATGAAAATAGCCACAGTTACGCTTAACCCGGCAATTGACCAGACCGCACGAGTAGATAACTTTCAGCCAAATAGTGTCAATCGGGCACATGAGATCAGGTTTGATGCCAGTGGCAAAGGGGTCAATGTTGCTTCTTTTCTGGCAGACTACGGACATGATATCGCTGTGACAGGGTATCTTGGTCAGACAAATAGCGATATCTTCGAGCAGTTTTTTACATCCAAGGGCATAGATGATTGTTTCGTCCGCATTCCTGGAAACACCCGCATCAATGTAAAAGTCGTTGACGAGGTTCAACAGCAGACAACGGATATCAACATGCCAGGCCAGTCTCCCCCACAGGAATCGATGAATATGCTCTTCCAGTCAATTGAGCGACTGGCGGACTCTTGCGATTGGTTCGTATTATCTGGCTCCTTGCCGCCAAGCGTACCTACCAAGATATATGCGACCATCATCGCTCAACTCAAGCAGCAAAAAAAGCGTATCATCCTGGATACCAGTGGGGAAGCCCTCAGCGAGGGCATACAGGCGGGACCAACCATTTTGAAGCCCAATATCGAGGAGTTACAGTATCTTGTCGGAGATTCTTTGACGAGTGAAGCCGAAATTCAGAAAGCTGCCCATCAACTCCTTCATGAAGACATTGAGTTGGTCGTTGTCTCAATGGGAAGACAGGGTGCGATGCTGGTTGAGCAAGATACAACGCTTATCGCGACTCCCCCTCCTGTGACAGTGATGAAGACCTTTGGGGCAGGTGATGCCATGGTCGCCGGTCTCCTGACAGCTCGAATACAGGGGTTGAGCCTAGCTGATTGCGGACGGTTAGCTACCGCCTTCTCGGTGGGAACGATTGCACATCTCAGCTACGGCTTGCCTTCTCGTGATATGCTCCGACAATATTTTCAGCAGGTGAACATCAGGATTTATTAAGCACCCCCTATGGTATAAAGAAAGAAGGATTAATAATGAGTGAATTTTCAGGTAGACGCTATCAGCGTCTCTTTGCCTCGGATGGGCGTTCTGTAACTATCGCCATGGATCACGGGACTACTGATGGTGCTGTCGCAGGTTTTGAAAACCCGGAGATGGTGCTGAAACAGGTGATAGCCGGTGGTGCTGACGCCATCCTGACCAGCATTGGCATTGCTCGCCATTTTAGCAAACAGATCAAAGATGTCGGTTTATTGATACGCTGTGATGGAGCCACCTCGCCTCTTTTGGAACGACCGCGAGAACTCATTATAGGTATCGAAGACATTCTCACCACCGGGGCCGATGCTGCCACTGCTATGTATATGCCAGGCACTGTAAACGGTCATGGTTCGACAATTTATTTCCCTCATCTGGCCTCCGAAGCGCATCGCTGGAACATCCCCATTATGGCTGAGGCTCTGCCATATGGTTTCGAGGAGCATCCTGCTGCTCGCGCAATAGATACGGTGACAGATACATGCCGTATGGCCGCTGAAAACGGGGCCGATATTGTTAAAACCTTCTTTACCGGTGATCGCGAAAGCTTCAAAAAAGTTATCCGCTCGTGCTATGTGCCGATACTGGTTTTAGGTGGTCCCAAAACGCATAGTGATCGTGAATTCCTGGCATCCATCCGTGACGCCTTGGATGCCGGCGCGTCTGGTATCGTCATTGGTCGTAACGTCTGGCAAGCTACATCCCCTACAGCTATGACACAAGCCCTGGTGGCTCTCGTTCACCGCGATATCAGTGTGGATGACGCACTGCGAATTTTGCAAGAAAACAGGTAAGTTAAGTCGGCAAAGCGTTTTACCTAGCGCATTGAAGGTGTTCGCTGGGAGGCGGCATTCATTATCACACCATGAGCGCGAGTAGACGAAGGAGCGTCATTATGTACCTCGTTGGAATAGATGTTGGCACAACGAATACCAAAACTGTCATTTTCGATGTAGAAACCGGGCATACTTGTGCTGTCGGTAGCTGTCGCAGCATAGCACGCCATCCAGTTGCGGAATGGAGCGAATTTGACGCGGAAGACTTATGGGAAACAGTCCTCCAGAGCATTAAAATTGCTGTTCAGCACTGTGCTCGACCTGAACGCATCCGTGCTGTCTCTGTTGCCAGCATGGGGGAGTCGGCATTTCCTCTGGATGCTGGCGGCAATGTTTTGTACGCCGCTATCGCCTGGTATGACGAACGCGCAGCCGCAGAAGCAAAATGGTGGGAGAACACGGTTGGTCGAGAACGCATTTTTACCATTACAGGACATATCCCACACCCAATGTTTGGCGTAAATAAGCTGCTCTGGTTGCGTAACCACGTCCCCCAGGTATTTGAACGTATTCATCGCTGGCTAAGCATTGAAGATTTTGTGTTGTGGAAGCTGAGCGGGAGCTTTGCAACTGATTATAGCATCGCCTCACGCACGATGCTCTTTGACCAACAGACGCTCACTTGGTCAGAACCACTTTTCCAGCAGGCGGGGCTGCCTGCCGCATGGTTCTCGCCTGCCTTTCCCAGTGGAACCGCCATTGGGACCGTTCGCAAAGAAGTCGCTGAGAAGACAGGCATACCGCAACAAGCAATTGTGAGTACAGGTGGTCACGATCATCTTTGTGGCGCGTTGGCTACAGGAGTGACACGCCCAGGCCAACTGCTGGAATCAATGGGTACATCCAGCGTTATCTTGGCAGTAAGCAACGCGTTTAAACCTGGTCGGGAACTGTTTGAAGCAGGCTATACCAGTTATGCCTATGTTATACAGAATACCTACACCACGCTGGGTACGCTAAACTTCGCCGGAGGCGCGCTTGAATGGATGGTTACATTGCTCTATGGTCAAGGAAAACAAGGGAGCATCTCGCCAGAGATTTATGCCCATGCGCTACGTGAAGCCGCCGAGGTATCTCCAGGCTCGCGTGGTGCTCTCATGTTCCCATCCTTTCTTGGTTCCGGCACACCATACGGACAACGCTCAACACGCGGAGTAATACTCGGCTTGACACCTTCTCACAACCGTCCAGAACTGGTGCGCGCGCTGATGGAGAGCCTCGCATACTGGCTGCGCGATAATATTGAGATGTTCCGTAACCTGGGTATCGCGCCACCTCAGCCCGAAATCACGGCGATTGGTGGCACGACTCAAGCCACTTCATTGTTACAAATCAAGGCAGAAATCACCGGTTGTCCGATCAAAGTACCTCATATTACCGAGGCAACCGCGACTGGCGCGGCATTACTCGCTGGCATGGGTGCGAATATATTCCATTCAGGCGAGGAAGCAGCCTCTTCGGTCCGGCATACAGTTCGCATCTATGAACCCGATACGAAGGCAGTTGAAATCTACAACTCGCTCTACGAGCAAACGTATCTGCCAGCCCATCATTTATTTAAGCAAGCAAATGGGAACGTTTCGTGATCGCTGTGGGCGTCTGACAGAGTACAAGGCGAGTGTTGTGCAGGAACTACTTGCTACCTTTCCTGATACAAAGACTCTACTTTTGCCTGACTGATTTATTTGGCTCTTACGCAACCTCGATCCTGCTGGGTGCCGATCTGCTCGTGGCCCCGATCTTCAGCGAGTCCCGCGAGTCAATTGCACGAAATCTCTATCTACCTATACTGAACGTTGACCACACCTTCACCCATCCATGTGGGTGCTGCCAACTGGATAACAGGCTAGGTCATGGACGCTCCCTCAGACGCGCCGCGTGCAACACGTGCATACAGGGAGAGAACGCCGCTCCTGTGACGTGACGATGGTGGGCTCCAGTGCAGGCGACGCTCCGCCAGCACACGCTCTACCTGGTCCTCTGGGAGGTGCTGGCCCTGCACTCCCTTAATCGCCAGCCTCCGCTCGGGTACATGAATCTCGATCAGGTCGTTCTCCTCAACCAGAGCGATGGGGCCGCCCTCCAATGCTTCGGGTGTGATATGCCCGATGCATGGACCCTTCATTGCCCCAGAGAAGCGTCCGTCAGTGACGAGGGCAGTGGTGGTATTGAGCGTTGGATCGTCCGCGATGATCGTCGAGGCAAAATACATCTCTGGCATGCCGTTGGCACGCGGTCCCTCATAGCGGATCACTACCACGTCGCCAGGCGTCACTCGGCGATTGCGTAGTGCATCAAGGGCCGCCTCTTCACTGTCAAAGACCCGCGCAGGTCCCACATGGATGTGCATCTCCTTAGGGACCGAGAAGGCTTTGATCACGGCCCCTCCGGGAGCCAGGTTGCCACGCAACACGGCGATACCGCCATCAGTCCCAAAGGGATCCGAGCGCGGACGAAGTATCTCGCGCCGAGCCACCTTGACGTTGTTTAAGTAGCCGATCCTCTCCGCGAAGAATCTACTGTGCTCGATCTTCTGTAAGTTCTCACCCAGTGTCTTGCCCGTGACGGTGAGGCAATCCAGATGGAGCATATCGCGGAGCTCCAACATGAGAGCAGGGACTCCACCAGCGTACCAGAAGTACTCGACCGGGTACCGCCCGGTGGTCTTGACGTTCGCCAGCACCGGCACCTGACGATGAATACGATCGAAGTCATCAATCGTCATCTCGACTCCGACCTCTCGCGCAATCACCGGCAGGTGGAGCAGCATGTTCGTGGAACCACCCACTGCGGCATGAATGATGATGGCGTTCTCGAAAGCCTCACGTGTCAGGATATGGCGAGGGGTAATCTCCTGCTCAATCAGGTTGAGTACCTGCTTGCCAGCGGCACGAGCGTAGCGTAGAAGATGGGTGAGAGGTGCCGGGATGAGGGCTGAACCCGGCAATGCCAGGCCGAGTGCCTCCGAGATCACCTGACCAGTGCTGGCACTGCCCATGAACTGGCAGGCACCGCATGTCGGGCATGCCCCTTGCTGTGCTAGCTCGAAGTCTTCCTTTGAAAGTTCACCGCGCTCGACAGACATCCCCATGGGCCAGAGTTGGTTTGAGGTCAGAGAGTCGGGTGCGTTCAGTTGAGTTCCGCCAGGTAAATGAATGGCAGGAATGTTACAGCGGGCAATCGCGATCAGGTGTGCAGGGACAGATTTATCGTTGCCGGAGATAAGAACCATGCCATCGTGCGGATGGCCGAGAGCATGAATCTCGATCATGGCCGCCATAATGTCACGTGAGACGAGGGAGTAGCTCATGCCTTCGTGTGCCTGGGCAACGCCATCGCAAATGTCGCTGACAGTAAAGACACCCGGCTTCCCTCCTACCTCAAACACGCCGTTGCTGACTTCCTCAATGAGCGGCCGGAAGTGGAACGTACCCGGGTGGCCCATACCATAGGCACTGTCGATGAGCACCTGTGGCTTGGCAAGGTCTTCTTCCGTCCAGTTCATTCCTAAGCGCAGCGCATCGCCCTGGTAATTCACAGAACGCAGACGCTGGCTACGCAGTTTTCGTCGATCTATTGTCATTAGAATGCTCCTTCATTGTGTCCGTAAGCAGTCCTTATGTAGTAGGATTACAGGATGAGGAAGTATACAGTGTGGAAAGGCCGAAAGTAGATGTGTCTTTACCCTCAATACAGTTCAAGACACTTACCTCAAATGCGGAGGGTATTCGGGTAGGTCTGGATGTTCCAGTGGTAGAGGACTTTGCAACGTCCATCCACCGTCAACCACCAGGGTTTGTCCGGTCACATGACGCGCTTGCGGTGAGGCAAGATACAGGGCGGCAGCCACGATATCCTCCACATACCCGACGCGCCCAGTTGGCGTCACACTAGCCCAATTCCTTTCATACCCCGAATCATCTTGCAGTGTACGTTCGGTCAGTGTTGCACCTGGGCTGATAGCGTTGGCAGTAATCCCGTACTCGCCCACTTCCAGCGCGACCGTTTTCGCCATCATCCGAATGCTCGCCTTAGTGATCCCGTACCCACCCAGGTTCAGGTGTGCTTGGATGCCAGTCACGGAGGACATGAAGATGATGCGTCCGGGGATGTGTGCATCGATCATGATCCTGGCTGCAGTTTGTGCAGTAAAGAAACTCCCACGCATATTCACACTCGTCAAGCGATCAAAGGCTTCCGGCGTAAAGGTCAGGAACGCGCCGTAACTCGTGATGCCAGCATTAGCGATCGCAATATCCAGTTGTCCCACTGCATCAACGAAGCGTTGAAACATGCTACGGACTGCTTCCACATCGGCTACGTCGCAGGCATACGGGTGGACCCGTCCAACTCCCAGGGTCCCATTGATCTGCTGGGCCGCTCGTTGGCAGAGCGTGGGATCGATGTCGTTCAACGCCACTGTGGCCCCTGCGCTGGCGAAGGCATGGCAGAGCGTATAGCCAATCCCTGTTCCAGCTCCAGTGACGAGAACCGCTTTTCCAGAAAAGGCACTCATGTATTCCCTCCTCACCATGAATAGCTACAGGACTATTCACTCCAATGTGTGGTTATTTCGTGGTCAAGCCGCCATCAATGAGCAGCAGCGAACCAGTGACGAACGACGCTTCATCCGAGGCGAGATAGACTGCGGCAGAAGCGATTTCTTCGGGGCGTCCCATCCGTCCAAGCGGTTGGCGCGCGTCAAGCTGTTGACGCGCTTCGTCCTCTTTTCCAGCGAAGTTGCGGGCCAAATAGTTTTCTACGAACGGAGTTTGGACCGTCCCCGGACAGATGGCGTTACAGCGAATGCCCTGAGAGACAAAATCGATGGCGATCGACCGCGTCATGCTAATCACTGCGCCCTTGCTTGCACTGTAGGGGAAACGACGCTCAAGGCCGATCAGCCCAGCGACCGAGGCGATATTTATGATATTTCCCCCCTGTGGCTGTTGTGCCAGCATCTGCCGTATCGCTTCGCGAGCACCTAAGAACACACCAAAAGCATTGACGCGCAGCACGCGCTCCCAGTCTGCAACAGTAGTTTCTAAGATGTTGCCAACGTGGCTGACTCCCGCGTTATTGACCAGGATATCCAGATGCCCAAAACGCGACGCGATCTCCTGAAAGGTGGCAGTGACCTGTCCCTCGTCTGTCACATTAAGCAGTTGTGCGTCAGCGAGACCACCATTCTTACGAATGGCGACGCTGACCGCCTCGGCGGTGTCAGCCTGCATGTCAGCAACGATCACCTGGGCTCCCTGGCTGGCAAAGCCCTGTGCAATCGCTGCGCCAATGCCTGAACCCGCTCCTGTGACCAGCGCGACTTTGTTGTCCAAACGGAACATGTGCTTTCTCCTCGTTTCTTCTGGGAACGATTGTACATCTCTTGTTTCTTCTCTCTTCACTGATGGCAACAGCATTACACAGTATTCCACCATCTGAAACACATGAGTACATTGACATTTCTACCACAAAAGATATACTCATCGCCAGTACCTCCTTTTGATCACTGCAATCCAAGGAATGACAGATACTGGTTGCAGGAAAAACGATGCCTATTTCCATGACAAACTCCAAAGGGATCTCCGAGCGGCGATCAACGTCGTATTCTTGCCGCGATTGCATGGGGCACTGCCATTAGCTCGTAGCCCTTTGGGTGCTCGCGCATACAGAGGCGTCAAACCGAGGTGGGAGCCACAGTCGTCAATCACGACGAGTTTCTGAGCATCCAGGGACTTGCGTTGGTCCCGCCAAGCGGTTCGTGCCTCCTCGTTGCGCCCTGAGGCACGCGAACGTCTTTTTTTCGCGTCCAACCCACCCGTCTGATGGCACGACCCATCGTCGTCGTACTCACCCGCAAGCCATGCACTTGCTCCCTGTACTGGCTACTTCGACCATCTGTTCTCAACGAAAGCGTCCTTTGCTTACGTCCGTCATGAGACTATTCAATAAACACTCAAGATATAGCTGTACTAAGGGTTAGACAAGCACTTACTTTTTTCGGAGTTAGTTTGGAATATTTCGGGTCCTTCCAAGAGCTTCTTATTCTTTCACGCTCATTTCATTTCGGAGTTACGCTGGAATTCTCACTTTGCCGACATCAACATTCTCTGTTAGAGGCTTGACATACGAAACCGAACACAAGCACAATCCGTCGTAGACCAGTATTTTCCTTCTCCTGTTCATCAAGCCTTTCATCTGTTGTCTCAAACCCTGGAAACGCTGTTTGGGGATTGACGAATCTCGCTGCTCCCTACGCAAAGGCTAGTCAGACAGTCCTCTCTATGGTATGCTATATATGAAGATAGAGACGATGAGTGAGGACGCAATGACGACCTTTCGACTGAAAACACAAACATTGGCGATGGCCTATGATGAACTTGCTTCGGGCAAAGAGGGCTTTCGTGTCGCTGTGGGCAATTTCATGAACGCCTTCTTCCTCTATTGCGTCGAGAACCGTCAGCAACTCATCAACGATCCCATTCAAATGCCAGAGAATCCTACCGAAGAGCAGCATGGTTGGGCAGCATTTTGCGCTGGTGCGGCAGAGTACTTAGCCTCACGTTATGACTTGAAGTGCCCTGCCTGGGCGCACGATCCCGCCTATTCCATGCCGGAGCCGTGGTACACCATTCCTAACGCTCACTCGGCGATGCGCCAGCACTTCCAGAGAACAGCCCCCGAAGCGTTTCGTCGTCGCAACGTATTCTGCGATGATCATGTGTTCAGCAATGCCCATCCCTCATCACGTGAGCCCGGGAATCGTGAAGACCTGCGACTCCGGCGTATGGCGATTCTGGCTGAACTGTCGCAAGAGGAGCGCGAAGCCTACCTCGCAACGCACAAGGCGAAGATGGCAGGCAAACCACGTATCCATATCGTCGTGTGAGAGTACAAAGTGGGTCAACATCACAACCCCTGTCGTGGCAGACCCGCGTCGTTCGTTCTGGTTTCCGGTTTATGCCAGTCGAATACGTCGATAAACAGCATCAAATGGGAAACTATAGAGGCCATCAGTATTGTCATCAAGGGCTAGATACTGCTCAACGGGCATGTAAACCACTCCATCATTGAGTGCTGCTTTGTCAGCTACCATTATTGCGCCTCTCTTTCGTTTCACTCATATCCCTAGTGTACCATAAAGTTCATCGTGTTTTTAGTCTTCGTAGTGTAAATGGATGTGTCAGTGAGACGTACAAGATAACTTGACCGTTTGAGCCCTGATATTTGACACTGCTCCAGGTTATGAGGGAAACGATGGAAGCTTCTTTTGCAAATACAACACAGCATTCTCTTCCCAGCGCGGCTTGAGCCAAGCGACCAGTTGCGTTTTGGCGTCGGCGGATGCCAGCGAGAGTGGTTTGATGCCGTGCTCTTCCATCCAATGCTCGGCCAGCATATAACAGGTGCCGTTCCAACCACTTTTGTTGCCATTGTCATTGCGGTTCTCGGCCACACCTGAGATGACGATGTCGGCAGTGTTTTGCAAATCGATCAGCGCGTGGTCGAAGGCATTTTTGTCAGTTTTGTCCTGCATACCAGCCAGTTTTCTGAGCACTCTGACCTCGATGCCGTGGTTGTGCTGGATGATCTCGTAGATCTGCTCGGTCGAGCGAGCCAGCAGACCTGCTGCGTAACGCTCTTTCACCGTTTGGGGCGAAGCGAGCAGGCATTTCACGAGCGGAAAAACTCCTTGAGCGATCAAGATGGGTCGAGAGCCGATAAATCTGCCATAGGCGGCGATTCCCTCGGAGGCAAAGCGGTCTCGCCAGTGCCAGGGATCGGTGTCGGTGCCTGTGTGCCATGCGGCAGGCTCGGTAATCGAGTCAAGAGAGGGGTGGGCGGGGATAAATCCTGATAATGGCAGGATGCCCAGTTGTTCTACTGCTCGGCTGGCCTCTGCATAGGTTTTCACGATGAGATGCGACACGTGCAGGCTCCTTTTCTGGAGAATTTGTTTCAGAGACATTATACACTACAAACCACTTTCCGTACTTGTGATGTTTTTATAATGGGTTCGTATTATGTTAATCCTGCGAAGAGGTCTTGTTCTAAGTCTCCTTTATGCTTAGAGAGGGGGGTACGGGCAAGGACAAAGTATTCGTACCCGAAGGCTTGTTCGCGTTGCTCAGGGGGAAGGGTAAAGACGAAGCTATCTGGGGCGATCTGCGTTTTATGTGCTTGAAATGCTTTCATCTTCTTCTCAATGTAGGCTCGTACATCAATGCGCGTTGTGAGCAACTCATCAGGTGTGCCCATAATGGCGGTGTTCATAGCAGGATTATCCCACGGACCTGGCGCACCTGATTGTTGGGCATCGCTCATGGCTTTCGCCATAAAAGAGCGAGGTATAACAGTATAGTAGAGTTTACTAGGCTGCCATGCCTGCATGTCTAATGTGGGGAAGCAGCGTGGCTCACCTGCCGCTTCAAAAGCTGCATTTGTTACGCGATGGGCTTGAATGTGATCAGGGTGTCCATAAGTGCCAAAGGCGTCGTATGTCACGAGGACCTGGGGCTTCAATTCGCGAATTAAAGCAACCAATCTCTTGACAGCTTCATCGAATGTTGCACGGTAAAATGATTCTGGACGGTTGTTTGACTCTGTCCCATACATGCCAGAGTCGCGGAAGCCAAGGTTGCGTAACTCTTGAATGTTTAGTGCCGCAGCCGCGGCTAGCAGTTCTGGACGACGGACTTCTGCCAAGCGCGGAAACATGGCTTGTTTGGCTTGTTCGTCCAATGTTGGGTCAACGATCTCCCCTTCTTCTCCCATTGTCGCGGTTACGAGTACGGTCTGTACTCCGCGATCTGCGAGGAGTGCGAAGGTGCCGCCGGTACCAAAGACTTCATCGTCGGGATGAGCATGAACGGCCATAAAGGTGTGGGAAGTTTTTTGAGTTTCGGACATGTATTTTTTCTTTCTAAAGTTTGGTTGTTCTAGTTCATGCCCATCATTATACACGATATCGGGGTCTCGATATATTTCACACCCAATCGCCACTTTACTCAGGTTGGATTTATAAAGAACGTGGTAAAATATCTTGCATGAGTATGGAAAACGAAAAACTGGAACAAGAAGCCCTTGAAGAATCATTAGAAGAGCAATTATCGGAGAACACACTAAGTGGCCCAGCATTGGGTCATCTTCCCGCCGAAGAGGAGAACAGGAACCGTGACTCGTATGGGGCCTTACGCTTTCGGAATTTTCGCCTTCTGCTTGGTAGCGTCTTTCTCATGATGTTTGGACAACAAATGCTGACCGTTGCTCTTGGATGGGAGCTATACAACCGCACTGGCTCCGCTCTCGTACTTGGTGGAGTAGGATTAGCGCAGGTGATTCCGCTCATTCTCCTTTTCTTACCTGCCGGATACGCAGCCGACAACGTAAGCCGCAAATACATTCTCATCGTTACTCAGACACTTTCACTACTCGCCTCGCTAGGTTTAGCAACACTCTCTTTTCAACGTGGCCCTCTACTATGGATCTACGGGTGTCTCTTTCTACTGGGTGCGGCTCAATCCTTTAGCTTTCCTTCCAGTTCCGCGCTTGTTTCACAGGTTATACCAGAGAAGTCATTTGAAAATGCTATGACATGGCGAAGTAGTGCTACGCAGTTATCCGCAGTCCTGGGACCAACGACAGGTGGCTTTTTGATAGGGCTGTTCGGTGGAGCAAGCTATGTCTACATATTCAGTGCTACCGGTTTTCTCATTGTTGTCACACTATTGCTCTTCCTTCAAGCCGGGCCACAAAAAGCATCTTCTGCCTCCAGTAGAAAACTGAGTGCGTTAATCGAAGGAATACGTTTTCTAGGACGTACTCAAGTCATGCTAGCAGCAATTACCCTCGACCTATTCGCGGTCCTGCTAGGCGGTGCAGTCACACTGCTACCCATTTTTGCGAAAGACATTCTGCACGTGGGACCGTTCGGCCTGGGAAGTTTACAAGCGGCGTCATCGCTTGGAGCGGTGGGCATGGCACTAACCTTAGCACATCAACCAGTGTTTAAGAGAGCTGGTCCCGTCTTGTTGCTGGCGGTGACTGGATTTGGGGTGGCGACAATTATCTTTGGCCTCTCACACTGGTTCTGGCTCTCATTTTTGATGCTGCTCGTCCTCGGTGCGCTCGATAACATCAGTGTTGTCATTCGCGCTACACTCGTTCTTGTTCGCACTCCCGACGAGATGCGAGGACGTGTCAGTGCCGTCAACTCGCTTTTCATTGGCACTTCCAACCAACTTGGCGGCTTTGAATCGGGCGTGACCGCACAATTGCTCGGCCCCGTAGGTTCAGTTGTTCTCGGCGGAATTGGCACGATACTGATTGTGGTACTCGTAGCTGTCCTCTGGCCGGAAATACGGCATCTCCGCACCTTACGAGAGTAATAATCTGCTTATTGTCGCACATAAGAGCTATGCAAGAGAACAGGTTGTGCATCAATGCGTACTCGAAAGAGCATGTACGGCTTGCAGCGGTGGCAGGTCTTGTCCTTGCAAATTCATGGTTCTCTTCTCCTTATTTGTTCCCTAGCGTATTTTTTTTCAATAACAACACGAAGAAGGAGGGGCAAGCGTGACAAACATAAGCCGTTTTCTGTAAAACTATGGTATTATGATTCTGCAAGATTATCGGTTTGGGAACAACGTGTTGCCGAAGTTTCAAATGCTAGAAAATAAAAACAAGAATGCAACTGAAGTTATTTTTCAATAACCTGCGTCATCATTTTGAGCTAGACAAGGAGGGATAGACATAAGTCACGTATTCCAAATTCCTGACGATCTATACACAAAGCTGGCTAGTTATGCAGCACAGCACAATCAGACTCCTGAGACACTGTTTCTAGCCTGGGCGAGTGAGGTTGCATACAAACAAGAAGAGTTAATGACATCAAACGTCCCAGAGTTGGAGAAGGCAGATCAGGCAAGTACTGAGGAACAAGACAAACGTGAGGGAGAGTTCCTTCATAGTCCGCTCCTTCAAGTAGCTGGTATGTTTGCTATTAACGAGCCAGGTTGGGCTGATAAACATGATACGTATCTTGCGGAGGCATATATAGAGGATCATGCCGAAGAAAAATGATCTCTTTAATAATCATGCAGGAGACGACGATATCCTGGGCGATGCCTACGAGTATTTGATGCGGCACTTCGCCACTGAGTCGGGCAAGAGTAAGGGGCAGTTTTATACACCGTCTGTCGTTCGCAAGGATATCAAGAACCTGCACCTGGGCGTGTATCCGCCAGCAGGTCGCATACGAGTGGCGGCACCATTGCGCGTCAACGATGAGGGTGTGCGCCTCTTCACAATCTCCAAATTGGGTTGGATTCAGCGGCAGCAGGCGAAGTTTGCAGGGCAGGAGCGGCAATCGGAACGCGAGTTTGTGAGCGGCGAGAGCCACTACTATCAGGGCAACCGCTACCTGCTCAACATCGTGTATCGTAAGGGGACTCCAGCGGTGATGCTTCGCAACAACAAGATGCTGGATATTTTCGTGCGAACGGGCAGAGCGTGTGCGTGGGCTGACGGCGTGGTACCGGCGGCGGCTCAAGGAGGAGATCGTGCCACTGATCGAGAAGTGGGAGGCGATTATCGGCGTGCAAGTTGCAGAGTGGGGTGCGAAGCAGATAAAGACGCGCTGGGGAACATGCAATATAGAGGCGCAACGCATCTGGCTGAATCTTGAACTCATCAAGAAGCCTGTGCATTGTTTAGAGTACGTTGTGGTGCATGAGTTGGTTCATTTGCTTGAGCGTCATCACAACGAGCGGTTCGTCGCATATATGAACAAGTTCATGCCGTTGTGGAGGCATTACCCTGAGGATCTGAACCGCGCACCACTAGGGCATGAGACGTGGGAGTATTAAAGATATGTAGTGAGTAGGGCACCCCTGTCCCCATTCGATCCTAAAGTTAACACCTAGTAATTTTACAAAAAATATGCTATAATTATAGTGTACTAATGAATAATATCTCACTTCCTCATCACATTGATGCTGTTCATTTGTGAAAGCAACGCTGACCTTGATGCGAGCATCATGCCACTCTTTCAGGCAAAAACTGGGTACAAAGGAATCTACTTCTACTCGCTTTCAAATAGATGAGGAGACCCATTCGCTGCAATTTTATTGTTGAGTTTCATATGGGGAAGAGAAAAGCGTAACACATTCCTCAAGAGGAGTTCATACATCATGACTTATACCTATAGAAACGTTGCTGTGGAGCAAAAAGAAGCGTGCCAGCAAGCACAACACATAACAGCCATCTGCGAGGAGTTTCATATTACACTTGATCCTATTGACTGGCAAAATGCTGGGATGCGGGCAAGTGTGATGGTAAATTCGCTCAAGATAGCGGATATGTTGGAATTGAGCCGTCAGGATACTGCTTCGATTCTGCGCCAGCTTCAAATCAAACTGGTCGAGCAAGCCGCTCTCAAAGCTGTCCACGCACAATCTGGCCTCAAAGCCTTGATGTGGAGTCCTGTTGAGGTGATGCAACCACAAGCATTTCTGTGCCTCTGGATCGTCACGCTTGAGACGGATGAGCGTGTAGCTATTGCTGAATATCTCAGAAATGGACAGCGTGTCTATGAGCACTTTGCGTTCGATGGAGACGATGTGAACGCTCTCGCCGGACTTTTTGGGCCAGTTTCTACAGGTGAGTATAAACTAGGTGCTATGGTCACTATTGGAGAACACGAGCGGCGATGCAGCGGCGAGATCGTCTCTATTCTTCCTCCAAGCAAGGCAGTTACTCACAATAAATATCCATCAAGAGGTCGTCATACCATTTCGGGTAAAGTCTACACAAACGAAAGCTCATCGAGGTATATCGTCAATTGTCATGATGGCTTCCCTCATATTGTCAATCAGTGGCAAATTCTTAGTGACATTTAAGGCTACTATCTTAACGTGAGCCTGTACGTCAGCGACGTGGCGCAGTTTCTCCAGCAGCCTCAATTGCTCGTTTACAGATATAGTGACAAGATCAAAAAAACATGAGTGATCCCGAGGCTTGCAATGCTATAGTACATCTTGCTCATCAAATCTTAACCAGATGCAAGACATTGACTACAAGCTCCATTACAGCATGATACGTCTTCTGGCCCTGTAGAAGAAACAGTGAAACGTCCTTCCAGAATAAAGCAGATATTCCGACCATATTCGTTCTCATGGAGTGCAACCTCACCAGGCATAAAAGTGAGAACTTTTGAGGAGGCCAGAAAGTGCAACAGGTAGTTATCGGGTACTTGTTGTACATCGCTGAACATCGGTTGTTCACGTATACGGCTCATAAGCAACTGCTGATTCCATCCCTGTGGCAGATAATTCAGGATACGACTCATGTCTCATAATTTGTCTGTCCGTAGCTTTCCTCCCAGGTACCCCTTGAGAGCAGGACGATAATACACAGGGGATGGGTCGTCAGCGATAATCGTAATATCCGCTGCGGAGTCTTCGGTACAAAGGATTTTAGCAGCGGCTGCCCCCGCAATAGCGTTGCCGATAATCAGGTAAGATTGACGCTCAATCATCTCTTCTCCATTAGGTAGAGGGTAGGTTATCTCTCAACTGAGAGATCGCTTACTGTAAAGACGCCAGGAGAGCCAAATAATGGTGGATGATATGCTCTTGAACAGCAAGAGGGAAAAAGACTTGAATGCGCTATGAGTGATAGCTGATGATTGTCAGAATATATAATACATTCTGACAATCATCAGCTATACTGGGCCACTACTCTGCTTGTGAGATGGCCCAAGCCGCGTTCACAAGACCGATATGACTGAATGCCTGTGGGAAGTTGCCCAGCAATTCGTCCGTCGCCGGATCTACTTCCTCGGCGAGCAGCCCAACATCATTTCCATAGGCAATCGCCCGTTCAAAGGTCGCTCTGGCCCGCTCGACTTCCCCGGCAAGGGCAAGCGCGTGGGCTAGCCAGAAGGTGCAGAGCAGGAAAGGTCCTTCCTCGCCAGCAAGCCCATCAGTTGCGCGATAGCGATAGACAAGGCCATGCTCATCAGTCAACCGCTCGGCAATTGCATCAACGGTGGCTCGCATACGCGAGTCGGTGCCGGGCAGGAAGCCTACAATTGGCATCATGAGTGTGGAGGCGTCCAACTCATCGGAGCCGAACGCTTGCGTGAACGCTCCAGCCTTCTCGCTCCACCCACGCTCCAGGATCGTGTCGCGAATCTGATCACGCGTCGCTGTCCAGCTAGCGATCCGATTATGTGTGTCTAACACATCGGCGAGTCCAATAGCGCGATCCAGTGCCACCCAACACATAAGTTTTGAGTAGAGGTAGTCACTTGGCTCTCCACGCATCTCCCAGATGCCCTGATCGGATTCTTGCCAGTGAGTAGCCGCCGCATCTGCTACATCGACCAGGAAATGACGTGTGGTCTCGTCAAGCTCACTGAGTTGGTCGCGCAGACGATAAGCTGCGCTGAGCAGTTCACCATAGACATCGAGCTGACGTTGCTCCCACGCACCGTTGCCGATACGCACCGGACGGCTGCCACGCCACCCACTTAGATGATTGAGTGTACGTTCGCTGAGGTCGCGCTCGCCACCAATGCCAAACATAATCTGGAGTTGGGCACCACGTTGGAGCAGCGAGGCCACCGCACCTGCCATCCAGGTGAAGAACCAGTACGCTTCATCAGGACAGGCCGCAACCCAGAGAGCCTCCATAGTCAGGGAGGCATCACGAATCCAGGTGTAGCGGTAGTCCCAGTTACGCTCACCCCCTATCGACTCTGGCAGCGAAGTGGTTGGAGCTGCAACGATTGCTCCACTAGGGCGAAACATGAGTGCCTGCAGTACACGACCACTGTGATGAACCAGATCGCGCCAGGGTCCTTCGTACCTCTGGTGGAGGTCTGACCATGTGCGCCAACCCATCAGGGTGTCGTGAAGGGCGTCGGTGATTGCCGCAGATGTATACACCTGTGGAGCTTCTTCCCAGCTTGCTTGATGCTGTAACGAAAAGTTCGCCTGCTCACCTGCATGAAGGGTGAAGCGAGTGCTTGCAGTCGAGCCTTCTATATCTAATGTTCTCTGCGAAGAGAGCAACAGGAAATCGGCACCACCGCGAGAGGCAACGCCTCCTTCAACTGGCCTGAGCAAGGGAGAGATAAGGCCGTATTCAGAGCGAGGCGCATACTCTAGTTCTATCTCTACCGAGCCACTTTCGCATGAGATTGAGCGAAGTACGACGCCAGGTGAGGCAACTCCAAGAGAGTGCCCACGCTCGTTGCGCCCGATAGCCATTGCATCAACTAGCACGGCAATGCCTGTTGAAGTGGTGAATCTAGTTTCGAGGGCCATCGTGGTATCAATGTAGCGGCGATGCGTCTCGGAGGCATTCACCGCGTGAATGGACCAGTGACCAGCTTGATCATCTAGCAGCCGCGCAAAGACCGATGGTGCATCGAAGCGGGGAAAGCACAGCCAATCAATAGAGCCTGTGCGACTGACCAACGCGGCTGAGCGGCAATCTGACAGCAACGCATAGTCGGCAATCGGCAAGTTACTCATTATCTTCTCCTGACAATTAAGTGAAATAGGTATAGCACAACACTTTCTACTCAGAAAGGGTAATCCTGGTGTGAGTGGTGGAAGAGGACGCTTCACGAGTGATGTATGCACCTTTGTATGCAAATCCGTCTTGATAAACACGTTCTTCTCGTTGCTGATTTACACAGCAAGCTTAGCAATTAGCTTTACTAATCATACTATGTACTAAGGTTGATTACTTATTTGGCTTTGATAAGTTGACAATACATTCTTAATGTGCGACTGTGCTATAGTACATCATCAATCTTTATAGGGAACAATTGAATGGGCAAGGAAAAAGCTATCTTAATCACTCATCCAAAGGCACAACATCATGTCGCGAGCGTTCTTCCCATTTTGGAAGAGCGGTGGGAGGTGCAGGATCATGTGACAGGTTATGCTGGACACGGCATAGAACTAGCGATAGACGCTCTCCAACAAGGGTATAACTGGGTTATCTCCTTTGGAGGTGATGGGATGCTCAATGAGATAATCAATGGGGCAATGCAGGAACGGCGGCCATGCACCATCGGGGTCTTGCCTGGGGGCACAGTCAATCAGTGGATACACGAGATTGGCCTGCCTGCCCATCCAATCGAGGCGGCACATGTGTTGACTGAGGGCAGTACGCCACGTCTCGTTGACATCGGCTTTTTCGGGGTGCAAGCTCTTACAATTGCTGATGAGACATACCCTCAATCCAAGACAGAGAGTGTACTCCACGCAAGACAGCATTTTATCATTGTAGCTGGACTCGGCATTGACGCGACAACGATACATAGCACAACCGAAGCATCCAAACAGCATTATGGTCAACTTGCCTTTATCATCGATTGGCTACAGATACTGCCCCGTTTACGCCCTTTTCCAGCGCAGATTTCCTGGTCGAATAAGCAAGTCTGGCAGGGGCAGCCTTTTGATATTCTCGTGAGCAATACGCGCCGCTATGCTAACGTGACGAACTTGATACCCAAAGCACATGTGGACGATGGGTTACTCGATATTCGCATTTTTTCGCTATTCTCTCCTGAACCGGGGTTGTTGTACCCTTTCCAAGATTCCACCTTTTCTTTTCAAATCCCAGCCTCTGTAGCACTCGAACTCGATGGTAGCGGAGTATCGCTCGAGGACTACTTAAACGTGGAGAACCGCGAACGTTTGCTAAAGGCTGATGATTTGAGCAAGGTGATGGTGACATACAAGTTTATGGTAAAGCCTGCTGCGTTGGCTATAGCAGTTCCTATAGAGTATAGAGGCGAGTTGTTCAAGTGAGAACAAAACAAACCGCCCGTCTCCATCGTGGAATAGAATAGGAGAAACGTTATGTTGTGACAAAGAAAATATCATCTATCATTGGAGCGTTTATTACATGCATCGCCTTGCCATCAACCCTAAGATTACTGTCAGTATTGTTTTTGTAGCTGCCATGTTCATGAGTATCATGGACTCAACCATTGTGAATGTTGCCTTGCCTTCGTTGAGCCGTGATTTTCATGCAATTGGTACGTCGATTGATGCCGTTGTCGTTGGCTATCTTGTCAGTCTCGCTATTATTATTCCGGCGTCGGGCTGGTTGGGTGATCGCTTTGGAACGAAGCGTGTTTTTTTGAGTGCGCTAGCTCTTTTCACGCTTGCCTCGGCTCTGTGTGGGTTGGCACCAAATCTTCCTACGCTAATTGGCTTTCGCGTTTTGCAGGGAGTTGGTGGTGGCGCGTTAACGCCAGTTGGAACGGCTATTTTATATCGCACATTTCCACCAATAGAGCGAGTGCAGGTATCGCGCATCCTCAATATTCCGACTGTGCTTGCTCCGGCATCGGGTCCCGTCATAGGTGGTTTACTCATAGACAAGTTATCGTGGCACTGGATATTCTACGTCAACGTGCCGATTGGCATCGCCGTTTTTCTGTTCGGTCTGCTCTTTTTGCAAGAGTACCGCGAACAAACGACGAAATCCTTTGATGTGGTCGGGTTTCTACTGGCAGGCGTTGGCCTTGCTTTGACGATGTATGCTCTAAGTGAGGGGCCGAACTATAGCTGGACATCTGGTGGTATCCTCGGTTCTTTAAGTGTAGGACTCGTTTGTATCGTGATTTTCGTCTTTGTCGAATTGCGCTCAACACATCCACTATTGGATCTGCGCCTGTTTCGCAATCGAGTGTTCCGCACCAGTAACCTCGTTACGCTGTTCTCTACGGCTGGTTTTCTCGGTTTGCTCTATGCGGTGCCATTGTTCTTACAGCAGGCACGCGGAGTTTCGGCACTCACCTCTGGCCTGACGACGTTTCCAGAGGCGGTGGGTGTATTGGTCGCAACACAGATTGTGGCCCGTCTCTATCCCAGCATCGGGCCGCGACGGCTTCTTGTAGGCGGACTCACAGTTGTTGCAATTGTTATGGCATTGATGGGTCTGATAGGACAGGATACATCGCTGTGGCTGCTACGTGCGTTGATGTTTCTTACGGGAGCGGGCATGGCCTTCTCATTTACGTCCGTACAGGCGGCATCGTTCGCGACCATTTCCACAGCGGAGACAGGTCAGGCGTCGGCTCTCTTCAATGCACAAAGACAGATTGGTGCTTCGCTCGGAGTTGCGCTACTCAGTAGCGTAATTAGTGTTGTTGGGCTGACACAGGTGAACGCGAACGGCGCGACGGTGCCAAATCTGTTGGCCTATCATGCAGCGTTTATTACAGCGGCGGTGCTGGTGCTGATTGCCGCTGGTATCGGCCTGAGTGTGCGCGATAGCGATGCGGCTGCGACGATGCGGAGCCGAAAGCGACAAACACAGCAAGAAGCTGCTCCGAACGAGGTACAGGGAACAGAGCAGGTACATGCGTGAGGAATGAGACTATTGTTTGATGGACAATCCAGTTATCTCCTATACGCGGCTAAGCACAAGGTTCCCTCCGAGAACATTACGTCGCTTGAAAGTTGCAGGAGTAGTGTCCTCCTGAAGTTTGCGTAGTGACTGCGTTCTGGCTTCCAGATACCAAGGCTCTTGCAATATATACTAAGGTCCCAACAGGTGGGTTGGGACCTTTTGTATAGCTCTAGTAAAAATACTTAGCTCGCAATCCCTCGACGAGTGGCAAGAATGCCTAAGCCAACGGCGATAAGGATCGACAAACAGAGTATCAGCATATCACGGCCAATCTGGTCGGAGGAGCTATAGAATACCGCCATCTCAAGGGCATGTCGTCCGTAGGTGAGAGGGATGAAGGTTGCTATATTCTGTAGAATAATCGGCTCGAATGCGAGTACGCCAACCCCTCCCGCCAGGAAAAAAAGGTACATACCTACGTTGATCGAGACAGGACTTAATGCCTGCACTCTTTGCACTAACGCCCCAACCGCAATTCCCAGCGCAGAGCTAAGCAAGGATACTAGCGCAACGGCAATAAGAGCAGTCAACCAGTAGACACCTTCAGGGCGCACCCAACCAGCAATGTAGCTCAAGAAAAGTACAATCACACCAAAGCAAAAGGTAGTGGCAAAGCTCGCTAAGACCTTACCCGTAACAATTGCAGCGCGAGAGATGGGAGCAAGTAATAATTCCTTCACGGTGCGTGTCTCCCACTCACGAGCGGTTGCAAGCCCTCCTGTAACTAAGCCACTGATGGTGAGCAGAAAGATAATGGTTGGCAAGATCGTATATTGGAAAAGTTCTATGTCATGGGTACGCAGATCTTGCTCGTGAATTGTCACTTTGATCGGGCTGGCACTGCCCTGGGAGCGGTAAAATTGTGTAATTGCGTCGGGTACTGAACGCCGTATATCATTGGTAAAGTCGAGGTTCAGGTTATTGACGGTGACATCGAGAGGCGAACTTTCATGGGTTTGCACGCGCTGTGTAAAGTCCGGCGGGATAACGATTACAGCCACCACGTCCAGATTTTTTAGCAGCACTTGTGCTTGCTGTGCATTGACATCTTGTATGCGGAATACATCGGCCTCATGTAATATTTGTACCATTTTAGCTCCGGCAGGACCATGATCCTGCTGAACCAATGCAACAGGACTATGCCCGACTGCCTGCGACCCTAATGCACCAACTAAGAGTAGTGCTAACGGCGGCAGAAGGGTCAACAAAATATTACTGGGGTGACGCAACCAGACACGGATATCCTTTTTGAAAATAGCCAGAACATGCTCAAAAAATGTGATTACCATATACTTTCTGCTTTCATGTTAATGTGCTACCGTGCTACGTCGCAAGGCAATCAACGCAAGAAGGAGCAAGCCAACGATATAACCACACAGAATAAGGATGTTCACATTGAGTCCATAGGAGTTCAATATGAAGTTATGAAAGGCGTGCTGCTGCAACACAATGGCGTAGTAGAGCGGGAATATCTGTGCAATAATCTGTATGACCTTCGTGTTGAGAGAAAGCGGACCAAAGGCACCACTTAGGAAAAAAAGTGGTACGGAGACGCCTAATGCAAGAGCGGTGACAGGTAATATTTGTTTTAGTAGGGTACCAAATAACATGCCACACGCCGTAAATAACACAAGGCTGAGCAAGGTAAAACCAATAACCTCTCCCCAATGGGCTGGATGGACACCAATCACAAAAATTAGCACGAGCAGTACTATCACCATAGAAATTAAGCTCATCAAAAGTGCTGCTAGCATTTTTCCGGTAATCACCGCAAGACGACTTGCTGGTGAGAGGAGGATTTCTTTAATTGTTTCCTTATCCCACTCACGCGCTGTTGCGATACCAGCCTGTAGCAAACCACCCACCGCCAGACCTAGAACAAGAATGGAGACCGATATATAAGGGATATAGTCGGTATCCTGGGGATAAAAGTCGTGTTCACGGGGCGTGATGGTGACGATATCAGGGAACGATTTGGCGTAAAAAGATGTGATAGAAAGTGGAACAGCACGGCGGATATCCTTGGTGAAGTCCGTGTTGAGATTGTTAATTTCGACATTGATCTGTACTGGTTCGCGCTGCTGAATACGGGTGTCAAAGTCTGTGGGAACGGTCACGACAGCAACAATTTGTCCCGCTTGTAACATCGCGCGTGCATCTTGTAGATTAGCCTGCTGTAAACGGAAAGAATGCGCGTGGCTCATCGAGTCATAAAATTTTTGTGCATACGGTCCCTGATCTTGCATGACAACGGCTGTCGGTGCATTGCTGCCAGCAAGGACGAAGAGGCTCATCAAAATAAGAAAATTGACTGGAATAAACACGCCAAGGATAGTAAATACGCGCTCACGCAACGCTGTTTTGATATCCTTTTTCATACAAGCCCAGACAACACGCCCGGCATACCCAAGTTCGTGAAACATGTCTTTCCCCTAGTCCCGTAGTTCGGTTCCTGTCAAATGCAGGAAGATTTCATCAAGAAGCGGTTCGCGCACGACAATATCTTTGATTTCCGTCTCCTGAGAGAGAATATTGATAATTTGCGGTACGCTGTTCCCGATACCCTGCGTGGTTATTTTCAGGTGAGGACCATCCTGTAGAACCTCTTGTACCTCTGGCAATGCCTGTAGCCGTTCGAGAGCATTGCTTTGTTGGGCCGTTTCTATCTCAATGATACTCCCACCATAGGTGCGTTTCAGGTGATCGGGGGTATCTACTACGATGAGCTTGCCATGATCGATAATCGCTAAACGGTCACACAGTGCCTGTGCCTCCTCAAGGTAGTTCGTAGTAATCAAGACAGTTTTGCCCTGATCGCGCAACGATAGAATATAATTCCAGATGGCACGGCGTGCCTGCACATCTACACCTAGTGTTGGCTCGTCAAGATACACTAGATGCGGGTCATGTAAGAGAGCACGTCCGAGTGCTAAACGTCGCTTCATACCACCGGAGAACGTGCTAACACGCGAGTTTTTGCGATCCGTTAACTGGACCAACGCTAGCATTTTAGTGATGCGCTCTTTTTTTTCTCGGCGCGGAATACGAAAGAGGTCTGCGTGAAAATCCATATTATCCCACGCCGTCAACTCTTCATAGAGGGCAGTTTCCTGCGGCACAGCACCAAGAAGTTGACGTACCTGGCGTGGGTTGTGATGTACGTCGTAGCCAAGCACTTTCACCGTTCCACTAGTGGGAACGCTCAGGCCACTAATCATATTGATTGTGGTTGTTTTGCCCGACCCATTTGGTCCCAGCAGTCCAAAGACCTCTCCCTGGCGCACGGTTAGCGAAAGATGATCTACCACCTGGAATGCTCCAAATTGTTTACAGAGCATTGTTGTTTCAACGGCAGGAATGGTAGCGTTCTCGGCTTGTGAAGAAATAGCATCTGTCTGTATAGTATTCTTACTCATGTAATCTCCTTCTCCTACTGTCTCTCTTTTCCTGTTAGCGCACTGTTTTTATAGGCAGGATAAGTCCCGCTGCTACTAAGAAGCAGAGTGCCGCGAATGTGAAGAGTGCAGCATAACTGTGAAAAAGGTTTAGCATGGTGGACCCAATAATGGGACTAAGAATGAGTGGAAGGAAAATAGCTGTATTGATGATGCCGAGGTCTTTGCCTCGATTAGCAGCGGCAGGTAGCACACGAACCGCAAGCGCAATATCAACAGCAAGATAGACCCCGAATCCGATACCAAGAATGACGGCTGCAACTAACATAATCGGCCACTTAGGAATGAAAGCAATCAACAGGAGGGCAACAGTCATGACGATGGCTCCGCCGGAAACGAATGGTTTGAGGCGTTGCAGTTTTTCAGCAAAAACACCACTGATGATCGCTGCTACAATCAATATTCCGGTTGCAATGACCTGGAAGATTACAACGCCTTTATCGGGTCCCTGGAAGTGAATGACATCCTGCAAGTAGAAGAAAATGTACGAGATCAAGACTGTATAGCCAAGGAAGATCAGGCAACGAGAAAGCCAGGTATAGGCGAAATCTGGATACTTGCGAGGACTTAACCAGAAACCAGCAAGAAAGGTTCTAAAATTGAATTGCGGAACTGCCTCGCGTGGCAGTTGCGGATCACGGAGTACAAGTAAGAAAAGCAGCACAAAAACGGCTGAAGCAACCGCGAGTACATAATAGCCTTGTTGCGGATGCAGGGTAGCGTTGGTAAAGCGAGCGACTAAGAGCAGACCCACTAGACCACCTACGATTGGCGACATACCGATGAAAGCGGATACGGCACCACGCTGATTGAGAGGCACTTGATCGGGTATAATAGCGGTGACAGCCGACATAATTGTATCAACCGAAATTTGTACAAGTATCTCACCTACGAGGAGTTGAATAATGCTTGTTGCCTGCGCCATGACAATCAGTCCAATCACTGTGACTATCACGCCCAATACAATCCAGGGGCGACGGCGACCCCAGCGTGAAACGGTGCGATCACTCAAAGCTCCTGCTAGAGGAGCCATAACCACACCTGCAAAAGCACCTACAGATGCGATAATTGCAAATGTTGTAAATTTGTTCGTTGGATCGAGAAAACCAACTTGCGCGGGAAGTAGCAACTGCTTGATAGTCACGTTACAAAGCCCTGTTACAATACTTGCTAACGCGAATAACGAGCGGAATGTCCAGCTTAAAGGACGTGTAGGCACACGAAGAATTTCGGGGAGAATTTCTTCGCTCTGCGCGTCTTGTGTGGCAATAGGGTCAGGCATACTGGAAGTCACAGAAGGCTCAGCCATTTGCATAATCTCCTTTTATCTAAGAACTAAGAACTAAGCACTACCTCCACGATCATAAAAGCAACGCGGAAGTATAACAATGCTGTTGCGCGGAAAAATGTAAGGCGAGACGTCAAACGATGGGGTGGAGAGTACATTCAAGTTTGTGAATGTACTCTCCACCTTACAACTACATTAAGAAGACGCCTCAACAACTTTCAATACAAGATTTTTAGCAAATAATAGCATTGTAGCACAAGAATAATGTAGTTTGCCGTTTGGATGTGTATCACGCTTACTGTAGCATACTCCACTTCGTCTTGGCAAGAGAAGATTGTATTTTAACGAAGGAGAGAAAGATAATTTTATAAATTCTTAATGCACGCTTACTCAATTATGGGTTATACTTCTCTATCAAGAGGCGAGACAAAAACGAATTGTATGTATAGAAATTTGTATTGCGGCTAATAGTACTATCATTCTCGAAAGATATACATGTTTTGCTATAATGCGCGAGTACTGAATATGAGAGAGTCGTTTCACTTACTTTTTGTAAGTAGCGTTCGTTAACATCTATATTTCTCGATCTTCCTAACAATAGGGGTGGGTGAAAGAATTTAATTAACGTCATCAAGAGCGATAAGGCAGTGAAAGAATTTCATTGCTTTCAGTTCCATGATCCATGTGAGGAGAAGCTATTGTACCATATCGACCTCACAACAATTTTGCGCGTGTTCGCACAACAAAGTGGCAAACTGGATACTGATTTAAGGCACATTCCAGGTGTAAGAGAACGTTGTCATGCACAACTTATCCTTATCAATGGAAAAGTTGCTTCGTGCATTGTCGAAGGAAAGAGCGGAGTCTTGTTCTCAGGAGGAGATGCATTGCGTATGTTGCAAAGCATGGGAATACTCGAATGGATATATACACCCGAAACGCAAAGTGCGGCTTCACCTATTTCTACACAACTATCGCCTACTCTACCACGTATCGAACGTGTTACGGAGAACATGGCAATGCTTTTTCCTGTACGCACACGTCTCATAGAGCCGAGAGAATTCGCTTTGTGGTCGCGTTGGCAGCGTTCAGTGTACAATATGACGGATGGAAGTAAATCCGTCGAGGATATTGCACGCGTATTATCTCAGCCGCAAGAGCGCATTCTGGAAACCCTTTCTGAGTTACAGAGACAAAGCGCTATTACCTTCTTACGAAGTCCACATTCTCGTTCTTGAACAAGCCACGTGACGTATCGTAGTAATCTGCTACGTGCGGTGCTGGATAAAAGGAGTATTTCGCGTGAACACTAGAATTTCCCAATTTCCAGAGCAAGACAGCGGTAACAAAACATGGACGCCAGCAGAATTGATTGAACAGGATCCAAGTAGGCAACAGGGGCGATCAGGACTATTAGAGTGGTGGTATAAATTAACGGCACCACAGGACGCACAATCAGGCGACAGCTTCGATAAACGAGAGTTGATTCGCCGAGGACGGCTGGCTAGCACAATTCTGTTTTTCTTTGGCATCATCTTATTGCTCGTGTTGTCGATAGGGGTTGTTGGCCCTAATCATATAATTGCGGTTGTAGCAACGATCTTGCTACTCATTGTTGCTATTGCAGCGGCATTGAATCGTCAAGGGTATTCCAATATTGCAGGACTCATAATTTCCTTTGCGCTCAACTTAGCAATCGTTGTTGTAATACTTACGTCACCCGGTGGCCTTAGCGCAAGCTCACTTGGGTTATTTGATCTACTCGTGTTTGTCGAGCTTTTTGTTGCCTCTCTCCTGCCTGTCAACTGGGTTTTTGTTGCGGCAACAACAAACATCGCCTTCATAGCCACTGATCTTTTGACGCAGCATCGAACGCCCAACTTCAGTGTCGTGATGGCAACAGATAGCTACCCAATTTTGCTACGCCCAATTATGTTACATATTATTGTCACGGTGGTACTCTGGCTCTGGGTACGTAGCGCGACACAGGCTATTGCACGCGCTGATCGTGCAGAAGTGATTGCCTCGCTTGAACATGCCGTTGCTGAACAAGAGCGTGCAGTCGCACAGCAAAAGCGGATGTTAGATAGAAGTATTCAGCAGATTGTAGAAACGCATACGCGTGTGGCGAACGGTGATTTTTCAGCACGCGTACCATTGACGCAAGAAAATGTTCTCTGGCAGATTGCAGGATCACTGAACAATCTGCTTACGCGATTGCAACGGCTACAATATGAAGTACAAGAACTGCAAGGGGTCAAGCAAGAACATCGGCGATTAAGAGAAGTGATGACGTATGTACTCAACGCTTTCCGAGGTGCGAGAGTAGAGCAGCAGCCTGTGCGCCTGACACAAACCAATACACTCTTGGATCCACTACTACGAGAACTTAACGGAAAATCTTTTGCTTCAAAGCAATTTCCTTTCCCATCTGAAAAACGAGTTCCTTTTCAGCAACAGGAGCGAGAGTAGGAGCATAAAGGTATCTAGTCTTTGTCTCCCTTGTGCTTCTGTGAACCGTCTAACACATAGGGGTATGTTTGAATAAGCTAAGGGGTTCATCGGGTGATAGTAAAATGACTGAATATGTAGGGCGACAATTGGGAAATTATGTCCTACTGCACTCTTTGGGACATGGTGGCTTCGCTCATGTCTATGTTGGTGAGCATGTCTATCTCAACACACGAGCGGCCATCAAAGTATTACAAATCGAGGTTGTTGACGAGAGACACAACGACTTCCTGTATGAAGCACAAACACTTGCACATATGATTCATCCCCATATCGTGCGTATTCTTGATTTTGGTGTAGAGGATAATCTACCCTTTCTGGTTATGGACTATATTCCCCGTGGTTCTCTACGTCAATTGAACTCTAAAGGGACGCGGCTCCCGTTGGAGACAATAGTATCGTATGTGAAACAGATTGCCTCTGCCCTACAGTATGCTCATGCTCAGAATGTAGTTCATCGTGATGTGAAGCCTGGGAATATGCTTCTGGGAGAACACAACGAAGTTCTCCTTAGCGATTTTGGCCTCGCTACTATTGCTCATGGCTCAGAATCTCCATCGACGGAAGAGACTGTGATGGGCACTGCACTCTATATGGCACCGGAGCAAATTTATGGCAAGCCCAACTCGGCCAGCGATCAGTATGCGTTGGCAACAGTTGCCTATGAATGGCTGTGTGGGAAACCGCCCTTTCATGGGTCCTTTGTTGAGATTGTGACCCAGCAGATGACCGCGCCACCCCCAGCACTAAACACTTATGGTGTAGAGGTATCGGCAAAAGTTGAAGAAGTGATTATGATTGGACTTTCCAAAGATTATAAGGATCGCTTCAAAAGCGTCGAAGCCTTCGCACACGCTTTAGAGCTGGCTAGTAACCCAGACATGCAAGCTACTGCACAACTCAAAACGGAGCATCAACCAATGCTGTTGCACCCCCAAACGTTGCCTATCATATCGCCTCCCGCCGACCTTTAGTCTTTATCAGGGGGTTGCAATGAAGCCTCGATGTTTGAACTTGTAGAGCGGCTAGCATAAGCAGAATTGGAACGGATACAGAAAGGAGAAATTGATGGACATTCGTGGGCGCATTGCTCTCGTCACAGGAGCAAGTAGCGGTATTGGGTACGCCACCGCACTTCGTCTTGCAGAATCGGGAGCAGATATCGCTATTGGATATGGACGGCAGGAACAAGCGGCGAATACGCTTGCGGAACATATTCGTCAAATGGGAAGACGTGCAACCGTTATACGTGGTGATATGAGTATCCCTGCCGAGGTGCTTGCATTAGTCGATGCGACGGAGACACAACTGGGTCCTATCGACATTCTGATCAGCAATGCTGGTGCTGGGCAGCGTCGGCGACTGGAAGAGATTTCGCTAGAAGAGTGGGATCAGACTATGCATATCAACCTGCGCCCCGCTTTTTTGCTGACGCAACGAATCACACCTGGCATGCGGGAAAGAAGGTTTGGGCGTGTGATCCTGGTATCCTCTGTAGCAGCGTTCACAGGTGGAATTGTTGGAGCACATTACGCTGCATCAAAGGCCGGGTTGTTGGGATTGATGCATTCGCTATCGGCATCACTTGCACCTCACGGAGTGACAATCAATGCGGTTGCGCCAGCACTTATTGCAGACACGGGAATGATATCTGGTGGAGCGGAGACCGAGCGCGAATTGGTACCCCGTATCCCTGTCGGTAGATTGGGGAAGCCGGAAGACGTTGTTGAGGCGATCATGATGCTCGTCATCAACTCCTACATGACCAACCAAACGCTCTTAGTCGATGGAGGCATGTACCCGCACTAAGCAATAGCTTGTCCGTCGTCTATGCAAAATTTTCTGGCTGCTCTCCTGCGTGTTGTGTCATAAAGAGTTGGGCGATATCAGTGGGCAGCTGCGAGATAAGATGCTCTAACGCACCAAGAGAAACAGCATCACTCACAGCATTAGCGACAACGCTTGCATGCTGACCCGCGACTTGTAGACTCGCGCCTTCGCGCTCGCTGACACGTCGAATAAAATCATCGAGGGTAAAACGGTCTGCGATGCCACCAATGAAAGGCTGTTGCATGTAAACGGTAACTTCTGGCGGAAGTTCTGAGGAGAATTTCACCGCCTCATCTTGCGTCAAGTGTTCGGAAAGAGTTTCAAGCGTAGCTCTCAAAGCATCTTGAGCCTCTAAGCGCGAACTTAAACCCGCGCGGTGCATGACTGTTTTGATAAGTTCTTCGTACTTCATGGTTTTCTCCGCTTCTCTTCTCAATAAAGATAGTAATAGTATTACTCTGTTCACGTCTTTTCTCTTAGCAATGGTGACAAACTCTCTCTACCAGATGGACTTTCAGATATGACCTATCTTGTCGAGCTTTTCCTTACAGAGTAAGAGGCAAAACGCTGTAACGAATCTGCGTACTGAAACGAGATAAAGTGAGAGCGATAAAGAATTTTCGCCAGTCTTTTCAAAATAATTAGAGCGGGCATACCTTTTATGAAAGGATTATCATGAGCAAGGACCCATCGAATGAAAATTCGGCTCAGTCTACGCCACAAGGCCAGGATGTTGCAGGGCAACAAAATGGTTCCATTTCACTTGATGAACAAAGTAAACAGCGGAGCCTTGACACTTTCCGTGAGAGTGCCGACGGTCAGTACCTGACAACGAACCAGGGACTACGCGTCAACCATACTGACGACTCGTTGAAGGTTGGTGAGCGTGGACCAACACTACTGGAAGATTTCCACTTTCGCGAGAAGATAACTCACTTCGATCACGAGCGAATTCCAGAACGTGTTGTTCACGCACGCGGTGCTGGTGCATTCGGCTACTTTCAGGTCTATCGACCGCTGGGTGAGTATACAAAAGCGAGTTTTCTACAAGACCCAGCGGTGCAAACGCCTGTGTTCGTGCGTTTCTCGACCGTCGTCGGTTCTCGCGGCTCAGCGGATACGGTGCGCGATGTGCGCGGCTTCGCCACCAAATTTTATACGTCAGAGGGGATCTTTGATCTGGTAGGCAATAACATGCCAGTGTTTTTTATCCAGGATGCCATTAAGTTTCCTGATCTCGTACATGCACTCAAGCCTGAGCCGCATAACGAGATGCCACAAGCTGCTACGGCACATGATACCGCATGGGACTTCTTCTCGCTTGTACCCGAAGCAACGCATATGGTGATGTGGATACTCTCGGACCGTGCCATCCCACGTAGCTTCCGCATGATGGAAGGTTTCGGGGTTCACACGTTCCGCCTAGTCAATGCAGAGGGCAAAGCGTGTTTCGTCAAGTTCCACTGGAAACCAGTACTTGGCACACACTCGCTCATCTGGGACGAGGCACAAAAGCTGGCAGGCAAAGATTCAGACTGGTTGCGACGTGATATGTGGGAGGCAATCGAAGTTGGGGATTACCCTGAATACGAGCTAGGATTGCAAATTCTTCCTGAATCGGATGAGTTCGCATTTCCATTCGATATTCTCGATGCAACGAAACTATGGCCCGAAGAATTGGTACCCGTGCAGCGTGTCGGTAAAATGACGCTGAATCGCAACCCGGACAACTTCTTTGCCGAGACCGAGCAGGTTGCCTTCCACCTGGGTCATGTGGTGCCAGGAATTGATTTCACGGATGATCCGCTTTTGCAGGGACGCCTCTTCTCATACCTTGACACGCAACTGATTCGTCTTGGTGGTCCGAACTTTAATGAAATTCCAATCAACAAGTCATTAGCACCCGTACACAATAACCAGCGTGATGGCTATATGCGACAGACAATCAATCAGGGGCGCAGTAGCTACTATCCGAATTCGCTTGGTCACGGTTGCCCAATGACGGCACCAGAGTCCGCGCACGGCTATGTAACTTATCCAGAAAAGGTTGAAGGTCACAAGGTTCGCGCTCGTAGCGAAAGCTTCAAGGACTACTTCAGCCAGGCAAAGCTCTTTTGGAAGAGTTTATCGCCGAATGAGCAAGATCATATCGTTGCCGCTGCTCATTTTGAACTAGGCAAGGTCGATACGGTAGAGGTGCGCGAACGTATGGTTGGGTTATTGACCCATGTTGACAGCGAACTTGCACAGCGCGTTGCACAAGGAGTGGGTGTGATGGTGCCGGAGAATAATCCACGTCCTGGTGTACTGCCGCCAAGCGACCGCCGTAGCGTCGAACGTTCCGCGGCACTCAGTATGGAGAATACCGTCAAGGATACGATTAAGAGCAGACGCATCGCTATTCTGGTTGCTAACGGTTTCAATGAAGCAGAGTTGCAAACAGTCAAGAAGGCACTTGAAGACAGGGGGGCGCACACAACTGTCATAGGGCAATCGTTGGGCGTCATCGCGGGCGCGACTAATCAGCAGGTGAAGGTCGATAAGAGTGCCATCACTGTTGGCTCAATCATGTTTGACGCTGTTTTCATCCCCGGTGGTAAGGGAAGTGCGACTCAGCTACTACAGCAGGGGGCGGCACGGCAGTTTGTCAATGAGGCATTCAAACACGGTAAGGCAATCGGAGCGCTTGGTGCTGGTATCGAATTGCTCAAACAAGGTGACATACCGGGCCATACAACGAGTAAAAAGGACGCTCAAGTTCTTAACTCGCAAGGTATCGTTACAGCGCAAGATACATCTAACCTGAACGATTTTATCGAGCAGTTTGTATCAGCTATCGCACAACATCGCTACGTGCGACCGACGCAGGAGCAGGTACCAGCGTAAAAGATATGTAGGAAATACAATAGGCACTGATGCAAATACATCAGTGCCTATTGTATTTCCTACATATCCCAAAGTTTACGAATGACTCTCTTCCCATTCTATTTTGTTATAGTAGTGTACCGCCTGTGGGTCATCAGCGGAGGTGCGTCCAACGACGATCCAGACGTAACGTAGGAGTAAACCACCGATGAGGACAAGCGAGGAGGCGAAGATATTAGTGGTGCGAGGAGTAGCTTTTCCACTGAGCTTAAAACCAAGCTTGATGAGCAAAGGTAGTAGTAATCCGCTTATAACGGTGCCACTGATAAAAAGGATACCTGCCCTGCCTTTGACAAGCGGTTTGCCAAGTGGTCCGAGGGTTGGGATGAGCGATGCAAGCAAGCCTAGTTCGGTACTCATTGCGATGATTTCCGCACGGTCTAAGCGTTCTAGTGTATCGTGACGCGGACGCCCCAGTGAAAGCAGCAGAGAAAGACCGGAGAGACCTGTCGAGAGCGCGGACGTGAGGAATAGCGGTCCCAGGAGATACTTTGCACGCGCCCAGATTGGTACAGCCGTAGAAGAGAGCAAAACGCCTGTATATGAGGCAACAACCAGACCAAAGGCACTACCAATTACGTCAGTGACCTTCACAGGCAATGCTCTTGCTACTTTTGCGGCGAAGGGAAACCAGTTCAAAAGGCCATCTTTTGCCATCTGATGAGCGGCAGAAAAGCCACAAAAGATGCCGAAGAACGAAATGGCCCATGTGCCGATAGACATCACGGAACGAAGTTTGAGGACACGTAGCATATGAAGAAAGCGCTCAGGGCGTCCGAGGTCCCAGATCAGCAGAACGGGGCTGATCAAAATACAGACAAACGAGAGATAACGACCAGTACGCACCACGTTCTCATCTTGTTTGTCCAGGCCAAAAAGATGTGCAAGCGTGGCTACAAGATATGAGCCGCCAGCAATACCGCCGAGAAAGAAATACAAAATAATTTGCCATTTCCAATCGGCTTTTTTGATGAGCGGGTGATTATAGTAGGTACTCGCTTTACCTGTCCATGTTTCACCACGACCAGCCTTCGCGCCGCCACGTTCAGGGAAGACGAGAGTTCCCGTGCCGGAAAGCTCTTTTGGCTGCTGTCCATTGGAAGTATTCATTATATATCTCCTACAACGTATGTTGTTTGCATTGGAAAAGAAGCCATCACCGCTGTTATTATGGGCGTTTCCATAATGAAAAGGCGGTGGCGAGCGTCAAGAATGTCGCAGCAACAAGGCTAGCGACAAAGCCGGGCAAAACATTTTCCTGTGGCAGTTTGGGCTTTTCTGGCAGATTGTAGACAGAAGGGCGATCCATGAGCAGGAAGAACGCGTTCAGGTCGCCCACAGAAGTATCCTCATCGACGCCATAGAGGTATGCGGCTGTTTCGCCACGTTCATGCAATGAACCAACGCGCTTCCTGGCTTTCTCTCTTAGATCATCAAGGTTGCCGAAGGTGATTGAGTCGGTGGGGCAGGCTTTGGCACAGGCTGGCTCTATGCCATCCTTCTGGCGATCATAGCAAAGGGTACATTTGGATGCGATACCAGTATCCTCATTGCGGGCCACCACGCCAAAAGGACATGAGGGAACACAGTAGCCGCAACCATTGCAGATGTCGGGTTGTAGATAGACATCGCCGAACTCATTACGTATCAACGCTCCCGTTGGGCAAGCTTGTAAACATCCTGGATTCGCGCAGTGCTTACACACATCACTCATCATCAGCCAGTCTACCGTCTTACCTGTGCCCTCTGATGGTCGCTTATGCTCTACGAACGCAACGTGACGCCAGGTCGTAGCGGAGAGAGCGACGGTATTGTCGTAGCTGTTGCCCGAAAATTTGTAGCCGTCGGCGGGCAATTGGTTCCATTGTTTGCACGCGACCTCACACGCTTTGCAGCCAATGCAAAGCGTGGTGTCGGTGAAAAATCCCATTTTTCCCATATGTTTTATCTTTCATCTTCCTTATATGAACCAGCTTCACCGCGTGCAACATAGCTGCCACCTTGCCCTAGATGTGTGCGACGACCTGCACGCATGTTGCAGGTGAACGCTTTGGCATCGTGCATGCTGACGTTGCGGTCCGCGACTAGCAGCAGCAGATCATTGGCAACGTCGCCTGTTACCACACCACTATAGCCCCAGTGAAACGGCAAGCCAATTTGATGAACAGTATGTCCAGCTATCGTCAAAGGTTTTATACGTGCCGTCACCATCGCTTTGGCCTCTATCTCACCGCGTTTCGTCCAGATGGTGATCCAGTCGCCCATTTTGACACCCTTCTCTGCAGCCAGTTCCTCACTAATCTCGGCGAACAGTTCGGGTTGCAGTTCGGAGAGCCAGGGAAGCCAGCGCGACATGGCGCCACCGACATGGTGTTCGGTGAGTCGGTACGTGGTGATGGCATAGGGAAAGTCAGGATTAGCTATGCCATGTTTCGGGTTATCCGGTCTATCCCAGTATTTCACAACTGGATTGCTAGGTTGTTCAGGATAGAGTTGATTGTTCACGGGCGACTCGACAGGTTCGTAGTGCGTTGGCATCGGCCCATCGGTCAGTCCACTCGGTGCGTAGAGCCTGCTGACACCTTCAGGCATCATCGTGAATGGGTCTGAACCGGAATGAGCGTCTAAACCGCTACCATGCGGGTCTGCCTTGGTAGTCGGCGACTTTGTGAGTGGGAAGTCGGGTGCGTCATAACCCTCCCAATGCCCCTTCGAGCCATCACCATTATCATGCTCAGCGTCCCACCAGATGTATTTCTTACGCTCGGACCAGGGCTTTCCTTCGGGGTCTGCCGAGGCACGATTGTAGAGAATATGACGGTTATCAGGCCAGGTGAAGCCCCAATCCAGGCTGACATAGTTATCGGGATTGCGGTGACGCGAACGGTTATCGCCTTCATTGGGCATGATGCCACTGAAAATCCAGCAACCGCAGGCGGTGCTACCATCAGCTTTCAGCCCATTGAAGTTTTTCACCACTTTGCCGTCCGCGATGGTGTAGCCGTTGATCTCCTTGACGATATCTTCGACGATAGGCTCCCGCGTCCGTTCGTCGAGCCGATAGTTCCAGACGAGATGCTGAATGGGTTTGTCGCGCTCCTTCGTACTGTTCTTATAGAGGTCTTTCATACGCAAGCAGAGATCGGTGCAGAACCAGTTCTCCGAACGCGCATCATCGGGTGGCTGGACACATATATCGCGGTACTGTATGAGTCGTTGCGTATTGGTAAAACTGCCTTCTTTCTCGACGTGCGAGGCGGCAGGGAGATAGAAGACTTCTGTCTTAATCTGGGTTGGGTCAACGCCGGGGCGTTTCCAGTAGGTCGCGGACTCTATTTCATAGAGGTCGCGCACCACCATCCAGTCCAGTTTCTCCATCGCGGCACGGTGGAAGCCCGCATTGACGCCACCTGCCGCTGGGTTTTGGCCCAGCAGGAAGAAACCCTTCACATTGCCATCCTTCATAGAAACAAAGGTTGGCAGGTCTGAGTGGTCTGCAATAACTTTAGGCAGATAGTTGTATGCCCAGTTATTCTCTTTGGTCGCGGCATCACCGTACCATGCCTTCATTAAACTGACAAAGTACTCCGGGTAATGCACCCACCAGCCAGTTTCCTGAGCATTGTGGTCCATATAGGTCTGGTAGTCGAACTCACCGCGCAGTGCGCTAGGCGTAGTCAGGTACCCCGGCAACAGATTGTACAGCGTGGGGATATCTGTGGAACCTTGAATATTGGCGTGGCCGCGTAGTGCCATGATGCCACCACCCGGGCGTCCAATATTGCCAAGCAGCAATTGCAGGATGCCCGATGTACGAATAATCTGCACGCCAACTGTGTGCTGCGTCCAGCCAACGGCGTAAGAGATATTCGTAGTACGGTCGCGACCAGAATTTTTCACCATCGCATTGGCAATCTTGAGGAAGATGTCTTGCTGTACACCACAGACCTGCTCGACCATCTCTGGCGTGTAGCGTGCAAAGTGACGTTTCAGAATTTGCAATACGCAATGTGGGTCCTGCATCGTCTCGTCATGCTCTATCTGGCTGGGATGAGCATGTGGGAGTAAGCCTTGCCCTTCCTGAGCATCGGGCATAGTCTGCTGTTCATCGTGATTGCTATGCGACCCCTTCTGCGGCGCAGACGTTTTGCTGGATGTATGCTGCGTTGACTCGCGTGCGTCTCCTTTTCCCGTCATCTTGTATTGCCAGCTATCAGTCACATATGCGGAATGATCGGGTTTTAAGCCGGAAAAGACGCCTTCTAGGTCTTCCGTATCCTGGAAATTCTCGTTGATGAGCGCAGTTGCGTTCGTGTACGCTTTGACGTACTCCTCGAAGTAGAGGTTGTTTTGTAAGACATAGTTGATAAGACCACCCAGGAATGCAATATCAGTGCCAGCACGAATAGGGGCATAGATATCAGCCATCTGCGAGGTACGAGAGAAGTGTGGATCAACATGAATAATCGTTGCACCTCGTTCTTTGGCGGCCATGACCCAGCGAAACCCAACCGGGTGGGCCTCCGCAAAGTTGCTCCCTTGAATGAGGATACAATCGCTATTCTGTAAATCCTGTAAAAAGGTATTGGCGGCACCGCGCCCAAAGCTTGCACCGAGACCCGGCACAGATGCGCTGTGTCAAATACGGGCCTGGTTTTCGATAGCAACCATGCCCATCGAATGCAAGAGTTTCGTAATAAGGTAGTTCTCTTCATTATCGAGGGTTGCGCCACCAAGTGAAGCAATGGCGGTAGTATTGTTGATTAGCTTGCCTTCCTCATTTGTCTCACGGAAGGTTGCCTCACGGGTCTCATAAACTCTCTGAGCGATACGCTCCATGGCCCAATCGAGCGGCTTGTCTTCCCAATCAGTTGCATAGGGTGCGCGGTACTTTACCGTTGTCACGCGCCGCTTGTTTATGTCTAACTGGTAGCTAGCACTGCCTTTAGGACAGAGACAACCACCGCTGATCGGGCTATCATCGTCGCCCTCAATGTCGATTACCTTACCATCTTTAACGTAGACACGTTGTCCACAGCCAACGGCACAGTAAGGGCACACGCTCTTGAACATCTTCGCGTCATGAATGCGTGGCTTCAAGTTTTTACTACGCTCGCTGAGCGGATTGGGGACCAATCCTACATGGGTTTGGAGGGTTTCGCCAACCTTGCCCGGAGAGAGGCGTTCGGCAAGGCGACCAAATAGAGTTGCGAATGTGGTCATAGTGCAGTACAACCTTTCGTTCTATATATTTGATGAAAGCTGACCATTGAATACAAGAATGAATTTTGTAAGGTCTATATCACTTATTAACACGGAGGAATCAGGAAAAGGTTACAGCTTCTCTTTACAGTAACACACCTCTTCCAGCTATACAATAGCTTTTTCAGTGTGACTTGTGGCTTCTCGATGCAACATATTATAGTGCTGGACATCAAAACGGCGTGTTCTGCGTCGAAACTCGAAGGTGAAGCCAGGCCAGATGGTGGTGTTGCGCCCATTGGCATCAAGATACCAACTGGCGCAGCCGGAGGCCCAGACAGTACCTTTCATGCGTCGTTGCATCTCGGTATTGAAGCTGTCCTCTTGCTGCGGCTGTATCTCGATGGTCTGCAAGTCGCGTTTATCCATTGTACGTAGACAATCCAGGATATAGGCGATTTGCGACTCGATCATAAAAACCATAGAGGTGTGCCCAAGTCCTGTGTTGGGGCCAATGAGCAAGAACATATTGGGGAAGTCTGTGACAGCCGTGCCAAGATAGGCGCGAGAGCCTTCATGCCACTTGTCTGCGAGCGATTGACCGTCGCGTCCGAATATGTATTGAGGCAGTTGGGCATTGGTGACATGAAAACCTGTAGCACAGATGAGCGTATCAATCTCATGCTCTACACCGTCATCGGTTATAATGCTATGTTCACCTATCTCGCGGATATGATTGGTTACAACATCGACATTGGGCTGCGTGAGTGCCGGATAGAAGTCATCGGACAACAGCACACGCTTACAGCCGAGGGTGTAGCTGGGTGTCAGTTTCGCACGTAGCACAGGGTCCGTTACCTGTCTTTCGAGATGTTCCTGTGCAAGTTTCATGGCCTCTTTTAGCCTGTCGGGTTTATAAACAAAAGCATAGGCGGTGAGTTCGCGTTGTGCATAGAACAGGGCGCGGATCGCGCGTTGTGTGAAGGGCAACATGCGATACATTATACGCTTCCAGGGAGCAATGGCCTTGTCTAAGCGTGGCAGAATCCAGGGTGGTGTGCGTTGGAAAAGCGAGAGATGAGCGACCTGTGGCTGGATGCGTGGCACGAACTGAATGGTGGACGCACCCGTACCAATCACACCGACGCGTTTGCCCGTCAGGTCGTAGTCGTGTCTCCACGTTGCCGAGTGGAAGAGCGTGCCTTTGAAATTTTCGATGCCCTTAATCGCAGGTAACGATGGCTCACTGAGGGGACCATTGCCCAGAATGAGTATATCGGCGTGTAACTGTCCCTGTGAGGTGGTGATATGCCAGCATTGCTCGTCTTCGTTCCAGTCGGTACGCTGTAATTCGGTGTTCCATTGAATGTGAGGAAGGATATTGAATTTGTTGGCGCAATAACGGAGATAGTCCCAGATTTCGCGTTGAGAAGAGTAGGTGCGTGTCCAGTTTGGATTAAGCGCGAAAGAGAAGGAGTACAGGTGTGAGGGCACGTCACAGGCACAGCCGGGATAGGTATTATCACGCCATGTACCACCAATGTTCGCAGCTTTCTCAAGGACGGTAAAGTCGCTTTGGCCTTGCTGCTTGAGGCGAATCGCCATGCCGAGACCGGAGAATCCGGTGCCCAGAATGGCTACACGCACATGGCGCATTGGCTCTTTGCCATTGGCGGCTTCAGTTGCAGGTGCGATATATGTATCGTCGTCGGTGAGAAGCTTGCGGTCATCGTTGCTCGCAGAAACATGGGACATGGGTACTTCCTCCATAGAAAGGTTGCAATCGGCCACTTTGTTAGAAGTATATCATATACCAGAAGTTTGACTAGTGTAAGCCGACAATTGCTTCCAACGCTTCGACGAGAGCAAACGCTGTGGGATAGCGTTTGGTAGGCTCTAGTTCCAGAGCGCATAACACTACCGCTTCTATCAATGGTGGGACGTCTTCATTCAGGAAGCGCAAGGGTATCAATTCGAGTCCATCAACCCGTTCCTGTACCAACGTGCTAGTACGTTGCCTGCGACTGATAGGGATGTAGGCACGTTGTCGTCTTATTGACGCGATAGGGGCGAAATGTGTGAGGAGCAAATATAGAATAGCACCCAGCGCGTACACGTCTGAGCGTTCATCGGCACTGCCATGAAGTAGTTCTGGTGCAGTAAATACACTCTCCTCTGAGCTTTCGGCTATAGGAAATACCTCGGCATAAATGAGGGGAACGTCGATAGCGGTTGTTTTCCAATAAAATGGAGCAGGCGGCCAGGATGGAAGCATGATAGGCGACCAATCTGTCTTTTGCTGTCCATCGACAAGGATGCTGGCAGGGGTTATATTGCCCAGTATAGCGCCTTGATGGTGCAAGCGTGCAACCATGCGACTGAGTTGTATGACCCACTCAACTGCGACCTCTTCATGTATCCACGTAGGCCATGTGGCGTTTGCTAATAGGAGCGCGTCAAGCGTGGTAGCATGCTCATAACGCGGCATTTTCGCATCGCTTACTTGCATGACCAGGTAATGTCGCTCACCTTCGATCCACACACGATCTCCTGCAGTTGGTAAATGTGACGAGCCGAAGACGCTGGGTAAAACAAATTCTTCAAATGCGGCGGCTTCGACCAGTGTACGTATGTGCGGAGCAAGTCCCGTCAACACAAGTTCACGAATGGCTACAAGTGGCTCATAGTTCTGTTCAACCTGATTATCAGTATCGGACCAGGGAGGAGACGCTTGTTCTGCAACAGAAGGCAGACGACGCCCAAGATACAGGTTCAAACGAGGACGTTGCGCCAGGCAACGTATGATACGATAGCGACCCTCAAGGATGACTGTTTCATTCTTTATCATACACACGCCTCTTCTCCCACACTCCATACTCTATCTTAGATAACGAGGAGTTGACTCATGGATAACATACAAGACAAACGGGCGACCCTTGTGGTCGCCCGTCGATACCACCGAACAGACTCTGCTTGTTTGACATTTTGTAGAAAATACCGTAGGATAGCATCATACTCTTCAACAATCCATGTTGTTGTCCTTTTGCTATCGGTCCGGTATCGTCCGTCGTTCATGGTTGAACTACAAACAAAGGGAGCATTCTATGGTCAGTCGTCCTTCTTCGCGCAGAAATCGCAAAGCATTTCTCCTGTTGCTCATCATCCCCTTTATCGTTCTGCTCTGGCCGCCTTTCTACAATTTCACGCAGCCGGAGTTATTTGGCATCCCGTTCTTTTACTGGTTTCAACTGTCATGGGTCATCATTACCGCCATTATTACGGCGGTCGTCTACTTCGTGGGAGCCTGATATACTTCCAATTGTTCTGAACCGTTCGTACTCTTAGCATGCGTTGTAGCATTCTCGTGCGTTGGTGGACAACGAAACGAGAAAGGAGTAGTCTGCAATGATTCATTGGGACGCAATCGTAGTATTTATCGTCTTTTTTCTCCTTGTCACTGTTCTGGGCTTTGTCGCCGCACGCTGGCGGCAGGGTAACTTAAACGAGATTAGCGAATGGGGACTGGCCGGAAGACGCTTTGGCACTGTCATCACGTGGTTTCTCTTAGGGGGCGACCTCTATACGGCCTACACGTTTATCGCGGTTCCTGGTGCGATGTTCGCGGCTGGTGCGTTGAGCGGCTGGTACGCCATTCCTTACACCGTTCTTGTCTATCCGCTTATTTACGTTTTGATGCCCAAGTTCTGGGCGGTATGTAAACAGCGTGGGTATGTGACCGCTGCCGACTTTGTAAAAGAGCGGTTTGGCAGTGGATCATTAGCTCTCGCGGTCGCTTTTACTGGTATCCTGGCAACGTTGCCATATATTGCGCTGCAAATGTTCGGTATCCAGGTCTCGCTAGCAGCCCTCGGTATTCCGCTCAGTACCTCGATTGGCGGTGTTAACGTTGACTTCCCGCTCATTATCGCCTTCCTTATTCTCGCGGCGTATACCTACACCAGTGGTTTACGTGCGCCGGCGATGATTGCACTGGTGAAGGATGTCATGATTTTTGTGGTCCTATTCGCCACGATTATCTACATTCCTATCAAGTTAGGGGGATTTGGCCCAATCTTCGCAGCGGTACATTTGAAGGCACTAGCAAGCCATCAAGTCGCGGTGACAAAAGGCACAGCACAGGTATTCAATGATTTGCTCACACCGAAACAGTTCGCAGCGTATGCAACGCTAGCACTCGGTTCAACGCTGGCCCTGTTTCTGTATCCCCACTCGTTAACGGGTATTTTGAGTAGTAATAGTCAGCGCGTCATCAAGCGCAATATGGCTCTGCTACCTATCTATTCGTTGATGCTCGGCCTACTGGCACTGCTTGGCTATATGGCGATTGCGGCGAAGTTGAAACCTGCATCGTCCAATCTTGCGGTGCCACTGCTCATCAATGTCACGTTCCCATCGTGGTTCGCAGGTTTTGCCTTCGCCGCCATTTCGATTGGCGCTCTGGTACCAGCAGCCGTCATGTCAATTGCAGCGGGAAATCTGTTTACGAGGAACATTTACAAGGAATACATCAAGAAGGATGCCACCGATGCTCAGGAGTCGCAGGTCGCCAAGATCACTTCTTTCGTGGTAAAGTTTGGTGCATTGCTCTTCATCACCTATCTGCCAACGGCACAGATCATCACCTTTCAGCAACTTGGCGGTATCTGGATACTGCAAACGCTGCTACCGGTGTTCCTTGGTCTGTATACCAACTGGTTCAATCGTTGGGCACTGCTTCTCGGTTGGGCTGTCGGTATGATTGTAGGAACGGGTATGTTTGTCGCCACTGGTTACAAGTCAACGCTCTTCCCAGTCTTTGGTGTGCTACTCTACGCGGGCATATCGGCTCTTGTACTCAATCTCGTTATTGCGGTAGTTCTCACGCCAATTTTCGAGTCGGTGGGATTACGACGTGGACGTGATCTCACATCGCCTGACGACTATAACGAAGAAGAGGCTCCCGTCGAGCCTGTCGAGGCGGGTCGCGAGGCTCTGGGGTAATAATATACTGGGAGAGACATGCAAAGGCACTCGACATTTTGTCGAGTGCCTTTGCATGTCTCTCCCAGTATTGCCATAACGTGCTACCATTGTTACAAAGAGCATAAAATAGAGACAAGAAAGCATAGTATTATGAATGATGATGAAGAGATGTTTGACGAAGCGACAGAGACTGGTAGCGACGAACTGCTGTCTGCTGATAACCTGCGCTTGCCCGATAGTGCTAATGCGCTGGTACGACTGCATGCGATTCGTGCATGGTTGACACGACGGCAAGTTGAAACGAACATAGAGATTGGCGAAGCGGCACTCGCGCTACAAGAAGCGTTTCAAGAGCCACAGGAGGAAACACGGCTACATCGTCGTGAACGTCAGAGGCAAGGTGGTGTACAACGTGTGCAAAGAGCGCAACAGGCACTTGAAGATGCACAGCAGCGTCTTAGTATGTATGAAGAGGCGCAGGCACTGCTCGAAGAGTGTGTCACGCACACGACAAGTGGCGAACGTGTACTGGTAGAATATTATCTCATGCTTGAAGATCTGATGCAGAACAGCGTCGAAGCACAAGACTCTTCACAACAGAGAATTATCGCACTGGCCGACGTACAGCACCGTGTCGAACACGTTGGCGCACCCAACGAAGATTGAGAGGAGTACACACATTGCTCCCACATAATACTAAAGATACAGTGCGTGGCTATTTCGCAAATGTCATCGTTGCATCGCTCCCAAAGTGGAGTGTGAGTGACGAAAGTGGGACTTGAGAAGCGATAGGAAAATCCATAAAGCCTGACAAAGGTTGACCAGGTAGCGTCGCAGGCAGGACAGAGATGTATTTGGGAGCAACCTCCTGTCCGTTGGGAAGCACAACACGCACCAGCGCATCATATTGCACAGCAATGACTGAAGGTGTGTCATTCCTTGTATGCATCAAAACACGAACGGTATATACGCCTGCTCGTTTGCGATCATCCGAAAACTTTGTCGCCTCCATCACCTGCGTCACGGTAAGACGCAAACCTTTCACATTCACGCTTTTATTCACCGAGACGCTATCAACCATGTTCGTTATGCCAACGGTTGGGATGAAAGCAGGATCACCGGTGACATTATCCGACTCGCCCTCTGATGGACCGTGAAAGGCCAGCACAACAGCAATAGCAATCACAACAATTGCTAGAAGAGTACGCATACGTGGTGGGATACGTGAAAACCAGCCGCGCTTCTTAACAGGGAGTTGAAGCTCTTGCTCTAGTTTCGGTTCTTGTGAAGATTGTATATCATGAGACATAAATATTTTTCCGCTTCTATAAGTTCTGGGAAGAGATAGGTATAGACCATATTATAGCAAAAACAAGCGAGAAATGCGTAGTGATTTGTGGTATGTCACAAATCGCTACGCATTTCTCGCTTATAAGATAGGTATGCAGGAGAAATGCTCGAACCTCATCCCTATGGTGGTGGTTCGCCGCAAGCAACAATTGACGCGCTCAATGCGGCTGGCGCAAAGGCGCAGGATAGCAACTCAGTATTCAGGTATACACATGAAAAAGGCATGATTATCGACGGTACCACTGCGTTCATCATGACCTCTAATTTCACCAATTCGGCCATCGCTACTGGCAAGAACCGTGAATACGACATCATCGACACAACGCCACAAGATGTACAGGGCGCAATTGATATCTTCAATGCCGACTGGAATCGCACCCCCGAGCATGTCACGGACCCAAGTCTTGTTATCAGCCCGGACAACTCGCGTAACGATTTTGTCACGTTCATCAACGGTGCTAAAACCTCGCTTCTCATCGAGGCCGAAGAGATGCAGGATACCACCGTCGAGCAAGCCATCGCAAGCGCGGCACAGCGTGGCGTCAATGTCGAGGTCATTCTGCCCACTCCAAGCGGTGGCACAGACTCCAACGCCGCTGGTATCGCCGTAATCAAAGCAGGTGGAGCGCAGGTCAAAGAAGACGGACAACTCTACATGCACGCGAAAATGATGGTCGCCGATGGCAGCAATGCTTATGTTGGCTCGGTCAACATCTCTACCAACTCTTTTGACAATAATCGCGAACTCGGTGTACTCTTCACCGATTCGGGCGTTATCTCCACGCTACAACAGACCTTCCAAAGCGATTGGAGCGTCTCGCAGACGCAGGTGTGGGGATTTTTTTAGACCGTTGGAGCTATAATTATGTCGTTTAACTTTTTTATTAGGTAACGGGCGACCCTTGTGGGCGCCCGTTGAGAACAACGATAAGATCATCCATTATCACATTAAAAAGCGACGAAGACGTTCTGAAGAATGGCCGCTACATTCTGCTATGGTACAATTATTGTCGATGCCATAGGAGGGCTTACATGAAACATATTTCTTATCAAGCGTACCCAACGTAACAACCTGCGTTTCATAATCATATACATGCGCCACCTGATGGATGCAAAAACTTTTACAGGATGTTCGCATCCCTCACTGTTTTTTGTTATTCATCAGGAGTAGGGTTTCATGTTGTTTTTACGACGTTCCGTTCCTGGGTATGATTTGCTATCGATACACAACATTCGCTGGCTGGTCATTTCGCGTTTACTGGCTGACCTGTTTTTTTACTCGACAACGATAGTGCTGTTTCAGCGTCAACGCGGACTCGATTTCACACAGATGTTTTTGATGGAGTCAATCATCTCCGCCACCGTCTGGCTCTTCGATATCCCCACGGGTGCGTGGGCTGATCGCTTTGGCTATCGTCGCCTCATCCTAGCTGGTCGCGTACTGAACGTTCTCGGCCTTGTGCTGTTTGTCTTTGCCTATGGTTTCTGGCTGTTCGCCTTGTCAAACGTGCTGGCAGGTCTCGCGATAGCATGCATCTCCGGCTGTGAGAGTGCGATGGTCTATAGCAGTGTGCCAGATAAAGGGAAGAGGCATCAGGCAACATCTGCGTTCGTTCTGCTAGGAGCAGCGTCAAATATCGGCCTATTCGTGGGTCTGTTGACGGGCAGTTTTATCGGTGCCTATAGTCCCATGTTAGCAGTCGCTGTCAGCATTGTGCCAGGGGTGCTAGCTCTACTGGCGGCACTGCGTTTACGCCCACAGGCAAGAGCAATATCATTAGCGACAGAAAAAAAACCTGTTAACATGCTCATATTAGTGCAGAATGCTTTCTCTATTATTCGCACACAACCAGTGCTGGTTGGTCTTAGTTTCTTCGACTCGGCGGCCTTTGCCTTCATCAACGCAGTCTTCTGGTACAACCAGCCGTACTTTCTTCGTGCAGGTATCGCTGTAGTATGGTTCGGGCCACTTATGGCGGCTGCAATGGGACTAAAAATAGTTGTAGGACTGAGGCTACCAGCCATTCAGTCGCGCCTGGGAATGCGGCTTACACTCGCACTCTCATGTGCCATTCCTGGTATTGCATATGTACTACTTGCCTTCTCACATTTCGCCGTGTTTACGGTGTTGCTGGTTGCACTTATTGTCATCTTCGCGGTCTGGCGACAACCAATCGTACAGGCAGAACTGAATCATCTGATACCGAATGAGTCACGAGCCACAACGCTATCATCGCTCTCATTTCTCGGTGCGCTAGCAGGTATAGCTCTCAATCCGTTAATTGGTCGTGTCGGTGATCTGGGGCTAGAGGTAACAGGTGTTGGTATTGGGTTGGGGTTGTTGGTGATTTGTGTGATGGTGCCGTTTGTGACATTAAAAATGAAAACAGCCATGGGACATCGTACATAATCGGGATGTATCCCGATTATGTACGATGTCCCATGGCTGTTTTCACAAACTTTTATGGTTGCGCTAAGAAATTCTGCGAGTTAAATGTACTACCAAGCACGTCTTTCGACGAGGCACCTAGCCAGCGATCAAGCACGGTGGCGTAGACGGATCGGAAGTCGGTGGTGTACTTCAAATTACCGTCGTTGTCGAGGCTGGTCAGGCTCGGTGGCTCGCCATAGATACCTTTGGTAATGGAATTGCCGAGTACGAACATGGGGGCTGCCGTACCGTGATCGGTGCCGAGACTGCCGTTTTCCTCGACGCGACGCCCAAACTCAGACCAGGTCATGACGACGACGTTATCGGCTTTGCCGTGAGCGGTCAAATCGGCATAGAAGGCTGATAGCCCATCGGCAAGCGTCTTCATCAGGGTGGCGTGCGTTGCCTGCTGATTCGCATGCGTATCAAAGCCACCTAGCGTGACATAACCAACACGGAGTCCTAGCCCCTGCACAATCGCCTCGGATAATACCTTGAGGCCAGCCGCGAAGGGACCAATTGGATAGTTCGCCATCGGTTTGTATTGTGAGTCAGCTTGCTGCAATTGACGCGCCCCCTCCTGAGCATTCAATGCCGTCGTATCGAGCAGAGCAGCATAGGGAGACGACTTGGGATAGGTATTGTACAGGTTCATGAGAGCGGTGAGACGTGCATTGCCACCATCGAGATCGAGTGGGTCCGGCGCGACACGGTAACTTTGTGTACTGGCGACGGTGGGGACCTGTGCGCTGATTGAGGAAAGAGCCTGCGCGGTCTGCACGCCGATATCCATTGCCTTGAACGGGTGTCCATCATTATCGACCCAGCCAGAGACCAGCTTGCCCAGCCAGCCGTCGGTACCTGTTCCATTGAGGTCGAGCGTCTGCCAGATATCCATTGCCTGGAAGTGTGAAAGGCTCTGGTTGGGATAGCCTACGCCCTCGACAACCGCCATGTGACCCTGGTCCCACAGCGTTTTTAGCGGCGCGAGGTTAGGGTGTAGGCCGAGGCGACCATCTAACGACAGCACCTGGGTCTCTGGTATACCGATAGTCGGACGCATCTTGCGGTAGGTTGCATCGGCAAATGGTACGATGGTATTCAAACCATCGTTACCACCCGCCATTTGTACGACGATCAGGGTACGGTCTCCTGCCACCTGCGCCATACGTGAGCCTTCGAGCGATTGTGCATGGGCTGAGGCGATACCACGACTGAAGATTGCGGGCATCACCATACCAGCCGAGACGACCAACATGCCATTTTTTATCATTGCTCTTCGTGAGAGATTCATTGTTATGCTCCTATTGGGTGTGATAAATCAGACCCGTACATGTTAATTCAATTGATATTCTGGTGATGCCAATATCAGGTACAGTGTGCCGCGCACAGTGTTCAAAGGATAGCTCTTACCATTTGTCAACGTAATTTGTGTATTGCTCCTGCTCGCATTTTGCTGGTTAAAGTAGCTGATGAATTGTGTACGACGATCAGCGTCAATTACACCGTCGAGCAAGAGTCCTGTGAAGAAATCGACGAAAGTTTCTGGCGAGTCGATTTTGTTGGTATTGACCAGCCCCTGTATATCAGCGATGTTGTTGCCTTTTGAGCGCGTGTTGCGACCGCCCGACACCAACTGATCGATAGCATTGAGTCGTGACATCCACGTACCACTATTGAGCCAGAGGGCACTCACCTTGTCGGCGGGCCAGCCAGCCACATTGGGTGGATCGAACAACGTCTGGCCCATAATCGTGGTCATGTACTCTAAGCCGCCACCATTGCCCTGAATATTCAGGGCACGGTACATACCAGCAACAAATTCTGATGGCGATTTGACACGCGCTCGATACGCTTGCTGTGAGGCGAATTGTGGTGAGAGCAGCAATGTTTTCATCATAGCACCAATATTATGTCCGCTCTGGACGTAGGTATCGACGAGCGGCTGCAAATCATCATTGCTCGGATTTTCATAAACGAAGAAGGTAAAGAGTTTACGCGACAAAAACAAGGGTGCGGCTGGATGATTGGTGAGCGTATGAATCACATCTTTATAATCAAGAGTTCCATTCTGACCGAGGTATGTTTTGGTCAAACTGTTATGATCTTGCTCGACATAGCGACTCTGCATCGATACACCATTGACATGCCAGCCAGTCAATGCTGCCGCTCCCTCATACACATCTTGCTGTGTGTAGTGTCCGACGCCAAGGGTGAACAGCTCCATAAGTTCACGGGCATAATTCTCGTTGGGAGCATTTTTTCGACTCTTTGTCAGGTCCAGGTAAACCAGCATAGCCGGATCACTAGTAATACCGAGCAGAATATTGTCGAAGGTATCGAAGGCATGAGCGCGGAAAAACTGATTCTGCACCATCACACGCCCATACGCCTTGGGGCCACCAACTTTGTGATAACTACTGGTGAGTAGTCCATGCCAGAACAGCGTCATCTTCTCCAGCAGAGGACGTTGTGTCCAGGCCATACGTAGGAGCCACCAGCGTTGCATATTGACAATGGAACTTTTGGGTGCCGAAAAATCAAGATTGAGCGACTTGAGCCGAGCTTCCATAGCATCATCTGGTACCTGTTGATAGTTGATGAGACGATCAACGGCACCTGCATAATCGAGGCTGCGGTATGTGTTGATATCGTCGGGTGTCGCTCCGAAACCCGCACGTCGTAAAAGGTGTCCTATTTGCATACTACTAGATATCGGTCTATGTAACAAAGAGTTTAGACCACTATGTTGCAACTTCTGCTCTAGCACTCCGCCACCGCCAGCCACCGCCACGGCGCCTAGCCCCAGTGCAGTTGCGCCAAAGAGCTTACGACGCGACATCTTGCGCTGTGGGGATGGGAGCGCAGGAACTGGCACAGTAGGTTGTTTCTCGAAGTGCTGCTCAAGCTTTTGTGTCGTATATGTATCCTCTGGCTCCTGCCACTGTTCAGTTGGTTGATCGTGTAAATCCATACGGTTCTCCATCATGTCTGTTATCTATGCTCGAAAGACCATCTTCTTTTGTTCGTGTATCACTCTTTACCAACTATTCTAGCAGAGATAACTCAAGAAAACCTCAAGAGGGGCTACAGATTTGACCAATGTTTGCGCTACTTAAAAAATCTCCACAAACGATCTCGCCCCGTATGACAGCAATGTTATACGGGGCGAGATCGTTTGTGGAATAAGATACAGACTAGTCCACCAGCTCATGTACAATATCGAGCAGGTCGCGCACATGAAACGGCTTCGCCAGAATCTGCGCTACACCCATTGTCGATGCGTCGGGTGTGCCTGCTCGCGCAGTGATAATCACAATCGAGGGTTTGGGCCGACTGGGTTCCCACTTACTGTGTAGGCGTTCTAAAAAAGCGTCGCCATCCATTCCCGGCATAGCAAGGTCAAGCAAGATTACCGAAGGATAACGTCCCTCATGTGCGGCGTTACGCATCCATTCTAATGCTTCTTGCCCCTCACATGCCTCCGCAGGTTCGTAGCCATCCAATTCTAGTGCCCACGATACCATGTCACGAATTGCTGGATTGTCATCGACTACCAGCACTACTCGCTGATCCATATTCACCCCCATTAATGAATACTCAATTTTAGAGGGGTTTTATGTAGCCCATCTTTATAATACATCCATGTACCTAATAAAGATGGGCTACATAAAACCCCTCTAATCACTATCCACCTATTTATTTAGAACGTTGCAAGCAAAAAGTTTCGTATAACTTCAAGGAACGCCTCTGGCTGCTCCAGATTTGATAGGTGCCCTGCACCTGGTAAAACTGCAAACTGCGCTCCTAGGATGCGAGAAGTGTATGCCTGCGCCATAGTCGGCGGTGTGAGAGCATCTTGTTCTCCCACAAGCACGAGTGTCGGGCATGTAATGCGAGCGAGAAGCTCCGTTGAGTCTGCTCGTTGAGCCATACCACGTGCCGCCGCTGCTATTCCAAGTGGTGTCGCAACGTCTATCATGTGCCTGACGCGCACCTCTACCTCTGAATGATATTGACGTGTATGTTCCGCGAGAAGCAGAGGAACTTGCCAATCTGCGATGGCATCCATGTCCTCTGCTTCCGCAAGTTGAGCAAGTTTCTCGCGATTCGCTTTGCCATCTTCGGTATCGGCTTCGGGCTTTGTATCGGCGAGTATCAATGCTTTCACGCGCTGGGGATGTTTACGCAAAAAAGCAAACGCCGCATAGCCACCCATTGACAAACCACAGAGAACCGCCTGCTCCATACCGAGCGCATCCATCAGACCCGCCACATCATCCGCAAACATCTCCATCGTAGAGATGTTTGTATCAATGTCGCTCTCACCAAAGCCACGCCAATCTAAGGCCACAAGGCGAAACTTTTGCTCATTGAGCAGAGCCATTCTCTGCCCTTCCCACATCGTGCGATTGAGGGGAAAGGCATGCAGAAAGATGACCGGCTGCCCAATGCCGTGATCGTCATAGGCAAGATCAATAGAATTGACACGAATCTTCAAGCATTGCTCCTAGTTGTTGAATTGGGTCTGCATTCCCTCTACCGCGTCATCGGCCTGCTCATGTGCATGGTACGAACTACGCACGAATGGACCGGACTCGACATGGCGAAAGCCCATTTTCTTGCCCTCGACCTTGAGTGCCGCGAACTCCTCTAGCGACGCATAGCGTTGAATGGGCAGATGTTTGAAGGATGGACGCAGATATTGCCCAATCGTGAGAATATCTATATCATGTTCGCGCATATCGTGCATCACTTCAAGCAACTCGTCCCATGTCTCACCAAGGCCGAGCATGAAACCAGATTTAGTCGGGGCGGCGGGATTCATCTCTTTGGCCCATTTGAGAACTTGTAACGAACGCTTGTACACCGCCTGTGGACGGACCTGCTTGTACAACCTCGGTATTGTCTCAACATTATGGTTGTAGACGTTAGGCTTCGCATCTATCACGACACGCAAGGCATCAAAGTTTCCCTTGAAGTCCGGCGTCAACACCTCTACCTTACATTCTGGATTCAGGCGGCGTATCCAGCGAATCGTCGAGGCGAAAACAGCCGCCCCTCCGTCCTTCAACTCGTCACGATTGACCGAGGTCACCACCGCATGGCGCAAACCCATCGTCTGGACCGCTTCCGCCACGCGCTTCGGCTCCTCCCAATCCAGGCCCATTGGTCGGCCTGTTGCAACTGCACAAAAACCACAACTGCGCGTACACACACTGCCCAGAATCATAAATGTCGCAGTCTTATGACCCCAACATTCGCCAATATTAGGACAACGTGCCTCCTCACATACGGTATGCAACGATTGAGTACGCATCAATTGCTTCAGTTCCTGATAGTTCTCTCCTTTGGGAGCGCGTACTTTGAGCCATTCTGGACGGCGTTCTGGAATCATTGTCGCCATGATTTATTTTTCCTCTAATGCATATACCAACGGGCGACCACAAGGGATCGCCCCTACTATATGTGATGTCATATCGCGTCAACGGGGTATAGTAGGGGCGATCCCTTGTGGTCGCCCGTCCCTACCCCAACCGTTCGCACGTCTTTATAGCAATTTTCTATCATCTAATATACGTCTATTTCGCGTCCGTAGTTCTGTAGTTTAGTACGAACGGCTTGTAAAAAGCCTCCTGCCCCGGCACCATCGAGGATACGATGGTCGAACGAGAGGCAGAGAAACATCATCGAGCGCACCGCAATAGCATCATCTTCCACCACAACAGCACGTTTCACCACCGAATCCATACTGAGAATTCCTGCATGCGGCTGGTTGATAATGGGTACTGATAGAATTGTACCAAAAACACCTGGATTGTTGACGACAAACGTACTGCCTTGCATATCTTGCAGGGTTAGTTTGTTTGAACGAGCGCGTTGTGCGATGGCGTTCACCTGCCTTGCCAGTCCCGCTAATGTCAACTGGTCGGCATCGTAGATCGTAGGCACCACGAGACCAGCGTCGGTGGCAACAGCAATGCCCAGGTTGATACGCTTCTTGATTATGATTTTGTTGTCTTCGGTCCAACTCGAATTGATTGTTGGGAACTTGCGAATACCCTCACAAACGGCCTTCATAACGAAGGGGACGAAGCTGATGCCATAGCCTTCGCGCTTCTTGAAATCGTCCTTATTCTTCGCCAACCATTTTGCGATATTGGTCATATCGACTTCGACCACCGTTGTCGCGTGTGGCGATGTGCGCTTACTACGTACCATATGTTCCGCAATCGCCAGACGCATACGGCTCGGCGTCACCACCTCATCTTCGCCGCCCATACTTGCAGGCCGCTCGACGGGAGCTGCCTCATATGGCAAGGGAGCATTCGCTGGTGTTTGCACAGGGGCGGTCTGTGTTGGGACCTGAGTACGTTGTGGTTGTGCAGGTGGCGGCGTTGTTGTTGGTCGCGTCATGACCGCCGTTGCTGCTTGCTGCTGCTGCGAGACGTAGCCCAGGATATCCTCTTTACGTACACGTCCATTCGCGCCTGTACCTTGAATTGCGTTGAGATCAATATTATGCTCACGTGCAAGACGGCGTGCCAGTGGCGAGATGCGTTGCCGCTCGTCATCCTGCCCATTGGAAGCATAGGTGTCGCTATGCTCCACCTGTCCGCCAGCGACGGCACCGACGGTAGCTGGTGCCTCGTTAAACACAGGTGTCTGCGCTTGTTGTGTGCTTTTCACTGGCGCGGCGTCAGGTCCTGGTGCCGCTTCATTGGATGATGTACTGTTGACATCCGCACTCTCTTCAATGAGTGCAATCTGTGTTCCAACCGCTACCGTCTCATCGACGTTGACGAGAATTTTTGCGAGACGACCCGCGACCGGAGAGGGTAGTTCGGCATTGATTTTGTCGGTGATGACCTCGGCCAGCGACTCATCTTTCTCGACATAATCACCTACCTGCTTCATCCAGGACCCTATTGTCCCCTCGGCAACCGACTCGCCGAGGCGCGGCATCGTTACTGGTGTCGGCATGATATGTAAACTCCTTTGTTTATGTTATGTTTCTTGTCTGTGATAATACACGGTCAAAGCTCGGGTGATGGAGAATTGTAGGGGTCTAATTCATTACACCCTGTGAGCGACGCACAACGCCAAAGGGGGTTGAACTATGTCTACAACGCCCTCCGACATACTGTGTTGCCGAAAGGGTGTAATGAATTAGACCCCTACACATGGCTCAATCTCTCTTCCTTATCAGTACCGGTCATTTATCACGTTTCGTTACGTATTTTAATAGGCAGCAAGTTTTCGCGCTGCCGTGAGAATTTTCTCTGCATTCGGTAGATATGCCTCCTCTAGTGGTGGCGCATAAGGAAACGGAACATCCGGTGCCGCAACACGGGTGATTGGTCCATCCAGGTACTCGAAAAGGTCTTCGGCAAGAATAGCGGATAGTTCGGCTCCGATACCACCTGTAAGGGTGTCTTCGTGGACAATCAAAACCTTGTTGGTGCGTTTCACCGATTCCTGAATAGACTCGCGATCAAGCGGCGAGAGGCTACGCAGGTCCATCACTTCGGCCTCAAGGTCGTCCTCTTCCTCCAATGTTTGTGCCGCCTTCAGGCATTGATGTACCATCGCGCCATAGGTGAGAATGGTCATATCCTCTCCATCGCGGCGCACAATCGCTTTACCGAGTGGTACGATATAATCATCAAGAGGCAGTTCTTCGCGTAGTTCGGGCAGGCGGTACAAAAGCTTATGTTCAAGATAAAGGACCGGATTGTTATCGCGAATCGCCGCCTTGAGCATGCCTTTCGCATCATAGGCCGTAGAAGGCACCACAACTTTCATACCTGGCGTATGGAAGAACCACGCCTCCGGGCTGGTCGAGTGGAACGGTCCACCCTTTGTACCACCGCCAGAGGGACCACGAATGACCATTGGCACAGGCATACCTACGCGCCAGTACATTTTGCTTGCCATGTTGATAATCTGGTCAAAGCCACAGGTGATGAAGTCGATGAATTGCATCTCGGCGATGGGACGCATGCCCATCAATGCGGCTCCGACTGCGGAGCCAATAATCGCGGCCTCTGCCATCGGAGTATCAATGACGCGCTCTGGTCCAAACTCTGCCATAAGACCAGCACTCACCTTGAAGGCACCACCATATGGGCCAACATCCTCGCCCAGCAAAAACACCGCCTCATCCCGTAGCATCTCTTCGCGAATGGCCTGGCTTATCGCCTCCAAATATGTTACCTTCTGCTGCTGCTTCTCTTCGTTCATCTCTGGGCGACCTCCATAGGCTGCGCTGTAGATTCGGTCTGTAGCATTGTTGTAAATGGTTGACCTGTGCGCCTATCAAGAGCATTGACAAAGTGTGCATCTTCTGCCCCCGGCTCACCGATAATCGCGGTAGGCCCATCAGGAGCAAAAACAAAATCCGCTACCGTCGTCTCATCAGGGGTCGGACTGTTTTCTGCATAGGAAACGGCATCATCGACGACTGCTTTAATGCGTGCCTCGATCTCTGCCTCTTCATGGGAGGTGAAGGAATAATTTTCTTGCAAATACGCTTTGAAGCGTTTTATTGGGTCTTTGGCTTGCCATTCTTCGCGTAGTGCTTGCGGCACATAATCGGCCTTGTCCGCCTCTGAATGTCCACGCACACGAAATGTTTTACATTCGACGATTACAGGCCCTTCGTTGTTACGTGCGTGTGTAACGGCACGTCCCACCACATCAAACACGGCCAGTACGTCGTTGCCATCAACCGTCTCCCCTGGTATGCCATATGCTTTAGCACGCTCAGAGAGGTTTTGGACGGCGAACTGTTTCGCCGTTGGCGTCGAGTAGGCATAGCCGTTATTCTCGATCACCAGGACCATGGGAACTTTTTGTATCGAGGCAAAATTCATGGCTTCATGAAATGGCCCTGTATTCGTTGCGCCATCGCCGCACGAAGCCAGTACAACGGTCGAACGCTTCCGCATTTTCATGGTCAAGGCCACACCACATGCTACTGGCAGCGATTCGCCAAGCATACTAATCATCGGCACAATGCCGTGATGCATGTCGCCGATGTGCATCTGCCCATCACGACCAAGTGTTGGAGAGTTGCCACGAGCCAACCATTGACACATCACGGCACGCGGCGAACCACCTCGTACTAGATGCATCCCCAGATCACGGTGCTGCGGAACAATGCAGTCATCGTGGCGCAGCGTCATTGCCGCTCCAACGGTTGTCGCCTCATGCCCCTGTGCGGTATAGACACCGCCCACCACCTTGCCCTGTAAGAACAAAGTACGGGTGCGGTCCTCCATAACACGAGTGAGGCGCATAAAATAATAGATCTGTAGCAGGTCTGCCCGCTCCAGCCCCATAACATTTCATCCCTTCTAATTCACAGATATCAGCTTGATATCTCCACTCATGCTAACATGTTCCAAGAAGAGGTGTCAAGCACGATGCTTGCAGCATGATGGGGAGCAGGGCTTGCCCCTATCATGTGAACTTACAGATATGCCTCTTTTGTATACTGTCTTGCACCATACAAAAATATACGCTACACTGAAAACGGCTGAACTTAAAACGGGAGGAATAGAAACAATGCAAAATAAAAAACTTTATAAGCACATTCTCAAAAATCTGTTTCATGAACAGGCAATAGAGATTATTCCCTTGCTGCGACCCGGTTGGCAGGTAACACAGGCGTTTGAAATCGAGCTACCAACACTCAAAACAAAAGAGGTGAAACGCGAGCCTACCGACATAGAAAAGGGGCTAACTAGTCTGGCACTACCAGGAGCTGAAGTTACGGGCGTCATTCAAACCGAATGGGTCGAACATACAGGCCATTTTGAACGTGTCTATCGGGTAAGAAATCCAGAGACGAACAAACCCGCATATCTGATCGCTGATGTGCAGACCGCCGCTGATGACGCCGAAGAACTCGCAAAGCGTCTCTTGCTCACAAGTGTTAATCTGCTTAGCGTTGCACACCAGGATGTCGCCGAAAAGAATGATTTGGAGGAAGATGAGGGCGAAAACAGGGAGGGTACGCTTCTAAACAAGGGATATTTCGTCTATCCAGATGCTCTCTGCCTGTTTCCACAAAGTGTCCCCGAAGATATTGTTGAAACGTTTCGGGGGCAGGTTATCATGGAGTTTCATTTCGAGAAACTCCGCATATGGGAAAGAGACGCACGTGAGTTCCTGAACACGCATGCCACCACGATCTACTTTTTGCTACCCGTCATGAAAAATGCTGATGCCGCCCTATTGGGAATTGCAATTGGAGAACTTGCTCAAAAATTTTCTGACAATGAAACAGATTTAGGAAGACACTTGACAGGACTGAACCTGCTCATACAACTATCTGAGACGATGGCGCAGGAGGAGAAACTAGCTGTCCAAGCACACCTGTACTCATTCAAGCATCTTATTAAAAGTGAGACGGACGATGCGGCTGTGTAACAGATACTCTTTGTGGGCAATACTGTTGAGATAAGAAAAACGGGAATAGATTGGGACGGTGACGCACTGAGGACGGACGCCCACAAGGGGCAATACTGTTCCCCTTGTTCCTGTAACTCTTTGACCTGTTATGCTAGACATGGGAGATGATTATTGAACAAACGTGCGCCCATATTCATGTATACAGGAGGTTATATGTCTTTCCGAAACAATGTATCATTCGGACTGTCAACTGTACGCAATACTGTAGGAAGGCAACGTATAGCATTGCGACTTGGTTTAGTTTTCTTCATTATGCTTCTCGTACCCGGTATCGCCTCCGCACACGAGAAATGGTTTACCGATGGCAGACTGTATCCTCCACAATTCGGATTGATCTTTACCCTGCCAGTATTAGGTATGATTGGACTTTCGTGCTTAGGTGTTGGAGTACTCGCACTATTACGCCACCTTGTAGGAGGCAATAATCGTTTTCCACAGATAGGATTTCTACGTTACTACGACCGCTCAAACCAAGTTATTCTCGCGGTGCAAACAGCGATTAGCCTGATCGCTGTCGCGGTGACACTTCACATCTTTGCACCCAATCTCTATGGAGGATTCAATGCTCTTGGCTTTATTCTAGCAGGGGTTGAGGTGTTTGTTGCCTTTAGTTTTATTAGTGGACTCTTGACTCGCGTTGGTGCAATTGCCCTGATTGCGCTTTTTCTCTTTTCGTTTTTTTTGTATCCAGCGTGGGCGGTGCTAGAGCAGAGTGTTTACGTAGGTATCGCGCTATACCTGTTGATTATGGGGCGTGGTTTGGTGAAACCAGGGCCACACAACGAGCCGCTTTCTCGCTTCGCACGCTACTGGCGCATTGCCCCTCTATTGCTACGCATCGGGGTTGGCGTCTCTATCGGAGTATTAGCCTTTACAGAAAAACTTATTGACCCAGCACTAGCGTTAGCGTTCCTTAAAACACATCCGAATTTCAACGTTGCCCAGCTTATTGGATTGACATGGTTCACGAACGAACGCTTTATCCTGGCAGCAGGAGCGGTTGAACTCACGATTGGGTTAGCACTTATCAGCGGCATCCTGCCCAAAATCGTTATCTTTGGTATGTTTGTGCCGTTCAACCTCACTCTACCGTTCTTACCTCCAACAGAGCTACTCGGCCATTTGCCAATTTTCGCCGTCATGTATACCTTGTTGTTCCTGCCACCAGTGCGCGAACAAGTGGTTGATGGAGAGCCGTTGGAAGAGCATCCGCATGTAGAGGCACCACCGCAAGTTGAGGCATCAGCTTTGCGTTCTTAAAAGGGGCAGATTTTTGTTGTGAACAGGTCCTATAGTGCGATGGATACTGTCACTAAATGTCTTTTCCTTATTAAATCAAGCGTAGCTACAAGTACAAAATAAAAATAAGTTGAATTTACATGTTGTATTCGACAATAGTATCTGCAACGAAACAGAAAAGTGGTTTAGGGGAAAGCGGCAAAAGGAGTAGCAGGCAAATCAGAAAGGATCAGCAATCGACATGATTGATTTGGGAGATCAATGCCATCATAGCGGTTAGCAAAGACGAATGGACCATATGAAGTACCATCTCCATGTGGGATGAAACTCCTTCCAGCCTTATTTACTTTTTCTATTGCTTCTATAATATCACTACAATGTATATTTACGCAATAATAAATAGAAATCATCATGGTGACTACATCTAAATTCATGAATATTGATGATAAGCTATTTTATAAAGATGATGCTTTTCAAAATCCAACTTATAAATACACTTTATGGGCATACCAAAAATTAGATGTACTTGCCCTAGATTACCTGTATTACAAAGTCGAAGCTTTTGATGCACTTTAGCTAAGAGAATTGAAGTGAAATAAAGACATAAAATCCTCACTGTCAGACGTGATTGTTTATGACATTTCCTTCTTTTGAGATGCCGCAGTCATGATCTCATAGCGTAGCCGTTTGATGCGTTTACGGTAGGCGTCTTCGGGTTGACGATAGCCAAGTTTGGGATTATCGCCCATGCTCACATGCCATTTACGGAACGCCAGACCAATCTCGGTCTGATACAGTTTCTGCACACGCATCCACTGCTTAATACCATACTGCATCAATACACGCCTTTCCTGGTGTGTGCGCTGAAACGAGTTTTGCAAAAGAGCGTATTCGTCTACCTTCACTACGCCATTGCTAACCTCGGATGCCAGGAACTCACGAATCACCGCCACTTCGTGCGATAGAGCTTTGATTAGGAAGTAGAGTAGCACAATCTGTGCCACGAAGGGCGGAATATAGTCACCAATCACAGCAACCAGCGAGAAGAACGCGACACCTGCATTGTTGGGTGAGGCAATCACCATCGCATTCGCATAGATATCCACAAAATCAAAGATACTATGCAAAGCGACCGCAACAAGATAGCCCAGAAGCGGTATCACAAAGTGTCGCCAACGCACTTTTGTATGGCGCACGTAGCCCAGCGCAACCCCAAAACAAACGGTGAAGGTTGAGTGACTGAGCCAGCCAAGGACTATGCGACCCACGATGAGGAAGGGTAGAAAATCTTTTGAGTTTTGCGCGAAATAGCTGAAGTTCTCAACCATTGCGAAACCAGCACCAATCAAGCACCCATAGACAATACCATCGGTCACGTTGTCGAATTCATCACGTAGCACAAAGAAGAGTAGCAACAACCCTAGCCCTTTCACCGTTTCCTCGGTGATACCTGCATTTAAGCCAAGCAAAGCGGGACCCAAGAGAATATTGGAATCATGTCCCAGCACAGTTTGGATTAGCATCTGCACGTTTGTCTCGATAAAAAACGTCGGCGGAATAGCGATAATTGCCCCCCACAGAAACGCGGCAAGCCGTAAAAACCAGGGTTCTCGCTCATAGCGATCAATGAAATTGACGAGCAGATTGATGCCAAGAGCTGGAATAACAGGAATGGTTAACGCAGCAAAGATACTTGAGGGACCATTCTGCGCCAACGAAGACAGTCCTATCACGCTGTTCAACACAATCGTAATAATCGCGCTGACCATCAAAATCGTAAAACCAATACCTGCGATCAGCCAGCGTGTTCGCGTACCCATGCGTTGTGGGAGCGCGAACTGCATGGTTATCCCCGCCCCCAGCACATTCTCCTCTTCATCATCATTCCAGGGCTGCGCGATCTCTTCTGGCTCCGGCTGTATCGGTAAATGAGACAATGGGACGCGTTGCAACGAGGCAAATTTGGGAAATCTGCCGTGTCCATTCTGCCCTATTTGCGTCGTGTTCGCGTCCAACGCACTCTGCTGTCCGACGTAGTGAGTCGGCGCATTAGGTGTGGAAGAGAGTTGTTCGGTCGCCTGTGTACTTACGCTAGGGGAGAGCGTCATATGCTGGGGCGCGATAAGCTGCAGCATGGTACTGCCGAGGACGAGTACATCTTGCGATTTCAGAATGGCACTGGCACCACTCGGCACAGGTTGTCCATTCACGCGTACAACATTCTGCACCGTGAGATTCACCACACGCCACCCCAACGCATCAAGAACCAGACGTGCATGTTCACGCGAAGCCGTAGGGTCCATGAGGATGATATCGTTATTGAGCGCACGTCCAATCGTCGTTTCTTGACGTGTGATCAAGTGGACCAACTGCTCTTCCGGCAACCACCCACTGGGATAGTGTTCCTGGATATTCGCTGCCGCATTCACAGGGGGACGCACACGAACCACCCGCAACACTCCATAGTTTTGACTCATGCTACATTCCTGGCGCGAGATAATACTGCCTCATGCGTTTCGTCTATAGACATATTGTACACTATCCATAGGGCATTGTTGCCAAGTGTAGCGTGCCCTATGGATGCATTCTGTGGGAATTTACGTTGTATGATCCTGCCCAAGCCCAACATCCATTATCAACTCGCCTGCATACTCTTCAAGGAGGAGGCATAGCTGCTCCCATTGCATCTGTACCGCGGCGAAACGCTCCCAGTAGTCGGAAGCTTCTTCCTCCACCTGTCGCCAATAGGTGTAAGATGCCTGATTCGTAAATGTCAGGACCATCAAATAGCATCTTGGCTCGCTTTTTGTGATGTGAACAAGTGAGACTTGTTTCACCCCTGGAATCCAGCGCAGCATCTCCAATACACTCGATGAAGCTAGTTGCTCAACCTCTTGTGGCGACGCACCCTGTTTCACCTGCCATATCCGTACACAATAGTAATCGCCCATCCTGCTCTCTCCTACCACTTTGAAATTCATCTCTACTATACATTGGATGGGCAAGAGTTACAAGCTTTTTAGGAAGATGGGTATAAACAGGAATGAAACAAGCATGCAGTATACTTGTTACTCCACTGTCAGAGAGTAGACATCAATGATATGATAAATGCAGGACAAACTCTCATTGCATATAGAGGTTGGATATTTGGAATCGTTTACGCTGCATCTTTTGCAAGTGGCGGCGCAATTCTTTCTCGACAACAAAATACAGGCATATCTTGTGGGTGGCTCTGTGCGCGATTTGCTCCTTGATGACACCTGTACCGATTGGGATATCGTCACGTCTGGTGACGCCCCTACACTGTCGCGCAAACTCGCGAACAAGCTTGGCGGATTCTATGCTCATATGCATGAAAAAGCTAGCCGCATTACCGTTAAGCATAAAGAGCAGGATATTATCTTCGACATCACCCCTATGCATGGTCGCTCTATCGAAGCTGACCTGCGTCAACGCGACTTTACACTCAACGCAATTGCTAGCCCTCTTCATGCAGCGGTTCATTCCTTTATAGAGCATGAGGCACTACCATACGTAGACCCTCTTCATGGTGCTACGGATATTGCCACTCACACGCTTAGAGCGGTCAACGACGATGTATTCAAGCATGATACATTGCGTTTGTTGCGTGCCATGCGCTTCGCGACGCACTATGATCTCACTATCGATCCACACACGCAAGAACTTATCAGGAGAGATGCGGCGTTACTGCTTATCGCCGCCCCAGAACGTATTCATGCAGAACTGTACGCACTCCTGACACCAGAAGGTGCGACGGACCTCTTGCACTTCCTGGATCAGCACAACCTCTTTACGATTCTGTTCCCCGAATTTATTCCGGCTCGTGGCATGGCACAGCCGGGATTACATCACTGGGATGTCTTCGAGCATTCAATAGAGACGGTTGCAGCACTCGAACGACTTGTGACAACACTTCGCCTTTCACCAGAAGAGATACAACGCTCGCCATTAGATAATGGACGAGGCGACCTCGTTGCAATACAAGCCATGCTCGCTGAGGCAGAACAGCAGGGGTATGTGCAAATCGCAAAGCTTACATCGCCTACGATGAAGCTTGCCGCCTTACTCCATGATATAGGTAAAACAACAACACAAGTTATTCATGAAGATGGAAAAATCACATTTTATGGGCATCCGCAAGCGGGCGTCCCACTCATTCAGATTATCGCTCGTCGTCTGGATTTGAGTACACAGGACCAGCGACTTGTGCGTCAGGTTGCCGCTAACCATATGCGCCCAGGACAATTGAGCCACGATGTTATTACGCAACGTGCGGTACGTCGCTACTTCGTCGATCTAGGGCCAGTCGGCGTACCCGTCGCTCTTGTCTCGCTTGCCGATCATCTCGCCATGCGCGGCCCTGAACCGCTCACCGAGGCGTGGGAACATCATCTCGCAACGGTACGCCTTCTGCTCACGCGCTATATCCGTGAGCGCGAGGTGATTCTGCCACCACATCTCGTACAGCCCGATGAACTAATACGCAAGTTTGACCTACAACAAGGGCCAATCATTGGTCAACTCTTAGAGCAGATTGCCGAAGCGCGTGCCGATGGCCTCATCCGCTCTAAGGATGACGCATTCTGGTTCGTGGAAGAACAGTTGGGACAGAAAGAGGAATAGATAGATATAGTTGACAAGCATACACCAATGACGTACCATTACAAAGGCTTAGATGGAAGGGCAACACTCCGTGTTCGTCAACTCCCTACCATGCTGCAGGACATCACGACCATCACAATAGCCAATCTGGAGAGAGTTAGTTGTGAAGACGATTGCCATATTTTATCAGGGACGTAAGCAAGAAACATCAGAAGTTGCTGCCCAACTTGCTCCGACATTGCAGAAGCAGGGCCACGAAGTTCGCATCATCGACATTAGCAAAGAGACAGAAGAGGGGGAAGAACCTCGGCTGCAAGGATGCAATGTGGTTATTGTCCTGGGCGGTGATGGTACGATTCTGAACGCTGCCCGTCTCTGTGCGCCTGTCAACGTGCCTATTGTGGGGGTCAACTTTGGGCGAGTTGGTTTCTTGACCGAGCTTGAGCCAAACGAACTCGCGTCAGAGCTTACCCACTACCTGGACCGCGATTCGTCTGTATGGATAGATAAGCGAGCACTACTACACGCGGTTCTGGAACAGGATGGCAAGCAAGAGGAGTTTCTTGCACTCAACGATATCGTTATTGCACGTGGCACATGGCCGCGTGTGGTCCATATGAAGGTGTGGATAGACGACCATCATTACAGCAACACCTATGCGGATGGTATTATACTCTCGACCGCGACTGGATCAACGGCTTACAATATGGCGGTTGGCGGTCCTCTTTTGCATCCGCAGGTGAAAAGTAGTGTGCTTACACCAATTGCGCCGCATCTCGCTTTTGACCGCGCACTTGTCCTGCAACCCGAAGCCAAAGTAAAAGTGCAAATATTCACAAATTCACAGCCAGGGGTTTTTTCGGCGGATGGACAGATGAATCGCGAAATTCAAGATGGCGCGATTGTTACCATGCAGAACAGCGAGTACGAAGCACAATTTCTTAGAAGACGACCGGCGACCTATTTTTACCAGGTTATCACTCAAAAGTTAATTAATGATACTACACAGGCTACCAAAGACGACAATGCTACTTGAACTACACATTAAAGATTTCGCCATCATCGACACACTGCACCTCCATCTCAATCGCCTTTTCAATGTGTTTACGGGCGAAACGGGTGCAGGAAAATCAATCATCATCGACGCTGTGAATGCACTGCTCGGCGGCAAGATTGGTGCGGATTTTGTACGTGCAGGCTGCGAACGCGCAACTGTAGAGGGCGTGTTTTCGCTCGATGCACTCCCACACCTTGATGCAGGATTACAGTCCCTGGACATTCCTACTGAAGCCCCTCCCAATGGTGCAACAACACTATTCGAGGCACTTGACGAAGCGGAAAACAATTCTCAGGGCGATGCCAATAGTGCCGATGCCCGTGTTGCACTTGCTACGCTACTCGACGAGTATGGCATCACGCCGGAAGACGGCAACCTTATTCTATCACGCGATATTCACCGCTCCGGTCGTACCGTTGCACGCATCAACGGACGTGCCCTTTCGCAGCAGATTGTACAACAGGTTGCAAGCTGGCTTGTCGATATTCATGGACAGAGCGAGCACATGAGCCTGTTGCGACCAGAGCAACATGTGAACTTTCTCGACCGCTACGCCGAAACGCTTTCATTGCGTGAGCAGCTAGGCACAAAAGTCGCCGAGTGGCGCAACGCCCGCAAAACACTACAATCGTTGCAAGAAAACGAGCGCGACCAGGTGCGTCGTGCCGATTTTCTGCGCTTCGAGATTGAAGAGATCGAGAAGGCTGAGCTGCACTCTGGCGAGCTTGAAGAGCTTGAGGCTGAACGCAAAGTATTGAACAATGCTGAGCGTTTACGTGAACTCTGTACCCTTATTTACGGCTCAATCAAGGGGTCTGATATTGGTGGCGACGACTTCAAAGCTGCCCTCGACCAACTGCGTGTCGCACAACGGAGTACAGCCGAACTGGTACGCCTGGATGATAGCATGGAAGAGCAGGCCGATAATCTCGCAGAGGCCATCTACCAACTTGAAGATGTCGCGGCCACCGTTAGTAGTTACGAATCCGATATCGAGGACAATCCACGACGCCTCGCGGATATCGAGGAACGCATTGATCTCATCTCCAAACTGCGACGCAAATATGGCTTTACTATTGAAGAGATTATACAGCGTGCCGTTGAAGATCAAGCTGAACTGGAGACCATTACGAATCGCGACGAAATCATCGCCAACCTGCAGCAACAGGATGGGCAGTTCCGCCAGGAGATAGGCGCAATCGCACAACAGCTTTCCGAGCGACGCAAGAAGGCGGCAACATTGCTATCGGCCTCAATGGAAGAGCAACTCAACGATCTGAATATGCGTCGTGCGCGTTTCCAGGTCGAGATGATGCAGGTGCCCGATGAAAACGGTGTCCCAGCCAGCGTCGATAATGAACCAGAAATGCTCTACGCCTGTGATGCGACGGGCATCGACCATGTACAATTTCTGATTGCACCGAACCCAGGTGAGCCATTCAAGCCACTTACTAAAATCGCATCCGGCGGTGAGACATCGCGTCTCATGCTCGCGCTGAAAACAATTCTCGCCGATGCCGATGCCACCCCGACGCTCATCTTCGACGAAATCGACGCTGGCATCAGTGGGCGCAGTGGGCAAGTCGTCGGCGAAAAACTGTGGCAACTCACGAAAAACCATCAAATCATCTGTGTCACACACCTGCCGCAAATAGCCGCATTTGCCGACACACACTACAATGTGAACAAGCAGATTCTCGATAATCGCACGATGACAATTGTCAACGAACTGCGGCCAGAGCAGCGTGTACGTGAAGTGGCTCATATCATGGGTGGCAATGTCACAGAATTTTCGATGAAAAGCGCGGAAGAGATGCTGGCACGCTCGTACCTCTGGAAAGAGACACACAAACAGACGTAGGGATAGATAATGCCATTTAAATTTTGCATCTGCAAACGGGCGACCACAAGGGTCGCACCCTACCATACAGGATTTGCGTTGTAAGACGCGTATAGTAGAGTGCGACCCTTGTGGTCGCCCGTTGAGTTCCTTACGTCACATTATCAAGAAAGAAAATATATGACCTCGGTAGCGATTATCGGCGCGGGTATGAGTGGTCTTGCCGCCGCGCATATATTACAGGATGCTGGTCGTAGCGTCACATTGTTTGAAAAGAGTCGTGGCGTTGGTGGACGAACGGCAACGCGCAAGCGGAACGGCTTTATCTACGATTACGGAGCGCAATACTTCAAAGGCGGCAGCGAGCTTAGCACCGAATGGATCACAAAAAAATATCCTACGCCCGATCTGATAGACATTGCTAAGCCCGTCTGGATATTTGATGGTGCAGGACATATTCAGGAAGGCGATCCCAAACAAAACAAAGAGCCTAAGTGGTCGTATCGCAACGGCTTTACCTCGTTCGCAAAGCACATGGCAGAAGGCTTGAACATTCAACTTGGAACGCTTGTCGAGCGTGTACAACAAACAGCCAATGGCTGGAATGTGTTCACAGCGGATAACAGGTCTCTTGGTAGCTTCGACCAGCTACTTGTCACCATTCCAGCGACCCAGGCTATCGGACTGGTTGAAGCCAGTCAATTTAGCGATGAGCAAGGCAAAGCAATCATCGTACAACTAAGTAAGGCGTCGTACAATCCACTCATTTCGGTAGTGCTTGGCTATCGACCTACACCACAGACACGGCCCTACTACGCGCTCGTCAACACCGATAAGAAACATCCGATCTCGTGGCTGGCTTGGGAACACGAAAAGGCACCCAAACGCGCATCAGCAGGAACAGGTCTGCTCATCGCGCAAATGGCTCCACTGTATAGCAAAGAGCATCGGGAGACACCACACAATATCCTGTTTCAGGATGTGGCTCAGCTTGTCTCAACGCTCGTTGCCGAGCAACTTTCCGCTCCATTCTTTACCGATGTGCAGTTCTGGCGTTATGCACTACCAACGGAGAAGGCCGACGCCGACTCCTTGTTCACACTTACCTTGCCCATTGGCCTTGCATTCTGCGGCGATGCCTTCGTCGGCGGACGCGCTCATCTGGCTCTTGAAGATGGTGTACACGTCGCACAACGCCTCTTGCAATAAAGGGAGACCAACACTATGTTTCCTTCGCTTTCCCAGGAGATACAGGACGAACTGATACAATTAGCTCACACCTATGGCAATCCAATCGTCCGTACCGTCGATCTCGGCATCAGTACAGCGTTTGATCCGTTGAACAAAACTGATCGCTATGGTGAAGTGTGTATGGTTGTGCGGCGTCCCGATGGGCGTTTGCTCACGATGGTCAAAACTTTTTATCCGCTGAATGCCTATCGACTGCTGACAGGCGGCATTAACTTCGGTGAGCGCGTCTATGATGCATTGTTGCGTGAAACGCATGAAGAGACAGGGCTGGAAGTCAAGATAAGCCGCTTTTTGGCGGCGATTGCCTACGATCTCAATCATGAACATGAAACGCCCGTATTCTACAGTTTCGCCTTCTTGCTCGACGAGACAGGTGGTACGCTTGGCGTGATAGATGAGGACGAGCGTGTAGAGGCTTTCCGTGAGGTTGCGGTCGAAGACCTACCCATGTTGGCAGAACGTTTACGCCACATCCAGCACCAACCGAGTCGTCAGATCGGTGGCAACTGGCATGATTGGGGCAACTTTCGTGCCGTAGTACATGAGGCAGTATACGAGGCACTTGGAGGAATGGATGCTACAGACGGGCGACCACAAGGGATCGCCCCTACCATACCTGACTAGCGCAACACAGCATCGTCTATAGTAGGGGCGATCCCTTGTGGTCGCCCGTCCCCTATCTAACGAACCATTCTCACACCCAACGTACCTGTGTTATAATACAAACAAGAATATATAGGGAAGCCACTGTATCTCCCTCGCATATCTGAAGGAATTATTACACATGAATAAGAAACTTATGAGCACTGTGTTGCTCTTTATCGTTTTTGCTGGTTTTCTCTGGTGGGGAATTTCGCTCCTCTGGTTTGGTATCTCAACACTACACACATCCAGTGGTGATGGTGAGAATATTGTTTACGCGCTTCTCTTGCTTGCCTGTGCAGGCTACGCTTTAGTATCCCTGCTGATGCTGCCACGCCGCAAACAACCTTAGATATCTATGTAGTATGTTATACCAGGAAACAAACTTTTATGTCGAACGAGTTATCTCCAACGCCGTTGGTTATACGTATCGCAACTTCTGACGATCTTCCACATATCGAACGCCTCGATAGTCTCAGTACCTCTCCTACGCGCGATATGCATCGTGATATGGAGAAGTACTTTGGCTCAATTGACCCCTCAACGCATGAGCGCACACTTATTTTTCTGGGTACACTACTTAGCGTGGTCGTTGCAAAGGCAGAACTGATGCTACCAGCGCAGGAGACAATCCACCCTGTAGGCTATGTGAAACGTGTCGTAGTCGATCCTACCTACCGTAAACAAGGTCTGGCACGCCAATTGATGCAGTACATCATCACCTTTGCACAGACAGAACAGCACCTCGACGCACTCGATCTGCATACATGGGAACACAACACGTCTGCAATCCGGCTCTACGAAACACTCGGCTTTGAGCTTCAACATCGTGAACTCTACTTCCGTCTGACGTTGTAAAGCTTCATTTTATCCATACAGTTTGTGACGCAATTCTTCTTCACTTCGTTGTAATATCTGGGCCGAGAAAACCTCTTCACACATACATCCAGTAAGATGTTCTCGGTACTTCGATGGGAAGGAAAGCGCGGCTACATAGACGCCCCCACAAGCGGATGTTCTATTGTCATGACACGCGTGGTATGCAAAGGTATGGAACAGCAAGCTACCTCTACAGAGACGGCGCAACCAAAAGCAGAGCAGCAGAAATGGCCGTCCTATAGGTGGATGCGACACTTTTTCACGGAAGATATATCACCTGATAACCGTCGCGTCGTTGAAATACAACGTCGAGCTACCTGGATCGGCCTCGCATTAATCTTACAAGCTATCAATGAAATTGATCATAACTGGTACTTCCCATTCTTACAGCCCTTCGGCTCACTGATTCCATTTATACTCATCTTAGGGAGCTTTTACGCTATCTGGATGGCCTTCCGACCAGCACGTAAGCCGTCCAGCTATACACAAAAACATCCAACACGTTTACAACGCATACTGCTTATATGCACACTGCTTATTACTATTGCTGGTGGCATCGAGCTAGGGCGTGGCATATGGATGTGCCTTATCCCACCGCAATTCTCCAACGATGGAACGTCGCTAGACACGAATGCCGCGATATTACTGATCGAGGGACGTAACCCCTACACCGATTCTTCTATGATTGATCTTGCACGACGCTTCCCAATTCAGCCGGATTGGACTACGCCCTTGCGACAGGGACAATTTAAGTACCGCGTGGATTATCCATCCACGAGCGATCTACAATCTGTCCTTGATACCGATCTACGCGCAAAAAATATGCCAGAATTTGAGTCGCAGGTGAGTTATCCCTCGCTCTCTTTCCTGACGCTGGTGCCATTCGTCGCTTTCAACGATTATAATGTGTTACCATTCTACCTGCTCAGTTATCTGCTCCTGGTTGCCATTGGCTGGAAACTGGCACGCCGTGAACTGCGCCCCTGGATACTTTTGCTGGCACTGGCAAATGTACCGATGTGGGCCTCTACCATCGGTGGTAATCTGGATGTATTTTCTACGCTCCTCGTCGTACTGGTATGGCTCTTTCGTAATCGCCGTTGGAGTTCTGCGCTCCTGTTCGGTTTAGCATTGGCAAGCAAACAAACAGCATGGTTTTTCATACCATTCTATGCCATTTTGCTGTTCCGCCAATACGGTCTGAAAGAGGTTCTCCATCGCATGGTGGTAGCCGGGGGTATTTTCTTCGTCTTCAATCTGCCCTTTATCCTGTGGAATCCGCATGCATGGGTCTCTGGTATGCTTACCCCGTTGGATCAATATATGTTCCCGATGGGTGTGGGTATTGTCGATCTAAGCATAACGCATCTGTTGCCCTACTTCGCTCAACCTGTCTATACGGTTCTTGAGGCAATCGCGATGCTCGGCTCACTCGTCTGGTACTGGCGCATCTGTCGCAAGCATCCAGAAGCGGCAATGTTGCTTGCAGTGTTACCGCTCTTCCTGGCATGGCGCAGTTTGCCTTCATACTTTTATTGTGCCGCCTTCCCAATCTTTCTGCTGATGGCTGTGCGAACTGCTTCGCCGTCGAAGCTCACAAAAGTTACCACAACCACTACTATGCCAGAGCGAGCATTATCGGTTGCCTCAAGGACATCTGTAGTAGTACAGGCAGCAATGCAACTCCCCAATATGTAAAACAGAATGCTATGCAGTAAGGCCATGCCGTGACATGGCCTTACTGCATAGCATTCTGTTTTATTTCCCTTCTCGACTCTTTGTGCGCTTCGTGGTACAATCCTCTCGTTGCGTAATCAACACGAGGAAAGAAGATTATAACATGGCACGAACACATGAGAACAATGCAACCATTTCAGAAACAGAAAATGCTCAATTACAGCACTTGCTTGAACATTACCAGGAATTAGCGCAACATATACATACCGCCACAACACAGGAGCAGGCAGAGATTGCTCTTAGCGATATCACCATCTTGCCAGAAAAGGTGCAAATAGCCCTGCTCAAAGCACTGTCGAAAGAGCAAACAAGCGAGTCAGCCGACCTGCTGACGGCTCTTAATACGTTTAGCCCCGGTAAAGAGATTCGCAAGGAGGCACGTCGTGCGCTGCTACGACTCGATGCTGCAAAGATTTACTCTTCATGGACACCTCCTATCGCTCAAGCTTCAGCCATTCAAGTCAACGTGAACCATGCACCGCGCTTCTGGCGTGGCCTCGCCACTCAATCACGTGAAGAGGGCCAGATGCAAATTGTTTTGTTTTGGGAACAAGGCTACGACTATAGCGAAATACGTCTCTTTAACTTCCTGCTCGATTACTGGCAAGAAGGGGTCAAGGAAGCATATGCCGACCAAATGAGTAGGCGAGCGGCAGAACACAGCATCGAGGATATGCGGACAAAGCTGCCTGATGTTACAGTCGTCGATTGCACACTCGCTGAGGGAAAACGCTTGCTTGAAGAGGCACTTTCGGTCAATGAGTGGCGCGGCACAGAACCACACAAAGAGTTCCGCAACCGCCTTCCCACCATCAACCAACTTATCTTGCAAGCCGAACATATTGGTGAAGATTCAGGGCGCACCTTTATCAATCCCGAATTAGAGGATCAGGAGACGATTGTCAACTTTCTCGGGGCATGGACGCTTGGTGACTACGGATTAGCGTATGAACTGCTTACCGAAAGTAGTAATATTCGTAATCGTTTGTCGCGTGACGAATGGATCAAGCGTCACCGCACATGGTATGACGAGGCGCATCCTGCACGCCTGGAACTGGGCTTCGTTCATGAGCGTGAACGCAGTCAGAGTGCGCTCTGGCTCCCTTCGTCTGCCACCAGTCGTACAACAGCCAGGAAAGACATAGAGATCGGCTGGTCCGTTGAAATCGACGATACGCCGCTTGCCGGTACCTTGCGTGAGCTACCAATGGGTACCGCTATCTATAAAGAGACCGGACGACACTGGTTCTGGACCAACTATACCGTCGAGCATACACCCGATGGCTGGCGCATTCAGCAGTTCACTGATGAAGGGGCGAATGTACAGACTCTCTCAATTTCAGAATTGCAAAAGCGTATTCAAGAGTATGTGGACGCAATCGAGGTAAAGGTCCAGCAACGCGCCGATGATGTCAATGCGGCTTTGAACGAAATAAGCTGGCGAGCAACGCAGATATTGCATTTCTATGACGCTCTCATTGCAAAACTTCCCCTTGATCGACAGGTCAACGAAGAAGCTTTTGCACGCGCGGTGTTCGTTGGCAATGCCGAACGGATTATCGTCTATCTTGAACGTATGATACAACGCTTCCCCGATAACAAGGCAGACTTGATGCGGAGACTGGGATCAACATTTGCTGAACTCGCGTTTCGCTACGACCGGGCAGGAATGCTAGAACGGAAAGACCTGTTCCTACAACGTGCAGAGACTACATTACGCGAGGCACAGACATTACAGGATACCGGGCTGGGGCATTTGTTGCTGGGTGAGCTACTGCTCAGTACGGATCGCAGCGATGAGGCCGAGAGGGAATTACTCACAGCGAGAAACATGTCGGCCACTCCTGATGAAGAGAAAGCACTTGAGGCAGGTTTAGGCAATATCGCCATGCGTCGCAAAAACATGGCGGAGGCGATTCCCCATTACCAGCGTGTTACAGAGCTTGACCCGAACTATGCTGGCATATGGTTCAGCCTGGGTTTTGCCCAGCGTCTCCTCGGGAACTTTGAAGAGGCTGAAAAGGATTACAAACGCGCCATCGAGGTTGAACCAACCGATATGCGCCCCTATTCCGAACTTGCAGCGATCTATATGAACAGGCCAGACAAAGAGAAGGCACGCGCAATCATTATGCAGGGTGTGCAAGCGAATCCAACCTCGGCCCATCTGCATGCGCTCTATGCATCAGTATTGATGGAACTTGACGAAAAACGTGCCGCCGAACGTGAACTACAAACGGCTGAAACTCTCGATCCTTCTTTAGAGATCGTGCAAAGTGTGCGTCAATTCATGAACGAAAACACGAAGAGACGCTAGCTACTTAAAGAGAAAAGAGGATATTGTGGGACACAAACAATCCGATAAGAACAAACAACAGCCAGAACAAACACCACAAGAAGATACGCGCATACAGCCAATACTGGCACAATACCGTCAAATTGCTCAAGATATTAACAGGAGTAGCAATGAGGCGCAGGCAGAAGCCGCTCTTGCTCCTATTACAGACCTGCCAGAAGCAAGTCAGATCACGCTGCTCAAAACACTTGCAAAAGAGAAGATAACGGCGGCGGCAGATGTGGTACTTGCCATGAATACATATGCACCAGTCAAAGCGGTTCGTAAAGAGGCAAGACGCGCACTCATTCACCTTCAGGGAAGCAATACATATCCAGAGTGGGAACTTCCAACTATCATGTCTTTATCTGACGCGCTGGGAGTCGATACATTCGCGGGATTGGATGAGGATGAGGACGAAATACTCGATGGTGAGAATGTCGTCGAGCTTTTTCTTGGATATTGGTCTGAAGGAGAATACGAATCTGCTTACGATCTTCTCGCAAGCACCAGCCCTCTCCGTGACAACCTCGCACGCGACGAATGGGTAGCACGTCGCAATGCATGGGCAGCAGAGGCTCAACCAGCACGCCCACAGGTCGATGTTGGCTATGGACTCGAACCGGAACTGGAGGAGGCGGACGAGAATCTCGACGAGAGTGCGGAAGAACTTGATGCCTTCTGGTCACTTGAGATGCTGGATGTAGCAAGTAGTAGCGGTATTCCAGAGTTACCAACTGCTACGCTCACCTATCCCGCTACTGGACGACACTGGTTCTGGGCAGGCTATACCTTTATTCAAGAAGACGATGAGCTACGCATCTACAGTATCCGTGATAAAGGTGCCGAGGCACTACAACTTCCCGCCGAACAACTACAGCAACGCATACAAGAAATCGCGGACGAAATCTCAGCAATGTCGGAAGAGTTGGAGGATGAGGAAGATGAGGAAGATGAGGAGGATGAAGAGAGCGAAGAGAACGAGGCAGTGATTGTGGAGAGCGAGCAAGACGACGAAGAGGATGAGGACGAGGACGAACTAGATGTGGAGGACCTCGACGAACTTGTCGGGCTGGATATGGAAGAATTAGGTTGGTTCACAAAACAATCCATGCATTACTGCGATGCTCTTATTGTACAAGCACCCCAGGACGAAGCCGGTTACGCCCTGGCTTCACAACAATCAACAATAGTGCGCGAGTTAGAACGTGCTATGGCCTATACTTCTCTGGTCGCTGAACGCTTTCCAGAACAGCGCATCGAAGCTCTACGTGTGCTTGGTCTGCTAGCCACAGAACTGGCAAGCGACGAGGAGGATGAGGAATACGACGAGGATGAGGAATACGACGAAACCGAAGAGACCAGGAACATACCTGATAATCGTTTCGCCGCCATCGCTGAAAAGGCATTCCGCGATTCTATTACAGCAAATGAAGCAGATTTTACTAGTTATGTGATGCTCGCAGACCTGCTTATGGGGCAAGGAAAACTAGAAGATACACGCGTACTCTTCGATCAAGCTCAAAATATAGTAACAGGGCCGAATGACATAGCAGCTATCGAAATTGGACGGGCGCGGCTCGCTCGCCTACAAGATACGCCAGAAGTCGCATTAGCGCACTTTCAACGTGCGGCTGAACTTGCACCAACTATGCCCAAGCTATGGTACAACATCGGCGACCTGCAACTCTCGCTCGAACAGAATGCGGCGGCTGAAAAGAGTCTTTTGAAGAGCGTCCAGGTCGACCCAACAACGACAGAAGCCTACGCTGACCTCGCAACGCTCTACATGGAGCAGAATAAAGAGAATGAGGCGTTGAAGATACTCGAACAAGGCTCAACCGAAAATCCTTTTTCAGTCGAGCTGCTAGCAGAACAGTCGATGATTTATATTCATAAAGGCAACATTCGTAAAGCAGAAGAGCTTATCGAAGAGGCCGAAGAAATTGAGCCAGAGGCAGAAATCGTTATTGTTATACGTCAGGTAATAGAGATGCAAAAGGAACAGCAGCGTCAACAACAACGTCAGCAACAGCGTCCCTCTAACAATAAAAAATCGAACAAATCAAAAAAGCGCAGATGATAGAACAACAAGAACGCAGCATCACCTATTATACCGTAACACTTGGTGCATTGACGCGCGAAGGTGACGCGTTGGCGGAAATCGTCACGCGTGACGATGAGACCGACGAACAGCACGTAGAAGTGTTGCATGTGCCAGCGGGCTTGCCAGGGGAGTCCGTCACCATCGCGGTTGAGGAGCCATTAAAACCACGTCCTGGCCGACGGAGCAGACGCTGGAAACAACGTCCTCCGCGCATCTGGATTACAGAGATACACACGGCATCTCCTTTGCGTGTGCAGGCACCATGTCCTGTCTTCGGCACCTGCGGCGGCTGCCAGCTACAACATATGCAATACGAGGCGCAATTGGAGTGGAAACGCACGATTGTACAACAACTGCTACACGACATTGGCGGCTTTGCTGATTCGCCCTTACTCGCAACGGTGTCATGTGACATTCCCTGGCACTATCGCAACCACATGCGTTTCTCGGTCAATCGCAGCGGACAAGCGGGACTCACGGCACGCGGAACGCATCGTGTATTGCCACTGGTAAACTGTCCTATCGCGCACGAACAGATCAATCATGCGTTGACGGTGTTGAGTCAGCAGCAGAACGCTCAACCGCAGGTTCTCATTCGCTGTGGCGCGGCAAGTGGGCAGATGCTCATTCAACCCCATCAAACAGACGCTGTTGTCGAGCAACTCGCTGAAAAGGGACTGGCGGTACAAACAGAAACAATGGACGAGGTTCTTGGCGGTGAGACCTTCCGCATTCGCCCCAGTTCCTTCTTTCAAACCAATACGGCGCAGGCAGAGAAGATGGTGCAAATGGTATTACAAGGTGTCCTCGCCACACATCAGCAATCGGAGGCAAAGAAGCTAACCATCGTCGATGCCTATTGCGGTGTAGGTACATTCGCGCTGCTGTTAGCACGGCATGTCGGGAAGGTGATCGCCATCGAAGAGTCCGCAAGTGCCATTAAAGATGCTCAGTGGAACCTGCGGAACGTTGCCAATGTCGATATTCTCAAAGGCAAAGTCGAGGCGGTTTTACCAGATATCGCAGCAGGACTGGATGGACTGGTGATCGACCCACCGCGTGCAGGATGCCAGGAGGTTGTGCTTGACGCGCTCATTGAACATCCCATCGCCAGCATTGTCTATGTTTCGTGCGATCCGTCAACGCTGGCTCGCGATCTGAACATTCTTTGCCACATTCACCCTATCTATCGCCTACGCTCAATTCAGCCGCTTGACATGTTTCCGCAAACGGCTCATATCGAGTGTGTCGCGGTTCTGGAGCGTACATGACATTACTTCCATTGCTACTTGCCTCAGCCTCGCCGCGTCGTCGCAAGATCATCTCATCGCTTGGCCTGCCGTACACCGTCGGTGTCTCGCCTATTGACGAGGATGCAATCCAGGCAACCTATACTGGGCCTGTAGAAGAGACAGCGAAATGGACTGCAGAACACAAAACGACGGCGGCACTCACGCTGACCGGGGCAGCTAATAGACTGATTATTGCCGCCGATACTACTGTCCTGCTCGATGATGCGATACTTGGTAAGCCTCGTGACATGACGCATGCACGAGCGTTGCTGCTGGCATTACGAGGGCGTTGGCATTCCGTCATCACCGGTGTAGCAGTCTGCGCGATGGTCAGTGGCAAGCTTAAACTTTCTAGCGCGAGCTGCACCACACCCGTCCTGATGCGCCCTTACAGCGAAGAGGAAATCGACGCCTACATCGCGACAGGCGACCCGATGGACAAAGCCGGAGCCTATGGCATTCAGCACACACAATTTCAACCAACGGAACGTATCGACGGCTGCTTCCTTAATGTCGTGGGTCTACCGCTGTGTGTACTCACCACGTTGCTAGCGCAGTTCAACATCACCCCTACAGAAGAAGGACACAAAGATACACGGTGTCGATGGTCGGAGCGATGTCTGATTTAGCTATCATCCGAGGGCGATATGCGCCCAGCCCAACAGGAGTGCTACATATGGGTAATTTGCGTACCGCGCTCCTGGCATGGCTCTTCGCACGTACTAAAAATGGGCAATTTGTGCTACGCGTAGAAGACCTTGACCGTCCTCGTGTGCGACCAGGGGCGACACAGCACATGCTCGACGACCTGCACTGGCTCGGCCTTGATTGGGATGAAGGACCAGATTGTGGCGGTCCTTACACACCCTATACCCAAAGCGGGCGTACAGATATCTACACTCAATACCTCAAACGGCTACAAGCGAAAAATAGAGTCTACCCCTGCTATTGTAGCCGTGCCGAGGTCGCACAGGCTGCGAGTGCGCCACAGCAAGGAAGTGAGGACAGCCCACGCTATCCAGGCACCTGTAGGAATTTGACCGAGGCACAACGCCAACACTATGAAGCATGCGGTCGGCGTCCGTCATTGCGTTTTCGTGTCGATGATAACCGCCTTGTTAGCTTCACTGATCTTGTAATGGGTCCTATTACACAACACGTTCAACAAACGGTAGGTGACTTCATTGTGCGTCGTTCCGATGATATCTTCTCCTACCAGTTCGCCGTTGTCGTCGATGATGCCCTCATGTACATCAATCAGGTAGTGCGTGGTAGCGACCTGCTAACCTCCACCGCACGACAAATCCTGCTCTACAAAGCATTGAACTTCCCCGTTCCAACGTTCGCCCATGTCCCCCTACTCGTCGATGAGCAGGGGAAACGCCTCTCGAAACGTACACAAAGTATGGGGCTTGCACCATTAAGAGAACATGGAGCAAAGCCAGAGCAAATCGTAGGGCAACTTGTGGCGAGTTGTGGATTGGTTCCTGGAGGAACACAAATCAGTGCAAAAGAGTTAGCTCACCTGTATCAAGATAAAGTTATACCGTAACTACTTAGGTCTCCTACCGACTTGTAGAAGCGGCAAAAAACGGGTAAAGTAAAGAGCATGAAGCCAGAAGAAGAACTGATCCAGCTTCGAGCAGAAAATCAGGTGCTGCGCGAAAAGATCGAG